>WNFL01138952.1_pt2 | contig 10730 bp, 10 predicted proteins | sample 5400361 | NCBI WGS metagenome assembly WNFL01 (sample SAMN13153351, study PRJNA577476) | soil metagenome | isolation source: 40 cm soil on Douglas fir-dominated hillslope | place: USA:California | collected 2013-09-17 | reverse complement strand
CGGGCCGGACCGCCGGTGGGCTAAGCGGAAACCAGCCAGGACCACGGTGCGAGCCGCGTCTCCGCGTCGGCTTCGGACAACCGCGCGGCGTCCCTGGCCACGGCGCGAGGAACCCACTTCGGATAGGGCGTGACCCGGCGCTCGTGATGACCCGACGCCGTGTGCTCTTGCGAGATCTGAGCGAGGCCCGCCGGCCCCAGGCGGGCCGCGAGACGGACGAGCGCGGGCCAGAGCCGGCGATGCACGAAGGTCACCTTGCCGTCGATCAATGGGCAGACGAGGACCTCGCCGCTGTCGGCGACGCGATTGACGGCGTGGAAGATCTCCTTCCCCTTGGCGTGGCCCCACCAGCTTCCACGGATGCGCTCGCCGGCCACGAACTCGGCGAGGTTGGGCACGCGGCCGCGCGCGGACTGGAGGACGATGCCTTCGCGCTCGACGAAGGCGAGGGCGTCCCGCGCGCTCACCATCGAAGGACGCGCATCCGCCCGGCCGACGGCTTCACTACAGGGGAACGCCGGTCATGACCGGCCCCAGGCAGACCCAGCGTCCACCGTCTCGGACGACCCGGTAGGTCGGCCGGTTGGTCGACGATCGGGTCCGCGCGAATCCTCCCGCGACCTCCACCTCGTCGGCGGCGATCCATCGAATCGGTCCCGACGTCAGCAGGGCGGCGGGCACCCGGGAACCGGCGAGGTAGACGTCTCCCCCGACGATCACGCACGCCTCCGCCGAGCGGACGTCGGGCAGGCTCTGGCGGAGCGCGTCCCGGACGGCGGCAGCGATCTCGCCCGCGTGGCCGTGAATCCGGATGCAGGTGGGCAGACGCTCGCCGGACATGAATTGCTTCGCCTCGTAGCGAAGAACCGTGGCGTGGATCAACGGCGCGACGTCGCCTTCAGGGGCCGGCGGAGGGCCACAGGCCATGGCGGCGGCCACGGCGACGACGATCATTCGCCCGCCCATTCGTGCCATGCTAGGCCGTCCTCGCCGCTTCTCTCCGCGCCACCGGGAATCGAACGCTGAACCGGCTGCCCTCTCCCCGCTCGCTGCTCACGGCGACGGTGCCGCCCAGGCTTTCGACGAGATGCTTCACGATCGACAGGCCCAGCCCCGTCCCTCCCAGCTCGCGGCTGCGCGCCTTGTCCACGCGATAGAAGCGCTCGAACACGCGCGGCAGGTGCTCGGCCCCGATGCCCGGCCCGTCGTCGACGACCTCGAAGACGACCGTCCCCTCGACCGCCCGGGCCGTGACGGACACGTGCCCGCCGCCGGGCGTGTACTTGAGCGCGTTCTCGACGAGGTTCTCCAGCACCCCGCGCAGGCGGTCGCGATCGGTCTCGAACGCGGGCGCCTCCATCTGGGTGGTGACCTCGATCTGCTTGGCCTCGGCCAGGCTGGCGAGGGCGCCCACGACCTCGTCCACGACCTCTTCCGGAGGGACGCGCTCCCAGGTGGGCGGCCGCTCTCCCGACTCCAGCCGCGACAGCTCGAGCAGATCCGACACCAGGGCGGCCATGCGGTCCGCGTGCGTCCGGATCTTCTCGAGGAAGCGCCGGGCCGTGGGCGGCTCCTCCAGGCCGCCGTCCTCGAGGGCCTCCACGAAACCGCGGATGGACGTCAGGGGCGTGCGCAGCTCGTGGGAGGCGTTGGCCACGAAGTCCCGCCGCACCTCGTCCACGCGGCGGCGCTCGGTCACGTCCTGGAACGTCAGCACGGCCCCGTGCGGCATTCCCTCCTGGCCGGGGAAGGGGCCGGCCTGCAGGGCGTAGATGCGCCGCAGGTGGTGGATGCGGACCTCCAGCGCCTGCGGCCGGCCCGTGCGCAGCGCGGCTTCCAGCGCGCGGCCCACCTCGGAATGACGGATCACCTCGACGTAGTGGCGGCCCAGCGCGTCCGGCAGGTCGAGGCTGCGCCGCAGGCTGTGGTTGGCCAGGATGACGGTGCCGCGATGGTCGACGGCGAGCAGGCCGCTGTCGATCGCGGAGAGGATGGTCTCGGTGCGGGCTCGTTCTCCGGCCAGCTCGTTGAGGCGAGCCTGGAGCTGGTCCGCGGAGCGGTCGAGGATGCGCGCCAGCTCGCCGATCTCGTCCTGGCGCGAGATGCGCGTGCGCGCGGAGAGGTCGCCCGCGGCGAAGCGGTGCGCGGACTCCATCATCTCGCGCAGGGGCCCGGCCAGCGGCGCGGACAGCGCGATGGCGAGGAGGACGGCCACGGCGAAGGCCAGGGCCAGGGCCAGGGCGACCGAGCGCGCGACCTCGCGGGCCTGCTCCTCGATGCCGTAGAGCGGGAGGGCCACGCGCGCGACGCCGATGATCTGGCCCTCGTGGCGGATGGGGACGGCGGCGTAGAGCAGGTCCACGTCCACGGTCGCGCTGCGGCGAATGGCGGAGCCGGTCCCGCCGTCCAGGGCCTCCACGACCTCCGGGCGGTGCCCATGGTTCTCCACCGCGGCCAGCTCGGGACCGGAGAGCGACGAATCGGCCAGCACGCGCCCGTCGGGCGCGATGATGGTCACGCGTGCGCTCACCTCCCGCGCGGTGCTGTCGACGAGGGCATCGATCTCGCCGGGAGAGGCGCCCTCGGCCAGCGGCCGCTCCACCACGCGCGCCATCAGGCGCACCTCCGCCCGCAGCGTCTCCCGCGTGTGCTCGACGGTACGCCGGCGCAGGTCGGGCCGGACGAGCGCGAGCACGGCCAGGAGGGCGGCCGCGGAGGCGGCCACCGCCCCCACCGCGATCCGCTCGCGCAGGCCGAAGCGGCTCATTCCGCGTCCCGCGGGATGCGGTAGCCCAGCGACTTCACCGTCACGATGGAACCGGCAAACGCGGGCATTTTCTCGCGGAGCCGCCGCACGTGCACGTCGACGGTGCGCGTGCCCTCGGTGTACGAATAACCCCAGACGTCCTGCAGCAGGGCCGCGCGGGAGAGGACGCGCCCCCGCGCGTCGATGAGCGCGATCAGCAGCGCGAACTCCTTGGCCGTGAGGTGGACACGCTTGCCCGCGCAGGTCACCAGATGGCGGGCGCGGTCCACCTCGACCACCCCGATGGTGCTGACGTCGTCCGTCTCGTCCTTCCGCTCGAGGCGGCGGAAGAGGGCCCGCACCCGCGCCAGGAGCTCCTTGGGGCTGAAGGGCTTCACCACGTAGTCGTCCGCGCCCATCTCCAGGCCGACGACGCGGTCGGACTCGTCGCCGCGGGCGGTCAGCATCACCAGGGGTATGGAGGCGCCGGCCTTGTCGCGCCGGAGCTCGGCGCATACGGCGAGGCCGTCCATGCCCGGGAGCTGGATGTCGAGGATGACGAGCTGGTAGGCCCCGCGCCGGACTTTCTCCAGGGCGCGCTTGCCGTCGGCGACGGATTCCACGTCCCAGCCGTCCTTGGCGAGGTAGAGGGACACGAGCTCGACGATGTCGCCGTCGTCCTCGACCACGAGCGCCTTGCGCATGACGACACAAGGATAGGGCAGAATGAACGCGCGCCTCGTCGGGCGCCCGTGGAGGGAGGGCTGATGCGCGTGGTCGTGGCCGGCGGGACCGGATTCATCGGGCGCGAAGTCGTGTCCCGCCTCCTCGAGGAGCGTGGGGTCGAGGTCGCGGTCACCACCCGATACCCGGAGCACCCGGATCCCTGGGACGGCCGCGTGCGCAAGATCCAGGCCTTCGCGGGCGACGTCGTGTCCCTCGGCAAGGCCTTCACCGGCGCGGACACCGTCGTGCAGGCGATCCAGTTCCCGAACCACCCCGTCGAAGATCCCTCCCGGGGCCGCACCTACATGGAGGTGGACGCGCACGGCACCCAGGTCGCGGTGGGAGTGGCGAAGAAGCTCGGCGTGCGGCGTTTCGTCTACGTCTCGGGAGCGGGGGCGGGCAAGGGTCTGCCCCAGCCCTGGATGAAGGCCAAGGACCTCGCGGAGGCGGCCATCCGCGAGAGCGGGATGGAATACGGGATCCTGCGCCCGTCCTGGATCTACGGCCCGGGCGATCACAGCATGAACCGCTTCATCTGGTTCTGCCGCCACCTGCCCCTCGTGCCCGTGATCGGGGACGGCCGCACGCCGGTCTATCCGGCCTACGTGAAGGACGTCGCGCGCGCGATCACGGACCTCGTGCGTCGTGAGGACGTGAAAGCCACGGTGCTGGAGATCGGCGGCCCGCAACGGCTCACCATGGACGACGTGATCCGGACGGTGCAGGAGGTGCTGGGCCGCCGCCGGCCGCTCCTGCATCACCCGCCCGGCCTGATGAAGCTGCTCGTGCTGCCCATGGCGCTGCTGCCCAACCCGATCCTCTCGCCGGGCGCGGTCGACTTCATCACCCAGACCGTGGAGATCGATACCCGGCCGGCGGCCGAGTATCTCGGCTTCGCGTTCCGCCCCTTGCGGGCCGGCCTCGACGACTACGTGGCCTGAGGGGACGGTGGTGACGATGACCGATTGCGCCTCCCTCCCCGGCCCGGACGGCAAGGACGTGGACGTCGCCCACCGCTGCGCCTGCCAGCAGGTCGTCGGCCCCGACGCGTCCGAGCGGAGGCTCGAGGCCCTGCGCATCCCCCCGCGCTACGAGCACTGCACGTTCGCGACCTTCGAGATCGGCGAAGGCAGCACGCGGCTGACGCGGGACGCCCTGGCCATGGTGCTGCGCTACTGCAGCGCGTACTCCCAGCGCGGGTCGGCCAACGCCAACGACAAGGGCCTCGGCCTCCTGTTCACCGGAGGCAACGGCACGGGCAAGACGCACCTGGCCGTGGCCGTGCTGCGCGAGCTGGCGGAGACGCACGGCGTGCGCGGCCAGTTCTGGGACTACCACGAGCTGATGCGCGAGATCCGCAACTCCTACAACCCCGCCACCGCCATCACGGAGTACGAGCTGCTCGAGCCCGTCATCGACCTCGAGCTCCTTCTCCTCGACGACCTGGGCGCGTGGAAGATGACGGACTGGATGAACGACACCCTGTTCTACATCCTGAACCGCCGTTACCTCGCGCGCCGCCCCACCCTCATCACCACCAACTATCCCGACCGCGAGCTCAGCGCGCGCGAGATCATGGATGCCGACTCGACCGTCCGCCGCGAGTACCTCGTGGACCGCATCGGCCACCGGCTGCGGTCGCGCCTCCTCGAGGCCTGCACGGTGGTGCGGCTCGACGGGCCCGACCGCCGCCAGGTCGCCCTCCAGGCCTCGAACCAGCGGCTCCTCCTGTGAGCGACGGGGCCGCGTCCGCGCCGGGCCGCGAGTGCCCTCGCTGCCAGGGAACCGGGTTCGCCCACGAGCGGGTCGGAAGCCGCGAATACGCGCGGCGTTGCGGGTGCGGGCGCGGATCCGGAACCTCGGCCCGAGAGCGCGATCCCCTCCACGCCCTGGGCATCCCGGGCGGCCATCGTCACTGCACGCTCGGAAACTTCGAGCCGCGTACTCCCGCCCTCAGCGCGGCCTACGATCGCGCCCTCGCCTACTGCCATCGCTTCGCGGACGAGACCGCGCGCGCCGACGGCCTCGGCCTGCTGCTGTGGGGCCCGGCGGGCACGGGCAAGACGCACCTGGCGGTGGCCATCCTGGCCGAGCTGGCCGCGAACCACGGCGTCCGCGGCCGGTTCTGCACGTTCGGCGCGTTGCTCGACGAGATCGTCCACTCCTTCGACAAGGCCTCCCGGACGAGCGAGTCGGGCGGCCTGCGCTCGGCCTTGACCGCGGACGTGCTCGTGCTGGACGACCTCGGCGCGCGGAAGATGACGGACTGGGCCGCGGACACCCTGTTCACGATCGTCAACGGCCGCTACATGGCGCGACGGCCCACCCTGGTCACGACGCACTTCGAGGACGCGGACCGGGAAGCCGCCATCGAAGCCGGCGGGTTCCGGCGGCAGGAGTACCTGATCGAACGGGTCGGGCAGCGCCTGCGGTCGCGGCTCCTCGAGATGTGCGCGTTCGTGGCCATGCAGGCCGCGCCCGAGCGCGCGGCGCAGCGGCGCCCGACGCGGCCGTCGACGCTGGGCGGCATGCGCCGCTCGCCGAAGGGGCCGGCCTAGATCTTGTCGGTGATCAGCTCGCGCAAGCGGCTGTGCTGGGGTCCGGTCCGGTGCGCCCACTGCAGCCCGTAACGCAGGGCGCCGGGCGCGTCTCCCCCGTTCCGCATCCAGACGACGCGGCCCGCGGCCTGGAACGGCTGGACGTCGGGGGCGAAGACGAGCTGCAGGACCAGGCTCTCACCGATGGGGAAGCTGCTGTCGGTGACGACACAGGCCCCCTGGTCGGAGATATTCGCCACGACGCCGAGGGCGGTGGGTTGTCCGGGGCGGCCGATCTCGACCCGCACCGGCGTCCTCGGGTTGACCCTCACTGACGATCGCTCGAACATGACGACCTCACGCGGCGCTGGTGCCCTGGCGGGAACCCCGCCTCCGTCGCTCGCAGGGGGCATGGGAGGGCCACCGCCTGCATCGACGAGTACAGGGTAGCCGCCCGCTTTCCGCCCGTCAACCAGGCCTGGTTGGTCCGGGGGCCGGGGGTCGCGTATCCTCTTGAAGTGAGCGAGACGTACTTCCAGAAGGGCTTCGGCCTGAAGGCGGCGGTCGGGCCCGTCCTGACCCTCAGCTACGCGAGCGGGGTGGTGGACCGGCTGCGCGCCCTCGGCCACTCCGCCCACGCCGGCGACGTCACCCTGAAGCTGGCCCGCGAATTCGGGTTCTGCTACGGGGTGGACCGGGCGGTCGAGTACGCGTACGAGACGCGCCAGCAATTCCCGGATCGCCGCATCTTCCTCTCCGGCGAGATCATCCACAACCCCGACGTGAACCGCCGGATCGAGGACATGGGGATCCGCATCCTGCCCGAGAAGGGGGAAGCGGCGTCGCGCTACGCGGAAGTGACGGCCGGCGACGTCGTCATCCTGCCCGCGTTCGGCGTCACCGTGGCCGAGATGGCGGAGCTCCGGGACCGCGGCTGCGTGCTCGTCGACACCACCTGCGGCAGCGTGCTCAACGTCTGGAAGAACGTCCACATCTACGCGCGCGACGGGTTCACGGCCGTCATCCACGGCAAGCACTATCACGAGGAGACGAAGGCGACCGCGTCCCAGGCCCTCACCCATTCCGGAGGCCACTACCTCTGCGTGCGGGACCGGAAGGAAGCGGACGTGGTCTGCGCCTTCATCCGCGGCGCGATCGGCGCCGACGTGATCCGCGCGCAGTTCGCTCATGCGGCCAGTCCCGGCTTCGATCCCGACCGCGACCTCGCCCGCATCGGCCTCGCCAACCAGACGACGATGCTGATGAGCGAGAGCCTCGAGATCCAGGAGATGCTGCGCCGGGCCATGCTGGACCGCTACGGAGAGGCGGAGGCGGCGCGCCGGTTCCGGGCCATGGACACGATCTGCTCCGCCACCCAGGACCGCCAGGATGCCGTGCTGCGCATGCTGGACGAAGGCGGGCTCGACGTCATGGTCGTGATCGGCGGCTACAACAGCAGCAACACCCAGGCCCTCGCGCGCATCTGCGCGGACCGCCTGCCGACGTACCACATCGACGGGGCGGATTGCGTCGCGGCGACGCTGCGCCACCGGCCCGTCGGCGCCCACGACGAGACCACGACCGCGGACTGGCTGCCCGCGGGCGCGGTGCGGATCGGCCTCACCGCCGGCGCGTCGACCCCCAACAACGTGGTGGGGGAAGTCGTGCGGCGGCTGCTGGCGCTGAGGGGACGGACGGTCGAGGAGCTGGTCGGATAACAGCGACGAAGAACAGCAAACAGAGATAGAGGCTTGCCCTGCGGGCAGCTTGTCAACAGGGACGGCCTGTTGGGCCTGCGCGTTCACGCCCCATCGCGCCTCTGAGCTAGACTCGCTTTTTCGCGGAGGACGCGGATGCTGTTGCAGGGTAAGACAGGCCTCATCCTGGGGATCGCGAACAAGCGATCCCTCGCCTGGGGCATCGCGCAATCGGTTGCGCGAGAAGGCGCCCGCCTCGCCGTGACCTACCAGGGCGAGCGCCTGGAAGAGAATGTGCGCGAGCTGGCCGCGGGCCTCGACCGGCCGGTGATCCTGCCCTGCGACGTGAGCAAGGACGAGGACCTCGAGGCCCTGGCCGCGTCGGTGAAGAAGGAGCTCGGAGGGCTCGATTTCGTGGTGCATGCGGTGGCCTACGCCTTGCGGGAGGAGCTCGATGGCGAGTTCCTGAACACGTCGCGCGAGGGCTACCGCACGGCCCAGGACATCTCGTCCTATTCGCTCACCGCGCTCGTCCGGCGCACGGCGCCCCTGATGGAGGGCCGCGGCGGCAGCGTGGTGACCTTGACCTACATGGGGGGCGAGCGCGTGGTGCCGCACTACAACGTGATGGGCGTGGCCAAGGCGGCCCTGGAGTGCTCGGTGCGGTACCTGGCCGCGGACCTCGGGCCGAAGGGGATCCGCGTGAACGCGATCTCCGCGGGGCCGATCAAGACCATCGCCGCCTCCGGGGTCCACGGCATCTCCAAGATGCTCGAGTACCACCGCGCGAACGCGCCTCTGCGGAAGAACACCGAGCAGGAAGAGGTGGGGGACGCGGCGCTCTTCCTGGTCTCGCGCCTCTCGCGCGGGATCACGGGCGAGGTGATTCACGTCGACGGCGGGTTCCACGTCATGGGAATGGCGGCGGATGTGGTCTGAGCGCCCGACCGTGGCCGCCGTCGCGCTGGGCACGCTCCTGATGGCGAAGGGCGCGTGGGCGCAGGCGACGGACACCCCGGCCAGCCCGTCGCCGTCGCCCGCCGCTTCCGCTGCCCCCGCCGCCCCCGCCCCGATCCAGAACGTGCCCCCCACGCCCGCGCCCAGCGCGGCCCCGGCCGCCCCGGAGCCCGTGCCGTCGCCCGCCGGCAACTGCAGCGCGGACTCCACCTGCGTCACGGCCGGGCAGTCCGAGCGTTTCGCCGACGGGCACATGCAGTTCCGGGGGTTCGTCGACCTCGTCTTCGGGGACACGCGCATCCAGACGGACCTGCTCGACATCTACCAGATGGAGAAGCCCGACGGCACCACGGCGCGGCGGGTGGTGGCCGAGGGCAACGTGGTGTTCATGCGCGGCGAAGAACGCCTTTCGGGCGAGAAGCTCGACATGGAGCTGGACACCAGCCGGGGCACGTTCGAGAACGCGTTCGGGTACCTCTCGCCCGGGGTCCTCGTCGAGGCCAAGCGCATCGAGCGCATCGGCCCCAGCGTCTACCGGATCCAGGACGGCAAGTTCACGTCGTGCATGCAGCCCAACCCGCGCTGGAGCTTCACCGCCGGCTCCGCCACCCTGGAGCTCGACGACAAGGTGAAAGCGAAGAACGTCCTCTTCAGGGTGAAGGACGTGCCCGCCTTCTACATCCCGTACTTCGTGTATCCCATCCAGGAGGACCAGCGCTCGACCGGCATCCTCTTCCCTCATTTCGGGCAGTCCGGCCTCCGCGGCTTCAACATCGGGGGCGGGTTCTTCTGGGCCATGAGCCGCAGTTACGACCAGACCTTCTATGCCGACCACTACTCGAAGTTCGGGTGGGGCTTCGGCCACGAGTTCCGCTACCTGCGCCCGTCGCCCTCGCGCGGCACCTTCCGCACCTACATCTTCCGGCGCACGGGCGGCGGCACCGAGCACGACCTCAACTGGGACGCGATCCAGACCCTGCCCGGGAAGGTGCGGGCGGCCCTCCGCGTCCAGGAGACGAGCACGGTCCAGTTCCAGGAGCAGTTCCAGGAGAGCCTCGACCTCGCCTCCCAGCGCAACCGGTACTGGACGGCCACCGTGCAGCGCAGCTTCGGGCCCACGTCGGTGCAGATCCAGGCCGATTCCACGGACACGTTCTTCTTCGACCCCAACAACCCGGACCCCAACACCTTCGACCGCCGGCGGCACTTCCCGTCGCTGACCGTGAACATGAACTCGAAGAAGCTGCGCAAGACGGGCCTCGTGTTCTCGTACGAGTCACGCGGAGAAAAGCTGCAGGTCGGGAACCAGGACCACATCGACAAGTACGACCGCTTCGACGTCAACCCCCGCCTCTCGCGCCCCTTCTCGCGCTCGTTCCTGCAGCTCACGCCGCAGGTCCAGCTCCGCTACACGCGCTACGGGTCGCGGGTGGACCTCGATACGAACGAGCTCGACCCCACGCCGATCGAGCGCCGCTACGTCGAGGGCAGCCTGGAGATGCGCGGGCCGAGCTTCTCGCGCGTGTTCAACACCCCCGGGAACTTCTACTCCGAGCGCTACAAGCACGTCTTCACCCCGGAGGTGACGTACACCTACCGGTCGAAGTTCGAGGAGTTCAAAACCATCCCGCGCTTCGACTACCTGGACTTCTTCCCCGGCACCAACGAGGTCCGCTACGGCTTCGTCCAGCAGCTCTACTCCAAGCGGCCGGGGAAGTCGGGCAAGCCCGAGCCCTACGAGTTCATCAACTGGCGCATCGGCCAGACCTATTACGTGGACATCGCCGGCGGCGCGAACATCTACGACCCCAACTACTCCTCGGCCGTGTTCGGCGCGAACGGGCAGCCCGCGCACCGCTCGCCCCTGCAGTCGCGCCTGCGCATCCGTCCCACTCCCGCCGTCTCGACCAACTTCGACCTGGAGTACGACGTCAACTTCAAGGAGGTGCGGAGCCTCAGCCTCTCCACCAACGTGAACTACCGTATCTTCGGGCTGGACGCGCGCTGGTTCCGCGGGATGTACCGCATCAGCGTCGACCGCACGCGGCCCACGAACACCATGCGCGG
>WNFL01448708.1_pt3 | contig 10731 bp, 14 predicted proteins | sample 5400361 | NCBI WGS metagenome assembly WNFL01 (sample SAMN13153351, study PRJNA577476) | soil metagenome | isolation source: 40 cm soil on Douglas fir-dominated hillslope | place: USA:California | collected 2013-09-17 | reverse complement strand
AATCAATTGGCCTCGTAAGCGATAACTTGGCGCAACTGCGCGAAACGCCCTCAGGTCGTCGTGAACATGGCGTTGCCGCTGGTCGTGCTGGCGGCCGGAATTTCCTCCTGCATGACATCCCAATGCTCGACGACTTTGCCGCCCTCAACTCGGAAGATGTCGACCGCAACCATTGGCTTTGGTCCCCAGCCGGTATAGCGCCCATGAACCATGACGAGGTCACCATCTGCGACGGCCATTCCAGGTTCATAGGTAAGGTCGGTGAGGGTCGGTATCATGGCCGCAATGGCTGACGGACCATCCGGGATTAATGGATTGTGCTGTCTGTAGTGCTTCCCAAAATACTGCTCAACGACAGTTGGATCCCGCTCGATAAGGCTCTCTTGAGCACTTCGAGCACGATCTCTTTGTTTGATTTGGCCATGTTAGATCCACTGGCTATCTATCGATAGATAGGTTAATCGAGTAGAAGATCGCCGTCAAGATTGTATATCTATTGATAGGTAGATTTTGATGGATACGATTCGAAACGCGATATTGAGTTCCGCCGAGGCACGCGTGCGTCGGGGCGGTTTTCATGGATTTAGCTTTCGCGATCTTGCCGCGGATGTCGGGATCAAGAGCGCCAGCGTGCACTATCATTTTCCAACGAAAGCCGATCTCGCCGTGAGTTTGATGAGGGATTATCAGGCGCAGATGTTGGCTGCCTTTGGCGACCCCGAGGACGGTCGAACTTTAGCTAACAAATTGGGCGCCGTGCGCGACGCGTACGGAAGCAAATTGTCGAAGGCGGGAATTTGTCTTTGCGGAATATTAGCCGCCGAGCACGCCGGCCTGCCGGAGCCGGTCGGAGAGGCGCTCATAGATTATTTTGCGGCCTGTCGAAACTGGTTGATTTCGGCCTTCGTTAAATCAGGGGCAGGCGAACCGGAAAAACGTGCGCTAGTCTTTTCGAGCGCTGTACAGGGTGCACTGCTCATGGCCCATGCATTGGGCGAGCCGATGCTGTTCAACCGTGTGGCGGAGGAAGCCATAAGGGCACAAGAGCAATCTGGCGTTCGCAAGGCAAGTGCAAAGGGTCAACGTCGCTGAAAAGTTAAATACTTCCAACGATCGGAATCACGGATTCGATGATCGCTGCCGGCCGGTGTGATTGCGGCAGCGCGCAAACGGCGTCAGCTATCTGACCAACGCTGAAATCGTGCGAATGGGATTAGTCGTCGACTGATAAGCAAAGAAGCAAATGCATATCAGTAGAGGGAGGTCCGTCCCGGCTGGGGCAGGCTCAACCGAATTCCCGCGCGCTCTATCGCTCTGATCTCTGAATCGCGGAGAGCCTTGGCTCGCACCATTATGTATGGGCCCGCTTACAAGCGTTGACTTTCGAGGTTCCATCGCCGATTAAATACCGCGTTCAAGACGGGTCGGAGAAACGGGTCGTTGGGTCGATGCGCTAGAAAGGCGTGAAGAGTTTGTAAGTAACTCAGCAAGAGGGCGTCAAGTGAGGACCAGTCTGACAGCTACGGCGGCAGCCAGCATGGTACCAGATGGAGCCGTCGTCATGATCGGCGGTTTTATGGGTGTTGGATCTCCTCATCGACGCCCTCGTTTCGCAAGGTTCAAAGAATTTAACAGTGATCGCAAATGATACTGCCCGGCCCGGCGTCGGTATCGGCAAGCTTATCTCCGCAGGTGTTGTATCTCGAGTGATCGTTTCACACATCGGCACGAACCCCGAAACGCAGCGGAAAATGCTAGCGGGAGAGATCGATGTCGAGCTGGCACCGCAAGGGACTTTGGCAGAACGCATTCGCGCGGCGGGCGCCGGGCTAGGTGGCGTTTTGTCGGCTACCGGACTAGGTACCGCGGCCGCTGATGGAAAAAGTATCGTAAGGGTCGGTGACCGCGACTTTCTTCTCGAGCTGCCGATAAACGCGGATTTAGCGTTCGTCGCCGCTCGAAGCGCCGACTATGCAGGTAACCTTGTTTACTCCCTGACGGCCAGAAACTTTAACCCGCTGATGGCGATGGCGGCACGAACCGTCATTGCAGAGCCCAACGAGATCGTGCCCCTCGGGGTCTTGGCACCGGATGTCGTCCACACACCGGGTGTGCTGATTGATCATCTTGTGGAGCGCCCGAGATACCTGTGAGGGCCGAGAACTATGGACGATCGAGAGTTGATTGCTCGCCGTGTCGCGCGAGAGTTGCAGGACAATACGTTGGTCAATCTTGGAATAGGGCTGCCTACCAACGTCGCGCGATTTGTGCCTGCTGGCTTGCGAGTCTTTTTTCAATCAGAGAACGGCATTATCGGCTTCGGCGAACGCCCTCCCGAAGGCATGGAGGACGTTCATCTGACCGACGCCGGCGGGGCCTTTGTGTCCGCATTGCCTGGCGCCGTCGCATTCGACTCTGCGATGTCGTTTGCACTAATACGTGGTGGTCATCTCGACATGACAGTATTAGGCGGGCTTCAGGTGGACCAGCGCGGGTTATTGGCGAATTGGAAGATACCCGGAAAGCTCGTTCCTGGGATGGGGGGTGCTATGGACCTCGTCAGCGGTGCGCGACGCGTCGTTGTCGCGATGAGCCACACACAGAAGGGCGAACCCAAGATCGTGCCTGAGTTGACGCTTCCAGCGACCTCTCTACGACCTGTTACATTGATCGTTACGGAAATGGCTGTCATAGAGCCAACCGAAAATGGGCTCGTGCTGAGAGAGAGAGCACCAGGTGTCACTGTGGGTGCGATTTGCGAGGCAACTGCCGCAAAGCTGGTAGTGAGCGGTAGCATTCCCGAGATGTCCATCTAGGGCAAAAGGCGCTTTCCTCGCCGAGGCGCCGCATCGAGGTCGATCCACCGCGAACCGGATCGGCGGGCGCTGTATCACGCCTGCGCCGCGACGTGGCGACTATGCAAATTCCTACGATAGGGACCCTCGGCGAAACTCCGTCGGCGTAAGTCCGAACTTTCGACGGAATGCGGTGGCAAGGTGTTGCGGCTGGCTGAACCCGCAATCCAAAGATATGTCCGTCACGCTTCTACGGCTTTGCCGCAGGTCTCGCGCAGCCCGTTCGAGCCGGATGTTCGTGAACATCTCGTTTGGCCCGGCGCCCGTGGCGGCGACGAAGGCTCGTCTCAATTGTCGCGGGCTGAGGTCAACCAGTTTCGCGATGTTTTGCAGAGTAAGGTCATTTCCGACATTAGCCTCCATGAAATCGATCACTTTGGACAGGGCGCTCTTGCCGATAGGAGCATGGTGTTCCCGCGGCGCCGACTCGTCCAGAGCCCTGTGCAACAGCACGAGTGCCTGCATTGCCCAGGATTCCAGATACAGCGTCGACAGATCGTCGTTCCGCACCAGTTCCGGCCTTAGACCGTTCATGGTCGACGCCATCGCGAGGCTTTGGAAACCGATGTGCGATGCGAGCCGCCTTCGCGCGAGACTCTCTTCCGCCCCCAGAAGGCGTTTCTTGTCGATGAAGGCGACCCAATAGATGCAGCGGCCCGGGACTTCGACTTCGATTTCGACCGTGCTGCCAGCCTCGATGAAGGCAAGTTTGGACGCTCCGTTCAGCGGGCGGCTTATCCCTCGGCCGTCCAGCACGCCGCGGCAAGCCTCGATTCCCTGTTCGAAATAGAAAAGAGCGTCGCGATCCTGCCTGTAACGCCAATCCACCTTGCCAGCGCCCCGGCGTTCGATCCACTCGATCGTCACGGCCGATCCGGACAACGTCTTTTGTTGGACAAGAGGTGCCCCGACTTCTCGAAAAAACTCGACCTTCGGTGTCCGTTTTGCGAACGGACCGTCCTCTGCGCGAACGCGGTCCTGACCTAGGTCTGCCATGCTCGTTTCCTCCGCGCCTTTTGGCGGGAGAGGTTACAGGATCCTTGGAGAACCACCAATGCCAATCATGGTCTGCGAGACGGCGCAACGCCTCGATAAGGTGAAGCGCACGGCACTCGCCAAATCAATCACGCGGTCCGTGAACGAAGTCATCGGGTCTGATCTCAATCTGATTAGCGTCGTTTTCCATGAACTTAAGAAAGATCAGATTTGGCTCGCGGGTGAGCCTTCGCAGGACGCTCTGATCCTCTGCTATATTCGCGCAGGACGCCCGGTCGCGCTCAAGACAGAGTTGGCGCTGCGCGTTTCGGCCGCCTGGCATGAGGTCGTAGGAACTCCGGAGGATGCGATCGAGGTCGCAGTGATAGAGGCGCCGGCTGCACAGACGGTCAGGGGCGGCAAGCGCCTTCCCGAACCGCCCCACGCTATGTCCACGGCGGCTGGCTGACCCATGGCTCTCCATCGTTTCATTCGGTCGATGGCGGCTTTCTTCGCCGCCTTGGCGTTCATCGCACCGGCGTGGGCCGATGAGGCGATTCGTATTGGTGTCCTGACCGACATGTCTGGCCCCTATTCCGACATCGCCGGCCGAGGATCGGTCGTGGCAGCCGAGCTGGCGATCGGCGAATTTGGTGGCAGCGTCGGTGGTCGTCGAGTCGAGATTGTCGCGGCCGACCATCAGAACAAGCCCGATATCGGATCCGCGACCGCGCGTAAGTGGTTTGACAACGAGGGCGTCGACGTCATTGTCGACGTGATTACTTCGTCCGTCGCTTTGGCGGTCCAGCACATAGCGCGCGACAAGAACAAGGTCGTCATATTCTCGGGCGCAGGCGCGGATCAGCTAACTGGCGCAGCGTGCAGTCGTAACACCTTCGTCTGGAGTTGGGACACCTTTGCTCTTGCGAATGTCGCCAGCAAGTCGTTCGCGCGCGAGAACCTGAAGGACTGGTATCTCATTGAGGTGGACTACGCATTGGGTCGTGCACTCGAGCAGGGAATTCGGGGCGCGCTGGATCGGGCCGGCGGCAAGGTCGTTGGCGTGTCGCGCCATCCGCTCGGGACATCCGATTTCTCCTCATACCTGCTCCAGGGGCAAGGCTCGGGCGCTTCGGTCGTGGCGCTTCTCAATGGCGGCGCGGATGCGGTGAACGCGGTCAAGCAGGCAAGCGAGTTTCGCATCAACGACAAGCAGACGATCGCCTCGCTCGCCATGCTGATCAACGACGTGAAAGCATTGGGACTTCGGGATGCACAGGGCCTGAGGGTAACCGAGTCCTTCTATTGGGATTTAGACGATAAGACCCGCGCCTGGTCGGCACGCTACGGCGCCAAGATGAACGGTACGATGCCGTCCATGATACAGGCAGGTACTTACAGTGCCGTGCGGCATTATCTTCGCGCGGTACAGGATGCTGGAACGAAGGACACGGATAGCGTAGTCAAGGCGATGCGGGCACTCGCGGTCGAAGACGCCACGGTTTCTGCTGGAGCGCGCCTGCGTGCCGACGGGCGCCTTATGAGAGATTTTTATTCGTTTCGTGTGAAGCGACCGAGCGAGAGTCGAGCCGAGTGGGACCTTTATGAGAAGATCGCGACCGTCCCCGCGTCGGAAGCCGCTATCCCGCCGGAGGCGTCTAGTTGTCCACTGATGAAAGAGCGATAGGCTTCAGGGGCAGGGAGAACAGCGAACTGGTGTTCGTTCAATTGCTATGCAGCTAAGCGGCCGGCGAGCCTTCCGGCGGCCCTGAGGTGTCCGAAATCGAGGCGCATTCGACATTTTCTGGCTCATGGACCATGCCTAAGCTTGCCTCAGTCTGGTCGCCGATGCGCAGGGAGGACCGCTGATCACGCTCCCACGAGTGCAGAGACTTCTCCAACGGGTGCTCAACGCTACAGCATTCATCGCACTGCAATCCGGGATGAGCAGGAAAAGTTGACATGAACCAGTTTGCGATACCGAGACGTTCTTTCCTCGGCGGGACCATGTCGCTGCTGGCTATGGGAGATACAGCAAGAGCGCAAGAATGGCCGAGCCGCGCCATAACAATACTGGTCGGATTTGGAGCGGGAGGTATTACTGATGTCGCTACCAGGCTTCTTGCGGAACAGCTGCGTCGCTCACTGCCCAAGCCCGTGATCGTTGAGAACCGCTCCGGCGCAACGGGCATGATTGCCGCGGTTCAAGTCGCCCGTGCGCAAGCCGACGGTCACTTGCTCTTTGGCATGACTGGAAGCCTTACCATTGTTCCGTCCGTCATGAAGCACGTTCAGATAGATGTGCTACGAGACCTTCAGCCTGTTTCGATTTATGCAAGTTCGCCTAGCCTTCTCGTGGTTAACCACAGCTTTCCCGCGCCGACCCTGGCGGAATTCCTGGATCTAGCGCGATCGAAGCCTCCCAAGACATTCGCGTACGCGAGTTCTGGAATCGGTACGACCGTGCATTTTATGGGCGGCATGATCGAGCAGGCCGCAAAAATAGAATTGCTGCACGTACCCTATCGCAGTTCGGCAGATTCCATATCCGCGGCAATATCGGGACAGGTGCCAATCGTTCTGTCGGCGGTGAACTCTGCTCTGCCCCACATCCAATCGGGCTCGGTTCGGGCGCTTGCCGTTGCGACGGAAAAGCCGAACAAAGTTTCTTCCCGACGTTCCAACCTTTGATGAGGCAGGGCTGCCCGGCATCCGATCCGATACATGGTTCGGGCTTGCCGCCCCCGCTGGCACTCCGCGCGCCATCATCACAAGTTATCGTCGCTTTGTGAAAAGGCTCTGCGCGAGCCTTCGGTTCTTGAAAAATTGGCTTTGCTGGGAGCCGAAACCGTCGCTTTGGGGCCTGATGCCGCGCGCGAACAAATGCAGCGTGAGGTTAAGTCATTCACGCAGCTGGCGACCGCCATGGGTATTCAGCCGGAGTAGTCATGTTCACGCAAGATGGGCGGCTGTCACGATTGGCTTTTCGCGGAGAACCCTGATGCGAAGCGGCGTGCAGCCAATTCCTCCGATGAACGCTGTCTACTTTGGGGTAAACGCGGCGGAAGCGTTGGCGCAGGAAGTGGAAAAGCGAAGATCCAAACGAGTGTTCCTGCTGATCAGCGGAACGCTAAACCGCGAGACGAATGAAATCAGGAAGATTCGCGGACTTCTCGGGGACCGTTACGCCGCGGAATATGATCAGATGCCGCAACACATGCCTCGTGATGCGATTCTGATGGCTGCAGAAGTCGCAAGGTCTGCAAAGACGGATCTGGTCGTGACTATCGGAGGGGGATCCGTCACCGATGCCGGCAAGACGCTGACGGTTTGCCTGGAGCATGACATCCGGAAACTGGAGGACTTCGAACCGTTCATCCTCAAGGTTTCTTCAGACGGCAAGCTGGACTGGCCAGAGTTCAGGCCGCCTTCCGTTCGCCAGATCGCAATCCCCACGACCCTTTCGGGGGGAGAATTTCATATGGGGGGTGGATCGGTCGATCCAGTCAAGAAGGTCCGCGAAACGATCCGCAATCCGTTTATGATACCCAGCGCGGTCATCCTGGATCCGGTACTTACGTTGCACACTCCCATGTGGCTGTGGCTTTCTACTGGCATGAGGTCGGTGGATCACGCTGTCGAGGCCATTTGCTCACCGTCAGGAAGTCCGTTCGTCGACGGGTGTGCCCTGCAGGCACTCAGACTACTTAGCCGAGCACTGCCGCGAACCAAGGTGGATCCAACGGACCTCGACGCGCGCGCAGACTGTCAGACTGCGATGTGGCTTGCCATGACGGGGATGGGTTCATTGGTCCCGATGGGTGCGAGCCACGGTATCGGATCCTTCGGTACAACGAATCCGTAAATGCAGACCGACAGGCTCTCATCAGCGAAGCCATGGGTCAGCCGGGTCGGCCGGCAGCCGATGTTATCTCAGAGTTTGTCAACTGGCTGGGTATGCCTTCGAGGTTGAAGGAAGTCGGAGTTGAGGCCGATCGCTTTGAGCTGATCGCCAAGAATGCACTGCTTGCAAGGTGGGTTCACGCAAATCCGAGGAAGATTTCGGGAGTCGATGATGTTATCGAAATCCTGCGCATGGCAGCTTGAGGAGCCTGACTTTTCGGCGTCGTATCGGGCGCCGCATCGAGGCCTGCTAGATGTGCACCTTCTGCCCGAACTTCGCGAGACGCCAGCGCACGAGGTCGTCGGCGCCTGGCCCGGCCTGCGGGCGAACATCCCTCAGACGAACCGTTTCGCCGGATTTCTCTTCGATCAACGCAAGTTTCACGGCGCGTCCGGTGTTTCGGTTGACGAATTTGAGGGGAGGCCCCGCTGCCCCGGTCGCTCCCCACTTGTCCCCGACCTGCAACAGCGCCTGGATCACCAGCATCGTGTCGCTGCCCTTGCGCGTCAGCACATATTCGTGGCGATCAGGGCCGGTTTGATAGAGCCGCCGCTCGATCAACCCATTCCACTCGAGATGACGCAGACGATCCGACAAGGTGGCGTTGGTGACACCCGTCGATTTCCGCAAGTCCTCGTATCTGCTCAGTCCAAGCGCGAGATCGCGCAGGATCAGGACGGCCCAGCGGTCGCCGAGCGCATCCAGTGCGCCGGCGATCGAGCATGCCATTCCCTCAAAACTCTTGGAACGCATCGAAAGTCTGCCTCCCCTAGGAAATTCCATCGACAGGGTAGTCCCGGCGCCCGCCGCGCTCCTAGTGCAATCCACGCCCTCGCAAGAAAAAGCTTGAGTTACTCTTATAATTAGAGTTACACGGAAACAAGTCGTTTCCTGTCGGGAGTCCGAAGAATGAGCATTTCGAAAGGCGTTGCCTTGATCACCGGTGCGTCCTCAGGCATTGGTGCAGCCTATGCCGACCGCCTCGCCGGCCGTGGTTTTGACCTCATCCTGGTTGCACGCAGGCAGGACAGGCTCGACAGCCTTGCCGAACGGCTGCGCAAGACGCATGGCCGCAGCATCGAGGTCTTCCCGGCTGACCTTGGCAATGCCGGTGATCTGGCGCGCGTCGAGGCGCTCATTCGCACCAGGCAGGACATCGAGATCCTTGTGAACAATGCCGGCCTGGGAGCACTCGGTCCCAGCGCGTCCGTCGATGCCAAGGCAGTCGATACCCTGGTCAAGGTCAACGTGTTGGCGCTGACCCACCTGTCGCTCGCCGCAGTGCCGGGTTTTGCACAGCGAAACCGTGGGACGATCATCAATCTCGGATCGATCATTGCCATCATCCCGTCGCCCGGTGGGGCGAGCTACAGCGCCTCGAAGGCCTACGTACTCAACTTCTCGCGCTCGATGCAGCTGGAATTCGCAAAGACCAACGTGAAGGTTCAGGTCGTGATGCCGGGACCGGTGCGGTCCGAGTTCTTCGGTGAGCAGAAGCCTCCGTTCCCAGATCAGCTTTTCATGTCGGCAGAAACGCTTGTCGACAGTGCGCTGAGCGCGCTCGACCAGGGCGAACTGGTCTGCTTCCCGACGCTGCACGACGAGGCGGCCTGGGCGGCCTTTGACGATGCGCGCGGCGCGCTCGCCAAGGCGATCACCCAGGACGGGAAACCGGCCGAGCGTTACAAGATCACGTCCGCTGCCTGAAGCATCGTCGACGTCATATCTCCCGCAAATTAGCTAACCAGGAGTAACAAACGATGCCTCTTTGGAAGATTTATCATCCGCAAGGCGCCTATACCGCCGAAGACAAGAAGGCCATGTCGGAGCGGATCACCCGCATCTACAGCATATTGCCGGCATTTTACGTCGGCGTGGTTTTCCAGGAGGTCGCTAAAGACTCGTTCTATGTGGGCGGAGAACCCGCCGACAATTTCGTGCGCATCTGGGTCGACCACATCGCACGAACATTCAAGGACGAGGCGAGGAAGGAGCAGTTCCTGGCGGCGGTCAACAAGGTGCTGAAGCCGTATATCTCCGATCGCGGACTACGCTGGGAGATGCACATCGACGAGACGCCGTTCAGCCTCTGGACCATCGAGGGCCTGCGCCCACCATTGCCCGACACGCCGGCCGAACAGAAATGGCGGGCCGAGAACAAGGCATCGGCCTACGAGCCGGGCTGACAGGATGGCCGTGTTCGCGACGGCTGGTGTCGAGTGGGCGAGCGGCAATGGAACTACATGATGCGATACTCCAGTGAGCACAAGGCCGGGACGCATAGTCGCATCGAGCAGAATGCATCACGCGTGCTGCGCGACAAAGGCTTGAACGGAATCGGCATCGTTGGCCTCATGAAGGCGGCTGGACTGACCCGAGGCGGTTTCTACTCCCACTTCGGATCGCGCGAAGCACTGGTCGGCGAAGCCGTTGCATATGCGCTAGCCCAAACGGCGTGCGAGTGGCGCCGTTATGGCCGATCGTCGGACGGGCTCGATCTTCTGGTCGCAGCATACTTCAGCCAGGAGCACCGGGACAACTCGGCGAGCGGTTGTCCCTTGCCCGCCGTGAGCGCAGACGTCGCGCGTTCGGGCAGGAAGGTGCGCCGTACCTTTACACAATCCCTGGACAAGTTGCTCGACGCACTGGCTGAGCTTATTGCAGCCGAGCCGAACGAAGAGACGCGCCTCTTGGCTGCAGGCGTGATGGCGACGATGGTAGGCTCGTTGATCCTGGCGCGCGCTTGCGACGACCGCGACTTGTCAGCCTCCATGCTCGATGGTGGCAAGCGTGTAGTCCGGTCGGTGGCCGGCCGAGCCCGAGACCTCAACAAAGCCAACCGATCCACACCGCGAAAGCAGAGATGCGCGTCGTAAACAACGACAAAGAAGGGAGCCGATTTTGACACACGAAACGCTTGTGACACGAGACGTGCAGGACAACGTCGCCGTTTTGACGATGGTCTATCGGCCGTACAATCTGCTTGGGCCCAAGTTG
>WNFL01305253.1_pt2 | contig 10731 bp, 8 predicted proteins | sample 5400361 | NCBI WGS metagenome assembly WNFL01 (sample SAMN13153351, study PRJNA577476) | soil metagenome | isolation source: 40 cm soil on Douglas fir-dominated hillslope | place: USA:California | collected 2013-09-17 | reverse complement strand
AACTCGAAGGCCGCTACCCCGACCGTGCCCGCCCGCTCCGCGAGCGCCTACTAAAGGACATCGACCTCTCGGGAACGGGGGAGCTGCCCTACCAGCTCCTCCACCCGAGTTCTCACGGTTCGAGCTTCAACGTCACGATCTTGAAGGGCGTGAGATCCAGGACGATCACGCCGTCGGTCACGGCCACCTCCTCGTGATTCCGTTCCAGTAGGTCGCACAGGAAGGCTCGCGAGGCGGGCAGCGTGGTCCGCAATCGGGCCGTGCAATGGCGACCCCACGCTTCATACAGGCGGACGATCACCGCGTCGGAATCCTCGGCGCGCTTGATCGCCTCAACGAGCACCTGTCGGGTGTCGATCTCGATCAGCGACCGTGATGATCCGGCTGCCAGGTTTCCACCAGCCGGCAGCAGGGGAGAGTTCAGGTCCTCCGCCGCCTCGATAACCCCGGCCTCTCGAAAATCCCCCGGATGTGGCATCAGCGCGTAGGTGAACTGGTGGCCGCCGAGGTCGGCGGTCGGGTCCGGATGCGTCGGCCCGCGGAGGAGGGACAGGCGCATCACAGATCCATGAATGTCGTAGCCATGCTTGCAGTCGTTGAGCAGCGCGACGCCGTAGCCGTCGTCACCGAGATCGGCCCAGCGCTGCGCGCAGACCTCGAACATCGCCCTGGCCTGGCTCGTGTCCTCGTGCGTCGGCCGCCGGAGGTGGCCGAACTGGATCTCGTAGGTGGCCTCGCGCGAGCTGACCGTCACTGGAAAGGCGACCTTCAGCATCTTGTGCCGCTCCCGCCACTCGACGAATGTCTCGAAACGCAGTACTCGCGAGCCGGCGTCAAGGGACATCAGCTGAAACAGCCACGACTCGCCGAAGCTGCGGCCGAAAGTGAGCAACCCGCGGAGCCCGCCCCGCTGCTGAATCTTCTCCACCGCAGTCAGTTCGATGGACGAGTCGCGGTACTCGGGGTCGAGATCCCACGCGTCCCAATTCCGAGGGTTGTCGTCGTGCAGCTGGAACATGTTCCCGGGCCCGCTCAACACCTCACGGCCAACCGCCTTGTCCCAGATCGAGGTGAGCACCGCGTGGTCGTCCCATTCGACGCGGAGCAGCTCGTTCTCCATGCTGTGGTCGGTGACCGAGACCTCTGGTTCACTTGACCGAGGAACCACAGCCGCCCACCCGCAGGACGGAGCCTCGATCCGTGCGTATTCGCCATCGAGGCTGACAATCTCGGCGCGTGGGTGAGAGGTCGAGTTGAAGGCAACCAACCCTTCGCCGTCGCCGGCAATCGCCGACATCGCCGTGTCGCCGATTTCGGTCGCCCGCTCCGTCACGTGCTCGAGGTCGCGCTCGGCTTCCTCATACACCCAATCGATGCTCGAGCCGGGAAGGATGTCGTGGAACTGGTTGAGCAAGAGGGTCTTCCACAGCGTCTCGAGATCGGCCGACGGATAGTTGGCGCCGGCCGCCACCGACCACATCTCCGCCTGGCGCAGCGCGTCCTGCGCGAGGCGGTTCCAGCGTTTGGTGCGGGACTGGCTGGTGTAGGTGCCTCGGTGCAGCTCGAAGTACAGCTCGCCGGCCGCCGTGGTGAGGCCGGTCGCCTCTGCCGAAGCCGCATCGAAGAAATCAGCGGCGCGACCGATCTCCACGCCCAGCCGGTGCGCAGACTCGATCATCTCCGTCTGGGGACCGCCGCCTCCATCGCCCCAACCGAAAAGGTAGAGCGACCGGTTGGAGCTGTGGCCGTCCTTGAAGTTGCGGACGCTCCGCTCCAGCTCTTCACGTTCGAAGCTCCCGTTGTACGTGTCGGCGGGCGGGAAATGGGTGAAGATGCGAGACCCGTCGATTCCCTCCCATATAAAGGTGTGGTGCTCGGGCTTGTTGGTGTCGTTCCAGGAGAGCTTCTGCGTGAGGAAGAAGTCGCAGCCCGCTTCCGCCATGAGCTGCGGCAGGTTGCCTGGATAGCCGAACACGTCCGGCAGCCAGAGGATGCGGGTCTCGTACCCGAACTCCTGCATGAAGTAGCGCTTCCCGTGGAGCAGCTGGCGCACGAGCGACTCGCCGGAAGGAAGGTTGCAGTCGGCCTCGACCCACATCGCGCCGACCGGCTCCCACCGGCCGGCGGCGATCTTCTCCTTGATACGACGGTAGATGTCGGGATACGACTCCTTCATCCATGAGTAGTGCAGGGGCTGCGACGCGGCAAAGATGTAGTCGGGGTATTGGTCCAGCAACGCGAGCTGCGTCGACCAGCTGCGGGCGACCTTTCGCTTCGCTTCGCGAATCGGCCATTCCCAGGCGGTATCGATGTGTGCGTGACCGACGGCGGTGATCCTGTGCGATGAGTCGAGTCGCACGCGAGCAAGCCCGTCATCCGGCGATTCAGCTCGGCCTGCCGCATGACGAACGCCGGCTCGGGCGATTGACGCAAGGCGAGCATCGAGAATGACGGCTCAGGACCAGCTTCGGTGGCTCTCGGGTTGGCCGCCGCCTCCAGGTAGAAATCGATTTCGCGGCCATCGATCGGCAGCCAGCGGTGGTTCGGGTCGACACCGCGCCATGGTTTGCCGTCCTTCCAGGCGAGCGCCTCGCAGGTGAATCCGGTCGGCCCATCGAAGCCCAGGTCGAACACCGCCACCACGCCATGTCCGGCATAGCTCTCCGGTACGCGACCGCGGACGTGGAACCAGGTCGTGCTCCAGGGCGGGCCCCATGGATCGCCAACACGGATGGGGGCAAAAGGTCCTCGGACGGCCTCGTCGTAGGGGATTGGCTCACCGCGCACGCAGTAGGCGGTCAGCTCGAGCGGGGTTCGCTCGTTGAACAGGCCCGGCAGGAGTCCAGGGACATCTCGCAGGTCAGTCACCCTTGACTCCCCCCAGCGTGATCCCACTGATGAAGTGCTTTTGCACGGCCAGGAATGCGAGCGTGATCGGGCCGATGGCAAGCACGGCGATCGCCATCTGGGCTGAGAGCGCGGGGATCCGGCTCGTCTGGAGGATCTGGATGTTTGTGGAAATCTGATAGAGCAGGTATTGGAGCGGAACGAGCGCCGGGTTGTTGATGAAGAGGAGCGCGAGGTACCAATCGTTCCAGTAAGTGATGGCGCAGAACAACGCCACGGTGGCAAGTCCTGGACGCGAGAGAGGAACGACCACCTGGAAAAAGATCCGCCACTCTCCCGCCCCATCCACCTTGGCCGCATCGATCAGCTCGCGCGGAAGGGACGAGAAGTAGGCCCTGAGCAGAAACACATACCAGGGCATGACCAGATACGGAAGGATCAGCGACCAGAGCGTGTCCTGGATCTGCAGGTAGTGCGTGACGAGGATGTACAGCGGCACCAGGCCGCCGCTGAACAACAGTGTGAAAAAGACGACGAACGAGAGCGGTCCGCGCCAAGAGAAATCAGGCCGTGAGAGCGGATAGGCAAGGAGCGCCATTACCGTCACGCCGGCGAAGGTGCCGATGAGCGTCACCGTGATGGTGACCGCATAGGCGGTGAGGATCTGCGTGGGATCCTGGAGGATGTACTGGTAGGCGGCCAGTGTCGGCGTGCGCGGCACCAGTGAGAAGCCGTACTTGCTGATGTCGTTCTCTGATGACAGCGACGCGGACACGAGCAAGACCAGCGGCAAAAGGAAGAGAAAGCTCAGTCCCAATAAGCAGGCGTGGATCGCAAGGCGTCCCAGGCTGAACCCGCCCAACCCGACGCGATCACGCCTCGAGATCGGCGCCACGCGCAGCACGCCCGTCGGGCTAGAAGATTGCACTCTGCCGCTCCGTTCGCCTGACGTACCAGTTCGAGAACACGACCAGCAGGAAGCCGATCACAGCCTGGAACGTGCCGGCCGCCGACGCCATGCCGACGTCCCCGAGCGCGGTCAGCGTTCGATAGACGTAGGTGTCGATCACGTCGGTAGTCGGGTAGAGCTCGGGTGCGTTGCGCGTCACCTGGTAGAAGAGGCCGAAGTCTGCGTAGAAGATCCGGCCGATGGAGAGCAGGACGTTGATGATGATCAGCGGCTTCAACAGCGGCAGGGTGATGTGCCAGATCTGCCGCCACTTGCTCGCCCCGTCGAGGGTGGCCGCCTCGTAGTACTCGGGGTTGATGGCGATGATCCCGGCGAGGTAGACGATGCTCCAGAAGCCGGCGTTTTTCCAGACGGTCACAAGCGTCAGGATCACCGGCCAGAGCTGCGGCGACTGATACCAGCTGACCGCCTGGCCGCCCACGGCCTCAATCGTGTGGTTGACCAGCCCATTGGTCGTGTCGAGGAGCGCGAAGACGAAGTAATTGATGATCACGTACGAGAAGAGGTATGGAAAGAACAGGGTCGACTGGTAGAACCTCGCGAGCCAGCGGTTCGAGCCTTGCGCCTCCTTGAGCAGCAGCGCGATGGCGAGCGCGGCCACGAGCACGCTGACGATGAAAAGGGCGTTCATGCCGATCGTGTTGACGACGATGCGCCGCGCATCGTCGGTCCCAAACAAATACCTGAAGTTCTGCAAGCCGACCCATCGGCTGCCCAGGACGCCCTGGTAGGCGCGAAAGTCCTTGAAGGCGATGATGATCCCGAACATCGGCAGGTAGGCGAAGACGAACAGGACCACCAGGCCCGGGACCATCATCAGGAGCAGGGCGCCGTCGCTCTTTGACCGGTCGGTCTGAAACCTCTCGCGCCAGCGGCGCGCCCTCGTCGATGAAGAGACCGGAGCGCTGTTCAAACTGAGGGAGGTCGGCCGCTGGGCCGAATGAGCCAGGAACGGCAAATTCACACTGAGGAGTCGTCCACCACCGCAGCAGGCGACTCAACCGGCTCGGATGAGCTCTCGACGATCGCCATCGGCACCATGACGACCTGGCGCTCCTCGCTCAACGTTCGGTTCGTGCGCCCGATCAAGAGCTTCGCCGCTTCGGCCCCGAGCATCTCGCCGGAGTGGACCGCCGCCACTGAGTGGTAGGGGGCATGCGGCCCTGGCGCCTTATGGCTGAAAGTGGCGATCTCGCCGTTCCAGTCGATTGACGGGGATCTCTTTCGGTCAGGGGCGGTCACCGGGAGCACCGCGTGGCTGAGGATCAGCGTCATTCAATGTCAATAGTGCGTCTGGTTCGTACTGGACGAGGTGCCTGCGAAGCCGCTCCCGGGCGGAGACGTCATCGAGCAACTCATCCGGCCGGTGGAACGCCTGGTAGACGTCGAGCCAGACGAGATCCTCGTCGAAGGCGATGCCCGCTTCCTTGAGCGCCTGGCGGTATCCGCTGAGCCGGTGGTTTACGCTCGTCGCCTCGACCTCGAAATAGGGAAGGACCGCGATTCGCCGGCGACCTCGATCGATCAACCTTCTCACCAGCTGCGAGGCGGCCTGCTCATCGTTGAAGACAACCCGGTCGGTGTCGATCTCGGGGTAGTACCGATCCACCATCACCAGCGGGAACCGCCTCCGCTCCAGCTCTTCGTAAAGCGCCCGGTTGTGGTAGCGATGGTGCGGAAAGACGATGATGCCTTCGACGTTGCGCGCGATCGCCTCTTTGATGTGCTGCTCCTCGTCGTCGTCGGCGTCGAATGAGCTGATCACCTGAAGGTTGCGATGGTTCTCAGCGGCCGTCCGCGCGATGCCCATGAGAATCTGGAAGAGGTACGGGTGGTCCAGCACGTGGCAGATGAACGCGATCGAGCCCCGCTGGCTGGCCGTGCGCTCGGCCGGGTGCGTGACGACAGTGCCCCGACCCTGCTGACGCTTGATGTGATGGTCGCGGGAGAGCTCGTTGAGCGCCTTGATGATGGTGATCCGGCTGACGCCATAGTCCTCGGTCAGCTGCCTCTCAGCGGGGAGAAAGCTGCCGGGCGGGAACTCGCCGCCCTGGATGCGCTTGAACAGGGATACGTAGACCTGGTAGTAGAGCGGGAGCGGATCGCTGGGGTCGACGCTCCAACTTTTTGGCTCAGTCATCGTTCACCTTGGCCGTGGTTGCAATCGTGACATGTGCGATCGGGGCGCCATAGAAGAAGGGCGGGCGACCGAAACAATTTCAGCCGCCCGCTCGGAGGAGGTGTCGAGCCTTACTTGGATGCCTTCCAAGCGGTGAGCTGCTTCTGGATCTCGGCGATGACCTTGTCGACTCCTGCGGCGTTCAGCTTGTTGAGGTAGTTGTCCAGGCCGGCGGCGGGGTCGACGCGCCCGAAATGAAGCGGATAGCCGTACTGCTGCTGGGCTTGCTGCACCTGGGCCAGCTCGGTCTTGACGTTGGTCGGGTCGAACGCAAACCCGAGCGCCTGCGAAGGCGTCGCGCTGACATTGTCCTGATGAGACAGCGGCCAGGCACCGACGGTGTCTTCTGTCGAGTAGAAGTCGTTGAAGATGTTGCCGAACATCCACGACGTCTGTGGGTTGTAGCGGTCGTTGCTCGGGGTGATGCCGGTTGGGAAACCGACGACATTGTTCTTGGCGTCAGTCACCACGTAGTGCGTGCCGGCGATTCCACGGCAGATCAGGTGGTAGATATCGACGTCGTTATTGAGAGCCTCGAGAGCCTTCATCGCAGCGTCCGGATGCTTGGACGTGCTGCTGATGTTGTTCATCGTCGCGATGATGCCGCTGGTGGTGAGGATCAACTTTCCCAGACCCTTGGCTACGAAATCCATTCCGTAGGTTGCCTTCAGCTGGCCGAGCGAGTCGCGGTGGACGACGCTGATCTCCATCGCGTACTTGCCCGCGCGCCAGTTGGCGGTGGCCTGGTCGCCCGGCGGCTCCGCCGGGTAGTAGCCCGCCTTGTACCACGACCGCGCGAGCTCGATCTGAGTCCGGAAGTCGGGCAGTGTCGCGATGTTGACGACCTTGAGGCTTGGATCGTTCGCCTTGACTCCGATGATTCCGGCGTCAGTCGAAACGCCGTCCACGATCTCGTATCCAAGCAGCGCGGCGCTGTAGGGCATTCCCTGGTCTGAGATGCTGCCGAAACCGATCGGGGTGACGCCAGGCTCGCCCTTCTTGACCGCGGCCAACCATGGGGTCAGATCCTGGAATGTGTTGATCTGGGTGAGGTCGAGGCTGTACTTCTGGGCCAAGTCCTTCCTGACCCGGGGCCCGATCGGCCGGGTCCACGGCTGCTGATTGAGCACGCCGTAGATCTTTCCGTTCACGCGTGTCGCGTTCCAGGATTGCGGGGTCATGCTCGCGAACGTCTTGGGCGCCTGACTCTTCAAAAGGCTGTCGAGCGGCTTGAGGGCGCCTTGCGCGACGTTCACGTAGTAGTTATTGACCCAGGGCACCGAGTAGACGATGTCTTGCACATCTCCGGCTGCGATGGCCAGCTTCTGCTTCTGGTCATAGGCGCCGAAGTCGATCGGGTTGAGCTTGAGGCTCACGCCGTACCGGGGAAGCATCAGCTTGTTGATCGCGTCCTGCACGAGCTGTACATCTGGACGCCCGCGCCGCGTCGAGAGGCCTCGCTGCCCGTCCTGTTCTGGATCCACGGCGGTGGGTTCGGCGCCGGCGGCCCCGCCGAGGAGCACGGTTCGACCACCCTGGGTCAGGAACGTCCGACGGGTCAATGGCTCAGACATCGATCACTCCTTTTACTTCCGACCTGGTCTGTCTGGCGAGGGCGTTTCTGGACAGTAGAACATGTTGATATATCCAATTGCCTGGTTTGTCAAGGGGTGATCTAGGGCGCCGGGGGTCGAACCGAAGATCTAGACGCCCAGCTTGCTCGACGGAACGTGGTCCCAGGCGAGCCGGTTCTCTCGGCCGGGATCCTCCTCGATGCGGCAGTCGTGGCCGAGGAACATCGTCGCGCGGCGGCCCGGCTCATAGGCCGGCCACGCCGCGCCCGGCTTGCCGGCGCTTGCGAATGACACCAGCGCGTTCGTGACCTGGAGCTCGAGGGCGGCGCTCGACGGGTCGCCGGCGGTGACCTGCACCTTGTTGGTGTTGCCGAACCAGAAAGGGATGTCGATCGAATGGAGCGCGTGCACCTCCGGCATGACTGCGCTCTCCCACCCGAACAGGTACATGTAGACGTCGGGCTGGCCGGCCGCGAGCTGCGCCTCCGCGAAGCGGATCGACGGGATTCGGAATCTCCAGTCGGTGGCGAAAAGGTCCGCCACCTCCTCGTCGGTGGCTTCCGGCGACGACGCCTCGTACTTCTTGACAAGGACGCCGCCTGCGTCACCGAGCAGGTCCTTCGCCTCCTCCAGTCGTGAGCGCCCGCGAGTCTTGACCTGGACCTCGTTGACGCAGGTGCCGATGATCAATCGGACGTCCTTCGCGGCGCCGGCAAGAACGGCGTCGATCGGCGCGCTGGGCAGCGCCAGGCCGTCCACCACCGGGCCCGGCTCGATGAAGTTGCGCGGCCGGACGCGATCGAGCTCGGCAGCCGCGTGCAGAAGGTCGGCCGCAGGCAGATCGATCAGCCGCCCCCATTCATCTCTCGACAGCTCGAGCTTGCCGAGCAGCTGTTGCGAGTAATCGTCGGCCTGTTCGAGCGTTGGCCCGACCGTCCGCACGGCGCTTTGCATGACAGCGCCGTGAAAGAGCCCGCGCGCGGCAGGCATGGCCATCAAGCAGCCGATCTTCGCGGACCCGCCCGACTGGCCGAACAGCGTCACGTTGCCGGGATCTCCTCCGAACTGGGCGATGTTGTCGCGCACCCACTCCAGCGCGAGCACGATGTCGAGATGCCCGACGTTTGAGGAATCGCGATACGAGTCACCGGCGATATCTCCCAAGAACAGGTGCCCGAACACGTTGAGCCGGTGCGTAATCGATACGACCAGCACGTCTCCACGCCGGGCCAGCGCCGTCCCGTCGGTGTTCACAAATGCGGGGCTGCCGGCGCCGAACCCACCGCCGTGGATCCAGAACAGGACGGGCAGCGAGCCCTCTCGACGCGGCGCGGGCGTCCAGACGTTCAGCGTCAGACAGTCTTCACTCTGAGTCTCCGCGCCGACTCCCACGAACCCGTTCCACGCGTAGTCGAAGGTGAGCAGCGTTTGAGGGCAAACGGGCCCGAATCTCGTTGCGTCTTTGATTCCAGGCCAGGGCTTGGCGCTAGTCGCCGGCTGGAAGCGCCTGCCTCCTCCGGTTGACTCGCCGTACGGAATGCCCACAAACGAGGCCACGGATCCATCCGTCCAGCCCCTCACGGTTCCTGCCGCCGTCTCGACGCAAATGTCCATAGGGTGAGAATATGTTGATATATCCAGGCGCCGCGGCTGTCAAGTCGAGGGCGTCAGCCGGCCGATGGCGCATCTGACGGTTCGGGCTCGGTCGGATCTGGCTCGCGCCAGGCAACGATGGCGGTCGGCAAGGTAGTTGCAAGCAGGGCCACACCAAAGTAGATCAAATACGCATTGAGGAAGCCCTGGCTGTTGGGCTGCAGCTGGATCGCCGTCATGGCCACGATCCAGCCGATGAGCGCCACGACGGCGAACGACCGGAAAGCTGTGCGGAAAGCTGCGTTCCGGATCTGCACCATGCGCTCGTCTAGCTCGGCGTCCGCGAGCTTGGGCGTGTTGATGATCGTCCTGCGGACCACCCAGATCGCCTGGAGGATCAAGTTCGACCACAGCAAAATAGAGCTCAGCCAAAACTGACTCAGCGGGCCGAAAGACAGAAACTTGACGCCCACCGCAACCAGGAGCCAGGCGGCGTAGGTGGCGATGAGCAATCGCCTGCGGAAGCGGCGGCTTCCGACCCGACTCGAGATCGGTCGTCGGCGCCACGCGACTATGACTGGATGATCCGAATTACGTGTTGGCTTTATCTTCGCCAGCCAGTGCCGCTCTTCGGTCATGCCGATTCCTCCTTCCCGTAGAGCTGGCTGCTCATCGGTGTAAACGGCTGCCGGGAGAAGACGGCCTCCAGAGGAAGCCCGAAATACTCTGCGATCCGGAACGCGAGCTCAAGACTCGGGTTGTAGTCGCCCCGCTCCAGGTAGCCGACGGTCTGGTAGTTGATTCCGACGGCATCCGCCAGCCGCTGCCGCGAGAGTCCTCGCTCAGCCCGCAGGACGGCAATCCGGTTCAAAATCGGAGTAGCCACGCGGCATATTGTTGCATAACTACAACAGAATAGAGTAGTAGTACGGCGAATGCGATGCCTCTTGGCGGGCTAGTATCGTCGCGTCACGATTTCCGAAGTCAGGCTGAAAGACGCGGTCGAGCGGACCCTGTTCGTCTATCCAGAGGTCCCAGGACTTGTCACCCACCTCCGCGTTCGGGGTGTGCTCGGCCGGGAAACACCGGTGTCACATCCCGTCGCCACCTGGTGGGCTGCGCCGACCTCGACGCCGCCAGTGCCGATCGAACCATCCAGACGGTGTGCGACAGGTTTGCCGCGAGCAAGAAGTCCTTTGGCTGGATCACGAGCCCGTCATCCCGGCCGGGCGATATTCCGCGGCGCCTGACGGAAGCGGGGCTCGTCAAGGCCGACGAGCTGGCCGGTATGGCGCTGACCGATCTCTCCCTGCCGATTCGGGCCAACCCGGAGGTCGAGGTGCGGCCGGCCGGCGTCGACGAGCAGAGGCACGCGATATCCATGACGGCGAACGCTTACGGCATGCGCATGGACGTCGCCGAGTGGTTCACGGAAGCCCTGATTGGAGCCGCCAACCTGCGGTCCACGATGTACCACGCATTTCTGCCCGGCCGCAGCGACCCTGTCGCTTTTGGAAATCTCGTGTTCGTCCCCGATACGTCGATCGTTCTGCTGGGCGGGGCGGCGA
>WNFL01225517.1_pt3 | contig 10732 bp, 9 predicted proteins | sample 5400361 | NCBI WGS metagenome assembly WNFL01 (sample SAMN13153351, study PRJNA577476) | soil metagenome | isolation source: 40 cm soil on Douglas fir-dominated hillslope | place: USA:California | collected 2013-09-17 | reverse complement strand
CCGGCCGGACATCAAGGGCCGCCGCGCGATCCTCGACGTGCACGCGCGCAACAAGCCGCTCGACACGACTGTCGACCTTGACGTGCTCGCGCGCCAGACCCCGGGCTTCACCGGCGCCGACCTGGCCAACCTGATCAACGAGGCCGCGATCCTCGCCGCGCGAGCGAACAAGAAGGTCATCGGCATGGACGAGCTCGAGGAGGCGATCGCACGCGTCATCGCCGGCCCCGAGCGCAGGAGCAGGCGCATCTCCGACCACGAGAAGGAAGTGATCGCGTACCACGAGACTGGTCACGCGCTGGTGATGAAGGCGCTGCCGCACGCGGACCCCGTGCACAAAGTCTCGATCATCTCTCGCGGCATGGCGCTGGGCTGGACGCTCAGCCTTCCGGAAGAGGACAAGTACCTGATCTCCAAGGACGAGCTCCTCGACCAGATCGCGGGCACCATGGGCGGCCGCGTCGCTGAGGAGATCGTGTTCGGCGACGTGACGTCAGGCGCCGAGAACGACATTCAGAAGGCGACGCAGATGGCGCGGCGCATGGTCACGCAATGGGGCATGTCGGACAAGCTCGGCAACGTGGCGATGGGCCACCGCGAGGAGCTGGTGTTCCTCGGCCGCGACCTCGGCGAGCAGCGCAACTACTCCGAAGAGGTGGCCGCGATCATCGATGAGGAGATCCGGTCGATCATCAACCATGGCTACCAGGTGGCCAAGGGAATCCTCGTTGCGCAGCGGGGCAAAATGGACGCGGTCGTCGAGCGGCTGAAGATCGTGGAGACGCTCGACGGCAAAGAGCTGGACGAGATCCTGAACCAGGAGCCCGAAGCTCCTGTCGCCGCGAGCTCTTCAGCAAGCTAGAACGAAAGATCGTTTAGTCGTCGCTGGGCGGGGCAACCTCGGCCGCAGCCTGGCTCGCGCGCTCCACGCCACGCTGGTGCCCGCGCGTCGCGCGTTCAAGCCGCCGGTCGACGGCATCGTTTTTCTGGCAGTGCCCGACGCGGTCATCGGCGAGTTTGCCGCTCGCGTGGCGGCGACCAAACCGGCGCCGGCAGTCAGTTTCGTGCACCTGAGCGGGGCGTTGACGCTCGACGTCCTCGCTCCTCTGCGAGGCCACGCGGTCGGCTCGTTCCATCCGCTGCAGTCCTTCCCGTTCCCGCGCGAGCCCGAGGCGTTTCGCGGCATCACGATCGCGGTCGACGCCTCGACACCGGCACTCCTGCGCAGGCTGCAGCGCCTCGCCCGCGGCTTGGGAGCAAGGCCACGGAAAGTTGCCGCGGATTAGAGGGTCCTGTATCACGCCGCGGCCCTCTTCGCCTCGAACCTGGTGCTCGCCACTTTCAGCGAAGGGGTCCGCCAGCTCGTGCGGATCGGCTGGTCTGAGCAGGACGCGACCAGGGCGCTGCTGCCGCTGCTCGACGGCGTGGTGGCGAACATCCACCGCAAAGGCGTTATGAGGTCCCTGACCGGGCCCATCCGGAGGGGCGACGCGGACACCGTCAGGCGACACCTGGAAGCGCTGGACCAGCCGGACCTTTACCGTATCCTTGGCTCGATCGCGCTCGAGATCGCGCGCGAAGCGGGGCTTGACCCCGCCGCGGCGGAGCGAGTGCGTAGGGCGCTGACCCGAAATGTGGCAGCGACCCGAAGGAGGCTACGTCGATGACGACGGTGCTGGATGTCCAGCGGTTCAAGGACGAAGGCCGGCGCTTCACCATGCTCACGGCCTACGACTTTTTGAGCGCGCGGATCCTCGACGAGGCCGGAATCCCGATCCTGCTGGTCGGCGACAGCCTCGGCATGGTGATGCTCGGCTACCAGACCACTCTGCCGGTGACCCTCGACGAGATGATCCATCACGCCAAGGCGGTGGCGCGGGGGTCGAGGCAGGCCCTGCTCGTGGGCGACATGCCGTTCATGTCGTATCACCTGTCCGTCGAGCAGGCGATCCAGAGCGCGGGCCGTTTCGTGCAGGAAGGCGGCATGCACGCGGTGAAGCTCGAAGGCGGCGGCCGCGTTGTCGAGATAACGAAGCGGCTGACCGAGATGGGCATCCCCGTGATGGGGCACCTTGGACTGACGCCGCAGTTCGTGCACCAGATGGGCGGCTTCAAGGTGCAGGGCAGGAGCGAGGCCCAGGCGGATCGCATCCTCGCCGACGCGAAGGCGCTGGAGGATGCCGGGGCTTTCAGCCTGGTGCTGGAAGGGGTGCCGTCGATCCTGGCGGGCCGGGTGACGAGCTCCGTTCGCATCCCGACCATCGGCATCGGCGCCGGACCGCAGACCGACGGCCAGGTGCTGGTGTTCCACGACTTCCTCGGCCTCACCACCGGCAAGGCGCCGAAGTTCGTGAAGCGTTACGCGAACCTCGCGGACGACATCACGCGTGCCGCTCAGCACTTTGCCGACGAGGTGCGAAAAGGCACTTTCCCGGGCCCGGAGCACGAGTATTCAGCCGACCCGGCCAAGCCTTCGGCACGAGAGGTCAAGTACGGAGCCGGGATCTGACCCGGTAGTCGTCCGGACACCGGAGGCGATGCGGGCGCTCGCCCGCGAATGGCACGCGGCCGGCGCGACGATCGGCCTGGTGCCGACGATGGGCGCGCTGCACGCCGGGCACATGAGCCTGGTGACGGCCGCACGTGTAGAGACGCCGAGGGTCGTGGTCAGCGTTTTCGTCAATCCGCTGCAGTTCGGCGCGGGCGAAGACTTCGAACGCTACCCAAGGCCGGTCGAGGCGGACCTCGCAATGCTGCGTGAAGCCGGAGTCGACGCGGTGTACATGCCTGACCAGTCAGCGCTGTACCCGCCGGACGCGAGCACGCGCGTACGCGTCGGCGGCGTGGCCGAGCCGCTCGAGGGCGTGCACCGCCCCGGTCACTTCGAGGGCGTGGCCACGGTCGTCACCAAACTCTTCTGGGCCACTCAGGCCGATCGCGCTTACTTCGGCCAGAAGGACGCCCAGCAGGCGGCGGTCGTGAAGCGCCTGGCCGCCGACCTCGACTCGGGCGTGGAGATCAGGGTTTGTCCGACCATCCGGGACGCGGACGGGCTGGCTGTGAGCTCGCGCAACGCGTACCTCAGCCCGGCGGAGCGGACGGCGGCCCTGAGCCTCAGCCGGTCACTGCGGATCGCGGCCGAGATGTACTCGTCCGGCGAGCGCGACACTGGCCGCCTCCACGCTCGGATTAACGAGGTTTTGGCCGCCGAGCCGCCTCTCAGGCTCGATTACGCGGAGCTGGTCGACCCGGCGACATTTCAGCATGCGGGCACGCTTGCTGTGATCGCTGTGAGGATCGGAAAAACCCGCCTGATCGACAATCACGACGTCTCCAAACCTTTTCCTGGCTGATCGGAAATCGTGAGTTACAATTGGATTTCCGCTTTGGCGAAGGCCGTTTGACGACCAACACCACACCAAAAATCTTTAGGGGGTTCGTACGTTGTCCAATGAAATCGGTGCTGTCCTGACTGAGACTGAGGAGGAGACCGAAGACCAGTCAGGGCCGATGACCATGGAGGACTACCTCCACTTCGAGGAGGAGGCCTTCAAGACCCCGAACCACGGGGACATCGTGGACGGGATCGTCGTCCGCGTCGACCCGGACGAGGTGCTGGTCGACATCGGCGCCAAGGCCGAGGGCGTGATCTCCAGCAAGGAGCTCGGCCTGCGCGGAGAGACCGACATGGTCGGGCTCGAGCCCGGTGACCACATCAAGGTCTTCGTCCTCCAGCCCGAGAACGAGGAAGGCAACGTGGTCCTTAGCCTGCGGCGCGCCCGCGCCGAGACGACGTGGCTCGTGGCCGCCGAGAAGCAGACCGACGGCTCGGTCATCGAAGCCGACGTTCGCGAACAGAACAAGGGCGGGCTCATCGTCAACGTTCTGGGCCTGCGCGGATTCCTGCCGTCGAGCCAGGTCGCGCGCGCTTACGCGGGCAGCCTGGAGTCGCTGGTCGGCCAGCGCATCGCGGTGAAGATCCTCGAGGTCAACCGCAAGCGGAACCGGCTCATCGTCAGCCAGAAGGCGGCCGAGGACGAGGATCGCGCGCGCAAGCGCGAGGAGCTCTTCAGCCGGCTCCAGACGGGCGGCACCGTGAAGGGCACTGTCTCAGGCATCACGAGTTACGGCGCGTTCGTCGACATCGGCGGCGCCGACGGGCTCATCCACATCTCGGAGCTTTCGTGGGACCGCGTGTCCAAGGTCACCGATGTCCTCCAGCTCGGTGAGGAGGTGACCGTGAAGGTCATCAAGCTCGACCCCGAGCAGACGCGCATCTCGCTGTCGCTACGCCAGCTGCAGCAGGACCCGTGGGAGAAGCTCGTGCAGTCGATGCCCATCGGCTCGATCGTCGAGGGCCAGGTCACGAAGACCAAGAAGTACGGCGCGTTCCTACAGATCATGGCCGGCATCGAGGGCCTGCTCCACATCTCCGAGCTGTCGTGGGACCACGTGGAGCGGACCGAGGACGTGCTCAAGGTCGGCGAGACGCTGCAGGTGAAGGTCATCGGCATAGACACCGCGCGGCGGCGCATCTCCCTGAGCCTCAAGCAGCTCTCGGCGCCTCCAGCGAGCCTGGCTCCAAGCCGGGTCGGTGGCCGGCCGGACGAGTACTTCGACAAGGACGAGGACGAGGGCTAGCTCTAGCGCCCCCTCCTAACCTCCCCACATAGTGGGGAGGGACGTGCTTCCGGTGCCGGCTAGGCGTTGTAGGGCCGGTTGCCAGAACGGGTTGATGGTCAGCGCCATCTCGTAGGCCGCTCGCGCCGCCGCCGGGTCGCCCTGCTGCAGCTCCTCGTCGCCCAGCTCGACGTACATGCCTGGGTCGGAGTCGCCGAGACGACCGGCCAGACGCAGCTCCTGCACGCCGCCGGTCGAGTCGCCCTGCGCGATCAACGCCTCGCCAAGCACCCGGTGGTATTGGGATTGGTACGGATCGACGCGCACGGCGAGGTCCGCGCGGCCTCCTGCGTACCAGGCTTCGGCCACGATTGGCATCGCCGCGAGCCCGGTCGCGACCAGAGCCAGCCCGACCGCGCCAAGCGCGTGCCACGCCGGCACCGCCGTCCGTAAGGGCGGGCTGTCAGCCTCGGCCGCGCGCACCGCCGACCAGCACGTGCCGAGCAGCAGCCAGAACGCGGCCGTGGCCGGCGCCCAGTCGAAGTTGAAGAACACCCACACGCTGTAGCCGAGGCAGGCCGCGGCGAGCGAACTGACTGATTCGCTGTGACGGTGCCTCCACGCGCCGTGGGCGACGACGCCGACCACAACGGCCAGCGCCACAACCCCCAGAACGCCCTGCGTCACCGCAGTGTCGAGCACACCGTTGTGCACGCGGTCGAAGGTCACGTAGGGCCCTGCCCATTGGCCGGTGAGAAATCTGCCGAGCGCAATCCCGGTCGAGTCTTCGCCCCAGCCGGTCAGCGGCCGCGCAGCGAGCATCCCGAGCGCGTCGCTCCAGAGATGGATCCGCGCCGGGCCGGGATCGCCATTGAGCTCGCGCAGCGGTGACAGCACAATCGCGAGCAGGGCGAGCGCCACCAGGCCTCCCGCTGCCGCAGCGCCGTACAGCGCGATCCGCCCTCTGAGCCGCAGCACCACGAGCGCAAGGCAACCGGCCAGCACGCCGAGGCCGCCCGCGCGCGATGTCGAGGCGTAGAGTCCGGCCACCAGCGCGACCACGCCCAGCCACCACGCGACGGTGAACAACCCGCCGCGCAGCGCGCGCGCGATGGCGAGCGGCACCGCCATCGTGATGAGCGCGGCGAGAATTCCAGCATTGCCGACGTTTCCGTCCGGCCGGAAGGGCGCGCTGGTTATGAGCTGCTGCAGCGCTTCGAGGCTGGCGATCGATGTGCCCAGCACGAATGCCGCCACTACCCGGTCGCGCGATCTGTCGTCCCGCAGGAGCCACACCGGCATGGCGGCCAGTCCCAGGTACGCGAGCCTGACGGGGAGGGACTCGTATCGTAGGTAGGAGCCCGCGAAGCTCGTCGCCGGTGAAACCGAGAAGGCGAAGGCCAGCACGGCCGCGGCGGCTGCGGCGACAAGCGGCCAGCGCAGCCGGCCAAGGAGCGAGCGGTGCGGCGTCAGCAGAGCGAGGCCTGCTCCGAGGCACGCGCCGGCGATGACCAGGGATACCCGCGGCAGGATGAATTCGTCGATCAGGTTGGGCAGAAAAAAGGCCGGCAGGCCGAAAGCGACAACCACGGGCAGCCAGGCGCCCAGACGATCGGGAAACGGCCTCGCGGCGGGTGCGTTATTGGGAATCTGCAGGGTGAGGGGGACGGTATATTACTTGCACGCTGCCGAGGGCAAGCGCGTTGTTAGAACGAGGAGGTGCTGGCCCCACCAAGTCACCGGAGTACCCATAAGAGTCGAGGAAACGTCATGAGCACGATGTACCCGTTCGAGAGATTTACTGAGCGAGCCAAGAAAGTTCTGACGCTCGCGCAGGAAGAAGCAGAACGATCCCACCACAGCTACATAGGGACGGAGCACTTACTCCTGGGTCTACTCCGCGAAGGCGAGGGCCTCGCCGCCAAGGTCCTGAACAACCTTGGCGTGGAGATCGGCAAGGTTCGCCAGACGATCGAGTCTGTCCTCGGTCGCAACGAGCGGATCATCATCCAGCAGATCATTCCGACGTCGCGTGTCAAGAAGGTGATCGAGATCTCCTTCGAAGAGGCGCGGCGCATGGGCCACAACTACGTCGGCACCGAGCACCTGCTGCTCGGTCTGCTCATCGAGGGCGAGGGCATCGCGGCTCACGTGCTCGAAGACCTTGGCGCGACCCTCGAGAAGGTTCGGTCCGAGATCGAGCGTTTGCTGCACGACTCGAGCGCGGAGACCGAGGCCGAGCCCGCACCGAAGAAGCCTTCCAAGACGCCGCTGCTCGACCAGTTCGGCCGCGACCTCACCGAGCTCGCGCGCCGCAACCAGCTCGACCCCGTGATCGGTAGAGAGTTGGAGATCGAGCGCGTCATCCAGATCCTCAGCCGCCGGACCAAGAACAACCCGGCGCTGATCGGTGAGCCCGGCGTCGGCAAGACGGCCATCGCCGAGGGCCTCGCGCAGCAGATCAACTTCGGCAATGTGCCCGAGTCGCTGCAGCACAAGCGCGTGCTCACGCTCGACATGGGCGCGCTGGTCGCGGGCACCAAGTACCGCGGCGAGTTCGAAGAGCGCCTGAAGAAGATCCTCGACGAGATCCGCTCCAGCCGCGAGGTCGTGCTGTTCATCGACGAGCTGCACACGCTGGTCGGCGCCGGCGCTGCCGAAGGCGCCATCGACGCGGCCAACATCCTCAAGCCCGCGCTCGCCCGCGGCGAGATCCAGTGCATCGGCGCGACGACGCTCAACGAGTACCGCAAGTACATCGAGAAGGATGCTGCGCTCGAGCGCCGCTTCCAGCCGGTGTACGTCGACCAGCCGACGCTGGCCGAGACCATCGAAATCCTCAACGGCGTCAAGTCGCTGTACGAGAAGCACCACCGCGTGATCATCACCGACTCCGCTGTTCACGCTGCGGTCACGCTGAGTGACCGCTACGTGAGCGACCGCGCGCTGCCCGACAAGGCGATCGACCTCATCGACGAGGCGTCGGCGCGCGTGCGCATGAAGCTGACCACGACTCCCGACGATCTCAAGGAACTGCAGAAGGAGATCAAGAAGTACCGCGTCGACCAGGACGAGTCGGTGAACAAGCAGGACTTCGAGGCCGCGGCCGCCGTTCGCGACCGGGTCAAGAAGCTGCAGGACAAGCTCGCGACCAAGGAGGCCGCGTGGCGAGACAAGCTGGGTGAGACCGTGCCCGAGGTGGGCGAGGAGGACATCGCCCAGATCGTCGCCGCCTGGACCGGTGTGCCGGTGTCGCGACTAGTTGAGGAAGAGACCTCACGCCTCCTCCGCATGGAGGAAGAGATTCACAAGCGCATGGTCGGCCAGGACGAGGCCATCATCACCGTCTCCCAGGCGGTGCGGCGCGCGCGCGCCGGCCTGAAGAACCCGCGCCGGCCCATCGGCTCGTTCATCTTTCTCGGCCCGACCGGCATCGGCAAGACCGAGCTCGCCCGCGCGCTGGCCGAGTACCTGTTCGACTCCGAGGACGCGCTTATCAAGCTCGACATGTCGGAGTTCATGGAGCGGCACACCACCGCGAGGCTCGTCGGATCGCCTCCGGGCTATGTCGGCTACGACGAAGGCGGACAGCTCACCGAAGCGGTGCGGCGCCGGCCCTACTCGGTGATCCTGTTCGACGAGATCGAGAAGGCGCACCCCGAGGTCTTCAACATGCTGCTGCAGATCCTCGAGGACGGCAGGCTCAGCGACGCCAAAGGCAAGGTCGTCAACTTCGCCAACACCGTGATCATCATGACCTCGAACCTCGGCATCCGCGATGTCAACCAGGCCGCCACCGCGCTGGGTTTCCAGCCCGCTGTGGTGGACGAGGCGGAAGAGGTCGAGCGCCGGCACAAGAACACAAAGGAAAAGATCGACGAAGAGCTGAAGCGCATGTTCAGGCCGGAGTTCCTGAACCGCGTCGACGCGGTCGTCGTGTTCAAGAGCCTGACCACCGACCAGATCCGCCAGATCGTCGACCTTCAGCTGGTCCGGCTGGGCAAACACCTGGCCGAGCAGCAGATCACGATCGAGGTGACCGACGCGGCCAAGGACATGCTCGCGAAGGAGGGCTACGACCGGATCTACGGCGCGAGACCTCTGCGGCGCGTGATCACGAGCCGGATCGAGGACCAGCTGTCCGAGCACCTGCTGCGCGGCAAGATCGCCCGCGGCGACACCGTGCTGATCGAGGTCGATGGCGAGGACGGCCTGAAGTTCACGCCGACGAAGCACAAGCAAAAGGAGCCGGCAGGCTCGGGAGCCCCAGCCAAGCCGTAGACGCCCCCACCTAACCGCCCCAAGGTGGGGAGGGATAGGCGTGGACTGGGACAATGGGCCGCGTGAGCGCTCCTGTCCCCCTGCGGTTGCGCCCGCTCGAGATCGGCGATGTGCTGGACGAGACGTTCCGCATGTACAGGCGGCACTTCGCGCTGTTCGCGGGCATCTCGGTCATCTTCTCGGTCCCGCTAGCCGCCCTTTCCGGGTATGGCTACTTCGCGCTGTTCAACTTCGCGGCGACGCAGGCAACGAGCAGCAACCCTGGTGACGTCAACAGCTTCCTCGGATCGCTGAGCCCTCTCGTGGCGGGCGTGCTGGTGAATGTCGCGGTGCTGCCGCTGCTCTACGGCGGCGTGAGCTACGCGGTCTGTCAGTCGGCGATCGGCAACCCGGTGACCTTGTATGGCGCGCTGCGCGGCGCGTTCCGTCGCTACTTCCAGGTGCTTTTCTACTACCTGCTGCTCGGGCTGATGGTTGTCGTGTTCTGCCTGTTTCCGCTGTGGATCTGGATCTCAGTCAATTGGATCGCGGTGCTGCCGGTGATGTTCGTCGAGAACACCGGGCTGTTCGCGGCCATGAGCAGAAGCTGGCGGCTGGTCCAGGGGCGCTGGTGGCGGACCTTCTTCATCCTCCTGCTCGTATTCGTCCTCAACTACGTGGTGTCGCTGGCGCTTGGGGCGTTCCTCTACCTCGGTCAGGTTTTGCTGACCATCCTGCTGTCGCCATACGTCGCGCTTGCCATCTATGAGGGCGCGGTCGTCCTCGTGAGCGCGCTGGTCAACCCGGTCCTTCTCATCGCCATCGTCCTCATCTACTTCGACCTCCGCGTTCGCAAGGAGGCCCTCGACCTGTTCCAGCTCGCCCAGCAGGTCACCGTCTCGCCGCCGGCGCCCGCGTGACGACCAGACGCCTTTTCGCCGGCGTCCTGCTCGCTGCGGCATTCGCAATCGCGGCGTCTCTTCCGGTCGTCGTGGTGGCCGATTCGACGACGCCGTACCGGCAAGCGGTCGCCGATGCGCTCGCCATCGTCCAGAACGCCCAGCCCGGCGACGTCGCCGCTGGGCGACATGCGGTCCAGGTGCTGGTCGACGGCACCGGCAACACGCTGCCGGAGGTGCTGTCGGACCTGCGCGAGTCGCCCCCCGACTTCAAGGACGCGGCCTCCAGGCTGCGGGCCTTGCTGGTCGCGATCGACAACCCGGCCACAACCTCCGATCCCGCGCTCGCGCAGTCGCGCCTGCAGCAGGTGATGGCGATGCATCGCTACGACGACCTGCACAAGCCGCCGACGTTCCTGGAACGGCTGAGCCAGTGGATCCAGGACCGGATCAACGAATTCCTGAAAGCCATGGCGAGCGGAATCGGCCCGGGTGGAGTGGTGCCGGCGTGGGTCGTATACGCGATCGCGCTTGCGGTCATGTCGGTGGTCGCGATCGTCGTATTCAGGTCGGCCCGCGGCCGCCTGGCCGGCGAATTCGCGGCGTCCGGGCCGGCGGGTCCGCAGGCGCCCGCCGACTACTTCGCCGAGGCGGACCGGCTGGCGGCGAAGGGAGACCGCGTCGCCGCGATCAGAGCCCTGTGCGCAGCGGTCGCGGCGACGCTGGCGGGCGAGCGGACGTGGGAAGGCAGCCCGCTCACCGTGCGCGAGATCTTCCGGCGCGCGCCAGACCCGGCTTCGTTGAATCCGCTGCTGCGTCCGTTTGAAGCGGCCGTATACGGCGGTCGCGAGGTCGACGAGAAAACCTACGAGCAGGCCGTTGCAGTGGCCATGCGGTTCCGTGCGCCGGTGGTGGAGAAGGCCGCATGAGAGGCAACATCCGCGGTTGGATCG
>WNFL01225406.1_pt4 | contig 10734 bp, 7 predicted proteins | sample 5400361 | NCBI WGS metagenome assembly WNFL01 (sample SAMN13153351, study PRJNA577476) | soil metagenome | isolation source: 40 cm soil on Douglas fir-dominated hillslope | place: USA:California | collected 2013-09-17 | reverse complement strand
TGTTTCATCAAACCCGGTATAAGCATTCAGATCCGCGCCAAATTTCACCCCTACTTTTTGTAAGTAATCAACCAGTTCATTTTTCGGAAAATGCTTCGAACCATTAAAATTCATATGCTCCATAAAATGGGCCAAGCCGCGCTGGTCCGGGTTTTCAAGTATGGAACCGGTATTCACTACCAACCGGAGTTCCATCTTTTTTTCAGGTTTCAGATTTTTCTGAACGTAATAGGTAAGACCATTTGGCAATTTGCCGATCTTAACCCCGGGATCAACCGGCAAAGGATCTGTCAGCTTATACTGTGCGACTAACCCCGTACAGCAAAAACAAAGTGTAAGAACGACGAATAGCTTAGTTAGCAGAAATTTCATACTATAAAATTTTGGGGAGGTGAAAGTAGTCAGAATGACTGTTATAAAAAAACAAAAAGCCGCCCTTAGGAAGAGCGGCTTTTAATACGGATGAATTATGATTAATTCAGATACTTTAATACTTCATCACTCATCGGGTTCACCTTGTTATGGAAAACCGCAACCAGGTTCCCGTTTTCATCAATTAAGAACTTAGTGAAGTTCCAGATCACCGGATCCTGCAAAAATTTCTTCCACACGATATCTTTTGAATTATCGGAAGGTACATTCTTGGAAAGCTCTTTTGACTGATCCACCAGCCATTTATATAGGGGATGGATGTCATCTCCGCGAACCGAAATCTTCCCGGCCATCGGAAAAGACACTGCATATTTTTTTGAGCAGAATTCTTTTATTTCTTCATTAGAACCAGGTTCCTGCTGCCCAAAGTTGTTTGCCGGAAAGCCGACGATGACAAGTTTGTCCTTATATTTTTCATATAGTTTTTCCAGGTCAGCATATTGCGGAGTGTTTCCACACATAGATGCCGTATTAACAATCATGATCTTTTTCCCTTTGTATTTGGAAAAATCTATATCGGTACCATCGAGCCCCGGTACCTTAAAATCATAGATTGAACCACCGGTCAGGACAGCCGATAATAACAGTGACAACAATAATGTTTTCATGATCTATAAAATTTTGATGTTACAAATAGCGGGTTATAAAGGTAAGATGAATTTGATTTTAATCAATATTAAATCTTATAAAATTGCGCTATTGTTTTTCAAAACATCCCAGATCAGGCTGGGCGCCAACAGGCCGTGGTTTGCCGTCAAGATCAAATGCGACGCCCGCATTAACCCCTTTGTTAACAGCCGGTGAGCCTTGTTTTAAATGAAAATCGTAATACCGTTTTGCCACATCGATACTGTCGAACTGGGGAGGTTGATTAATTGGCTGAGGAACTATGATCGTAGCATCAACGGGAATTACCGGCACCTTCCATAACACCTGGTCGAACCTGGCGCTAAATGTAGCGGCGATACTCTTACGGACGACAACTTCCGTGTTGACAATTCCGTTTTCACCCCAGAAGATGCAATTACGAAATAAAACATCAAGTGGTCTTGCCCCGGATCCATCAAAATTTGTGACGATCAATACCGGCGCGGTATGTTGAATATAAGGATTGGAATAGCTCGCAACGGTACAGTGTGTGAAATTATAGGTGCCGCCTTTTATAAGGGCAACATTTTTACCACAGTTGCTGACCAGGCAATTTCTTGCTGTGATACTCGAATTGGAAGCAACGATACCATAGTCGTAAGAATTATCAATGATGCATTCATTCAATGCAAGTTTGGGAGTCGGTGGATTGGGTGAAGGATCCTGGACTGCTATAGACTGGTAAGAGTTCTTTATGATCGCATAATTAAGCACGTTGTCCCGGCTTGAAACACTGAAATAAATACCGGGCCATGAAGCGGGATAGTTTTTATACGGCTCATCCAGCCGGTCGCCACTAAAATATACACGGTCCGCTGTATCTTTCAATCCGTTTGTTTGTAAACTTCCGTCGATGATCAGGGGCGCATCGGCATGAACATAGATGCGACAACCTTTATTGATGGTGAGTTTTTTGCCGGCATTTACATGCAGGTATCCCAGAATTACGTAAGGCAAATCGTTATTCCATATCTCGTCGGTGGTTATTTCTCTATTTCGAAAAAAATGAGCGTTTTGTCCCCATGCTTCCAATTGTATCCACCTTTTATTTCCATTGTAACTGACCTGGATACTATCTCTTATGACGAACGGAAGATTGGCAGCCGTGGGATTTATGTTTACCTGGACAAATACATAAAGGCTGTCATTTGCTTCTATCTCAATATTGGTTGCCTCTGTTGTTGAAATGCCATCCACATTTATTTTGAATGCAGAAGTGATGCCGCCCATCAGCTTTACGGAGGAGAGTTTTAGCTTTTGATTATTTTCATTAATGATCTTAAAAAATTGATTGATGGATCCGGCGGTAGGAAAAACAGTATCATATTTCAGCGTATCAGCACTGATGGAGATCCTTGCATCGGCAGATATAATAAAAGAATCTTTTCTGCAGGCAGTCAATAGTATCAGAGCGGTCAGGATAAGTGAGGCAATGGCTTTCATTGGTCATCAAAAATAATAACAAAGATTGGTAAAAGAGAATAAATGGACGGTTACCGGGCAGCATAGCAAAGCGTGGCTATACTAAGTTGAATGTTGCCTGACTTAAGCAATTCGGCTCCGCAAGCTTCAAGCGTTGCTCCCGTTGTTACAACATCATCGACCAGTAAAACGTGTTTTCCCGCAAGAGCTGAAGCATCGTTCAATACAAATCTGCCTTCCATATTTAACCAGCGGTCTATTCGTCCCTTCTTTGTCTGTGTGTCTGTATGTGTTGACCGGACGATTGCGCCTTTCAAGACCGGCACCTTCAGGTTTTCTGCGATTCCCTCACATAAGACAGTAGCCTGGTTAAATCCTCTTCGTCTTTCTTTAGAATCAAATAGCGGAAGTGGGATGAGGGCATCAACGTTGAATCGGCGTGATCTGCAGAGGCTATCTCCCATCATCTTCCCCAGCTGCAGTCCAAGGTCTTTGTTCCCCCTGTATTTGAATTCATGCATGAGAGTTTGCATCATTGATTCCCGGGTAAAATAATATTGCGCCGTGGCATTGGCGAGTTGTAACCGGCCCCAGAATTTTTTTTCTATAGGATTGCCCGGATGCAATTCAAAATTTGTTTCGGGCATGGCATCCATACACTTCAGGCAAAGGGTTGTATTGCCAGCCATTCTATCATTGCCACAACCAGCACAAACATTTGGAAAAAACAGGTGAAGCAATGAATCTTTTATTTCCCTGGCTGCAATCATTAAAAAAGAAATTTATACACTTCTTCCACGCGTCCCATCGTTATTATTTCGATTCCAAACTTTTGTTTCCCCAATCCTTTCCTGTTGTACTTGGAGAGAATGATTTTTTCAAAGCCCAGTTTTTCCGCTTCTGCAATTCTTTGATCAATCCGGTTGACGGCTCTTATCTCGCCGCTCAGGCCAACTTCACCGGAAAAACAAATATGCTGTGGCAGCGACACATCTTCATAGGAAGAAAGCAATGCACAAAGTACGGCCAAGTCAATTGAAGGATCCTCGACCTTTAACCCGCCCGCAATGTTTAAAAACACGTCTTTTACTCCAAAATGAAAACCTCCCCTTTTTTCCAGAACGGCAAGAAGGAGTTGTAATCTGCGCAGGTCGAACCCGCTGACCGTTCTTTGCGGTGTTCCATAAACGGATTGGGTTACCAATGCCTGAACTTCGATCAGCAGAGGCCTGATTCCCTCAATGGTCGCTGCAATCGCTATACCGCTTAACTGATCTTCTTTTTGCGTCATTAAGATCTCGCTTGGGTTCGCAACTCCTTTCATACCTGTATCCGTCATCTCGTAAATCCCGAGCTCCGCCGTGCTGCCAAACCGGTTTTTAAGCGTCCTGAGTATCCGGTACGCATAGTGCCTGTCGCCCTCGAATTGCAGCACCGTATCCACCATATGTTCAAGAATCTTCGGGCCGGCAATACTTCCATCTTTCGTAATATGCCCAATTAAGAAAACGGGTGTATTGGTCTCTTTTGCGAAACGCTGAAATTCGGCTGCACATTCTCTGATTTGTGACACACTGCCTGGTGATGAATCTATAAACGGAGTATGCAATGTTTGTATGGAATCTACAATGACTAATTGTGGCTTCAGTTTTTTTACTTCCTGGAAAATTGTTTGCGTTGAAGTCTCCGTTAGTAAATAGAAATTGTCATTTTGCAGATTCAATCTGTCAGCCCGCATTTTTATCTGTTGCTCACTTTCTTCCCCGCTGATGTATAACACAATTACATCTTTTAACCATAATCCGTTTTGCAGGAACAATGTTGATTTACCAATACCAGGTTCGCCGGCTATCAGGACTATGCTTCCCGGAACAATACCACCGCCAAGAACACGATTCAATTCTGCATCACTTGTTATCAATCTTTGTTCTTCGTTGCTTTTGATCTCACGGAGTGAAATAGTTTTATTGTTTCTTTTATCATCAGCATAATCTTTCCATCCATTGTTCTTTGTTGATGTTTCTTTTTGAATCAATTCCTCAACAAACGTATTCCATTGACTGCATGATGGGCATTGACCTAACCATTTTACAGTTTCATAACCGCAGTTTTGACAGAAGAAAGCTGATTTAACTTTACTCATTAACTAAAGATAAACGATAAGAAGAGTTGAATAAAAAGCAACAAAGAAGTAAGTATAAACCCGTTGATTATTAACCCATTCGTATAACGTAAAAAGGGCCAATCTTTCGATTGACCCTTTTACTTACTAACCCATTAAATTCTATTGCTAAGTTACAATTCTGTGTAACATTTCAAAATAATTTTTTTAGTCTGTGAATAACTTTGGCGATGAATCGAGAAAAAACCCGGAAAATTTAGGGGGGAAAATAAAAGATGTTAAAAATTTGTGAATCAACATGTTATAAGATACTTCGTAAGGACCCCATTGCGATCTCAACATGCTTTTCAAATCACTTTTTGATGTGACAAAAAGACTGAAAAACAGCCTCTAATCTAAATGGTAGCAGATTTGTTGTATTTAAAAAACAAACAAATTAATTAACAAATGACGCCTTCAATTATGATTGTTTCGCTGATCTTTTTAGGGATCAGTATGCTTGTCTCATTGATACTGAAGCGCAAGTTTGCAAAGTACAGCAAGGTACCCCTTTCAAACGGCCTGACAGGACGGGAGGTGGCCCAAAAAATGCTTCGCGACAATGGCATTTATGATGTCAAAGTAACTTCTGTGGATGGGTTCTTGTCTGACCATTATGACCCGGCAAACAAGACCGTGAATTTGAGCCCTGAAGTATATAATGGTACCAGTGTAGCTGCTGCTGCAGTCGCGGCCCATGAATGTGGCCATGCAGTTCAGCATGCTAACGCATATAGCCCGCTGACACTGCGGAGTAAATTGGTGCCGGCTGTTCAAGTCACCTCTGGCCTGGTAAACCTGGTACTGATCATTGGAGTAATAATGGCTTATTCGGGAAACCCTACTGTCTTGCTTATTGGCATTATCTTGATGGCGGTGACGGTTTTGTTCACCCTGATCACCCTTCCGGTGGAGTTTGATGCCAGTAACCGGGCATTGGCCTGGCTGAACCGGACCAATGTAACAAACAACAGCGAGTATCCGATGGCTAAAGATGCCCTGAAATGGGCAGCTACGACATATTTGGTAGCAGCTCTGGCAGCCGTTGTTACATTACTTCAGTACATCATGATCCTTCTTGGCAACAGAGGTAGAGGCTGATCGTCTAATAAGTTTTATGTTCAACCCTGCACCTCGTCGAGGTCAGGGTTTTTTTCAATCCGGTTTTTCATTACATCTTGACAGCTAACGGCCCCCGGCAAAAATTTGCAAAATCTTCTGGTCAAAAAAATTGATTAAAGGCCATTTTTTGATATAGGTGGCAGTGCAGCTTTATGTACGGTTAATTTGTCAAAATACTATGTATTTTTGACTTTTCAATTTTACTACACTAAAACTCAATGCACATGAGAAATTCTCTTTACCTGCTGGCAGGTATGTTATTGCTATTTAGCAATATTTCACTTGCTCAGCAAGAAGTAACCGGAAAAGTTACAGACGAAAATGGTTTGCCCCTGCCTGGAGCAACTATCAAAATCAAAAACTCACGATCAGGCACGAGTGCCGCACTTGACGGAACTTTCAAACTTAATACTGCAAGTAATGCTGTTCTTGTCGTTAGTGCTGTTGGTTATGATACTAAAGAAATAGCGATTAACAACAACAAATCGATCACCATTCAACTCACTGTTGATGCCAAAGCAATGAGTGAAGTAGTAGTAACCGGTACAGGTTCCGCAGTGAGCAAAAAGAAACTGGCCGTATCGGTAGAAACCGTTGATATAGCAAAACAAACGAAAGTTTCTACCGGCGGTGTGCTTGACCAACTTGTAGGGCAGGTGGCAGGCGCTCAAATCGCCAGTGTGGGTGGACAACCCGGGCAAGCACCCAGTATTGTACTTCGCGGGATTAATAGTATCAACAGAGGTACCAATCCAATGATAATTTTAGATGGTGTTCAGTTAGGCGCAACCGGATTAAACTCGATTGACCTTAATACTATTGAAAGGGTGGAAGTTGTTCAGGGTGCTGCAGCAGCTACATTATATGGTGCGCAAGGCGCTAATGGTGTAATTCAGTTATTCAGCAAAAAAGGGAAAAAAGGTAAAATTAATATAGACGTATCATCTTCATTAACCTCTACCAAATTCCTTAACATAGGTGGAGTTCAAAAAAATCATTTTCACAGCTATACTACCAATGCTGGAGGAGAAGTAATTGGTGCAAGTGGAAATCCTTTGGTTTGGGATCCCAACGTTGGCGCTTATGCAGAAAATGTTCAATATAATGCATTAGACCCAAATGGTAAATCTGCAACTCCACTTAACAAAAATCTATTGTACTATGACCATTATAAAATGTTTTTTGTAACCGGGCATAACCGCAATGGCTCTTTAAGTGTATCTGGTGGCGGAGATAAAACTGACTTTGCAATTACCGGCAGTTATAATCACCAGGAAAGTAATTTTAAAAATAATGGTTACTTAGACAGGGGAAATTTTACTTCAAATGTTGGGGTAGAGCTTTTCAAAGGATTAAAATTTCGCTCTGTTACACAAGTAATTTATGATAAGAATACAGTTAACTGGGACAGAACAATTATTTATGCAATCAATAATACAAGGCCCTTTGCCAATTATGATCAGAGAATGAATAACGGTCAATACGCTGCTTATTTTGGGGGGGCACCGGGTGTAAATGGATGGAACCCCGATTACCTGGAAGAAAATTCAACCACAAAGGAAATTACGCAAACGCTGGCACAAAGCTTTAACCTGAATTACAAGTTGAACAGGTTTGTAGAACTGGATGCAAAATATGGCCTCAACCTCGCCAAAGGCGATAATACTTATACATATGCCAACCAAACGGCTAATCCTAATCTTGTTAATTTTGGCGCGTCAAGCTATGGTATCTATAACTATACAGGAGGTTATGCCGGAGAAATAGATATTCGCAAAACGCAGAATATATTTCAAAACTTTGTTGGAACAGCAACAATTACTACTGATCTTGAGAGAGATTTTCATCTTAAAGTTCCTATCCGGACAACAACGATCGGAGCATTCGATTACAGAAAAAGTGAGTTTAAGGATTATTATGTGTATGGCATAGGAGCACCTGCTTTTATTCCCAGTACTATTGCTAATTACAGTACACAAAAAATAGTCAGGGATAATGTAACTCCTTTTGTTACTTATGGAATTCTGGCCAATCAGCGAATTGAATATGGTGAAATTGCAGGTGTATCAGCCGGAATCAGAAGTGATTATTCTTCTGCATTCGGACGGGGAAGCAAACCACAAACATTTCCCCGCTTTGATGGATATTTCCGCCCCGCACAAATGAATTTTTGGAAAAATTCAGGTAAGTTATCTGATATCGTATCGGACTGGAAATTAAGAGCTGCTTATGGAAAAGCTGGTATTCAGCCCGGCGCCTTCGACAGGTACCCTGTACTGTCTACAAAAACCTTTGGTGGGTCTCAGGGTTTGTATTTTCCGAACACATTGCCCAATCCTGATTTGAATGTTGAAATATCAAAAGAACTGGAAATAGGTACTGATTTCAACTTTAATATAACCAAGGGCAAATTGTTTAAGACAGCAGCTCTGACGTTTACTTACTGGGATAGGAGCACTGAAAATGCAATTTACAGTGTTGATGTTGCTCCAAGTTTGGGTGTGGGGGGTAACCTTCAGAATGCATTCACACTTTCTTCTCATGGCATTCAGGCACAGTTAATCACTCCTGTTTATGTTTCCAACAATATCAACTGGAACCTTGCAATAAATTTTGGTAAGCAAACATCAGAAATTACCAAGGTTATAGGCAGTGACGTAATTCTGTTGTCAAGCGCAGGCAGTACAAATTATATTTTGCGTCCGGGTCTTAAGATTGGCCAGTTATTCGGATACAAAATGCTTCATACTGTAAACCAGATGAACGGCAAGGGAATCCCTGTTATTCCGGTAGCACAGCAAGCCAACTATGAAGTAGCCAGCAATGGATTTGTTGTCAATAAAACCACAAAGCAACCTGTTGCTGATCCTACGGGCACCGATTTTGGTGATCCCAACCCCAAGTTCAATATGTCATTTATTAATGATTTTTCCTATAAAGGATTTATAACTTTTAATATGCAATGGGATTGGGTGTATAAAAGTCATTTGTATAATCAAACAAAAAGCTGGATGTACCGCGATGGTATCAGCGGTGATTATGAAAAACCAATCACCATTGATGGACAAACTGGTGCATGGACTGCTTTCTATCGCGGAGTGTACCAGGCCGGAGCTAATAATGGTACAAAAGATTATTTCTATGAGGATGCTACCTTCCTGCGTTTAAGAAATATTTCTATAGGTTTTGATATAGCTAAATTTAAAACTATTAAAGGAGTCAGGAAATGCCAGTTGGTGTTAAGTGCCAGGAATCTTTATACAAAGACCAAGTATACTGGATTTGATCCTGAAATTAATTCAGGTGCAGTTACCGGTGATGCGGGATCTGCCTGGGACAGAGGCACGGACCATAATACCATGCCTAACCTGAAATACCTGACTGTCGGATTAAACATAGGATTTTAATTAAATAATTATAAAAATCTTTATAAATGAAATCAATAAGTAAATCAGGCATTCTCTTAATTTTATTTTCAGTTTTTTTTATTGCCTGTAAAAAACAGCTAGATATAAAAAATCCAAATCAACCCAACCCGGAAACATTAAAAACGGAAAACGGTATTATAGCATATGGATTGGGGGGGGTGTATCAAAGCGGATTCCGCAGTACTAAATATGGCGATGGCGTAGTTGGCGAAAGTTTCTATTCTTTTGTAAATGGATTTCACGGCTTATTAGGAGATGAAGTAGGAATTGAAGCAGCTAATGTTTACGCCAACCAGGTAGGCTGCCCGGATAAGGTTACTTATAATGGAGGTGCTACTTCTGTATTAAATCCGGGAACGCCCAACAGAAGTACATTGGTTATTCGTGAAAAAAATCAAAACTCAAGCGCAGGCGCCAATCCTTTGTTTTATGAATGGAGCTGGATGTATAATTTGAATAATGCCTGTAATGTAATTTTAGAATACGTTGACAATGTTAGTTTTTCAGGTGATGCGGTAACCAAAAAAGCCGTGCTTAAGGCATGGGCATACTGGTGGAAAGGCTATGCTTATTCACGAATAGGAAGTATGTATTATGCAGGGCTTATTCGAAATTCATCTCAGTTGGCCAATCCAAACCCGGAGGGTAATTATGTTTCATCTAATGCAATAATTGCAGAAAGTAATAGTAATTATGATAAGGCTGCAACCATTTTAAACGCCCTTACTATTAATGCAACCTATACGGCAACTCTTGCTAAATTAATTCCTGATTTTTGCCAGGTGGGTAAAGGATTGCCCCCAACCCCTCTCATGTGGGTACACAACATTAACACCATGAAGGCAAGGAATATTTTGATTAACAAAACGGTTTCAGCTATAACGGCTGCGGACTGGACCTCAATAGTAACGCTTACTACTAATGGAATTCAATCCGGTGATTATGTGTTTACCGGTAGATCGAATACAAATGGTGATTTTCTGTCAACAGGAGGAGGTTCTGTTGCTGCCAAAAGCGCCAGCACCACAGGAACACCTCAGACAGCAGGTACCTATAAAATTAGTGAACGATTAATTCAAGATTATAAAACAGGCGATCAGCGTAAGGCAAATAATTTTATTCAGGGAGCCTCTGCAGCTCTTTTTAATGTTGACAGGGGAAATGCTTTCAACACCCGTTTTGGATTGAAGAGTGGTGGAAATGGAATGGGCGGCGTAATTGTTTATGTAAATATTACTGTCGCAGGAGCTACCGAATATTATTTAGCAGGCACATGGGAAGAAAACCAATTAATGCTTGCTGAGGCCACCATGTATGCAGGTAGCTTCAGCGCTACCGCTATCAATACAGCCATGAGCCTTATTGATGCGGTAAGAACTTCGCAGGGCGCAGGTCTTACCGCTGTTGCCGGAGTAGTAACTACACAGGCCGCTGCGTTAGAAGAATTAAGAATAGAAAGAAGATCAGGCTTAGCTTTCAGAGGCCTGGTATTTTATGATGCACGTCGCTGGAAAGTGATTG
>WNFL01225186.1_pt1 | contig 10734 bp, 12 predicted proteins | sample 5400361 | NCBI WGS metagenome assembly WNFL01 (sample SAMN13153351, study PRJNA577476) | soil metagenome | isolation source: 40 cm soil on Douglas fir-dominated hillslope | place: USA:California | collected 2013-09-17 | reverse complement strand
CATCTACATACTACGACATGTTACGAGAACGCGCGATCCAATTACCCACAATATGCATGCAGCCCTTTCTAGCCGCATGGACGAAACCATGAATCAATATGCACGCTGACCACATGGCTCCTATTTACAAATTCGGGTAGTTGTCATAGACAAATATCCCACTTTCTTTGCGTCGTCACCACTCTCCAGTAAGCATACGCGCAGGTGAGTCGAGCATGGAAGGGGGACGCCATTCTTGTGCAGAGAGTTCGAGAGCATTCATCGGCTTCATCGAACGAGACTTTGAGCTGAATGGGAGCTCAAACAGCCTTCCAATGCACTAAGCCTTGGCTGAATAGAAAATGTCCAGTCCGTAGCATTCTGAGCGTCGAGGGACCCCGAGGCGGTGTGTGGGTAAGAACAACAGAAAGGTTTCGTCTATAATGATTCAGTGTCCACGCATGAGCTCTAAGAGTATCACCAGTCCACAAGCTTACTACAGCTTCGACCTCCCATAAGCCCAATCCGAAATCAAGACCCCAGCAATGGCACTTCTTGGCGGGACTCTATAAGACGGCTCTCCAACCTCCTGTATTTCCTCCCGAACTTCCATTTGAGGCCTAACACCAGCCTGGCTGGTATCCATATCGGAGGCGCTCTCAATGCCGGCCCGCTGCTGCCGCTGCTTGGGAGCAGATCCAGACGTAATCTCGTCGAGCTTCACATAGTCACGTTTTCGGAGGTTTGTACCGTCTGGGTGCGAGAGGACCGCGAGCACTTCCTCGCGGGTGAACCAACGCGCGTCTGCAGGCGAGGCATCAGCTCTTATAGGTACAAAGGGAATCGAGAGGCCGCACCTGCCAGTTCTGCATCCAAGTCGATCCGTATAGGTTCTGAGGAATTGGCTCGTGCATAAAAGCCGATCATTAGATTGGCTGGGTAAGGCTAGGGTCGACTCAAATCAGGGAATGAGGCAATGGGTCAATTGGTGTACCCACCCATGGTTGACAAGAATGATAAGTAATGTTTGTGACGTGGATACCGCTCTCTTCGTATATCTCCCGCGCAACGGCCTCTTCAAATGTTTCAGCTGGCTCGATGAAGCCAGCTAGAGTGGAGTAGAAGCCTGTGGAGCACATGTTCAACACTGTCAAATTTCCTGATAACGTAGCGTACTGCCAGGGAACTTCTTCTGTAATTTAGGGGCGAGAATGAGCAAGTATACCCTCAGAAACAAGATCACGCACATTGCGTCCCAGTAATATCCTATCCCCAGTTTCGTCAAGGATGGCCGTGATGACGACAGGGTCCGTCCGGGGGTGCATGAAGTTATGTAGTCCCTTCCTGCAACCCCGCCCAAATTAATACTTTGCCACTTCGGTGGGCAAACAGACTCACCCGGTAGGACAAGGCTCAGGGAGCGGTTTTGCGCCAGGTAAGAATGATCGGCAACCCAACTTCCACCCTCCCCAGACGGAAAATGTGCGTGACCCACAGCCAGGGCAGAACTACCGTTACCGTCACCATCAGTGTCATTTTGGAGAGAGAAGCAAGTACGATAGGGAAAGAACACACTTTATTCCGCGCATTCCAATCGAGCATACTCCTCGCCTCCCCAAAGATGGCCGCGTCCTCCTTAGTAAAGCCCGAAGAAGCGAGCCGAGCGAACCCCCACATCAAATCACCATCTAACCCATCAAGCTTGAGGCCGAGTACGTCTTGTTCCTTCCCAGTCCCGGCAACATCGAGCGCAAAGTAAGGCACGCCCTTGATTCCATCACCGATTTGCACCTCTGGTTGGTTCACAGAGTTTGGGGAAGACTCAAGAACGCCGAGAAAGACGACTACGGGCGAAGAGGTAACCCGCGTAGTCATCATATCTGCAAACTCGCCACCGTGACGTCCCTTCCTCTGATCTAGCGGCACGTAGACTTGCCCAAACACCTTGCTCTGATCTACCGCACCCTCCTTGAAATCCTCACTTTCATCCCCCTCGTCGAACGGCGTGCGCCACTCAAAGATCGGTCGGAGGTGAGAAGGAGAAAGTAGGACGAGATGGCCTGTAGATGTTTGCACGAGAGGATCACCCGCGTTAAGGAGGAGCCAGCGTGTATGCGGGGAGTGCGCAGTGTTGTTCAGGATTATGGGCGAGGAGCGCACCCAAGAGGCGCGGTTGAGGGGGTTGCCTGCAAGGAAGTTGATACTGCTGTAAAATGAGGATGAGGGATGAGTGGTATTAGTATGGTGCTTGGAAAATGAGCGGTGGCGAACATATTAGATAGCGGAATCGAGTTGTATCCGAGAGAAGGCAACAGAGTAATTCGGTGATCTATCGGATTGCTGGATATACTCTATTTGATCATATCTCCGCAGGTATCCAAACCTCCAAAGAACGTATGATTGAGAGCCAAGAGCCCATCCAATCCAAACTCCACACAGAGAAGTCGGAGATGACAATAGGGAACCAGCTGGAACTCACTTGTTTGCCATCCAATCCCTCAACCCAGCGGCAGGAAAGGTGCGAAAATTGGGACGAAAGAACCGCCTTACAAAGCCCATCAAGCGCCACTTATATGAGAACAACCTCCGGTATTCAAGGCCGGCTTACTGTACAAACCATTTAAAGGCGTGAGGACCGCACACCGCCGGGTTTGGAAGTCCACAAATCGACATCAACGTTGCGTCATAGGCATGGGTGAAGAAAAAAATGCAATAATATTCTTAAACGGAGACGGGGGTAAAGGAAAGAGAAAGGCGACAATAAAAGCCATCTTGTGTATAGGGAGATTGCGTGCACGACGCTTCTATGCAGAGTAAAGGATTCATCATCACCGCTCGTATCGACAATGACTACTACAGGACGTAACCGCCCCCGTCCGTCTTTTTGATTCCAGAGGTTTAACCAGAACCTAAACAGGAAGTTGCGTTAGCGTGTATTGATCCCCTATTTATCTAAACGTCGAAATTACGTACCACCGCTGTAGACCTTGCCGAACATGATTACCTGCATCTGATCGTAAAGTGAGAGCACACCGGCACCAGCAACACCACGAAGGATGTTGGCAGCAGCACCCTTGAACAAGGACTTAGCACCCTCCTTTGCAATAATCTGCGAGCCAGCATCGAACATCGACTTGTAGTGAACCTTGCCGCCAGATGTCATCATCATACGACGACTATGAAGGGAGTTAGCGGCTAATGAATGAAGTTGGAGTGGAAGACCAGGAAACTAACCGAATGGTATCAAGCGGGTACGAAGCGAGACCAGCACCAATGGTGACACCCCAGCCGAGCATGAACGAAGCGAGGAAGCTGCCCTTGAGTGCACCGACCAACACGACGGGTTTGAGCGAGTCGTAAACACCGAAGCTATTCCGATTGTCAATTTGGGCGCGCAGAGGTAAAAATAACACTCGACGTACTAGAGACCACGGTAGACGATGATACCAAGGACCGAAGGGACGAAGCCACGGTAGAGACCACCCATACCATCCGAAGCGAGCGTCTTGCGGTAGACGTCGACGAGGCCGTTGAACTGGCGGTCACCTCCGCCCTTGGCGGCCGACTTGGCGTCATTGGCGAGACGGGTACGGGCGTAATCGAGCGAGTAGACGAAGAGAAGCGAGGTGGCACCGGCAGCACCTCCGGAGGCGACGTTTCCGGCGAACCACTTCCAGTAGCCATCGTCCTTCTTGAAGGCGAAGAGCGACTTGTAGTAATCCTTGAAAGCGAAGTTCAGGGCTTGGGTGGGGAAGTAACGAAGGACGTTGGCGGTGTTGCCTCGCCAGAGGGCGAGGACGCCCTCATCGCGAGTTGTACGAGAGAAGCATTCCATGATACCCTTGTAGGGGCTGGCGAGTCGACCCTGCTTGATCTGCAAGCGTGTCAGCTCGGCTTGGGGTCATCAAAAGACGCGGCAGCGTACCATCTCATCCTAGAGTAATTACGCGACGACGTGAGGGACAAAGGTGAGCGCGTGCAATCAATACAGGGTAGCTGTGAGGTGCACAAACCTGGTTTTGGATGAGGAGCTGTATTGCGCGAGGACGGGTGAGTACGTGCTTGTGCCAGCGGGGATCGTCGAACAGACCTTTACACGCTCAATGGGCGCAGCAGCAGTCTTGGACACGGCCTATACTTGGATTTGAACATCACTAGAGCCTACATGACGCGCAAACGGCACTCACAGCGGACACACCGCCCATCATAAAGTCGACTAAAAAAACGTCAGAAGGCCGAAGACGTGGGCTACAACGAGCGAGGTGAATACTGACTAGTAAAGTCCCTCGCGGACTTGACCTTCTTTACCTCGGCCATTCGTTTTGTTTTTAAGGGGAAGAGTGGGGAGCGACGTGAAAAAGGTCGGGAGACAAGTTGAAAAAACAAAAACAAAAAACCCTGAAAAAACAAAAACGCAAATAACCACAAATCACTTTCACTTTCACTTTCACTTTCACGCTCAACGATTACGATCACGATCAGTTCCGGCTCATGCCGAGTATGACGGCCTCCCTCGTGTCGATCACCGACCGCCGATTGAGCGAATCAGTTCGGTATAAAAACAGAATGTTGCTTAGCAGCAGGTACAGGGAATGGCCGAATAACGACCACCAAGGCATACAACCAAACGAAACGAAAAAAAAAAACGAAACAAGCACGCCAATATCTCTATGCTAATCCCAACTCTGATCCCACCGTCTGCTGTACCCACCACTGTTGCTTGTTCGCAGCGGAGCGGCCGCGCGGTAGTTCTCGTTCGATGACGGGGCCGGGGGCGAGTTATTGTAGTACGATGGCGCAGGCGGACTGGGCAGCGTCGGGCTCTGGCTCTCGGGCGAGCGTGCGTAGGCCCCCACATAGCCATACGTCGACGACGACCATGGTTGGATGGGAGGTAAGCTCGGTGCAGCCCGAGCATGCGCGTTCGAAAAAGCGGAGGACGAGGACGAGGAGTTTTGATTGTGGTTATGGTACCCGTTCGAGGTCGCGCCATTTGTCCGCCGCTCGCTGGTCATTGCGGGCAACACCCTCGACGGAGGATAGACGGATCTGGGGGGCGAGCGCTCCTCGTTCTCCCTCCGTGGCGCCTTGTGCGAGTATCGATAATCCCTCTCCTCCCGATCATAGTCCTGCTCTCGCTCGTCCGGACTCCGATACCTTGGGTCATCGTCGCTATCCCGGTTCCTTCGCTTGCCGAGCATCGAGCTCGTCAGCGGTTGTGGTGGAGGCATCGAGCTCGGCGGGCCAGTCGACACCCTCAGTGGGGAGACGCCAGATGGAGGGGGCTGTAAAATGGGCAAAGGGGTAGCTTCGACCCTCCTATGTCGCGGCGCGAGTAATCGATCATCCCTCCGCGCTGTAGTTATATGCCTCCCTCTCTGTGACTGTGATTGCGGCTGCGACAGAGAAGGTTGAGGAGGCGGAGGAGCAGGAGGCTGGTCCTCGTCGTCCGAGTCCAATGTCAGATCAATGACGTTCCCCACGTCCCGGCTATTCATCCTCGGTGCAGAATTAGGAGGTGCCGTACTCGCCGTCGTAGGAGGAGGTGAAGACGAAAACGCCATCTTGGAATCCAACACTTCGCGCTTGACGAATCCCTCACCATCAGATTCTGAATCCTCCAGGCTCCAGACCTGTGAGTTGCCCTTGCCCGCGAGCTCCATCTGCCGTGTCAGTGCTGGGAGGGGCTTGCTATTCGGCACTTGGGGATGCTGCTCCATCCAAGTCGGCGAGCCGTACATAGCATCTGCGGTGTGCCATTCGCCGTCTGGTTCGACCAGGACGTCGTCTACTTCTTCTGGTACACTTTGCAGAATGTCGAGCACGTAGCTGAATGGTAGGCGTATCAATGGATTGAGATGAAGAAGGGTGAAGTGCGTACCCATCTAGCACGAGCTCTTCCACGTTCAGCGTCTTGTCGCAAACCGGGCAGAGCCACGTTGTTGTTTGCTCATTCATTGCGTACCATGACTGTGCGTCGAAGCATTGCCAGTGTGTGCAACCTGTCGAACGGCAAGGGTGTTTTAGCCGCGCGTAGGTCAACTACAAGGTTAAGTGAGCTGTCTGGACTCCAGGAAGACGACAAGACGACAACGTACTGGATCTCTCAGTGTGAGTTTCGTAAACGAAAGCTCAATCCCCTCCAAAGCGTTTTGCTCTGTATCCCTCCGTACTGCCCAACCAAATTAGCCTCCCTCGACAGCAGTTGATTTGGCACGTACTCTTGTCAATTGCAGTCTCTTTGGGCTCAACTCGATTCTCCAGTGTCCTGACAAGTTCACTCACAGAGGTAACCCGCACGAGGTTAACAACCAGGTAATATTTCTGCGGCGGTGGGAGCCTCTGAGCAGAAGTTAGTACTGTCCCCAAACAACCCCATCCTCCCAAAACCGACTCACCTTCCCAGCAACAGCCTGCGCACTATTGACATATACCATTTCGATCTGGTTAAATAACCCGGCGGTCCCGCGCTTTGTAAGCGCGGTGATATCGGCGGGCGGGGCAGTACCAGGTTTCTTCTTGATCCCACGGAAGTTGGTCACCAGGGACTGGGTATTGACTCGCACCTCGCACGTCGGCGGGAACTCGATCGGGCAGACGGCTGCACGGAATGAGGTCCCAGTCTGGATGTAATATTGCGACGATGTGCAGTAGAGGCGGAGTTGGTAACGTGGTCTGTGGGAGGAGTTAGCGGGCGGTGAATAACAGGGGGAGATAATGGACGCACGACCGGTTTGCGAGTTTTGCCAGGTGCTCGTTTTTAAGGGTGAAATTGAGCTTGGCGGTTTTTCGGTCTTGGGGGTTAGTGGATTCTATTTGCGGATGTAAGTCTTGCGATTGACTATCGGTGGGCATTGGTACAAACCAAGGCACTCTTGCACAGGCGATACGGCTTCCTCTATATGATAGAATGGGGAATATTTCCATTTCGGGGCTGAGTGTGATTGTTAGGTTACAAAGTTGCGAGCCGTAGTGGGTGCGTACGCTGGTAGTTTGGTGCATGGGTTAGTGAAGGGACGTAAGGCCGAAGGGTGGTGGACCATGTCGGACCAGTAGGTGTTGATACCGACGGGTATGCATTGTACGCATAGGTTGGATGGATGGGATCTCCCAGTGGTTTGGTTCTAATTCACATAAGATGTCAGCCGGAGTGCGGAAGATCGAGAATGGGTAACCGAGTCTGGCACTCGTAAATATGTCCTACTCAATGATTTCTCGAGAGAATTCGACTGCCCAAGCGTCCGATAGATCACTAAAAGGGCGTAAAAGAGGGCGAATCAATTCGCTTACACCAGTCCAGCGAATGGACAAAAAGCTAAGCATAATAGAGCATCAGACTAAATAGAATGTCTAGGAAGCAATTTCACGCCAGATATCGCGCTCCCTCCATCACGGGCGCGAGAGTCAACAACCAAGGGGAAGATCACAATTAAGGAAGAACCGCGCAAGGGAGACCCCGAAATCCTTTGAAAATAATGCAGGGAGCCTGTGTCAGCTGTGATTCTAGGTCTAGACGAACCTGCCTTGAGTCCGCGGGAGCGCGCTCTCGGCCTGCATGTTCGCAGCCTCAGCAGGGCCCCCTTATGGCGCGAACAGTGGCAGCCAGAAAGAGGTGGCGAGGCTATGTGGCGAGTGTGGAGGTGGTAGAGGACCAAGAAGCTGGGTGCTTGATGAACGACATGTGCCACTCGGCAATTCCGCGCGTGAGCGGCGTGCGCGTCGTATAGTCCGAGAACAAAGATAATAATGGTAGAGGTAAGGGCATCGCTTACTCTGGTCTGTTGCGATTTGTGAGAATATTCCTGGCCTTTTGCCACTTGTCAAGGCGACCGTCGCGCTGAATGTCTTGAATTACGGTCACAATTCTATCGATGAGCTCCTGTTTGCGACCCGTCTTTGTAAGACTCGCGATCCCGTTTTCTGAGAGGGCCTTGATGATGTGTTGCAGCTGGAGGACGGTATTATGCCGCAAGTTGGCGAGTACGGACTGCAACGCAAGTCCACACGTCAATAATAACTTTTTGATAATCAACTTGCGGATTTCTACTCACCTCAAGGTCACCCCAGCCCTCAGCCATCGACAAGAACAGGTCCAACTCTTTTTCAAAGGCCTTTCCATTGGGAATGGAACAACCATATACTTTGCCTCCAGCCATCCCAGTTCTCAGTCTCGGCGCTGTTTTCAAATGTCTTCCAATATTGAGACAAGTCGAGAATCCTTGTGTCTCGAGTCTTGGAATGCTGGTTTACAGCATGGGACCCGTTGGAACCTAGGGACGCCTATTGCAAGATGGACTGAGGGAGTCAGACTCTTCCATTTGTCAAATGGTTCTAGAATGCGTCTAGTCTTATCATTTCAACTCTCAACTCTCAGCATCCATGGTGGAACATGCACTCGATTGCCGCTCGCGGCTCACACACCAAATAGGTGACCATTCTCAAGGGAACGGTAACCCGTTTCTCAACCAGCAAGACCAGTGAGACTAATGACTAATGTGCCCCTTTAATTCGGCAATCGCGCCTCCTGACCTCCTGGAAACTCCAACCAACCTGAACCCCGCACCGTCGACAATATCTCTACAGCACGACAGAATGCAGCACCAATCGTGTCCTACTTCTCACTCTTCGTCGCGTTACACTTGTCCGCTATCCAACCTGCGCCCAAATACCCCTGTCTTCGCCTTCAACGTCGGGTTCTGCGACCCAGACCCAAACGAAATCGACCCACTTGATTCTTCCTGTTTGTCAAACGATACCTACCCCAAGGCTAGCGGCCCCGACGACTTCATACTCCCAAATCAGAGTCCTGCCATCGCCCAGTCTCCCTTCGAGCGGCAGCGCTACTTTATTGCATCCCATTCCAGTATACATACCCCCCCGCTCTCCAATTACACCGAAACGCTATCTACCTCGGGTTCTACCCCGTCTCTAGCCCTCCTTTGGACCCCTCGGTCCCCGCAAATGCATGATTTCAGGCATTCACATCCTCTGCGGGATAAGCGTGCGCATAAACTTATCACCCAAGTAGTCTTTTCAACTGACCCCCTTTTCCAGAACGCTTCACCCCTGACTTGTACAGGACGATTTATTCGGAAGATCAAAACGAGCCAAATACCATATCTTCGACCAATAGATTCGCCAACATCTGTAGAGCTGAGCAAGAGAACACCCCACCTGCGCGCACCTCAACCTCGACCATCAGGCCTGACGCTCCAAGGTACAAAACCTTGCCCGAATCGCTGTTACTCGACGCATTTAGTCTGTGCTCTTAGCTGTCCTCTCCTCCGTCACTAAGTGCTTGCTCTAATAGACGAAAAGATGAACGTTGAGAAGGTCACCTGGGAGAGTGGTGATGATGGTACGCTTCCCTTTTGTGACATATGATCGTTTACTCATATTCTGCCCCAGTGGATGCCAAGGAGCTCTCTGATGAGCTGAATTGTAAGAATTCTACGGAGACTTCCTCTTGACGTGACTAATGATTGCTGTATTTGTTTGTGCAGTTAATTCGCGAGCTCTTGCACCTCGGAATATGTTGCGCCGCGGGGCCGTTTGTTGTGCATCGATTTGTTAACCAGATCCACCACTACCTCTTGATTCCTATGATGTCTTTCTCTTGAGATTGGCCTACCTCGACCGTCCTTACTGCTGGATCTCCTGCATCGTCCTTCCGCACCAACGCCATCTGACATCCCATCGTTCACCTCCGTCCCCTATATTCATTGACTCGGATTATGCCATGGAAGTCTTCGAAAATGATGACAATCGCTCGCAGCTGCGTAGTCGTCTGTCCCACTTGCCAACTATTTCCATGCTCCATCCTCAAGTATTCACTTGTATATACCGCACAGCATGCCAAGTGTATAATATTGGAGACTTCTTTTGACCGGACCCCCTTAGAACGAAAACCGTTCGTTCGAATCTTCGCTGCCCGACCTGCCACCTCGACTTGATCATTATGGACCCAATATTTCTACAACAGTCTTCATGATTGATGCAGCAGTGAAACAACCGGACGAATATATTATCTCGCCTGGCTCCTTCGAGGCTAGTTGGCGAAGGAATTTTGGGAATTGTCGATACCAGAACCGTATTCTGCCGCCTCTTTAGCTAGAGTATCTACCTCTTCGTTACCTAGGGCCTCAATTACTCGGAGTGGCTATTGGGAGGTCCCGTCTCAACCTGGTCCCTGTTGCACAACAGGAGAGGACCATCTCCTGACGTTTGTTCCTGGATTGCTTGTGGTAGCCAATTCCATGGATGTGTGCTGTTCCATGGATGCTGGAGGAACGTGAGAATGCCTTATCATGCGCAGGGTGTCAGAATTTCCACACAACCAAGTCAATGAAAGTACTGTAATTGCATTTGTTAAGGCCCGCTACAAACAACCCAGAGGAGAGAACGATGAATTATACGGACTACCGATAAATTCGTGCTTCGGCTTATGAGACGCTTTCGACTGCAGTTGCATTCTGTCTGCCTTGTAAGCTGTTTCGTATTATAATGTTATTGTAACCACCTCGATGACAGAGTCAACTAGCTACGTACTGGGCATTGCGTTAACGATGAGTAACGTGCACGGGCAACGTACACGAAACAATTTGTTAATACACGCCTGTTGTAGAGATAGGCCTAATATTTCCAAGCAATAAGTCATCGCAGGTAATTCAGATAGCTCACGAAGCCAGAATGTTTCCCTATAGTCGTGTCCGCGTTCCCATGCTACGCAGGACCTCGATTCCCGGGGATTGAAAC
>WNFL01045325.1_pt1 | contig 10737 bp, 11 predicted proteins | sample 5400361 | NCBI WGS metagenome assembly WNFL01 (sample SAMN13153351, study PRJNA577476) | soil metagenome | isolation source: 40 cm soil on Douglas fir-dominated hillslope | place: USA:California | collected 2013-09-17 | reverse complement strand
CGCACGTTCAGCGCGGCCATGCCCACGATCACCGCGGTGCCGCCGGGCCGGATCGCCTCGACGATCTGCAGCGTGGTGGCCTCGCCGCCGATCGCGTCGAAGGCGTAGTCGACCCCGCGCCCCTGCGTCAGGTCGCGCACGCGGTCCACCACGTTGTCGCTCTTGGCGTTGATGGTGTGGGTCGCGCCGAAGTCCTTGGCGTAGGTGAGCTTGCTGTCGAGCAGGTCGGCCGCCGCGATGATGCCGGCCCCGGCCAGCTTCGCCCCCTGCACCACGTTGAGCCCCACGCCGCCGCAGCCGATGACGAGCACCGACGCGCCCGCCTCCACCTCCGCGCACCGGGTGACCGCGCCGACGCCGGTGGGCACGCAGCAGCCCATCAGGGCCGCCTGGGGCCACGGCATCTCCGGGCGGATGGGCACCAGCATCTCGGCCGGGCACACCACCTTCTCGGAGAAGGTCCCGATGCGCGCCATCTGGAAGATGTCCTGCCCGCCACGCTTCAACCGGTAGGTGCCGTCGAGCATGCCCCAGCGCGGCGAGGCGTGGCCGTCGCACAGGATCGAGCGGCCCATCGAGCAGTAGAGGCAGCGCCCGCAATGCGGCCGAAACGAGAAGATGACGTGGTCGCCGGGCTTCACGTTGGTGACGCCCGCGCCGACCTCCTCGACGATGCCGGCCGCCTCGTGCCCGAGCACCATGGGCAAGGGCGGCGTCCAGTCCCCGTTCATGATGTGCCAGTCGCTGTGGCAGATGCCCGCGGCCTTGACCTTGACCCGGGCCTCCCCGGTCCGTGGGCCCTCCTGGACGAGATCGACGACTTCGAGCGGGGTGTTGGCCTTGTAGAGGACGGCTGCTTTCACGGCACTCTCCGTTTTCCCTCTCCCCTCAAGCGAGAAGGGAGGGTGAGGGGTGGTTCTCGCTCACGCGGGCACGGCGGTCACTTCCACCTTCACCTCGGTCGCGACCGCGACGGTGCGGTAGAGCGGTCAGCGCTCTCTCCAGGTCTCGACCAGGTCTTCGGCCCGGGCCTGGTCCACGCCGCGCAGCTCGAACTTCACGTGGATGGCCTGGAAGCGATTGGGCGCCGCGTTGCTCCGGATACCCTCGATCAACACCTCCATGCTTGCGAGCGGCACTCCGGTGTCGTGGGCGTGCTTCTCGATCAGGGTGACCCCGCAGGACGAGATCCCGGCGAGGAAGGCCTCGCCATTGGTGATGGCCTCGTTGGGCCCGGACGGCGAGTCGAGGACGAAGTGCTGCTGCCGAGCGTGGTTGAGGGAGCGACCGAGCACACCGCTCGACCCGGATCGCACCGAATCGATCTTGACGCCGTCGGCCATGCTCCCTCCGGGCGGGACGGGACACCGCGCGGCCGATGATGAGGCGGCCGCGGGGCCCTGTCAAGCGCGGTATCATCGGGCCTCGATGAGCCGAGGCCTCCTGTACGGGCTGCGCGGATCACACGTGATCTTCCTGCTCTCCACGTGGGCGGTGGTGTCGTTCCTCGCCCTCCTGGTGGTCGGGCTCGCGTGGACACTCAAGCTCAAGCCGCAGGCGCTCGCGGACGCGCGCGCCCAGCGCCAGGAGATCGTGCGCGTGCTGGCCCGCCTGGCCGACGCGCAGGTGCGGGACAAGCTCGACGCGCTCGGCCCGGTGGCGGCCCATCTGGCCCAGACCTGGGCCTCTCACGAGCCGCGCGCCCTGCAGCGGGAGCTCGACATGATGCGCGCGATGATGCAGATGCCCACCCTCTTCGTGGTCGCCCCCGATGGCCGCCCCCTGGCCTTCAGCCCGGCGACCGGGGCTGACGGCAGCTCGAACCTCGACCTCCGTTACGCCGATCGGCCGGTGTTCCAGGAGGCGGTCCGCACCCAGAGGCCGGCCGTCTCGGGCATCGTCTTCGGCCGGGCCACCCGGGACTTCATCGTGGGCGCGGCGGCGCCGATCCGGATCGACCAGCGGATCGCGGCCTACCTGCTCGGGAGCATCCGGCTCCAGGCCTCGATCGAGGCGATCGAGCAGGCCGCGGCCGGGCCGGGGGGCTGGCTCGTGCTGATCGACGGGGACAGGCAGGCGATCTTCCTCGACCCGCGGACGCACCAGGTCACCCAGCAGGACTGGAAGAGCCATCCGGTGGTCGAGGAGCTGGGCCGGCGCCGCTCCGACGGCCTCGTGGCCATCGACGGCGGCGACGAATGGCTCGTGACCCAGGCGTTGATGCCGACGCTGAAGGTCAACCTGGTCTTCGCAGCCTCGGTGCGCCAGATCCTGGAAGGGCAGCGGGCCGTGCTCCTGACCCTGGGGGCCACCCTGCTCGTCTCCCTGGGGACGAGCCTGGCGCTCAGCACGGTGGTGGCAATCCGGTTCCTGCGGGAGCAGCAGGGCGAGGCCCCCCTCGAGAGTGGCGCGGTGGCGCGGAGTTAGCCGGTGGAGACCGGACTCTTTTCACAGCCCGGGGGCACCGGGGTCTCAATGGGCAGGGTGATGGCAGAGGATGCCTTCGAGGCGGTGGTGGGAGCCCATCACGCGGAGATCAGGCGATACCTGTTGCGGGTCACGGCGCGCCCAAGCGATGCCGACGATCTGTCGCAGGAGACCTTCCTTCGCGCGTTCCGGGCGTACCGTGCCCTGCCGCCGGGGGCGAACGTGCGGGCGTGGCTGTTCACGATCGCGACCAACCTCGGCCGCAACCACTTCCGGGCGCAGTCGCGTCGGCGTCGGGCCTACGCGGCGGTGGCGCTGGAGGCGCCCACGGGTGCGCCGGATCGGACCGATGGACGGGTGCTGGCCGACGAGGCGCGGGTGAGGGTGGAGCAGGTGATCGGCGGGCTGCCCGAGAAGCAGCGACTGGCCTTCATCATGCGAAAGATGCACGAGCTGGACTACGCGGAGATCGGGACGAGCCTGTGCTGCTCGGAAGAGAGCGCCCGCGCCCACGTGTTCCAGGCGCTGCGGAAGATCCGCAAGGGCCTGGACGGCCAGCTCTCGGCGGGGACGGAGCCGCGATCATGAGCGCGATGCCTACGAGCTGCCGGGAGATCGAGCCGCACCTGCTGGCCTCGGCCATGGGCGAGGCGACGCCGGACGCGGTCGAGCGGGTGCGCACGCACGTGGCGGGGTGCCCCGAGTGCCGCGAGGAGCTCACGCGCTATCGCGCGGTGGACGGCATGGTCGATTCGCTCCGGCGCGCGCCGGGGCCGGACGACGATGCGACGCTCGCGCGGGCCCAGCTCACCTCGCGGCTGGCCGACCTGCGCTCGCGCATGGTGACCTTCGGCGTCTTCCCGTCGCCCCTCGGCCCGCTCCTCATCGGGCGCTCCGAGATGGGGGTGGCCCTCGTGCAGTACCTTCCCGCCTCCGGCTCGCTCACCGCGCGCGTGCGCCGGCTGCTCGGCGACGAGGCGGTGGAGGATCGCGCCGCGACCGAGGGGCTGCGGGCCGAGCTGATCGAGTACATCGAGGGCCGGCGCGCGCGGCTCGCGTGGCCGCTCGACCCGCGGCGGATGCGGAGTGATTTCCAGCGCCGCGTGCTCGAGGCGACCGCCGCGCTGCCCTACGGCGCGGTCACCTCCTACGCGGGCATCGCGGCCCGCATTGGCGCGCCGTCGGCGTTCCGGTCGGTCGCCCAGGCCCTGCGCTGGAACCCGCTGCCGATCGTGATCCCGTGCCACCGGGTGATCGGCAGCAGCGGGGATCTCGTCGGCTACGCGGGCAAGCGCGTGGAGCTGAAGCAGCGGCTGCTCGCGGTCGAGGGGGTGCACGCGCGGCCGGCCGGCGACCACGACTTCAAGGTGCACCGCGAGGCGATGTACACGCTGATGAACGGCGAGGTGGAGTACTGCCTGCCGACCTGTGGGTCGCTCGCGGAGCACCCGCTCTCCGATCTCACGCTGTTCGGCACGCGCGAGCGCGCCGAGGCCGCCGGCTTCGGCCCCTGCTCGAGCTGCCGGCCCGATCTGCATCCGCTCCCCGCCTAGCTCCACGCTTCCTCTCCGTCGTTTCACGCCGCGCCCGTCCCGGTGTCTCAACCGGTGAAGGAACGACGGGTTAGAGGAGGACGACAGATGAGCCTCGAAACGGAGACGACGATCATGATCGCGCTGATTCCCTTCTTGGCGATCTGGGGCCTGCTCAGATTCGCGCACGCCGTCGAGCGGCGTCGAGACGCTCGCGTGGCCCGGCAGATCGCGCTGACCGACGCGATCCATCGCGAGCTCGGCGCCGTCGCGGCGCCGAACGTGCGACGGACCTGGTCCGGGGAGTGGGTGGTCTCGATGCGGCTCGCGCTCGCCCGACTTCTTCCGGCGGATCGACCGGCAGGATCCGCCCCGCCTGCGCGTGGTGCTGCTCCCGCAGGAGCCCCGGCCGGCCCGGCGGATCCTGGCGACCGATTCGCCCCGATCCGCCGGCCGCCTCAGCCGCGCCGCCTAGTGAAAGGAGAATGATCATGGACTTCGGCGACTACGTCACGGAGAAGGTGGCGGCGGCTCGCCTCGGCGAGCTCCGGGAGCAGTGTGCCCGCCTGACCCTTCTCGATCAGGCCCGGCGGGGTCGGCGGGGCCTGATCCCGCGCCTCGGAATCGGCCTGATCCGACTCGGCCGCTGGTTCGCCCGCGGCGGGGACCCGGTCGGGAATGGGCGGGTGCGCGCCGCCCGGGTGAGGTAGTATGCTTGCCGCAGGCCAGAGGAGGGGCCCGGGCCATGGCGGCGATGACCTACGATCGGCGGGAGCAAGACCTCGGTAACATCCTTCTGCTGGAGCACGTGAACGTGCGCGTGCCGGACCAGCAGGCGGCCACGCTCTTCTACATCGCGGGGCTCGGGTTGACGCGCGACCCGTACCTGATGGTGAGCGTGGAGAACATGTGGGCCAATGCGGGGCAGACCCAGTTCCACCTGCCCACCGGCAAGCCCAACGTGGTGCAGGGACACGTGGAGCTGATCGTCCCGGACCTGGACGCGCTCACGCGGCGGCTCGCCTCGGTGCGCCAGGCCCTCGCGGGTACCCAGTTCGCCTACGAGGTGCGGGACAAGCACGTGGCGGTGACGTGCCCGTGGGGGAACCAGTTCCGCTGTGTGGGACCCGGCCCCGAATGGGCCGACATCACGCTCGGCATCGGGCGCGTCGAGGTCCCGGTGGCGCGCGGCGCCGCCGCCGGCATCGCCCGCTTCTACCAGCAGGCGCTGCGCGCGACCGCGAGCGTGACCCAGGACGACCAGGGCGCGGCCGCGCGGGTGTCCGTCGGCTACCACCAGGAGCTGGTGTTCCGCGAGACCGACGCGAAATTCGCGCCCTTCGACGGCCACCACATCGCGATCTACATCGCCGACTTCTCCGGCCCTCACGACTGGCTGGTGCAGCGGAGCCTCGTCACCGAGGAGAGCAACCCGTACCAGTATCGCTTCCAGGTGATCGTCGACCCGGACGGCGGTCAGCAGCGGTCCGAGCTGGAGCACGAGGTGCGCTGCGCGACGCATCCGATGTACATGCGTCCGCTGGTGAACCGGAATGCGGCCCAGCGCCAGGCGACGTACGTGCGCGGACGCGACGCCTTCGTGCCCGGCCTGCTTTAACCCGGCCCAAGCTCGAGCTCAAGCCCAAGCCCAAGCTCAAGCCCAAGCTCACAAGGAGGTTGCGCATGCCCTCGGACCGCTACGTGAAAGGTGCGCTCACCGTCATCGCGCTGGCCCTCGTGGCCATCGCGGGCAACCTCTGGCTCACCGAGCTGCGTCCGCGGGCCGCGGTGGCCGAGACGCCGGCCAAGTACGAGATTGGGGTGCCGAAGGCGTGGGGCAAGCTCGTCGGCTTCTCCAACAACAACCTCCTGCTCGAGAGCAGCGACGGGCTCCTCCGCATCGTGGACGTGGAAGGTCGGGAGCCGGAGTATCCAAAGATCAAGGTGCAGATCAGCCGGCGATAGCCTGATCGCCCGCTTCGCGTCGCCCCTGGCGCGCGTCGCGCTCGGGATCCTGCTGGCCGCCGGCCCCGCGTGGGCCGGCTTCGAGGACGGGCGGCGCGCGTACGACCGGGCCGACTATCCCGCCGCCTACCGCGAGTGGCTCCCGCTCGCCGAGGGCGGTGACCCCTCCGCGCAGTTCATGGTGGGCTTCATGCACGAGCGCGGGCAGAACGTGCCCGCCGATCCCGCGGCCGCGGTGACGTGGTATCGCCGCGCGGCTCAGCAGGGCGACGTCCAGGCCCAGTTCCGCCTGGGATTCCTGTACGCGTACGGGCGCGGGGTCGACCGCGACGACGTGGAAGCCGCGGTGTGGTACAGCCGCGCCGCCGAGCAGGGCAACCAGGCGGCCCGCGCCGCGCTGGAGCAGCTCCGGTCCGAGGGCCGGCTGGCCGGGCCCACGGGCTCGCGCGAGGTCCTGGTCCTGCGCGCGGCCGCCGAGCGGGGCGCCGCCGCCGCCCAGTATCAGCTCGCCCTCCGCTACGCCGCCGGCGAGGGCGTGCCCCGGGATCCCGCCGAGGCGGTGCGCTGGTATCATGAGGCCGCGCAGCAGGGCCTGGCCCCCGCGCAGTACCAGTTGGGTCTCCGCTACGCCAACGGGGACGGAGTGACGCGGGACTTCGAGGAGGCGGTGAAGTGGTACCAGCGCGCCGCCGCCCAGGGGGTGGCCTTCGCCCAGTTCAACCTCGGCGTGCGATACGCCAACGGTCAGGGCGTCGAGCGCGACCCGGTGAAGGCGTATCAGTGGTTCTCGCTCGCGGCCCAGGGCCTGCTCGGCCGGGAGGCCGACACCGCCCGCCAGGCCCGGGAATCGATCCGCGGCCAGATGAGCCCGGAGCAGGTGGCACAGGGCGACGCGATGGTGAAGGCGTGGCGCGCCAAGCCGGAGCGTCCGGGCGCGGCGGTGGCTACGCCTCGAAGCTGATGTCCTGCGGGCCCTCCCAGCAGAGCAGCCGACCCACCTCGCCGAGCCGCTCGCGCCCCTCCACGATCGTGAGGAAGTGGTTGCCGGCCAGCGGCCCCTTCACGCTGGCGAAGCGCGCGGTCCCGTAGGGGAAGAGGATCTCGGTCTCGCTGGTCCCGCCCGGGTAGAAGAGCAGCGCGCCCGGGGCCGGCTCGCTCGTGGCGTTCTCGGGTCCCACTCCCAGGTCGAGGTCGCCGAGCGGGATCCAACCCGCCTCGCCGCTCCAGCGCGCCTGGATGATGCGCTGGCGATAAGGCAGGAGCCGCCGGAACGCGGCGCAGGTGCGGGGCGCGTTCGTCTCCTCCCAGCGCGCCGCGAAGGCGAGCGGCCCCACCCGGATCCCGACCGCGCCCATCAGAACTGCAGGCGCACGCCGCCGTGGGCCAGGAACGGGGCCCCGATGGAGACGACGCCGTCGCTGGTGCGTCCGGTGGTGTAGGTGGTGTCGAGCAGGTTCTCGACCGCGAAGAAGACCTCGGCCCACTTGGTCACCCGGCGCGAAACGAAGAGGTCGACCAGGACATAGCTGCCGAGCAGCAGGGTGTTGAGGTCGTCCTCGAACTGCTTCCCCACGTAGCGCGCGGTGACCGCGGCGGTGAACAGCGCTGGGTTGTCGTAGCGCACCGTGAGCGCGGCGCCGTGTCGCGCCACCTGGGCCAGGCGCTTGCCCTCGAGGCTGCGCTGCTGCGGGGAGTCGATGACCTCGGTGTCGGTGTAGGTGTAGCTGCCGATGATCCGCCAGTCGCGCGCCGGTCGCAGCTCGAGCTCGGTCTCGATGCCGCGAATGCGGGCCAGGTCCACGTTCTGCCGCTGACGGCAGATGGTGCCGACCGGGCAGTCGGGCAGCGGGTTGACCTGGGTCACGTTGATGACCAGGTCTCGCACGTCGTTCCAGAACGCGGTGGCCCGCGCCTCGAACGGGCCCACCCGCTGCGCCACCCCGAGCTCGCCGCCGGTGAGCCGCTCGGGGCGGAGATGCTCGTTGGCGACGGTGACGTCGTTCCGCACGCGGAACACCCGGTACAGCTCGTTGATGGTCGGGACCCGGAAGCCCTGGTACGTGGACGCGCGCAGGTCGGTGGAGGGCGTCGCGTGATAGAGCAGGGCCAGCCGCGGGCTCGCGCCCATGCGGTCGATGTCGGAGAAGGTCTGACGCGCGGGAACGCCCGCGGGCGGCGGGGTATCGCGCCGGAACGCATCGTAGGCGCGCCAGTAGTCGCCGCGGATGCCGCCCACGATCTCGAGCTGCGGAATCGGGGTGTAGACGTCCTGGAGAAAGAGGCCGTAGAGCTGCTGCTGGCCGCCGGCCACCCGCGTGCGCGAGAAGGCTCCCGCGACGTAGACCCGCTCGTCGGTCTCTCCCTCGATCCAGCGGAAGTCGGTGCCGGCCAGGACGCGGTGGGCCCCGAAGACGTGACTCCAGGTGAGCGCGGCGCCCACCGCCGTCGTGGGCACCCGCTGGTCGAGGGCGAGGGTCTCCGAGTTGCGGTCGGCGGCCTGGGTCGAGAAGGTGCTGTGGAAGCTCTGGAAGTCGGTGAACACGGTGCCGGTCCACTCGCTGCCGTCTCCGGTCCTCGCCCGCGCGCCCGTCGCGAACGAGCCCGCGTCGGTGTTGTTGAACTGCAGCCGGGTCCCGTTGTCGCGGCTCTCCTCGTAGTAGTTGCCGCGCACGAACACCGAGAGATCGGGCGAGGCCTGCAGCTCGACGCGCCCGTTGAAGGTGGTGTGCGCCGAGCCCGCGTCCACGTCGATGGTCCCGCGGCGCGCGGAGCTCACCACCGGGTAGCCGTCGGTGGCGAAGTGGCTGCCCTCGAGGCTCAGGCGGAAGGGCCCGAGGGCGTCGGTCAGGAGCAGGTCCACGTTGTGGGTGTCGTTGGTGCCGTAGCTCCCCTCGAAGTAGGCGGCGCGCTCGGTGGGCCGTCGGGTGATGATGTTGATCACCCCGCTGAGGGCGTAGTTGCCCCAGAGGCTCGCGCCGCCGCCCCGCACGACCTCCACCTGCTCCACGCTCTGGAGCGGGATCCGGTCCCAGTACACCCAGCCGCCGAACGGGTCGTTGACCGGCACCCCGTCGAGGAGGACGAGGGCGCGACTCGCCCCGCTGGGCCCGATGCCGCGTAGCGACACACCGTGTGTGGTCGGATGGGAGACGAGGCTGGAGGAGCGGCGGAAGAGGCTGAAGCCGGGCCCCTGGCGCAGAAGGTCGTCGAGGCTCTGTCCCGCCCCCTGGCGGATGTCCTCGCGGGAGAGCACGGTCACGCTGGCCGGCGCCTCGCCGATCGGTTGCTCGGCGCGGGTCGCGGTCACCACCACTGGCTCGAGGCGCTCCGCCTCCTGCGCGTGGGCGGGGAGTGGCGAGGCCGCGGGCAAGAGGAGCAGGAAGACGAGGCCCCGGCGCGTCATCGTGGGCCAGGATGCTACGCGCCGATTCATGGAGTGTCAACGCGGGCAGGTGTCGGCGCGGTGTTAGTATCCGGCCCGTGGATCGGATCTGGCAGGCGCACTGGCCCCCCGGTGTCGACGAGGCGCGCATCCGGCTTCCCGACGACTCGCTGCCCGCGCGGCTCAAGGCCACCGCCGCGCGCCTTCCGCGCAAGACGGCGCTGGTCTTCTACGGGCGGGAGATCTCGTTCGCCGAGCTGGACGAGGCGAGCGACCGGTTCGCGGCCTGGCTCCGCGGCCGCGGCCTCGGGCCGGGCGACCGGGTGGCGCTCTACCTCGAGAACTGCCCCCAGTTCGCCATGGCCCACTTCGGCGCGCTCAAGGTGGGAGCCATCACCGTCGCGCTCAATCCGATGCACAAGGCCCACGAGCTGGGGCACGAGCTGGAGGATTCGGGCGCCCGCGTAGTCGTGGCGGCCGACGCGGGCCGCGAGGTCGTGGAGGGCGTGCGCGACCGGACCGCCGCCGGAGGAGCCCACCCTGCCCCTGCCGCCGTCGCTGCTCGAGGACGCGCCCCGGCGGCCGCGCGGCTGGGAGGACTTCCGGGCCACCGTCGGGAGCGCCGCCACCCTCCGCGCGCTCGAGCCGCGGGCGCGTCACGACACCGCGCTGATCCAGTACACGTCCGGCACCACCGGCGCGCCCAAGGGGGCGGAGCTGACCCACGGCAACGTCACCGCCAACTGCGAGCTGATCCGCGCCTTCTTCGGTATCGGGGCGGCCGACGTGCTCCTGGGCGTCGTGCCGTGGTTCCACATCACCGGCATGGAGGTGCAGCTCAACCTGATGGCCTACACCGGGGCGACCCTGGTGGCTCTCCATCGCTTCGACGTGGAGACCGCGCTGCGCGCCATCCAGCGCTACCGGTGCACGGTCACCACCCTCATCGCGACGATCAACGTGGCAATCCTCAATCACGAGGCGACGCCGAGCTACGACCTCACCTCGCTCCGCCTGTGCACCTCGGGCGGCGCGCCGGTGCCCGCGGAGATCGCGCGGCGATGGGAAGCGACCACCGGTCGTCCCCTGGTGGAAGGCTACGGGCTCACCGAGACCACCGCGCCCACCCATTCCAACCCGCCCCACCGTCCGCGCTACGGGACCGTCGGGGTGCCGCTGCCATACACGGGGGTGCGCATCGTGAGCCTCGAGGACGGCGTGACCGAGGTGGCGCCGGGCGAGTCGGGCGAGATCGCGGTTCGCGGACCGATGGTCACCAAGGGCTACTGGGGCCGACCGGAGGCGACCACGGAGACGATCCCGGACGGCTGGCTCCGGACCGGCGACATCGGCCGGGGGGACGAGGAGGGCTACTTCACGATCGAGGAGCGCAAGAAGGACCTGATCAAGGCCTCCGGCTACAGCGTCTTC
>WNFL01008259.1_pt1 | contig 10737 bp, 12 predicted proteins | sample 5400361 | NCBI WGS metagenome assembly WNFL01 (sample SAMN13153351, study PRJNA577476) | soil metagenome | isolation source: 40 cm soil on Douglas fir-dominated hillslope | place: USA:California | collected 2013-09-17 | reverse complement strand
AGTGCTCCGCCGTCGATAAAAAAATAGCGCTCCAGCGACGGCAAACCAACTACTCGCGCAAAAGTTTCGACGAACGTCGCATAAAGCGACGTATAAATGTCCGCATTGGCAATTTTGATTTTCGCGGCCGCCAGTAAATCGGCCTGCACGTCTTCACGGTCAAAATAGGGGTGATTGAAGCCGATGGGTTGCGACGCGTAAAATGCGTATAGATCGATAAATTCGCGCCCGCTGGATGCATCCACGAAAATGGAGCCGTGGCTTTTTTCGAGATCAAAAACCAGCTTGAATCCGTCCACCAGGAGATGCTTCTCGAGGTGTCCGATGACCTGGTTCGGTGCTATCAAGCGGGCAGGAGCAGCGTGCTTTAGCGCCTTTTTCTTTTGCCGCCGCTCGATTGCTTGTGCCATACGATTCCCGCTTGCTGCCGTAATTTACGTTGGATTTCCTTGCGTTCAAGGCAAATGGCTGCGAGTCGGTCATTCTCTTTGCTTTGCGATTTTCTTTATTGACTGGCTCTGCTATCCGTTCCGCATTGCATGAAATTTTATTCCCCGACTTCGCTTTTGACGGGCAGCGTTTTTATTGCTTCCGCGGCTGACCTGCGCCTTGGAATTATTGGCTGTGACACGTCCCATGCGATTGCGTTCACAGAAACTCTGAATAATGCCGAGGCCAAAAATCACATCGCCGGCGCAAAAGTCGTGGCGGCGTTCAAAGGCGGCAGCCCGGACGTATCGTCCAGCGCCAAGCGAGTTGAGGAATACCCAGCGACCCTCAAAGACAAATACGGTGTGAAGTTTTATGACTCGATCGACGAAATGTGCAAAAACGTTGACGCTGTTTTGCTGGAAAGTGTGGATGGCCGGCCGCACCTCGAACAAGTGAAGCCTGTGCTAAAGGCCCACAAACCCGTATTCATTGACAAACCGATGGCAGGGTCGCTGGCCGACGTAATCGAGATCTTTCGACTGGCTAAAGAGGCGAAGGTTCCCATCTTCAGCTCATCTGCCCTGCGCTTCGGCAAGGACACCCAGGCTGTCCATGATGGATCGCTGGGCAAAGTGACTTACGCGGAAACTTACGGCCCTTGCGAACTCGAACTGCACCATCCTGACCTGTTCTGGTATGGGGTACATGGCGTCGAAGCGCTCTATACCGTAATGGGCACCGGCTGCGAGTCGCTTCAACGGGGCACAACGCCCGATGGAAAAATCGAGGTGATCGGGATTTGGAATGGGGGCCGCAAGGGCGTATTTCGGGAGGACAAAAACTTTCACGGCCTCGCCCGCGCCGGCGATAAAGAAGCCTCCGTCGGCTCGTTTGACGGCTATGTTCCTCTCGTGGCTGAAATCATTAAGTTCTTTCAAACCGGGGTGGCGCCGGTCTCTCCGGACGAGACTATCGAGATTTTTACTTTCCTGGAGGCGGCGGATGAAAGCAAGCGACAGTCGGGCGCGCTGGTGAAGCTGAAGGATGTTCGGGCGCGCGTGCGCACGTCCAAATAGATGGCCAGAAGCCCCAGGGCCGTGGCGTGCCGCTGCTGCCACTAATTATAGCTAAAATATACTTGATTTATATGTTAAAAGCATGTAGTTTGAAGGTATGAGCGATGAAAAACGCACAATGACCTTGAATCTAACGCCACGTGAGATGTCGGTACTGGAGGAACTGGCTGCAGCGAAAGACTTAAGCAAAACCGGGGTGATGAAGCTCGCGCTGCGGTTGCTGCAAGCTGTGGACTCCAAGATTCGTCTGGGTCAAAAGCTTCTGGTCGAGGATGGGACAACAAAGGAGAAGAGCGAGTTGGTAATCCTCTGAAATGGACTCATTTCGCGTGTTCTTGAGGTGTGGTGACACGGGAGAGCTTATGGAAGCAAGTTTGCTCGACGAGGTCACGGACTCGCATCTATCGATGTGGGATACAACCTGGATTCCAGCAATGCAAAGTCACTGCGCAGGCCGCGCTCCTGGCGATAAACCTGAGGACCACCATTGGGATTGGCGGTGGAAAGCCAGTCAGTGGCGAACTTTATTGGGATACCATTCCTTCGCCCTGCTTTGCCGAAATGAGTTGCAAGGACTTCTGATTGCAGCGGATTTAAACTCCGCTCGCATCCAGGCGCAATTCGGCAAACCTATCGTTTACGCGGAGTTCCTCGCGACCGCACCCTGGAACAGACCGGAAGTTCAACGGCCTCCGCGATATCGAGGCGTTGGAACAGTAATGATCGGAGCGGCCATTGAACTCAGCTTTGACCTTGGATACCGCGGCCGGCTCGGTCTTCATTCACTTCCAGCCGCGGAGGTATTTTACCGTGATAAGTGTAAAATGACCGAGCTTGGCCGTGACGCAGCTCACGAGAATTTAATGTATTTCGAGATGACCGAGAACCAGGCGCAAGCTTTCCGCCAAAAACCATGAAGCACAAAATGAAACTCAATTATTCCAAAGAATGGTACGAACAACGAATTGACCTTGAAGGAGACTGCGAGGTAGGCGCGGGATGCCCACCGGTGAAACCGGAGCGCACCGAAAAGCCACAAGTAACATTTGTGGATACGCGGATCGCATTAGGCACTTTCGTATCGCTCTGGCGCCGCAATCAGGGGTGGGACGCGGCCCAGCTTGCCGAAAAATCCGGACTCGACCCCCAGGAGATTCTCGAGATCGAACGCGACCCCTATTGCGAACCCGAACCAGACGCAGTCTATAAGCTGGCTAAAGTGTTCGGATTGCCTCCAAAACCGTTGCTGGAACTGGCGGGGCTAAGTGAGTCTCGCAGTCTCAGGCTGCGAGAGCAGGCTGTTCGATTCGCGGCACGTTCAGAATCTGTGGCGGCTTTGAATGATCACGAGCGGGAGGCGTTCGAAGCTTTCGTATCGGCTATTTCCGAATCTATCCAGCCGAAGGAATGAAATCGGCGATCATCCATACTAGTAAGTCACTACGTCACCACAGAAATGAACGTCCAGGCCTAATTCGGCCAGCAGCGCCGCTTTGATGCGGCAGGCGCGATGCGCCTGAGTCCGGTTCGGCGCATAAACAACCTGAATATGATTGGATTTGTGGCGCGCCATCATTTGATCGCGCGTCACACCCTCGATGACCGCATGCATGATCGGCCATTGCGGCGTGGTTTCGCGCCAGCGTCTTTCGGTTTCTTTTTCCGGAAGAGTTACTACCCGGCCGACTCCGAGATCGCAGTGCAATCTTCCATTCATCACGAAAACCCGGCTCCAGACAATATGCCCAGGTTTCGAGATCCCCTTCAGTGTTCCGCCGCCAAGGCGGAAATACATCGGCGGTTGGCGCTCGCTTGAGGCGCCTTTGAAACCACCGATGAAATGCGCAGGCGGGGCTGCGCCCGAAATCAGGAAAACCCATACGTAATCGTCCACGCCGGCGCCTTTGAAGTGAGCGCCCCACCTTAGATCGTGAAGCGTGTTCTCGGGTGCAAAACCCAATTCGCGCCATAACCGCCAGGTCACAAAACCATCTAATCCGGCGCACTCATCGACCTCATTGAAATGCGGGAGCGGTTCACCCTCGAAAAGCGCCCGACCGGTTTTACCGGATTTAACCGGGGGGCGATCTGAATTATTCAAAAGCCCTTCGGCCAGATCGCTCGCCGGCGTCAAATCTTTCAGTCCTTGCTGATATTGAATCCCCACGGTATCGCAGCCGAACTGATCTGCGAGGCGGACCACAGCGATGTACATTTTGCATTGCAGCAGCGTTTGGCGATGCGTTAATTCGGTCTCCTCATTTTGACCCCACGCGAAGCGCATCCCTTTCTTCAACAGCCAATCAACCACCGATTGCGCGTCGGCATCACTAACCTGCTGCATTGCCGCGTACAGCGTGGATTGGCTTAGGCGCTCTTTGAAAATGCCGGTCTGATGCAGCAACTCATCAGGGATGATCGCGTTATACATACCCATGCAGCCTTCATCGAACACGCCCATGATCGCTTTGCGCTTGCGAATGGTTCTTCCGACTCCCCGGCCGATCATTTCGTCCGCTTCCGGCATCTTTACCAATTCAAAATCTTTTACGTGGCTTGTGTCATGGGTAACGCGGCCGGTGGTGAGCCATTGGCCCATGCCAGCGTTGAAAAAACGGTCGCTGAAATTCTCACTCCACAAGGAGCTGTAAGTGATTCCTGCCTTGGTCATCGAGCCATTTAAGTTGAGCGTCCCCACCAAGCCTGGCCAGGTGCCGCTCCAGTTTGCGACGCTGAGTATCGGCCCTCGATGCGTAGTCAGGCCATGGAGCACATGATGGCTGTATTGCCAGACACTCTCCGCCACGATGAGCGGGGCAGTTTGCATCTCCGGCCGCCGTCTGAAGACTTCCATCCCCATTTTTTGGCCATCGATAAATCCATGCTTTTTGGCCGGGGAGTATTCGTGGGCGCGGATGATGCGCCACCCGTGGTTCTTTAGCGCCGCCGACAGCGCACGCTCCATATCCTGTTGAGCGGACCAGCACTTTTGATTCGCGGAAAGCCGGAGGTCGCCGTTCGCGATTAAATAGACGCTTTTTTCGCCGGCTCTTTTGCCCGAATTCCCATCGTCTCGAGTTCTCATAATACCGGCGAAGTTGTTAGCGGGATTCACCGGCACGTCAAGCGAGTACAAGCGTGTTATTTTCCCGCGTTTGGAACAGAATCTCGTTTGCCGAATTTTACTGGACTTTCCTGCCGTTTTCGCTATTTGAGTGCTAATCCAGTGAGTCATTCCGCCTTCAACAATCTATGTTTGTGGATCAGCTTACCATTCGCGACTCACTCGTCCGGATGGTCAGGAGCATGTCGTCCAACGTCGCGCTCCGCGAAGACTTGCTGCAGGAAGCCTTAATTCATTTGTGGCTATCCGAAGCCAATCGTCCGGGCCAAACCCGGAGTTGGTATTTGCAAAGCTGCAAGTATCATCTGTTGCATTATCTTGCCTCCGGCCGGAGCATCGATTCCGCCAAGCGACGCGGCGGCCAACTGGTGGTTGGCGATGGCACTGAGACCGAGCACCAACAACTGATAGATGAAGGCGATACCGGCAATTCCGTGCTCAATCACGTGAGCGCACGCGATATCATTTCTCAACTGTCGCCCCGACTGCAGCCCCGGGAGAAGGATGTTCTGGACTGTTTCGCTGACGGGCTGGGTCCGCGCGAAATCGGCCGCAAACTGAAGATGTCTCACACGATGGTAATCAAGCACCGGCGCAAAATCGCCACGCTCTTCTCAAGAATGGCATGAACCAGGCCGTACTAACTGAAACACCGCCGACCAACGAGGTTTCAGTTCCCGCTGCGACCTCCCCTGCAACGACCTCTTCGTCAGTGCGTTTAACCTCGATCGATGCTTATCGGGGTTTCGTTATGGCCCTGATGATGGGAGAGGTTCTGAATTTCGGCCGGGTTGCAGCCAATTTGCCGGATAGTCAATTCTGGAAATTTCTGGCGTATCATCAAAGCCACGTTTCCTGGATTGGCTGCTCGCTGCATGACCTGATCCAACCTTCATTTTCCTTTTTGGTTGGAGTCGCGCTGCCGTTTTCGATGGCCAGTCGGGCAGCTCGCGGACAATCCAAATCGCTCACGACCGTTCACGTGCTGTGGCGCGCGCTGGTTTTGGTTCTGCTAGGGGTTTTCCTCAGGTCCGTGCACCGGCCGCAAACTAATTGGACGTTCGAAGACACGCTTAGCCAGATTGGCCTTGGCTATCCAGTTCTATACTTAATTGGAAACCTGCGCCGGCGTGATCAATGGATTGCTTTCGGGCTGCTGGAAATTGGCTACTGGCTCGCTTTCGCCCTTTATCCTTTGCCAGGCCCGGATTTTGATTACTCGCGTGTTGGCGTCGAGCCGGGCTGGCCTCATCTGCTGACGGGATTTGCCGCGCATTGGAACAAGAATGGAAATCTTGCGTGGGCTTTCGACACCTGGTTCCTGAATCTTTTTCCCCGAGCAAAGCCGTTCATCGACAATGATGGCGGTTACGCGACGCTAAGTTTTATTCCGACCCTTGCCACCATGGTCCTGGGTCTTGTAGCCGGGCAGGTGTTGCGGGATGAACGTCCGCCATTGAAGAAAATTAAATTCCTGGCGGTCGCTGGACTGGTTTCACTCATCGGTGGAGCGCTGATCGGCTGGCTGGGCGTCTGCCCGGTCGTGAAACGGATTTGGACGCCGAGTTGGGTTTTGTTCAGCGGCGGGTGGTGTTTTCTCATTATGGCCGGCGCCTATGCGGTAATCGATTACAAGCGAATGGCTCGTTGGTCATTCCCGCTGGTCGTGGTTGGCATGAACTCGATCGCCGCTTATTGCATCGCGCACTTATTCGAGGATTTTGTTCAAGTCGCATTGCGGAAACATATTAGCAAAGGCTTTTTCCTCGTTCTTGGCAAGCCTTTTGAACCGTTCGTGTTCGGCTTGACCACGCTATTCGTTTTCTGGCTGATGCTGTACTGGCTGTACCGCAAGAAGATCTTTATCCGAATCTGACTAGCGCCGAACTTCGGTCGCTAAATGTTTCCCAGGCTGCGACCGTGGACTACTTCGGTGATCGACGTGGTGATTGGCTCAACAGGCGGTGTCATGTGGGTCGATGGTTCGGGCGCGACCAACCATTTTGCCATGGCGATAATCGTGCGCAGGTCAGCCTTCCACCCTTGCCGTTGAATGTAAGACATACCCTTTGGTCGTGTTCGTGTAACTGCCGGGGTCGAGGCCTTCGCCGCCTGTGCGCTGCGCTCGATCGGATTTACGGTTTTCGCTGGGGTCACGATTATCGTAAGGTCTTTCAAAGCTCGCTCGGTACCCCGATGGCCTTGCATTTCCATCTTTTTACCGTCTGAAGTATCGCTTCGCAGAACCTGATCGGGCGGCGGCATCTCCAGCCTGGCAGCCACCACTTTTTTCTTTCCGCCGCGAAACAATGTGATTTCCACTTTCTCGCCTTCCGTTTTCATCTGAAGAAGTTTACGAAATTGCACCGGATGGACGAGCCGCTGTCCCTCGAATTCCACCAGCACATCGTTTTTCTGCAAGCCAGCCTTCGCCGCGGGACTATTCGTCACCACCACGATGACTACCAAGCCATCGCCGTGCGGAAGCCCCAGCTGCGCGTCGAGTGCATCGGACGCCTCAGCCGAGCCAATTCCCAACCATGGGCCGGCCTTCGCCGCCGCGACAGTGACTTCAATCTGTTCTCCGTCCATCGATTCGATGACAATTTGTTTATCGACGGTTTCCGAAACATCGCGAACCAGAGCTTCATCCCTAAGAGAGTGGGAAGGAATATCTGAGAATTGCCGCGGCGGTATGCCCGACGCAACGAACGCAACGGACAGCATCAAGGTCGCGCTGACGATAAGGGCAACCCGTGGACTCAGAGCTGTAAAAGCGTTTCTCATGTCACAATCCTGCTGTCATCTCCTAAGCGTCGCCACCTCCGCTTTTTGTCTAACTAATTGATTCTCCTGGTTGACGCGTCTGAGCTTTCGAACCAGGCAGCCCTTCCAAACCTTAATCTATTGAATAGTTATTCTGCTTCTTTTAGCGAGCGAACCAACTCCCGCAAGCTCGCATCGTCGGGCTCCAACCGGAGCGCCGTCACGGCAAACATCGACGCTTCGTCGATTCGTTGCAAGTTCCTTAGGAACCGGGTGTAACGAAAGATGGCCTCGGGCAGGGTAGGGGAAAGCGCGAAGGCCTGGCGAAAAGCCAAGTCGGCATTTTGTCGCGCGTCGTTTCGTTCGCCGAGATCCTCGGCGTGTTCGGCCCGCCATGCGTATAAACTTCCAATCGCGCAACGCAGTTTGGAAAAACATTTGCGCGCCTGCTCATTCTTGATGAATCCCGAGTCGCCGCTGAAGCCGGAATAATTTTGTTGCAAATAAATCCGATCCGAAAAATCGCACACTTCTTTCGCCGTTGCATTGTCTTTAAGCCAGGGACCGACCATTGCAGCCAGCAACTTCCCCCAGTACGCATGATCTTTCTGGGTGTCTTCGGCCGGCAATGACGGCAGCGCGCGGCGATGGAGTTGCATGATCAGCCCATGCGGGCTGAGTTGCGGATACATCCACTCCAGCGGGTAACTTTCTTCGATGAACACGTCGCGCGGGGAGTTTTTTTGAAGAATCAATTTGGCCAGCAAACCGTTTATCTGCATCACCGCCACTTGTCCCGCCACCTGTATCCGCCCCTCCTCGGTTTTCACGTCCTCGCCCTGGAGCAGCGTGCCGTTCTTCAACCGTTGTTGAGCGTCCGCGAGGTAATCTTTGAAAGTACTCTGGGCGTCTTCGGTCGAGGGAATGTAGATTTTTTCCCCATACATTTTGCGCAAATAATCCAGGTAAGCCGCGTCGGCCAACTGATTCTGTGTAATGGTAAAAAAAGGTTTGCCTTCGGTTTGCGCCTGGGTCACCGCCGAAATAATGAATCGTCCCGCATCGGTGCCGCCGAAATAAATGCTGCCCCGGGGAATGGAATCGATGATGTCCTGGGCAAAGCGATGCAGCCATTTGGGATCCCAATTGTGAAACTGGTCATAGGCGCCCACCACTTCGGAGATCGGCGGCCAAATCAACGTTTGGAGCGCCGCGGCGGCGGCTTTGTCGGTGGATCCGGCGAAGCGTCCGCTAACCGCGTCAATTCGCGATGCCAGGTTTGTCGCCGTCTCCCAATCATCGACGCGCACTGCATCGAAAAAACTCCATACCGCGCGGGGAACGGGGTTCGTAAGATCCCGCGCATAGTCGCGCAGTTGGGATTGTTTGGCGGTGACGAAATGCGCCAGGTCCATGTCGATGGCGCGCGCCGGGCGGCAGCATAACGCTATCGCACCGAACGCCACCCAATTCCGCAACCTCAACGCCATTGACGACCTTTCATCGCGCTAACTTACGCCAATCGCGGCAATGGATCGAGTGAAGATCTTAATACGCCGATGATCCAACCCTCAGATATAATACATTTTCTCTTTGGCAGCGCCCTCGTCGAGCATCTGTTGGAAGGTCATGCCATCGGCGGAGCCTTCCATGGCTGCCTGGAGCTTTTGCCACGCTCGACGCAGTTCTGGCGGACATTCCGGATCGCTCAGAGCAGGGGTATCGAAGACGGTGCCATGCACTGCCCGCAACACGTCGCCAAGCGTGATTTCGGCCGGAGGCCGGGCAAGCAGATAACCGCCTTCCTTTCCCCGCACGCTTCGAGCGATGCCCTGGGCCTTCAATTCGATGAGAATTTGGACCAGGTAGTTCGCCGGAACCGCTTGCTCGGCGGCCAGATCTTCTACGCGCAATGCTACTCCGGTGGGAAAATGGCGCGCCAACCCCAGGACGGCCCGTGTCGCATAATCGCTTTTAACCGATAGCTTCACCGGCACGACAGTAGGCCGATGAATGTTGATTAGCAACCAAAAGTGTCTATTCCCCGTACTCAGCCAAGGGCCGGCAAATGCGGCATTTGCTTATCGCGGGCCGAGGTCAAAAAGATCCTGCTCGGTGGCTTTTGCCTTCGCGTTTGCCCGCAGCCAATCCGACAAATCGTCGATGCTTTGCAGGTCACGTTCCGGCAAATTGGCCGCGCCCAATTTTTCAAGCTCCCGGTTTCCTTTCGGCACGGTTGGCCCTTCGCGAACAAAGACCGGACACCATTCGGCCTTAAGCGCCTCAACCGCGCCCGCCCATGTTCCGCCCGATTGATAATCACTGCTGACCACCACGGCGGCTTCGGCCAGGCCGTAAATGAATTTGTTGCGGCCCATCGCCGCGCCCACCGAAAAGCCTGCCGCCGGGGCGTACGGAGTAAATAGCACCAATCGTTCGTCCAGCAATAATTCGCGGACGTCGGATTTGCGAATCGTGCTTTCGAGGCTGTCGGCCAATGCGCCGATGGCCACGCCGCCGACTTCAAGCGCTCCATCCATCGCCAGGCGATCGGTGCCGCGCGCCCCGCCTGAAACTATCGCCATGCGGCTTTGCACTGCCCTTTTGCCGACTTCCCGCGCAAACGCCGCGCCGGTCTCATCGATGTTTCGCGAGCCGACGACCGCAACTCCTGGCCGTCTCAACAATTGTGGCGAGCCGGCGCCAAAGATGACCGGTGGCGCGTGCTGCTTCAGAGTCGCCGCAAGTTTCGGCGGATACAAAGAATCGGCCCGAGTAAGCACCCACATGCCACGCGAAAACAGCGCCTCGACTTCGATGGCCAGCTTGCCCGAGCGCTCGAGCAGGCCAGCAATGCGTTCGGCGTCTTCGGCTGGAACCGAAAGAGCCTTCTCCAAGTCGGCGGCGGCGAGGCCGTTCAGTCCCGCCGGGCTGCGCAACGCCGAATTCTCAATGCGATTCGCCAATGCGTTCCATTCGGATGGTTTGAACGGATCGAGATCGTTCGCGCCTGATCCCGCGCGCAATCCCAGGTGCGAGCACAAGGCCAGAATCGCATGTCCATCATCACTTAGAAATTCGCTAATGTTCATCTCTATTTTGGTTTAACTTCCCCGCAACGAGGCGCGCGCCAGCACGAACGGATAAACCGGGCCGCTGCCGTGATGTTGCAACAATAACGCCGCCAAAGTCATCGTCCATCCCGAATCCACCATGTCATCTACCAACAAAACGGGTCCCGTGTTAAGCTCGATCGGCGGAGCAAAGTTTTTTGAGAGAGTACCGGCGACAGTCTTGATAAGCCGGTTTGCGCTCTCGAGGATGGATTTGGATTCGATT
>WNFL01276460.1_pt3 | contig 10738 bp, 11 predicted proteins | sample 5400361 | NCBI WGS metagenome assembly WNFL01 (sample SAMN13153351, study PRJNA577476) | soil metagenome | isolation source: 40 cm soil on Douglas fir-dominated hillslope | place: USA:California | collected 2013-09-17 | reverse complement strand
GCCGGTCGACGAGTTCGATATGCGACTCGGGATGGATCTGCGCGAAGCGCGCGAGCACCTGCGGCATCAGGCTCGCGGCGATCATCGGCGTGCAGCCGAGCAGCAATGAAGCCTGTTTTTGCCGGCCGAGTTCGTTCAGTTCGATGACCGATTTTTCGAGCGTCTCGACGATCTGTATCGCGGTCGGATAGAACATGCGGCCGGCTTCCGTCAGCGCGACGGTGCGCGTCGTGCGTTCGAGCAGGCGGCAGTTCAGCTGCGTTTCGAGTTCGCGGATGATCGCACTGAGCGCGGCCTGGCTCAGATGCATGCTTTGGGCGGTTTTCGTGAAACTCGACGCATTCGCGACGCCGAGAAAGACTTTCAGCTGCTTCAGGGACAGGTTCATCTGCGACGATCCTTCAGGTACCGGCTGTGTGCGCGTGCACGAATTCTATCCCGTCTGCGGCCCGCCACGACGCTGCGTACGGCTCACACGGGCACGTGCCGTCTGTATGGCGTGTGAGATCGCCCGCACAGACGAACGGCATGGGCGGCGGATGCCGTCCATGCCGTCGTGGGCGTAAAGGTAAAGAGAGGCCAGCGCGGGTCAGCCGAACGCGTAGCGTCCTTCGTCGTCGCGGGTGAGCGTGCGTTTCGTCGCGGTGTCTTCGAGCCAGCGCACGATCTCGCGGCCGTCGCGCGTGCCCGTCGCCGCCATCAGTGCCGAAAAACGCTTCGGGCCGTGACGGAGCGCGGCTTCGAGCGAGGCGAAGCGCGCGCCTTCGTAGACGGGCGGCGTCGGCACGCGATGCTCGAGTGAGCGTTGCGCGCCCGGCTTCAAGAGCGGCAGCGTCAGGTCGAAGCCAGCCTTCGCCGTCTGCAGCGCGCCTGCCAGCGACGGGTCGAGCGGCATCGCGCGCAGGCCGCTCTGCACGACCAGATCGCGATCGGCCTGGAAGCGCGTGGCAAGCGCCCAGTCCATCTGCTCGTCGGAGAAGATGTCGATATCCGGATCGACGACGAACACATGCTTCACATTCGCAAGCGACGCGAACACGGCCGCGATCGCGTTGCGCGCCTCGCCCGGCACGCGCTGCTGCAGCGCGATCCGCACATTGAACATGCCGCCCGTTGCGGGGCCGGCATAGACGGCCTTCACTTCGCGCACCGCGCTCTCCAGCGCGCGCCATACAGTTACTTCGGTGCGCAGCGCGGCGAGCTGCGCGGTGTCGGTGCGGGCCATCGTGCGGCCGCCGATCGTGCACGTCTGGAACACGGCGTCGCGGCGATGCGTGATCGCGGTCAGATGAAACACCGGGTTGGTTTTCACGCCGCCGTAGTAACCAAGGAATTCGCCATACGGGCCTTCTGGTTCTACGTGGCCGCGTTCGTCGAGATAGCCTTCGAGGATGAATTCGGCATCGGCGGGCACGAGCAGATCGTTCGTCGCGCATTTGACGACGCCCATCGGCGCGCCGCGCAACGCTGCGACGAGTTCGAGTTCGTCGGTGGGAATATGAGTGCCCACCGCGAAGGCGACCGGCAGCCGTTCCCCGCGCTTCGCATGCGCGATGCAGATCGCTCGCAGATCCGACGGCGCGACGAGATCGATGCCGGCGGTGCGGCGGCCGCGCAGCATCAGGCGGCGGATGCCCACATTGGTCCACCCGGTTTCAGGATCGACCGTGAAATCGATCGACGCGGAGATATACGGCGCGCCGTCGAGTTCGTGTTGCAGATGCACGGGCAGCGCGGTGAAGTCGCATTCATCGCCGGTCAGCACGACCTGCTGCACCGGCGCTTCTTCGCGGCTCACTTCGACGAGCTTGCCGCGCGTGCGCAGGCGCTCGCGCACGACTTCGAGCAGGCCGCCCGGCGTCGTGCCGAATGCTTTCGCCAGACGCGAACGGCTCGCGGCGACGCTGCCGACGAGCGACGTCGAGCCGCCCGAGGGCTGCATGAACCACACGGCGCGCGGGTTGCCTTCCATGATCGCGGCGACGTCCGCGAGGTCTACGGCTTCATCGTGCCGTTCGAGTTCCGCGTCGTCGAGCGAGTTCAGGAAATGGCGCAGCCGGAACTGCTCGAGGTCGGGCGTCTCCGCGCCCTGCGCGGTGGAAGGAATCGCTGTTTTCGGTCTCAATGTAGTTTTCCTCGCGCAGATGTCTGCGAAATATCGATTGTTTGATGAGCGGGGCGCGGCGCGCGTTGGTTAAAACCGCGCCGACAGCGCCGTGGCCGCGAGATGCGCGGCGAAACCGCTCGCGCCCGCTGCAGGCATTTCCGGCCCCAGATGCAGGAACTGCTTGACTGCGCGCAGCGTGACCGCGCTGCAGCCGAGGAGCGTCTGCGTCAGCGCTTCGACCTCTGCATCGAGTTCGGCGGCCGGCACGACGCGGCTCACCACGCCGGCCTGCAGCGCTTCGGCGGCGTTCAGGCGGATGCGACTCAGCACCATGTGCGCGACCGTCTTGATGGGCACGCGGCCGATCAGCGCCGACATCACGAGCGTCGGCGGAATGTCACGCTCCATTTCGGGAATCTGGAACAGCGCGTCGTCGGCGGCGAGCGCGACGTCGCATACGCCGGCGAGCGCGCAACCTACACCGATCGCTTCGCCGCGCACCGCGGCGATCACCGGCACGCGCACGGCCTTCAGCGCGTCATACAGCGCGAGCGGCGGCGCGGCGACCACACGGCGTAGCGTTTCCGCGGAAGGTTTCGCATCGGCAGGCGGCATCGGCGATTGACGTCCCTTGCAGAAATCGCCGCCGCTGCTGCCGATGCGCACGAGCTTCACGTCGTCGTCGAGATCGGCGACGGCCGCAATGATCGCCGTGCTCATCTCCGCGTTGATCAGGTTGCCGTTCTCCGGCCGGTTCAGCACGATATCGACGAGCGGACCGTTGTGCGTAATCGTGACGAATTCAGAGGACATGCGTGTTTCCTTCAGACCGGTGAATGAATTCCCAGACAACTTTGGGCGTGGCAGGCATCGCGAGTTCTTCGGTGCCGATTTCCTTCAGCGCGTCGGCGAGGGCGTTGAAGATTGTCGCAGTGGCGGGCGTGATCCCGCTTTCGCCGCCGCCCTTTACACGCAGCGGATTGCCGTGCGTCGGATCTTCAGTGAGTTCGACGCGCAGCGGCGGCACGCTGCCGGCGCGCGGCATGCCGTAGTCCATGTACGAGCCGGTCAGCACCTGGCCCGTTTCGCGGTCGAGATAGCAGCCTTCCGACAGCGCCTGGCCGATGCCCTGCGCGAGACCGCCGTGCACCTGGCCTTCGACGATCAATGGGTTGATCGGCTGGCCGACGTCGTCGACGGAGGGGTAGTTCACGAGCGTCACCACGCCGGTATCCGGATCGACTTCGAGTTCGCAGACCGCCGCGCCCGTCGGATGCGCGGGCACGCGCGTGTTCACTTCGGCTTCCGCGTAGAGTTTTTTCGTTGCGGCGTCGCCGGGCAGGCCGTCGCTTGCGACGTGGCGCGCGATGTCGAACAGGCTCACACGTTGCGACTCTTCACGCCCGATGAAATGTCCGTCCGCGAATTCGATCTGTTCTTCCATGACGCCGAAGTGCGCAGCGGCAACCCGCTTGCCGGTCGCGACAATCTGCGCCGACGCATCGACGAGCAGCATGCCGCCGAGCCGCATCGTGCGATCCGAGTGACTGCCGCCGCCGACGCTGACGAACGCCGTATCGCCGGTGCGCAGCCGGACCGCCGGCATCGGCACGCCGAGATGCTGTGCGACGACCTGCGCAAACGTGGTTTCGTGCCCCTGGCCGGTCGACTGCGTGCCCGACACGATATCGACGATACCGTCCGGCCGCACCGTCAGTTCGATGCGCTCGCGCGGCGCGCCGACCGGCGACTCGATGTAGTTTGCGAAACCGATGCCGCGCAGTTTTCCATTCGCACGCGATGCCTCGCGACGCGCGGCAAAGCTGTCCCATCCGGCGAGCGTCAGCGCGCGCTCCATGTTGCGATGGAAATCGCCGCTGTCGTACGTGAGGCCCATCGGGCTGCGATACGGCAGCTGCTCATGACGCACCACGTTGCGACGGCGAATCTCGACGCGGTCGATGCCGAGTTCCGTGGCAGCGAGATCAAGCATCCGCTCCATTACGTGCGTCGCTTCCGGGCGGCCCGCGCCGCGATACGGCGCCGTCGGCACGGTGTTGGTCAGCACGGCGCTCACATGCACGGCTGCGACCGGCACGTCGTAGACGGTTGTCATGATGCGCGTGCCGTTCGACATCGGCACATACGACACCGTATGCGCGCCGACATTGCCGATCCATTCGTTGTCGATCGCGAGAATGCGGCCTTCTTTCGAAAAGCCGATCGCCGAGCGGATGATCGCGTCGCGCCCCTGATAGTCGGAGAGGAATGCTTCGCTGCGATCGCTCGTCCACTTGACGGCGCGGCCGAGGCGCCGCGCGGCCCACACCACCGCAAGCTGTTCGACGTAGATGAACGAACGCGGCCCGAAGCCGCCGCCCGTATCCGGACACACGACGCGCACCTGCGCCGGCGGCACCTTCAGCGCGGCGGCGAGGCACAGCTTTTGACGCACCGCGCCCTGGCTGCCGGAGATCAGCGTGTATGTGCCGGTCTGCGCGTCGTATTCTCCGATCGCGCTGCGCGGCTCCATCTGGCAGTTCACGAGACGGCTGTTGTGAAACTCGCGTTGCACGACGTGATGCGCTTCCGCAAGAATCTTCCGCGCCGCTTCGCGATCGCCGATCTGCGTCTGGAAGCACAGGTTGCCGGGCACGCTGTCCCACAGTTGCGGCGCGCCATCCTGCATCGCGTCGGCGCTGTTCACGACCGCATCGAGCACGTCGTAGTCGACGTCGATCAGTTCCGTCGCGTTGCGCGCGGCGAGCGGCGTCCCGGCGATCACCATCGCGATCGCTTCGCCGACGAAACGGACCTTGTCGATCGGCAACGGAATATGAAGCTGGTTCGCGATTCTTCCCGTCAGCGACGTGAGGAACGCCTTCTTCGTGGCGTCCACGGCATCGACAGGATTCGGAACGTGGTCGACCCGCGATCACGCCGGGCGCTTCCTGTGCCGCGCTGATATCGACGGAACGCAGCGCCGCATGTGCATGCGGCGAACGCAGAAACGCGGCGTGCACCTGGCCTTCGACGCGAATGTCGTCCGTGTATTGTCCCTTGCCCGCGACGAAGCGCAGGTCTTCGACGCGCGGTATCGGTTTGCCGATCATGAGCGTCCTTCCCCCTTGTGCGTACCGGCGAGCTCCGGATACATCTCGCGCGCCGCATGGTGCACCGCCTCGATGATGTTCACGTAACCCGTGCAGCGGCAGATGTTGCCTTCCAGCGCATGACAGATGCTCGCTTCGTCGAGCGCGGGCTTGCTGCGCAGATAGTAATCGGCGGCCATGATCATGCCCGGCGTGCAGAAGCCGCATTGCAACCCGTGACACTGCACGAACGCGTTCTGCACCGGATGCAGCGCGTCGCCTTCTTTCGCGCACAGTCCTTCCACCGTGACGACCTTGCCGCCGCTCGCCTGCGCGGCGAGCACCGTGCACGATTTCACCGCGACGCCGTCGAGATTGACCGTGCACGCGCCGCATTGCGTCGTGTCGCAACCGACGTGCGTGCCCGTGAGACGCAGCGATTCGCGCAGAAACTCGACGAGCAGCGTATGGTCGTGCACTTCGCGCCGCACATCGGCGCCGTTGACCTGCAATTGAACTTTAACCATGTTTCACCCGTTTTTGCTGACAGCTACCCCAGCCGGTACGCATGAACGCGCACCGCATGCTCATTGCGCCGCGGCTTCGCTGGCGGTCGCGCTCAACGTCGTGTTGAAGCGCTTGAAGAACTCGGAGGCGAGTTCCGCGAGCCGATCTGCGCGAGCTTGCCGCCGACCTGCGCTTCGGCTACATAAGTGAGGAGCGTGCCTTCGTCGGCGTCGGCGAGCGTGACGGTCGCGGTCATCGAACCGAAACCGGCGATGCCGCCTTCGCCTTGACCGACGATCCGGTAGCCATTCAGCGCCTCGCGTTCGGACAGTACGAGCGTGCCCTTGAAGCGCGCCTTCACCGGCCCGACCGATGCGACGACCACCGCCTTGAATTCGTCGGCGCTTTCGGCGGTGAACGACTCGCAGCCGGGCACACACGCCAGCAGCACCGCGGCGTCGTTGAGTCCGTTCCATACCTGTTCGCGCGAGGCGGCGATGGTTTGCGTTCCGGTAAATTCCATTCTTTGTCTCCTGATTCAGGCGTGTTGCCGCGGTTGTGCGAGAAGCGCCTTTAACGCGCGGCGTGTATAGGTTTCCACCAGATGCGCGCGATACACAGCCGATGCATTGTCGTCGTCGGGCATTGTCGACGGATCGATTTTCACGGTGGTGAGCGCGGTTTCGGACAGGTCGTTCTGCAGCGCGGCCTCGGCGTCGAACCAGCGGAACACCGAAGCGCCCGCGCCCGTGACGCCGACGCGTACTGAATCCGCGTACTGCGCGATGAACACGCCTGCGACTGCATAGCCCGACGCCGGATGCCGGTACTTCGCATACGTGGCGCGCTGCGGAATCGCGAATTCGATTGCGGTGACGAGCTCAGCGGGTTCGAGCGCGGTTTCGAAGGTGTCGATGAAGAACTGGTCGGCGGGAATGCGCCGCTGCGACGACGTCACGACGTGTGCATCGAGCGCCAGCACCGCCGACGGATAGTCCGCCGCCGGGTCGTTGTTCGCGACCGAGCCGCCCATCGTGCCACGGTTGCGAACCTGTGGATCGGCGATCAGCCCGGCGAGCTGTGCAAGCGCGGGCACGGCTTGACAAACAGCCGGCGAAGCAGCGACTTCCGCATGCTTCATCAGCGCACCGACGCGCAGCACGTTACCGGTCACGTCGATGCCGCGCAGTTCGTCGAGGCGCGTCAGGTCGATCAGATGCGAGGGCGCGGCGAGGCGCTGCTTCAACGTGGGGATCAGCGTCATGCCGCCGGAAAGCGGTCGTGCTTCTTCATGTTCGCGCAGCCAGGCAACCGCTTCGCTCAATGAGCTCGCCCGAAGGTAGGTGGTCTCGTACATGTTGTCTCCTGCGAAGCGCGCACCGACCACGGTGCACGCGTCCGGCATTGCTTATGAAGCCTGTTTCAGCCAGTTTTCCAGCGCCGTGGCGAGCGCCACCGGCACTTCGTACATCGGATAGTGTCCGGCGTTCGACAACGTTTCGACCGTCGCGCCCGGATACCACGCGAGCCACGTGCGCGTCATCAGGTCGGACGTGATCGTCGGATCGTGTTCACCGATAAAGAGCTTCACGGACGTTGTATTGCCCGCGACTTCAGCGGAAAAATCGTGCGTCGCCCATTGCGGCAGGTAGCGCGCGAACGCGTCGCGCGTCGAATGGCGCGCCGATTCGTCGGCGAGACGCGCGCTCCAGTGCGGCGACAGCCGCTTGCCCGTCGAGAAGCCGATGATCGCCGCGCGTTTCGCGATGTCGTCTCCTGCGGTTTTAAAACCGGCGAGCCGCGTTTCATCCATCCGCGAACCGCATGCCGGCACCGGCGAAATGCCCGCCATCCGTTCGATACGTTCGGGCGCGGCGAGCAGCACACGCTGCATCGCCATGCCGCCCATCGAATGACCGACGAGGCTGAAGCGCTGCCAGTCGAGATGATCGGCGAGTGCGAGCACATCGCAGGCGGCTTCGTCGAACGTGAACTCGCCCGTGCGTTCGAGCGAGCGGCCGTAGCCGCGATAGTCGAAGAACACGTAAGTGGAGCTGTCCGTGTCGAGCGCGGGCACCATCGCCTGCCAGTCGGCGGAACTGCCGAACCAGCCGCTCAGCGCGAGCACCTTGCGTGGACCATGCCCGACCTGCACGTAGCCGTTCAGCGTCATGACGGCTGCTCCGCGAGTGTGGCCGCCGCCGCCGTGTTGACTGGGGCGAACGCCGCCGCGATCCGGCCGCGGCATTCGCCGAAGCCGATCGATATGGCGCCCGGGCGGCTCGCGCGTGCGCTGAGGACGATCTCGTCGCCGTCTTCGAGCGCGGTGCGCGTTTCGCCGTTCGGCAACACGAGCGGATGCTTGCCCGCATCGGTCAGTTCGGTGATGCACGCGCGCGATTCGTCGCTCGCGCCCGAAATCGTGCCGCTGCCGAGCAGGTCGCCCGCGCGCAGATTGCAGCCGTTGCTCGTGTGATGCGCGACCATCTGCGCGAACGTCCAGTACAGATTGTCCAGATGCGTGCGTGTGATGCGTACCGGCGGCTCGCCGGCGGCGCGCAGACGCGTGCTCGACAGATGGGCTTCGAGTTCGAGATGCAGACCGCCGGTTTCCTGATCGAGCGCGCTGTAGAGATGCGGCAGGATCGCGGGATCGTTGGCGCCGCGCGGCACCGGCGCATTGCGGAACGGTACGAGCGCTTCCTCCGTGACGATCCACGGCGACACGCTCGAATGAAAACTCTTGCCGAGGAAGGGGCCGAGCACCTGTTCGAACCACTGGATGCTCTTCGCCGACCAGTCGTTCAGCAGGCAGTAGCCGAAAATATGATCGCGCGCCTGGCCGACGGGAATCGGCTGCGTGAGCGGATTGCCGCGTCCGATATACGCGGCGAGTTCCAGTTCGAAATCGAGCGCGGGCGCCGGGCCGAAGCGCACGTTACCTTCGCTGTCGCGATACTGGCCGTGCGGACGCCGCACGTCGCCGCCGCTCACGCGAATCGACGACGCGCGGCCGTGATACGCAATCGGAAGCGATCTGAAAGCAGCGGGCAGCGGGTCGGCGAGACCTTTATAGCGGCCGTGCCGTTCGGTGTGATGCAGCGACGTCAGGAAATCGGTGTAGTCGCCGATCTCGCAGGGCAGGCGCGTCGGCTTTTTCTTTCATCTGTGAAAGCTGCGGCGCGTCGTTGCGCAGCAGGTCCGACAGCGCGTGCCGCAAGGCGCTGACGTAACGGGGCTCGAGCGCCATCAGATTGTTCAGCGCGTCGCTGCAGGCCGCTGCGCAGGCAATCGCGGCGTCGCCTTCGAGCAGCGCCGCATCGTGCAGCGCGCGCAGATCGACCACAAGGTCGCCGATCGCCACACCTGTGCGCACCTTGCCGTCGCGCTCGAACGCGCCGAACGGCAGGTTCTGCACCGGGAAATCCGCGTCAGGCAGATTGGCCGCTTCGATCCAGCTGCGTCGCGCCGGATCATGCGTCGAATTGAGGGAAGTCATGTGGAACGTGTCTCCGATACGGCTTTTTGTCTTTCTTCAGTCCAGGCGTCGAGCGCCGGCCGAGCCCGCATTTTATAGCTCGTGAGTTCATCTGCGGACGCGACGGGTACTGTCAGTTCGAGCCGGATGCCGTTCGGGTCGAAGAAATAGATCGAGCGGACGAAGTGATGATCGGTCACGCCGAGCACTTCGACGCCGTGATCGGTGAGCCGCTGCTTCATCGCTTCGAGTTCGTCGAGCGACGCCAGCCGCAGCGCGATATGGTTCACCCACGCCGGCGTATTCGGCGAAGTCAGCGCGGCGGTGTCGTCGCCGAGATCGAAGAAGGCGATGTTCGAACCGTCCGCCATTTCGAAGAACAGATGCACATAAGGGCAGTACTCGCCGGTGCTCGGCACGCGGTCGAGGCGGATCACATGCACGAGCGGCAGGCCGAGCAGGTCTTCATAGAAGTGGCGCGTTTCTACCGCGTTACGGCAACGCCACGCAAAATGGTGCAGGCCGAGAACCGGTGCGGCAGCCGGAGAATGAGCAGGGGTCATGCGGTGTCTCCTTGTACGGTGGAAGACCGTTCAGATCTCGATCGCGTCCACGTTGTATTCGAACAGCCAGTTGTAGCGCTCTTTCACGCGCTCCTCGCTCCATTCTCGATCCACATAGGCAGCGGCGCCCTCCGCGTGCGCGAGCTGCGGATTGTGAAAGCGCGTGGCGTTCTGCGCGGAGCCGCGCACGACGCGCGCGGTGCGTTCCAGCCGCAGCGATTCGTAGCGTTCGAGCGCGCGCGGCAGGCTGTCCACGTAGCGTTCGAGGCAGCGCGCGATCAGGTAGCCGTCTTCGATCGCCATGCCCGCGCCCTGCGCGAGGAACGGCAGCGTCGGATGGCACGCGTCGCCGAGCAGCGTCGCGTTGCCCGACGTCCAGCGCGTCATCGGTTCGCGCACCATCAGAGCCCACTTGTACGGGATGTCGATCGAACGGATCAGCGTCTGCACGTCTTCGTGCCAGCCGGCGAAATCGTTCAGGCATTCTTCGCGCGAACCGCGCTCGGACCACGATTCGACTTCCCAGCCCGAACGTTCCACTGCGCCGACGAAGTTGATCAGCTTGTTGTCGCGCAACGGATAGTGAATCACGTGCGCGCCCGGGCCGACCCAGTTCGCGCCGTACGGCGAACGCAGATGTTCAGGCAGCGCGCTCGCTTCGATCACGCCGCGCCATGCCATCACGCCGGAAAACACCGGCTCGTCCGGGCCAAACAGCTTGCGTCGCACGCAGGAGTGCACGCCGTCGGCGCCGATCAGCAGATCCGCTTCGTACACCTTGCCGGCCACGGTGTGCATCTTCACGATATCGCCGGTCTGCTCGATGTGTTCGACTTTCTCGTTCAGGTGGATCGCGTCGGGGCTCTGCGCACGCACGGCGTCGGCCAGCGACTGGTGCAGATCGGCGCGGTGCAGCGTGAAGTACGGATAGCCGTAGATTTCGCGCGACTGCGCGCCGAGATCGAACAGACGCCAGGTCTGCCCGGTGTTC
>WNFL01224519.1_pt2 | contig 10738 bp, 10 predicted proteins | sample 5400361 | NCBI WGS metagenome assembly WNFL01 (sample SAMN13153351, study PRJNA577476) | soil metagenome | isolation source: 40 cm soil on Douglas fir-dominated hillslope | place: USA:California | collected 2013-09-17 | reverse complement strand
CGTCAACAGGGGAGTCCTCGTCGAGAAGAACTGCGCCGAGGAGGGCCTCACGCGCGAGGACGTGCTGCAAGCGCTGCGCGAGCACGGCGTCGCGTCGCTCGAGGACGTGCGTCTCGCCGTCCTCGAGGTGGACGGCACGATCTCCGTGCTGAAGTACGACGACGTCTCGGGCGACACGAACCAGCCGCACAGGAGGTTCCGGTTCCAGAAGAAGGGGTGAGGGTCTACTTCGCCATGATCTCCCGCGCCTTCCTCACCTCCTCGTCCGTGAGCGTCCTTCCCGACGCCGCCGCGATGCTGCGGATCTCGGCCTCGGTCGGGCCGCCGCGCGCGTCGCGCCAGTCGATCTCGTCGGCGTACGCCTTCTCGAAGCGGGCGGGCACGTCCGCCAGAGTGAGCGAGAGGAGGGGCTTCGCCTCGCGTTCCTTCAGCATCCGCGCCCAGAGCTCCGCGGCGCCCGCGCCCGGGACGCGCACCTTCCTGTGGCCGGGGCGCTCGTCGAGCGCGGAGGGGCGCGCGAGGTCGTTGACCGTGAGCGACGTGCCGTCCTCGTAGAGCGTGACGAGGTCGATCCACGTGCCCGCGGCCGGGTGCTGGTCGTAGACGACGGCGTACGCGGTCCCGTCGGGCGCGAGGAGGACGCGTAGGGCGAGGGCCAGCTCGTCGATCACCCACGTCCCGCCGTCGGCGAAGCCGCGGTCGAGGAGCGGCCGCACGCGCGCCTCCACTCCGGCGGGATTCCTCAGCGGCCAGCCGTCGTCGCGCCGGAGGTGGATGCGGCGAGGCGGGCCGCGCCGCGCGGGAGACCGGGGGCCGCGCCCGACGGCCCTCCGGACGACCGCGAGCGCCACGGCGAAGACGACGAGGAGGAGCGCGAGCGCGCCGAGCGTCTCGAGAAAGACGAGCGGTCTCATGGGGCTTTGCGCGATTCTAGGGCGGGGGCAGAATCGCACCGATGGCCGGATTTCTCGACCGCGACGTGAAGAAGCTCCCGCCCGAGGTCGTCCTGACGGGGCGGATCCTCTGGCTGACGGAGGACCCCGACCTGGTCCGCCGGCAGCTCGCCGGGCAGGACATCCGTTGGGATCCCAACGATCCGGCGATGAAGCTCCGGGACAACATCTCGACCGACGAGATCACGCCCGGGTGGGTCTGCTACTACTTCGACGAGACGCTCGGGCGCTTCGTCTACGTGGGGCTGACGTGCCGGGACGAGAAGCCGGTCGGCGAGGACGACGTCGCCAAGGGCGGCTTCGTGGCGTCCGTCGCGGGGAAGCGACGGGGAAAGGGCTCCTCGCGCGAGCAGTCGCCCTTCGCGGAGAGGACGGCGGGCATCCGGCTCGTCGTGGCCGAGAGCATCGAGCGGATCTACCGCGACAACTGCCGGAACCTCGGCGTTCTGACGACGAACGACTTCTCCATCCTCGAGAGGGTCGAGCGGGGCGAGCCGATCCCGCTCGCGCACTTCACGGAGGGGCAGGACGCGATCACGCAGGAGATCGTCGAGTACGGCGGCCTCTTCGCATACAACGTCGCGCGGCTGAAGGGCCTCACGTCGCCGCCGCCGATCGCGACCCCGCCAAGGCCGATGACGCTGGCGGAGAAGATCTTCGCGGCCCGGATGGTGTCCGACGCGACGACGGGGAAGACGGGAATCCCTGCAGTGAAGCCGGGCGACGCCGGCTTCGTGAGGACGGACATCCGCTTCTCGCACGAGTACGTGACGCCGATGGCGGCCTCGTTCTTCGAGAGCCTCGTCGGCGCGGACGAGAGGGTGACGGACCCCGCCTCGATCTACTTCTTCCGCGACCACCTGACGTTCCTCGACGAGGTGATGCCGCCGGCGCAGCGGGACCGCGGCCTTCTCGAAGTAGCCATGCGCCTCGCCGAGAAGCAGGCCGAGTTCGCGAAGAAGCAAGGGATACGTCTCCACGGCGAGCTGACCGAAGGTCCCCGCGGCAGCGAAGCCATATGTCACTCGAAGGTCTACCAGGACTACGCGCTCCCGGGCATGGTCGTCGTCGGCTCCGACTCGCACACGCCGCACTCCGGCGCGGTCGGCTGCGTCGCGTTCGGCATCGGCACGACGGACGTCTTCAACTCGTGGCTCACGAAGGACGTGAGGGTGAAGGTCCCTCCCACCGTGAAGGTGGAGTTCCACGGCGCGAAGCCGGACGCGATCGCCGCGAAGGACATGATGCTCGCGCTCCTCGCGCACCCGTACGTGAAGAACGGCGAGGCGATCGGCAAGATCGTCGAGTACGCGGGCGAGGCGGTCGATGCGCTCTCGCTCGACGAGCGCGCCACGATGACGAACATGGCGGCGGAGGTCGGCGCGTTCACCGGCATCGTCGCGGCCGACGAGCGGACCGCCGTGTTCCTCGCCGAGAACCGCGACATCTCCCTGGACGAGGCGCGCCGACTTTGCGAGGGGTGGCGGTCCGATCCCGACGCCGAGTACGAGAGCGTTCTGAGAATCGACGTCGCGGCGCTCGCTCCGATGGTCGCGCTGCCGGGCGATCCGGGAAACGGCGTCTTCATCAGGGATCTGCCGGAGCCGGTCGCGATCGAGATCGCTTACGGCGGCTCGTGCACGGCGGGGAAGCGCGAGGACATGGAGATGTACGCGGCGGTCCTCGCGGAGGGCCTCGCGAAAGGGAAGCGGGTCGCGGAGGGCGTCACGTTCTGGATCCAGTTCGGGAGCCAGGAGGTGAAGGAGTGGTGCCGGGCGAAGGGGTACCTCGAGGTCTTCGAGAAGGCCGGCGCGAGGATCATCGAGCCCTCGTGCGGCGCCTGCATCGCGGCGGGCCCCGGCGTCTCGACGCGCCGCGACCAGGTGACGGTGAGCGCGATCAACCGCAACTGCCCCGGGCGGAGCGGACCCGGCAGGATGTACCTCGCGAGCCCCTACGTCGTCGCCGCCTCCGCGTTGGAGGGACGGATCGTCGAGTGGCGGCCCGGCGGGTAAGATTCCGCGATCTGGAGGTGAAGATGATGAACAGGTCGTTTTTCGCTGCCGCACTCGTCCTCGCCGTGTCGCTGCCCGCTCCCGCGCTCGCCGACTCGAAGAAGTTCCTCGACTCGGACGACGCGAAGAAGCACCAGGACACCGATCCCCAGACGTACCTCAAGGACTACGACAAGCTCGTGAAGGGCAAGGAGGCCCAGTGGGTCTACTTCCCCGAGAGCGGCGGCCCGAGCACGTACAAGACGGTCACGTTGAAGCCGTGGACCACCACCGGCGGGAAGCCGTCGAAGGCGAAGGCCGCGGCCGAGTCGGGCCCCGGCTACCTCGAGGGTTGGCTCAAGAAGAACGCGAAGCTCGGCTGGCAGGTCGCGCCCAGCGGCGGCGACCTGACGATCGAGGGCAACATCTGCAACGCCTGGGAGCCGGACGGCGGCGCGCGGTTCTGGGGCGGCTGGATGGCGAACCCCGGCTCCATCATCGAGCTCGTCGGGAAGGACAAGAAGGGCAACACGGTCTTCGAGATCCGGCACAAGGCGCGCGGCTCGACGGTCGACGATTCCGTGGAGAACGGGCTCGAGAAGATCCTGAAGACGTTCGAAGCCTGGCAGTGATCCGGGTTTGACGGGTTTCGGCGGCGCCGTTATCCTTTCCTGCGTTGGAGGCGCCGCCGATTAGACCTGGAACCGTCCCGCTGACCCTCCCGGAAACAGGCCTGGCGGCGCTCTTCGGCATCCACGACGAAAACCTGCGGCTCCTCGAGGAGGCCTTCGGCGTCGAGATCACGGCGCGCGGGCGCGAGGTGTCGCTCAGCGGCGAGCCGGAGTCGACCGACCTCGTCGCGCGCCTCCTCTCGCAGCTCACGACGCTGATGGAGCGCGGCTGGCTCCCGAAGCGGGGCGACGTGGCGTCGTCGATCCGTATCATCAAGGAGGACCCCGAGTCCTCCCTCGTCGACTTCTTCGAGAACCGCTCGGTCGGCGCTGTCCTGCGGCAGGTCGTCACTCCGCGGAACGTGAAGCAGCAGGAGTACCTGCAGGCGATCTCGGAGCACGACATCGTCTTCGCGATCGGCCCGGCGGGCACCGGGAAGACCTACCTCGCCGTGGCGATGGCCGCCGCCGCGCTCCTGGAGAAGACCGTCAAACGGATCGTCCTCTGCCGCCCGGCGGTGGAGGCCGGAGAGAAGCTGGGCTTCCTGCCGGGCGACCTCGCGGAGAAGGTGAACCCGTACCTGCGTCCTCTCCACGACGCGCTCTACGACATCCTCGGCTACGAGAAGGTCGGGCGGATGATGGAGCGCACCATCATCGAGGTCGCTCCTCTCGCGTTCATGCGGGGCCGCACCCTGAACGACGCCTTCATCATCCTGGACGAGGCGCAGAACACCACGTCCGAGCAGATGAAGATGTTCCTGACGCGGCTCGGATTCGGGTCGAAGGCGGTCGTGACGGGCGACGTCACGCAGATCGACCTCCCGCCCGGCAAGATCTCCGGCCTGAAAGAGGCCGAGCGCGTGCTGGCGGACGTGGCGCCGATCCGCTTCGTGCGCTTCGACCACCGCGACGTGGTGCGCCACCGGATCGTGCAGGCGATCGTGAACGCGTACGACCTCTTCGAGCAGGCGCGGCGCGACGAGGCCGCTCCGCCGCCGCCCGCCCCGCGCCCGTCCGCCGGATGAGCGGATAGACGAGCGGAACGAGTAGAGTAGAAGGCTCGGGCACTCGTGAAGCGCTCGCCAGGGCGTGAGGTCGATGTGATTTCCACGGTCAGGAACGGGCCGTCGCCGGCGCGAGTCGCCGCGTGGACGCGCGCTCTCCTCGACGCCGCGCGGGCTCCGAAGGGGCGCGGCGTCTCCGTCCTCCTCTGCGGCGACGCGCGGATGCGCTCGCTGAACGGGACGTGGCGCGGCAAGGACGCGCCCACCGACGTCCTCTCCTTCCCGGCGGAGACGGCGGAGACGCTCGGGGACGTCGCCGTGAACGTGCCATACGCGGCGCGTCAGGCGCAGGCTCGCGGACACGCGGCGGCGCGGGAGGTGCAGGTCCTCCTCGCGCACGGCGTCCTCCACCTTCTCGGCCACGACCACGAGACCGACGACGGGACGATGTTCCGCCTGCAGAGGCGGCTCGTCGCGCGCGTCTTCGGACCGGGCCCCGACGGGGTTCCGGCGTGACGTTCTCGCCGTTCGGCGTCTGGGTCGGCGTGCTCTTCGCGGGGGCCTTCGCCGCGCTCTACGTCCTCCTCTCCGCGTTCGCGCAGGCGCTCGAGAGCCTCTCGGCGATCCGGAGAAAGGCGCTCCAGGACGAGAACCCCGCGCGCTTCGGGCGCCTCCTCGCGCCGGAGCACGTCAACGTCTCGCGGATCGCCGTGCGCCTGACCGCGCAGGGGGCGGTGCTCGGCGGCCTCCTCTCGCTCGGCACGATGCTCGCCGCGCTCGGCGCGCCCGAGCCGTGGCTCCTCTCCGCCGTCGGGATCCTGCTCGGCTGGATCGTCCTCGAGTCGTTCGTCATCCGCTGGGTCGGCCGCCGCGGCGCCGACGACCTTCTCCACGACTTCGGATGGCTCATCCCGGTCGTCACGCTCTTCGCGGCTCCTCTCTATCCGACGCTCTCCCGCCTCGTGACTCGGAACGAGGAGAGCGGCGCCGACGAAGCGGGCGAGCCCGGAACGGAGAAGGAGGAGGCGACCAAGGACGCGGAGGTGCGCGCCCTCCTCGACGTCGCGCGCGAGGAGGGGATCCTCGAGGAGCACGAGGAGGAGCTCGTCTCTCGCGCGGTCGACTTCGGCGACCGGACGGTGCGCGAGGTGATGACGCCGCGGCCCGACATGACGGTGGCGGAGGCGGACCTTCCGTTCTCGGAGATCGCGGACCTCTTCGTGAAGACGAAGTTCACGCGCATCCCGCTCGTCGACGGGAGCGTCGACCGGCCCGTGGGCGTCGTGCACGTGAAGGACGTCCTGACGGTCCTGCGCTCGCCCGATCCGCCTCCCACCGCGCGTCCGCTCGCTCGCGAGCCCTTCTTCGCGCCCGAGTCGCAGACCGTCGCGAACCTCCTGGCCGACTTCCGGCGGCGGCGCCAGCACATGGCGATCGTCGTCGACGAGTACGGCGCCGTGACGGGCCTCGTCACGCTGGAGGACCTCGTCGAGGAGCTCGTCGGAGAGATCGCGGACGAGCACGAGGACGCCCTCGATCCGATCATCCCGCTCCCCGACGGCAGCTACTCCGTCGCGGGGCGCGTGCGCGTGTCGGAGCTCGCCTCGCTCTTCGACGCGGAGCTCGAGCCCGGCGAGTACGACACCGTCGCGGGCCTCATCTCGGCGCGCCTGGGCCGCATCCCGAGGCCGGGCGAGAAGACGACGGAGGCGGGGCTCGTCTTCCTCGTCGAGGAAGCCGACCGCCGGCGGATCTACCGCGCGAAGGTGAAGCGTGCGGAGCCGGCGGCGGTCCCCGTGCCGACCGCGTGAGCGCGGAACGCCGCTCCGGCACGGTCGCGATCGTCGGCCGCCCGAACGCCGGCAAGTCGACGCTCGTCAACGCGCTCGTCGGCCGGAAGGTCGCGATCGTCTCCGACAAGCCGCAGACGACGCGGCGGCGCGTGCTCGGCATCCTGACGGCGCCCGAGGGGCAGCTCGTCTTCGTCGACACGCCCGGGCTTCATCGCCCGCTCCACCGACTGAACAAGGTGATGATGGACGAGGCGCTCGAGGCGATCCGCGAGGTCGACGTCCGCGTCCTCGTCATCGACGCGGCGGAACGGACCGGAGGCGGGGACCGCTTCGCGCTGCGGCTCCTCGCCGACGCGCCCGCCCCGCGCATCGCCGTCCTGAACAAGGTCGACCGCGTCTCCAAGCCGAGGCTGCTGCCGCGGATGGCCGAGCTCGCGGAGGCGAAGGTCTTCGACGAGGTCGTGCCGATCTCCGCCCTCACGGGAGACGGACTCGATCGACTCCGCGCCGTCCTCTTCGCGAGCGTGCCGGAGGGCGACGAGCTCTACCCGGAAGAGACGATCACGACGACGGCGCCGCGCGTCCACTACGGCGAGGTGATCCGCGAGAAGCTTCTCGCGAGGATGCGCGAGGAGATCCCCTACGGGCTCGGCGTCGTGGTCGAGGAGGTGCGAGACGAGCCGGGCAAGAAGCTGACCGTCCTCACCGCCACGATCGTCGTCGACAGGGAGAGCCACAAGGGAATCGTCCTCGGCTCGGGCGGCAGCGTCCTGAAGGAGGCCGCCACCGAGGCGCGGCTGGAGCTGGAGGCGGCGTTCGGGCGGCGCTTCTATCTCGACCTGAACGTCGCCGCGCGGCCGGGGTGGCGCGAGGACCCGCGTTTCCTCGCGGGATTGACGAGCTGACGGCGACGTCTCCGGCCGCGTCGTTGACCGGTGCGGCTCGAGGCGATAACCTTCCGTTCGCTCGGAGATTATCGTGGCCAACAGGGACGAGAAGAGGCGTACGCCCAGGGTTCCGATCGCTCGGGGCGGTCACGGGCGTGTGAAGGCCGCGGTTCCGGTGACCGTCATCGATGTCTCGCGAGCTGGGATGCTCCTCGAGCTCGCGGCCGCGCTCCGGCCGGGGTCGGTCTACGACTTGAGCGCGCAGCTCGACGACATCGCGCTCTCCACTCAGGTGCGCATCACGCGCTGCCGCGCCGGCAGCTACGTGCCCGACGGCAAGGGCGGCCGGCTCCTCCTGTTCCGCGCGGGCGCGGAGTTCGTCGAGCTCCCGCCCACGCAGGCGACGCTGCTCCAGGACTGGGTGGACCGCCGCACGAGCGTGCCGCTCGCGAAGGGCGAGCTGCGTAGCTAGAGCGCGCTCGCCGCGGTCAGTCGCCCGGGCCCTGCTCCTCGAACGCGCGGCGGAACGAGCTGACGAGGCGCGCGACGCGCTCGTCCGCGTGCCGGCGCGACTCGCCCAGGGAGGAGTCGAGCCTCGCGAGCTCGGCCTCCGCGCGCTCCAGCTCGCGGCGCGCGTCCTGGCGCGCCGAGGCGATCTCCTCCACGAGCTTTCCGTGCGAGGACTCGACGACCTCGCCGAGCGTGCGCGTCCGCCCCTCGAGCTCCGCGCGGAGCGAGCCGAGCTCCCCGCGCGCGCCGGCGAGCGCGTCCTCGAGCCGGCGCGACTCCGCTCGCTGCTCCTCGCGGAGCGTCGCGAGCTCCTGCCGGAGCGAGCCCGCGAGGGAGGCCAGCTCCTCGCGGAGCGCCGAGGTCGTCCGTTCGGATTCCTGGCGCAGCGCGTCGAGGTCCTCACGCGGCAACGCCCGCGCCGCGAGCTGGCCCTGAGCGGAGAGGAGACGGCGCCGCACCTCCTCGTCTTCCTCGCGCAGCGCGGCGAGCTCCGACGCGAGCGCGGCGCGAATGCCGGCGACGTCGGCCTCCACGCGGTCGCGCGTGTCGCCGAGGTCGGAGGCGAGCGCTTCGCGGAGCGAGGCCAGCTCCGAGGAGAGACGCTCGACCTCGGTTCGCACCTCGGCCTGGAGCGCCAGGACGCCGGGCTCCGCCGAGCTCTCTTCCTCGCGGCGGTCCTCCGCGGCCCTTTCTTCAGGCGCGGCGGCGCTCTCGGAGGCGGGCGCTGCCAGCGGCGTGACCTCCGTCGTCGCCCCGTCGTCGCGCCTGCCGGCGAGCGGGGACGCGATCGCGATCGTCGCGGAGAGGTCGGGCGCGAAGACGTCCTCCTCGCGTGTAGTGGGTTCCGTGATCGGGGGAGCGGCCGGCGCTCCGAAGACCTCCTCGGTGTCGGGCTCCGCCTTCCAGGCGCTGCCGAGCTCGAACGGCTCGGCGACGGTCGGCAGGTGCACGTGCGTCGGCGCGTTCGCTGCGGAGCGCGCCGCGCTCTGCTCGGCCCGCGCGAAGAGGCGGCGCCAGGAGTCGTCCGGCGATGGGCGCGGCGACGGGCGCGGCGACGGAGCCGGAGCGGGAGGCGGCGTCGCGGGAGGCGCCGCGGACGAGATCGGTCCATTCGGTCCTCCCGCGGCCGAGAGCTCGGGGGACGAGGCGCCTCTCGCCGGCTCTATGAAGCTCGAGGGCTTCCGCCGCGTGGTCTGGACGACCGTCTCCTCGCCCGACTCGGGCCCCTCCGTCCGCTCCGTCTCCGGCCCGGGAATGCGCTGAAGGCGGCGCAGGAGGTCGACGAACGTCAGCTTCGAGACGAGCTTGAACGTCTCCACGACGCCCTTGCCCGCCGACGCGATCGCCTCCACGTACGGATAGCTCTGGAAGCCGAGCGACTCCTGGAGCGCGTCGACCGAGAGGACGCCCGCGAGGTCGCGCTTGTTGTACTGCACGACGAGCGGCAGCGCATCGAAGGCGACATCGGCGTCGGCGAGGTTCTCGCGCAGGTTCTGGAAGGACTCGAGGTTGTGCGACAGCATCGACCATTGCGAGTCGACGACGAAGACGATGCCGTCGACGCCCCTCAGGACGAGCTTCCGCGTCTCGTTGTAGTAGACCTGCCCCGGCACCGTGCAGAGCTGGAAACGCACCGTGTAGCCCTTGATGTTCCCGAGCTCCACGGGGAGGAGGTCGAAGTAGATCGTCCGGTCCTGCGCCGTCGCGAGGGAGAGGAGGCGGCCGGCGGTGCCCTTCTCGAGCCGCTCGTGGAGGAGCTTCAGGTTCGTGGTCTTCCCGCAGAGCCCGGCGCCGTAGTAGACGATCTTCGCCGTCAGCTCCCGCGTCGAGTGGTTGAAGAGGACCATGCGCTCTCCGTCGAAAGGAACGCCAAGTATACGGCGGGGCTATCCTCGGCCGGTGTCCGGTCCGCCGCGCGAGAGGCGCATCGACGCGACGTACGCCGGGATCCCGATCTCGGGGGTCTCGATCGCGGGCCGCGAGACGTTCTTCCACCTCCCCACGTTCCGCATCGCCTTCGACGTCGGGCGCTGTCCGACGGACCTCGTCCCCGTCACCCGCCTCTTCCTCTCGCACGCGCACCTCGACCACGGCGCCGGCGTCGCGTACTGGGCCTCGCAGCGAACGCTGTCTCGGATGGCGGGCGGAGTTGTCCACACGACTCCGGAGGCGGTCGACGGATGGCGGCGGCTCCTCGCGCTCCACGCGGAGCTCGAGGGCGTCGACCGGTACGACGCGCGCGTCGAGCCCCTCGCGCCGGGCGCGACGGTCACGCTCCGGAAGGACGCCTGCGTCACGGCGTTCCGGGTCGACCACCGCGTCCCGGGGCTCGGGTTCCTGCTGTCCGAGCGCCGGAACCAGCTCCGCCCCGAGTTCCAGGGGCGCTCGCGGGAGGAGATCCGCGACGCGAGCGCGGCGGGACGACAGGTCGCCGAGTCCGCCGAGCTCCCGCTCGTCGCCTACTCGGGCGACACCGCGAAGGGGATCTTCGACCTCGCGCCGAAGGAGGTCTTCCGCGCGAAGGTCTTCCTCCTCGAGTGCACGTTCCTCGAGCCCGCGCACCTCGAGAAGGCCGCCGGATGGGGGCACCTCCACCTCTCGGAGATCGCGGAGCGCGCCGAGACGTTCGAGAACGAGGTCCTCGTGCTGACGCACCTGACGCTCCGGACGTCGCCCGAGGAGATCCGCCGGCAGATGTCGCGGCAGCTGCCTGCGTCGCTCGCGAAGAGGACCGTCGCGTTCCTGGCCTAGGGGCGCGCGTCGAGGCGGTAGCGCTCGGTCGCGAGGAGCTCCGTCCACCCCTCCATCGGCGACGAGGCGATCGCGGACGACGCTCACGAGCACGACAGCGCTGAGCGCCACCGCGACGGCGGCGCGTGCTCGAGGGTGAGGAACCAAGGCGAGGAGCGCCGCGGCGCCGCCG
>WNFL01039948.1_pt1 | contig 10738 bp, 16 predicted proteins | sample 5400361 | NCBI WGS metagenome assembly WNFL01 (sample SAMN13153351, study PRJNA577476) | soil metagenome | isolation source: 40 cm soil on Douglas fir-dominated hillslope | place: USA:California | collected 2013-09-17 | reverse complement strand
GGGAATCGACGTCGGCTATGCGCATTATTTTGCCGCCGGCCACGCCTCAATGAATGAAAGCGTCAATCGCATCGAGCCGATCACCGGCGCCATCTTCCTGAACGGCCGCTACAACAATCACCTCGATTATTTCGGCATCTCGCTCCGCACCGCGCTGTAACAGGCGATCGGCCTACGCGCTGGCGCGCCACGGCGCGGCGCCGTAGCTGCAGTCAGCGCAACCAGTTTTCAACTTTGAGTCCCTTGATGCGTGAAAACTCACGCACATTGTCGGTGACGAGAGTGTAGCCGAGAGCGAGCGCATGCGCGGCAATCAACATGTCATTGGCGCCGACTGGCTTTCCTGCCGACTCCAATTGTGCCCGTAGCTCGCCGTATACGCGGTCCGCCGGCGCGTTAAATGGAAGGATCTCCAAGCCTCCGAGAATAGTCTCAAGTTGTGCTGTTAAACGCGCGGACTTTTTCCGCGCTTCGCCGTAGCGCAACTCCGCAGTCACGATGATGCTCGTGGCAATCGTCTCTTCGCCAAGCCGAGCGATACGCGCCGCGCTGCGGCCCTGTGGATGGCGAACGAGGTCGGACACGATGTTCGTGTCGAGGAGATAACCCATCAGAGGTCTACTGGCTCGGCCGGTAAATCCTTGATTTCGGGGAAATCCTCATCGATCGGTTTCATCGTCGCCAGCAGCGCGAGCAAGGACTTTTTGGGCGCCGGCTCGATGATCAACCGCTTGCCTTCTTTGCGCATGACCGCATCCTTGCCCGGCAGCTCGAATTCGCGCGGGATGCGCACTGCCTGGCTGCGGCCATTGCGGAAAAGCTTGACGTGGCGCTCTATTCCCATGACATATGTCATAGCATATGCCACAGCCCGAGGCCATCCCTAATCGATGCCGAACGGATTAGGGCAGTCACTCCTGGAACCCCTGCACACCACTGATGGTTATTCCCGCCGTGAGCAGATTGGGCGCCCTCCTTACCGTTGTCCTCGCCTTGAGCGCGGCAAATTCCACTGCTGCCGAGCGCACCCACCGCACGAGCGATGAGAGCCGGGCCGCGACCACGCTCAAGCTTCGCGCCAGCCTCTATTCGACTGCGTTGGAAAAGGATTATTCGAACGCGAAAGATGGCGCGTTCACGGCGCGCGACGGCAGCGCACTGCATCGCACCTCGCGCGCCTTCGTCGCCGCGGCATCGATCCAGGGCTCCGCACGGCTCAAAGACGGCCGTATGCTGATGATCGACGGGCGCGATGAGGGCGAGATTCATTGGAAGGTCTCGCCTCACCGCTATGCCGTCGGCGCGCTCGGATGCCGCCTGTTGGCCTTCCGCAGCGCCGCCGTCGACAAGAGCGTCATTCCCCTGGGCTCGAAGCTGATCATTCCCGAAACGCGCGGCATGGTCCTGCCCGACGGCACTCAGCATGACGGCGTGTGGTATGCCGTCGACACCGGCGCCGGCATCAAGCATGGCCGAATCGATCTTTTCGTCGGCACAGGAAAAGCGCCCCTCGCAACCGCGATCCGCCGCGGCATCGGCCACCTCGAAACAATAGAAGTCCGCTTAGGGGGCACGATGCAAGGCTGCCCAACGGCCTAAGCTTCCCATCACGCCGACAAGCCGCGCCGAGTGGAGAGTGGAAACTCCGCTGCTGCCCGGGCTGAAGGATGGCTTGCCAAGTCGAAGCCGCGAGAACCCGCATTTGGCCCGCCTTCGCGCTATCGCGTTTCCGCCTTCGTTGAAACTACGGCGGACAGGTCGGCGTGGCAGTCTCCGCCGCTACGCGGCGAAGACTGGAGCGGGCGAGGCGATTCGAACGCCCGACCCTAACCTTGGCAAGGTTATGCTCTACCCCTGAGCTACGCCCGCGCTCCAAGTAAGAGCGTTATCGCTCGGCAGCGGGGCGGATTCAAGGTGTGGAATGTGAGAAAGCCGAGATGACGCCGGGCGAAAATGCGGGAGAAATCGGGCTGACGTCGGCGGACGAGCGGGAGGCGGCGCTGTATCGACGGCTCGCGGCGCTCTCGATTGCCTGGATCACGCACGCCCATATGCCGGTCTTCACCGTTGAGGAGGCTCGCGCAGCCCGCGTCGAACATCTTCCCGGCACACACACAAAGAATCTCTTTCTCGAAAGCAAGAAGGGCGGCTTGTTTCTTGTTGTCGCGCGCGAAGATTTGAGGCTCGACCTGAACGCGCTTGCGCGCGCGCTCGGCGTGTCGCGGTTTTCATTCGGCAAGGCCGAGTTGCTGATGGAGGTCCTCGGCATCGCGCCGGGCGCGGTCAGTCCGTTCGCCTTGATGAACGATTCAAACCTTCGCGTTCGAGCGATCGTCGACGAAGGCATGCTCGCGCGGGACCCGCTCAATTTTCATCCCTTGCGCAACGACCGCACCACGGCGATCGTTGCGGCCGATCTCCTGCGCTTCATGCGCGATACGGGGCACGAGCCGCTGGTGATGAAATTGCCGGAGAGCGCGAGAGGCGAATAGGCGCATATGGCTCGTCGCAAAAAGCGCCGAATAATCCACCGGTGGCGATGAAAACCTATTTCCAAATAGGAGGTTGCCAACCCCTCCTCGCCGTCGATACTCGCTATTCGCCGTCTTAACTCTTGGCTTTTCCCCTTATTCAACCCATGTTGAGAGCGAAAAAGAACCGAGAATTGCATTCATGGCATCGCTTATCGACCCCACCGGCAGACCGCTCAAGGCCAAGGAGGCCACCGCCAAAACAGGCACGGCGGCGGCGGCACCGGGCACGCCCAATGGCGGCGCGCTGATCAAAGATTCTTCGCTCGCGACGTTTGCGGCGGACGTGCTCGATGCCTCCATGAACGTGCCCGTCATTGTCGACTTCTGGGCGCCGTGGTGCGGCCCGTGCAAGCAATTGGGGCCGCTTCTGGAGCGCGCCGTCACCGAGGCGAAAGGCCAGGTTCGTCTCGTCAAGGTCAACATCGACGAGAATCCCGAGATCGCGCAGCAATTGCGCATCCAATCCATTCCGACCGTCTACGCCTTCAAGAACGGCCAGCCGGTCGACGGCTTCATGGGCGCAATTCCGGAAAGCCAGATCAAGACTTTCGTGCAAGGCCTGATCGGTCCCGGCGGCGCAGACGAGGGTCCCGACATCGAAGGCGCGCTCAAGCTCGGCGCGCAGGCGCTCGCCGCGCACGACATCGCCACGGCAGCGCAAATCTTCGGCCAAATCCTGCAGGAGGACCCCGGCAATCCGAAAGCCGTCGCCGGGCTGGCGCGCTGCTATCTCGAAAGCGGCGATCTCGAGCGCGCGAAGAAAACGCTCCAGCTGGTCAGGCCCGAAGGCGAGAACGATGAGGCCTTCCGCGCGGTGCAGGCGGAACTCGCGTTGAAGGAACGTTCCGCGCAGGCGGGCGATCTCGCGCCCTTGCGCGCCAAGCTCGAGGCGAATCCTGCCGATCTCGATGCGCGCTTCGCGCTCGCCCAAGCCCTCGACGCCAAGGGCGCGCGGGAAGAGGCGATCGCCGAGCTGCTCGAGATCATTCGCCGCGACCGCAAATGGAACGAGGACGCCGCGCGCAAGCATCTTCTCACTCTGTTCGACGCGATGGGGCCGACTGATCCGCGCACCCTGCAAGGGCGGCGGAAATTGTCCTCGTTGCTGTTTTCCTAAAGCGAGCGAGCGATGCGCGTGCCGCGGCGCTATCTCAATGTCTGCGATCTCCCGGGGCTCATTCCGGTGTTTCCCTTAGCCGGTGTGCTGCTGTTGCCGAAGACACGTCTCCCCCTGAACATCTTCGAGCCGCGCTATCTCGCGATGGTGGATGCGGCGATGGATTCCTATCGCCTGATCGGCATGATCCAGCCGAAAAATCCCGACGAGGAAGAGGAGCCGAAGCCCGACCTCGCCAACGTCGGTTGCGCCGGACGCATTGTCGAATATGCCGAGACCGACGACGGACGCTATCTGATCACGCTTGCCGGCATCGCGCGCTTTCGGGTTTCGGGCGAGCGCACGACGAAAACGCCCTATCGCGAAGTCGCGGCGGATTATGCGCCCTTTGCCGCCGACATGGAGAACGAGCCGGAAGTGGCGATTCCGCGCGACCGCCTTCTCGCGGCGCTCAAGCCGTATCTGACCGAGCACGCCATGAAGACCGACTGGAAATCGATCGAAGAGGCGCCGCCCTCGGGTCTGGTCAACGCTCTCGCCATGATCTGCCCGTTCGATCCGAAGGAAAAGCAGGCTCTCTTGGAAGCGCGCGGTGTAAAAGAACGCAGCGAGGCGCTGATCGCGCTTCTGGAGATGGCCAATGCGGCCGCTCCCGGCACGCGCGGCAAGCAAAAGCTGCATTGACGAGGGCATGAGATGGACGTCGATCCGAAGCTTCTGGAAATCCTGGTCTGTCCCCTGACCAAGAGCACGCTGATTTACGATCGCGAGCGTCAGGAACTGGTCAGCAAGAAGGCCGGCCTCGCGTATCCCATCCGCGACGGCATTCCAGTGATGCTGCCGGAAGAAGCACGAGCGTTGAGCGAAAGCGAGATGCGTTGAGCGATTCCAAATCTCCCTGGCCGACAGAGTTGCGCTTGAATCCCGAGAAGAACCTCTTGTCGGTCGTCTTCGACAATGGGGAGCGCGTCGTGCTCGAGGCCGAATATCTGCGCGTGGAGAGCCCCAGCGCCGAAGTGCAAGGGCACGGGCCGATTGAACGCACCATCGTACCGAAGAAGCGCCACGTGAAGATCAAGGCACTCGAACCCGTCGGCCATTATGCGGTCCGCATCGTCTTCGACGACGGTCACGACACCGGGCTCTACACCTGGTCTTATCTTCTGGAGCTCGGCCGCGAGCACGAGACAAAATGGCCGGCCTATCTCGGCGCCCTGATCGCGAAGGGATTGAAGAGGGAGTGAGGCAAAGCCGTGCCAACAGTGCTGCACTGGGCCGGCTATCGATTCTACTTCTTCAGCAATGAGGGAACCGAGCCGCCTCACATCTATGTCGATAAGGGCGGGAATACCGTAAAATTTTGGTTGGATCCCGTCGCAGTAGCGCGAAACATCGGCTTTTCTGGACGTGCGTTGGGCATCCTCGAGGCAAAAGTGCTAGAAGAACGTCCTCGTTTTATTGAGGGCCTGGAATGAGTACTTCGGCAAGCATTCGTGATCCTCGTGTCGCAGACGTACAGGTCAGCGACTCGGCCCTGACGGTCGTGCTGCGTGACGGTCGCAAGATCAGCGCTCCGCTGCAGTGGTTTCCACGACTGGCCTCCGCTTCTCCGGACCAGCGCTGCGTGTCGGAACCGGCCGCTGCGGGTCACGGCATACACTGGCCGCTGATCGACGAGGATCTGAGCGTCGAGGGTCTGTTGCGCGCCGGCAATTGAGCCAGTTCCCCACGCGATCTTGGAGGATGGGGTGAAGAAATTTGCGCCGATTTTTCTGACCGCAACGGCGTTCAGTCTTGGTTCTACAATGGTACCCTCACCGGCGCAGACGCCGTCAAGCATTGTCGAACGCCTCGACCCCGCGCTCGATGCGCTGGTGGCGCCCGATACCAAGGTCGAGAAGATTCACGAGGACGACCAGTTTTTCGAGGGTCCCGTCTGGCATCATGGCGCAGAGGGCAATTTTCTCACCTTCAGCGATCTCATATCCAATCGCGTCGACAAATGGGATCCGGCGACCAAGAAGGTCACCACGTATATCGCCGATGTCTGGAAGGGCAAGGACAAGAGCAATGCCATCGCCCAGCAGCGAAACGGCAAGGACTATGTCCAGGTCGGCCCCAATGGCGAGACGCTCGATAAGCAGGGACGCCTCGTCTACACGGCGATGGGCTCGGGTCAGATCACGCGCCGTGAGGCCGACGGCAAGATCACCGTGCTCGCCAGCCAATATGAAGGCCATCATCTGAACGCGCCCAACGACCTCGTTATCAAGTCGAACGGCGACATCTATTTCACCGACATCCGCGCGAACACGAAGTCCAGCGACTACAACCCGCCCGAGGGCGTCGCGCACACCGGCGTCTATCGCATCAAGGATGGCAAGCTCGAGCTCTTGGACTCGACCGTCGAAGCGCCTAACGGCATCGCGTTCTCGCCCGACGAGAAGGCGCTCTACGTCAACGACATCCGCGCCAAGAAAGTGGTGCGCTACGATGTGAAGGCCGACGGCACACTGGAGAATCGCAAGGTCTTCATCGATATGAATTCCGATCCGCGCCCCGGCAATCCCGACGGCATGAAAATCGACGTTCGCGGAAATATCTGGGACAGCGGCCCCGGCGGCATCTGGATCGTCTCGCCGGACGGCAAGCATCTCGGCACGATTCTCACCCCGGAACGGCTTTCGAATCTCGCCTGGGGCGATGCGGACGGGATGAGCCTCTACACCACGGGCGGCACGATGGTTACCCGCATTCGGGTCAAGGTCGCGGGATTCAGGCCGTAAAAGAACGCCTCTCCCCTTGTGCTCCTTGTGGGAGAGGTCGCTCTTGAGCCCCCGTCGTAGCCCGTATAGGTTTCGCCGCCATGCAGGCCTTCAAAACACTCGCGGGCGTCGCCGCGCCGCTTCCGATGGTCAATGTCGATACCGACATGATCATCCCCAAGCAATTCTTGAAAACCATCAAACGCACCGGGCTCGGCTCCGCGCTGTTTTTCGAGCAGCGCACGAAGCCGGACGGCTCCGAGAATCCCGACTTTGTGCTCAACAAGCCGGCATACAGACACGCGCAGATCCTCGTCACGGGCGCGAATTTCGGCTGCGGCTCGTCGCGCGAGCACGCGCCCTGGGCGCTGCTCGATTTCGGCATACGCTGCGTTATCGCGCCGTCCTTCGCCGACATCTTCTACAACAACTGCTTCAAGAACGGCATTTTGCCGGTCGTGCTGCCGCAAGCCGATGTCGACAAATTGATGGACGACGCGGAACGCGGCTCCAATGCCATCATCAGCGTCGATCTCGAGAAGCAGGAAATCCGCGGCCCCGACGGAGGCTGCCTCAAATTCGAAGTCGATCTCTTCCGCAAGCAGTGCCTGCTCAATGGCTGGGACGACATCGGACTGACGCTGCGCAACGAGAACAAGATTTCCGAATTCGAGTCGCGCCGCAAACAAACCGAACCGTGGATGTAACCTCCCGCGAATGACGTACAAAATCCTTTTCCTGCCCGGCGACGGCATCGGGCCCGAAGTGATGGCCGAGACCGAACGCGTCGTCCACTGGATGGCGAAGAATCGCGGCCTGTCATTCTCGATTGAACGCGCACTTGTGGGCGGCGCAGCACTCGATGCGGAAGGTGTCGCCGTCAGCGACGCCACGATGCGCTTGGCGCACGCGGCGGACGCGGTTCTGTTCGGCGCCGTGGGTGGCCCCAAATGGGACAACAATTCCTTCGACAAGAAGCCCGAGCGCGGGCTCCTTCGCCTGCGCAAGGATCTCGAGCTGTTTGCGAACTTACGCCCGGCGATCTGTTTCGACGCGCTGAAGGATGCCTCCACGCTCAGGCCCGACGTGGTGTCGGGGCTGGACATCCTGATCATCCGCGAGCTCACCGGCGGCGTCTATTTCGGCGAGCCGCGCGGCATCATGGAGATGAACGACGGCACGCGACGCGCGGTCGACACCCAGGTCTATACGACGGGCGAAGTGCAGCGCATCGCGCGCGTCGCGTTCGACCTGGCAAGGCTGCGCTCGAACAAGGTGGCGTCGGCGGAAAAGTCGAATGTCATGCACACCGGGGTGCTGTGGCGCCAAGAGGTGCAAAAACTGCATGATTCCGAATATGGCGACGTCGAGCTGACTCACATCCTCGCCGACAATTGCGCCATGCAGCTGGTGCGAAGGCCCAAGCAGTTCGACGTCATCGTCACCGACAATCTGTTCGGCGACGTGTTGTCGGACGAAGCGGCGCAAGCGACCGGCTCCATCGGCATGCTGCCTTCGGCGTCCTTGGGCAAGAAAGACGAGCGGACGGGCCGCCAGCCGGGGCTTTACGAACCGGTGCACGGCACGGCGCCCGACATCGCGGGACAAAATCTCGCCAATCCGTTCGCCTGCATCCTCTCGTTCGCGATGTGCCTGCGCTATTCGTTCGCGAAATTGGACGAAGCGAAGCTGGTCGAGCGCGCGGTCGAACGCGTGCTGGACGAAGGCTTGCGCACCGGCGACATCATGCAGCCGGGGAAAAAGCTCGTCGGCACGCGCGAAATGGGCGACGCGGTGATCGCGGCGCTCAACGCGCTGAGCGTGTAATCAGCGGCCGCCGGAGAGCTTCGAGCCTTCGCCCTTTTGGATGGGAAGCGTGCGCGCGTCGAGCGTGTCGATGCAGCCAAGATTGACCGCGATCATGTCGGGAACGGTGCGCGGCTGGTGATGCGTATAGATCCCGCAATGCTTGCAGAAATAATGCTTCGCGATTCTGGTGTTCCATTGGTACAGCGCAAGATCGCCTTCGCCCTTGGTGAGGCGGAATTGTCCCTTCGGAAGGCGATACATGATCGCGTTCTTGCGCTTGCAGAGCGAGCAATCGCAGATGAACCCGGACGAGAGCTCGCCGTCGACCTCGAACTGCACCGCATTGCAATGACATGAACCTTTATGAACCGGCACGCGCGTCCCCCCGCCTATTTCTCGAATAATTGCTTGAACACCGCCTGGCCCTTTTCGGTCAATGCGACACCTTGTGCCGGGCTGATGTAAATGACGCGAAACCCGGCTGAAGTCTCCCTCTCTCCAGCGTCAGGGAATTTCGGGGGGGAAGACAGCAGCGCCGTCAGGCGCCCGGCGAATTTCGCGGCACCATTGCACGAGGTTGAGCGGGAGCTCGGCGTAGAGATGGGGGAACTTTTGTCCTCCTCGCGAGGCTTCCCATTGCAGCAGCCCGTCGAGAGACTCTGTGTCTATAGCCAACAGAAACAACAGGCTTTCGCCGGCGAAGTGCTTGTCGCAAGTCGCGCGAACCTGGTGCGCCGCCGAAAAATGGATGAACCCATCGCGCACATCGTCCGCCGAGCCGCTAAAGGTTCCTGTCCCTTGCGCAGCCGTCCACTCCGTCTCGCGCAGGATTTTGTAAACAAGAGTCATCGCGGCTGAGGGAATCCGAGGTAGCGCCAGGCAAGCGTCAGGTATTCTTCGCGCTTGTCATGATTGAGCAGATCGAGAAGCTGAGCGGCGCGAACCTTCATGGCTTTGCCGTACGCATCGGGCGCGGGCGCTCGCGCGACCGAATCGAGCACGGCCACGATTTCGACGCGCCGTGCCTCGAATGCATAGCTGGTCAGGGCTAGCGCGTATTGGATCTTGATCACCGCATTGTCCGGATCGGCTCCGATGGCGCGCTGGTAATAGGCGACGCCATCATCGAAACTTGCGCTGTAAAATAAATTTCCCAGCAATCTGCCGCCCGAACGCACCACTTCGATCTGAAAGCCGCCGGCGGTCGCGAGTGCCCAGGGATTGTTAGGCTCGAGACGAAGGGCGGTTTCTATGGCGTTCCTCGCCTGTTCGGGAAAGCGCTGAAACCGCGCGCGCAAGGGACCGATGATGCGGGCCTGATATCCGAGCGCCACCGCGAGCTGAAGCTGGCCTTCCAGATTGTTCGGGTCGGCGGCGATCGCCTGGCGGGCAAAGCCTTCGGCACGCTTCAGACATTCGAAGCAGGCTGCATCGCGCAGCGAGGCTTCCGCGAGAGTGGCGCGTGCGGCGAGTGCCAATCCCACGCCGCCGCCTTCGGCCGCTGCCGTGTCGATCGCCTTTGCGTATTGGCCCTGCTCGAACAGTGCCAGCGCGGAGCTTTCCGCGGCCCATGCCGGCGGGGCAGCAAGGGCAAGCCACAGCACCATCAGGCGGCACGCGGTTGCGAAGAAAGGCCTAACTCCGCGCATTGGCTGCAAACGCGCCCGACAGCGCGGTCCGGATCAGCACTGCGGTCTTGTCGCAACCGAACAAGGCCGCGAACGAGCCGAAGCGCGGTCCCTGAGTCTGGCCGAGCGCAACTTCATAAATCGCCTTGAACCAATCGCGCAAAGGCTCGAAGCGATGAGTTTTGCCGATTTCGTAGACCACGTTCTGGACGGTCTCGGCATTGTGCTCGCCGGCCATGTTTTCCAGCGCATCGGCAAGGGCCGAGAGCGCTTCGCGCTCTTTCTCGGTCGCTGCGCGGTAGCGCTTTTGCGGATGCACGAAGTCTTCGTAATATTTCAGTGCATAGGTCACCAGCCTGTCGAGGCCGGGATGGTTTTCCGGCATCGCGCCTGGCGAGTAGGCGCGGATGAAGCCCCACAGCACGTCGCGGCTTTGGGCACCCGACGCGCTGACGAGATTGAGCAGCAATGCAAAGCTGACGGGATAATCCTCTTCGAGCGGATCGTCCCGCTTGAGGAACCACACGGGATTTTCCAGCTGCTCGGCCGGCTCGCTTGCCTGACGGCGGTATTGCTCGGCAAAGGCGATGTATTCATCGACGGCCTTCGGAATGACGTCGAAATAGAGCTTCTTGGCCGCGCGGGGCTTCTGGAACATGAACAAAGCCAGACTTTCTTCCGGGCCATAAGCGAGCCACTCGTCCACTGACAGCCCGTTGCCTTTTGATTTGGAGATCTTTTGACCGGATTCGTCGAGGAACAGTTCGAAGATGAAGGTCTCCGGCGGTGCGCCGCCCAAGATGCGCACGATCTTGGTGGCGAGCTCGACCGAGGGAATGAGGTCCTTTCCCGACATCTCGTAATCGATTCCGAGCGCGAACCAGC
>WNFL01224297.1_pt2 | contig 10739 bp, 10 predicted proteins | sample 5400361 | NCBI WGS metagenome assembly WNFL01 (sample SAMN13153351, study PRJNA577476) | soil metagenome | isolation source: 40 cm soil on Douglas fir-dominated hillslope | place: USA:California | collected 2013-09-17 | reverse complement strand
GAATGAATTTTTATTTGACGTGCCGGATAAAATTTCCAAAGAAGAAAAGATCCTCGTCACACAGTCAATGGTAAAAGAAAAACTCAGTGGACTTATTAAGAATAAGGATTTGAGTGAGTATATTTTGTAGTAGCAAATAGGCGAAATTATTTTAGCCTTACAACTTTGCGCTCATTGCGTTGAATTCCTTTGCAGGCTTAACGTTAAATTTTAACTGCAGAGACGCAGAGGTCACGAAAGAAATTCGCAGGGTTAAAAATTCAGTTCTTTTTTTTATAACTCCAGACATGACTACTCATGCACGATCTGAGGATATACTTTTCATTTTCGGTAAGCTATACCAACACCACGTTTTAAAATGGTGCTTGGTTACAACTTCTGCGAATTTTGGATTTAAAAAAGTGCGCCTGAAATTTTTGTAGGAAAAAAATAGACAAAGTCACAGGCCAATAGCGTGTTTGTTTCGTTAGCTCGTAGCCTTAACTTGCATAACTAATCCCACGGTCTTGATCGTAACACTTACAGGCATTGTACTGGGTACCCTGGTAATGTTTCTTGCTGCATGGAGAACAGCCAGGCTACGAGATCTTTTGCTTACCGGGCCAAGCGCAAACAAATGGAAATGGCTTATCTACATGATGTTTTTTTTTCTGGTGGGCTATGGCATTTCCATTGCCTTGGTGGTTTTAAACAAGATAGAAGTTCTTTTAGCAGTAACAGGAATTGTTTTTTTTATTGGCGCACTCTTCGTCTTGCTGGTGGTGGTGACAGCCAAATCGGATATCGAACGAATCAAGGATGCGGGCGATATTTTGGAATCCAAGAACAAAGAGCTGGAAAAGATCAACACGGAGTTGGATTTATTTGCTTACCGCGTATCGCACGACTTGCGTGGGCCTATCGCTTCCATCCGCGGGTTAATTGAAATTGCCCGCTCATCAAAGTCTAAAGAAGAAAATGATTTTTGCCTCGAGAAAATCAGCTCCAGCACAGTTAAGTTGGATGGTTTTATTCAAGACATTTTGGATTTATCAAGAAACTCCCGCACTGAAATCATGATTGAGCCAGTGGACGTTCGGTCGATGGTGATGGAGGTTATGGATAGCTTGCGTTACATGGATCACGATCAGCGAATCAATGTCTCTTTAAATGGAATGGATTCTCTTATCGTCCAGACGGATCCATTAAGGTTGAAGATTATTTTGACTAACCTGATCGCCAATGCTTATAAATACCAGGACTGTGAAAAGACGGCATCCACAATAGAAATATCATATTCGAAAGATAAAGGAGTGTTCAACTTCTCGATTAAAGATAATGGGATTGGAGTAAAAGACGAGTACAAGGAAAAGATTTTTGAAATGTTTTTCCGTGGTACGGATAAATCGATAGGCACCGGGTTGGGGCTTTATGTTGTGAAAGAGATTGTTGAAAAATTAAAGGGAAAAATTGAAGTGAAGAGCGAACTTCATGAAGGCTCCGAGTTTATTATCAATGTTCCAATTAATGGAAAGGCATCGGTTTAAGCTCTCTAACTGAAAGCCAATAATATCTTTTTGAAAAGTGTTGAGAACAAAGAATTAATGGAATTAACTGAACGATACACACTGGTCCTTGCAAAAGCGAATCAAATCGAAGCCGAACTTAAAGGTCTTAATCGTTGGCAAGAAAATCCACTGCCTAGAGAGAAATTTGAAAACATGGGCGCATTTGGTTGCAACACCATGACCTTTCAGGATTGGCTGCAATTTGTTTTGCTGGAACGCATTCACTCCATCATTGAAAATCAGGATGAGTTTCCAAGCGCAAGTAGTGTTGGTGTTTATGCGGTACGTGAGTTCGATGGAGATTGGGATGCAAGCGCACTGGCTCAGCTCCTTTGTGAACTGGATGACCTGATCAATTCCAATAATTCAATTAGCCCTGAAGATTATCCCGATCGACCTGTGCTTGGTTCAATCAACTTGCCTTTGCCCGCTGTGGTTTATCAACTGGCCGAAGTCCTTCCATCTTTTGAGGGCGAGCAGCTTGAAGCACAACTTCAGACATTTGATATGTTTCTTGCCAATGCTGATGCTGAAGGAAGGAAAGGCATTGTACAACTTTTGGTCTCAGCCTCTGACAAGACAACTTCATCCAAAGAGAGGCTGCGAATCAGAAAAGCTGCAATGGATGTAGAAAAAGGAAATAACGCGGCAGCACGTTACAATCACGAAGAGGCTATGAAGAAGTACCGTGAAGAATTCAAGAAGAATTACCCGAACAAAGAAGAAGAAAAATAGAGGAATTAGTACGTAATCCCGTCTGCCAGAACAATCACTTTGTTTTTTAGCACTTCCGCCACACCACCCGTGATCTTCACTTCTTCGGTGCCTTCTTTCGATTTGTAAACCACGGCTCCGTCTTTGAGCAAAGAAACTAATGGAGCGTGATGGTTCATCACCTGGAAGGAGCCATCTGTTCCGGGAAACGTAACGATTGTCACGTCACCTTCAAATATTTTTTTCTCCGGTGTGATGATTTCTAAATGCATAGTTGATTTAAAATTCAAAGTTAAAGATTCAAAATTCCAGGCTCTTTTGAATTTGGAATTTTGAATCTTGAATAAATCTAAGCGTTCGCTTCCGCCATCATCTTCTCGCCTTTCGCGATGGCTTGTTCAATGCTTCCTACTAAGTTAAATGCCATTTCAGGTAAATGATCCACTTCTCCATCCATGATCATGTTGAAACCTTTGATCGTATCTTTAATGTCAACCAATGCGCCTTTCAAACCGGTGAATGCTTCGGCCACGTGGAACGGCTGTGACAAGAAACGTTGTACACGTCTTGCACGAGAGACTGTTAGTTTATCTTCGTCACTCAATTCATCCATACCCAAGATCGCGATGATGTCTTGTAATTCTTTGTAGCGTTGAAGCGTCAACTTCACACGCTGTGCACAGTCGTAGTGTTCTTCCCCAACAATATCAGCACGCAAAATCCGTGACGTAGAATCCAAAGGATCCACCGCAGGGTAAATTCCTAACTCGGCAATTTTACGGCTCAATACGGTTGTTGCATCCAAGTGAGCAAAGGTCGTAGCAGGAGCAGGGTCCGTCAAGTCATCGGCAGGGACATAAACAGCCTGCACCGAAGTGATTGATCCGTTCTTCGTAGAAGTGATGCGCTCTTGCATCGCACCCATTTCAGTAGCCAGCGTAGGTTGGTAACCCACAGCAGATGGCATACGGCCAAGAAGAGCTGACACTTCAGAACCTGCTTGCGTGAAACGGAAAATATTATCGATAAAGAAAAGAATGTCCTTGCCTTTGCCTTTTCCATCGCCATCGCGGAAATATTCTGCAATGGTCAATCCCGAAAGGGCCACACGAGCACGTGCACCGGGAGGCTCATTCATCTGACCAAACACGAAGGTTGCTTTTGAATCTTTCAATTTTGCATTATCCACTTTGGAAAGATCCCAGCCACCGGCATGCAGTGATTTCATAAACTCAGGACCGTAATCCACAATGCCTGCTTCGATCATCTCACGAAGCAAATCATTTCCTTCACGCGTACGTTCGCCTACACCTGCAAATACAGAAAGACCTGCATATGCCTTGGCAATGTTGTTGATCAATTCCTGAATCAAAACGGTCTTACCTACACCGGCACCACCGAACAAACCGATCTTACCACCTTTTGAATAAGGTTCGATCAAGTCGATTACTTTGATACCGGTGAAAAGTACTTCTTGTGAAGTAGAAAGATCTTCATAGCGAGGAGCCGAACGGTGAATAGGGAGTGAGTCCGTTGCCTTCGGTTGAGGGATACCATCGATAGCTTCGCCAATAACATTGAATAAACGTCCTTTAATATCATCACCGATTGGCATTTTGATTGGCATGCCGGTATCGGTTACTTTCATGCCACGAACCAACCCTTCCGTTCCATCCATCGCAATAGTACGTACACGATCTTCGCCCAAATGCTGCTGGCACTCCAGCACCACGCGAGTGCCATCGCCTTTAGTCACCTCCAAAGAATCAAGGATGCTTGGAAGTTTAGAGCCGGGATCGTCAAAGGCCACGTCCACAACAGGACCGATTACTTGCGTGATTTTACCGTAGTTCGCCATGAGTATGAGAAGTTATGTTAATGCGTTGATTTTTAGCTTTTTGAGGATTGATCCAAATGCCTGAAAAAATCCAGCCGCAAAAGTATGTTTTTCGCGGGTTTATGCAAATGACAACTGCCATTTTCAGCCAACTATTTAGGCACAAACAAAAAATCATGTTTTATTGATTTGATGCATCTGCTTAATCTGAGGTATCTGTGTAATCTGTGGCTATTTTTGCACAATGAGTATCCGTTCCGTTTTAGCAAAACCGTTTGCAGCCTACCTTGCAAAAGAAACCAAAACCTGGTCATTAAACCCTGACTTATATCAGGAAAAAACCTTTCAATCGCTGATTGAATCAGGAAAAAATACCCGGTTCGGAAAAGATCATGGCTTTGAAGTGATCAAGTCCTATGACGATTTTAAGAAACAGGTTCCTATCCGTGATTATGAAGCCCTGAAACCTTATGTCGAGAAAGTGCTTCATGGTGAAGAAAATATTTTGTGGAAAGGGAAACCTGAATATTTTGCCAAGACATCAGGAACAACATCAGGAACAAAATACATTCCGATTACAAACGACTCTGTTCCCAACCACATCAATGGCGCGCGCAATGCATTGTTGAGTTATGTTCATGAAACCGGCAATGCAAAATTCTTGGATGGAGGATTAATATTTTTGTCGGGAAGTCCGGAGCTGACTGAGAAGGCAGGAATAAAAACCGGAAGGCTTTCCGGAATTGTGAACCATCATGTGCCGGGTTATTTGCGTAGTAATCAAAAGCCAAGTTACCAAACCAACTGCATTGAAGATTGGGAAGAAAAGCTCGACAAAATTATTGACGAGACGATTCATGAAGACATGACATTGATCTCGGGCATTCCACCCTGGGCTCAAATGTATTTTGACCGGATTGTTGCGCGCACTGGAAAAAAAATTAAAGATGTCTTTCCCAATTTTTCGATGTTCGTTTATGGTGGAGTAAATTTTGAACCGTATCGTGCTAAACTTTTTGAAACGATCGGAAAGAAAATCGATTCGATCGAAACGTATCCGGCATCAGAGGGATTTATTGCTTATCAAGATTCTCAAACGAAGGAAGGTTTGTTATTGCTTTTGAATTCAGGAATATTTTTTGAATTCGTTCCTGTTGAAGAATATTTTAATGAAAAGCCAAGTCGCTTGAACATTGAAGAAGTTGAACTTGGGAAAAACTATGCACTCGTTATCAATAGCAATGCAGGATTGTGGGGCTACTCAATTGGAGATACGGTAAAGTTCGTTTCCAAAAATCCATATCGAATTGTCGTGAGTGGGCGCATCAAACATTTTATTTCTGCTTTTGGCGAGCACGTGATTGGTGAAGAAGTAGAGAAAGCGATGAAGTTTGCATGTCAGAAATTTCCTGAAGTGGACTTAGTTGAATTTACTGTCGCTCCAAATGTTGCACCCACTGAAGGAATGCCGCACCACGAATGGTTGATCGAGTTTGGCAATCAACCGAATAATTTAGAATCATTTGCTCTGGAATTAGATAACCAACTGCGCCAGCTCAATGTTTATTACGATGACTTGATCACAGGAAACATTTTGAGTACGCTTAAAATAACCTCCTTAAAGAAAAATGCATTCATTGATTATATGAAGTCACAAGGTAAATTGGGGGGACAGAACAAAGTGCCGAGGCTCTCAAACGATCGGAAGATTGCCGATGATTTGAATAAGTTTAAGCAACAATAATTTTGAAATCAGAAAAAAAGCACATCGCCATTCTCGGCTCAACCGGTTCCATCGGCAGACAAGCTTTGGAAGTAATTGAATCTCATTCGGATTACTTTGAAGTGGAAGTTCTCACTGCACAAAACAATGCTGACCTTTTGATTGAACAAGCAAAAAAATTTAAGCCCAATTCAGTAGTTATAGTCAATGAAGATCACTATCAGAAAGTAAAAGCAGTTTTAATCCCGTTGGATATAAAAGTTTTTGCCGGTGAAAATGCATTGGCTTCTATTGTTGAAATGGATTCCATTGATTTGGTGTTGACAGCCTTAGTCGGGTTCTCCGGTTTGAAACCAACGATCAAGGCAATTCAATCCGGAAAAAATATAGCACTGGCAAATAAAGAAACATTGGTGGTCGCTGGTGAACTCATCACCAGATTGGCGCAAGAAAAAGGGGTGAATATTTTACCGGTTGACTCCGAGCACTCTGCTATTTTTCAATGCTTAGTAGGAGAATTTCATAATCCTATTGAGAAAATAATTCTCACTGCTTCTGGTGGGCCATTTCGTGGAAAAAAGAAAGAAGAATTAAAATATATAAAAAAAGAGCAGGCACTCAAACACCCGAACTGGACAATGGGAGCAAAAGTCACGATCGATTCTGCCACTCTAATGAACAAAGGCCTTGAAGTGATCGAAGCAAAATGGCTTTTTGGTGTGAAGGCAGAACAAATTGAAGTCGTTGTTCATCCTCAATCGATCATCCATTCACTGGTACAGTTTCAAGATGGTTCCGTTAAGGCGCAACTCGGCCTGCCTGATATGCGTTTACCGATCCAGTTTGCTCTGGCATACCCGCAACGACTGCCTTCAAATTTTCCACGGTTTGATTTCTCAAAATATCCGGCACTCACTTTTGAAAAGCCCGATACAGAAACTTTTCGTAATCTTGCGCTTTCGTTCGAGGCACTGAATCGTGGTGGCAATATGCCTTGTGTGCTCAATGCCTCCAACGAAGTGGCCGTAGCTGCGTTTTTGAAGGATAAAATTGATTTTTTGGCGATGTCAGAAGTGGTGGAACGATGTTTGGAGAAAATGAGTTTTATAAAACATCCCACCCATGAGGATTATATTCATACCGATAAAGAAACACGAATTAAAGCAATGGAATTGATTCGGTAATTCGTTGATGTGTTGATTCGATAATTGTCGAATTACACGATCAACCTAATTGCCGAATTACTGAATTAACAAATTTAACAAATCAACGAATTAGTGTATGGAAGGAATGATCATGACGGCCCAACTTCTGTTGAGCCTTTCAATTTTAATAGTAGTGCACGAGGGTGGGCATTTTTTTGCAGCGCGGCTGTTCAATATCAAGGTGGAGAAATTTTATCTCTTCTTCGATTTTCTTTTCCCCATGGCCAACGTGCTCAATTTTTCTTTATTCAAATTCAAAAAAGGCGATACTGAATATGGCATCGGCTGGTTTCCATTGGGCGGCTATGTGAAGATTGCCGGCATGGTGGACGAGAGTATGGACAAGGAGCAAATGAAGCAACCTGCACAGCCGTGGGAGTTCCGCTCGAAGCCAGCCTGGCAGCGATTGATTGTAATGCTTGGTGGAATTATTGTCAATGTGGTTGTTGGTATTCTCATTTTTATCGGCATGGTTTATTTTATTGGCGATCGCTATATCCTCAACGATTATGTAAATAAAAACGGTGGAGTACAGGCTCTTGAATTAGCGCAGAAGTTGGGTATTCAAACCGGAGATAAAATTGTTAAGATCAACGGAAAGGATTTCGAATATTTTGATGATGTAACCAAGACGGATGTATTGCTCTCACAGAATTCTTCGTACACCATTCAACGTGGAAATCAAGAAGTACAAATCCCTATTCCCGCCAACTTCATAGAAAATTTTGGAAAGAAAGAAGCGCTTGCAACTTTTCTTTTGCCGCGTAGATTGTTGCTTGTCGATGAAGTTAACAAAGATTCGGTTGCAGGTAAAGTGGGATTGAAACCCGGAGACCAAATTGTGGAGGCTGAGGGGAAACCGATTTTATACAATGATGAATTGAGGTATGCCATAGAACATCGCAAAAGTGATTCCCTTTCGTTCAAAGTGAAAAGGGGAACTGAAATCCTTTCGTTCAAAGAAAATTTTAAGGGACATACCAATATTGGGATTGCCACCACTCTATTCCCCATTGAAGCACAGAAATCGATTACATATTCATTAGGTCAATCGATATTGATTGGACCAGGTCGCGCGTTCGATGTGATCGGAGTTCAATTCAAAGCATTCGGAAAAATTTTCAGAAGAGAGATCAGTGTGAAGAATTCATTGTCGGGCCCGATTGGAATGGCCAAAGCTTATGGCGGCACCTGGGACTGGGAACGTTTCTGGCGTATGACGGGCTTGCTCTCGATGGTGCTCGCCTTTATGAATTTATTGCCGATCCCTGCACTCGATGGTGGTTATGTGATGTTCTTACTTTATGAAATGATCACCGGCCGCGAAGCTTCAGAGAGATTTTTTGAAAATGCCATTAAAGTAGGCATGGCCATTTTACTGGCGCTGATGGTGTTCGTTTTCTATAACGACATCGCAAAGATTTTTACGGGAAATTGATTTTGTTATCTTTAATTTGAACATTAGATCTAGTGAATACCGTAATATTGGCTTACCAATAGCTCACAAACAAAAATCACCATTATTAAAAATGAAATAATAGTAGCTGCACTGATGTATGTTTTGTTTTTTGTTAAGATGAAGCTTACGGATATGGGTATGTTTGCAAAGTAAATCATCCCGCGTGACGTGTTTAATGAATGACCTTGTAACAAGGTCAGAAAAATTTCATAAGACCATAAAATCGTCAGGATGAGAAAGAATTTCTTTCTCACTTTCAGGAAGTGTTCTTCTAAATTGCTTTCGTGGTTTTCGGGAATTAAAACTTCAAAAGAAAAGTAGATTAATAGGGGCCGAACCATAATAAGTGTGAACCAAAAATAACTGTTGAGGTATCCAAGGTGGTAGGAGAAAGTCCAAAACCAAATGAAAAGTAAATACAGGAACAGAATCAACGACCATAATAAGTAGTTAAGAGAGAATTTATTGAAGTCATAGTGCTTTATCAACTTCCCCCAACCCACCATCGCAACGGTAACAACGTACCCAATTAAAATGGAAAGAAATATTAACGAGTATTCAATAGCAGACATTGACAAAAATTAAGTAGAAAGTCTCTAAAATAAAGTTAGTAAATCGTTGGATTTACTGGTTATAAGAGACCAAGTTTTATAAAAAGCTCATCACTTAAACACATCGAAGCAATACTCCTTCAAATAATCTGCGGCATCGTCCTCACCTGCATCAAAAGCTTTTTTTAAACAGCGGCAACCTTCGTCTGTTCTTTTTAATTCCACGAGAGAAACTCCTTTGTAGAAAAGGGCGGCACGGTTGGTGGGCTCAATCCGCAAGGCTAGATCCAGATATTTCAAGGCGAGCTCAAATTTTTCATCTTGCAGGCAGAATGTGCCGGCATATAAATAAGAAGGAGAATAATTTACATCCAATACAATGGCATTGTTGAAGCAGACCAGGGCACTGTCAAGGCTGCCGAGTGAATAATAAATAAAACCAAGATTGGTTTCCAACTCGGCATCGTCCTGAAAGAGTTTTACTTCTTCTAAATCTTTTTTCGCTGCTTTGAACTCACCCTTGTCTGCAAGAAGCGCTCCGCGCCAACGAATCAATTCAGTACTGCTTCCGCGAAGGTCGATGGCTTTTTGCAAATCGATCAGTTGATTGTTGGATTCCCCTTTTTGCCGATAAATCAAAGCCCGCAAAATTCTCGCTTGCGGACTCTCAGGGAATTCCGTAACAAAGCGGTTCATGTCTGCCAACGCATTGTCAAAATCACTTCCGCTGTAATAACTCACAGCGCGCTTATACAAAAATTTATAATCCGTTTTTTCCTTGAACTGACATTCGCTGATAATCTTGGAATAAAGTGCAGCAGCACCTGCAAAGTCCTGATGATTCATCAGAGTATCCGCATCCGTTTCCCATTTACTCCAACGTGTTTGCTCATCCTGGGCAAAAGCTGGGATGGCGAAACACAGTAAGAGGTATAGAAACGAAAACTTTTTAGGCATTGGCTCCCACCGATTTGTTTCGGTCGCGCTTGCGATCGTTCTCGTCCAAATAGATTTTTCTCAAGCGAATAGATTTTGGAGTCACTTCTACATACTCATCTGCCTGGATATATTCCAATGCTTCTTCGAGCGAGAATTTCACGGCTGGGGAGATGCGCATTTTTTCATCCGATCCGGACGCACGCATGTTGGTCAATTTTTTGGTTTTGGTAACGTTGATTACCAAGTCTCCAGAACGACTGTGTTCACCAATTACCTGGCCCGCATAAATTGGTTCGCTTGGTTCGATGAAAAATTTTCCACGGTCTTGCAGGTTGTGCAAACTGTAAGGGATAGCTTCACCAACTTCCATGCTGATCAACGATCCATTTATCCTTCCTGGTATATCTCCTTTGTACGGCTGATAATCTTTGAAGCGATGCGTTACCACGGCTTCTCCTGCTGTTGCGTTCATCAAATAATTTCTCAAGCCAATAATACCGCGAGCAGGCATCTCGAATTTTAGAATCATCCGATCGCCTTTTGGCTCCATGTTCTTCATTTCGCCCCTGCGCATCGATACCGTTTCAATAGCTTTGCCGGCCACCGCTTCCGGTAAGTCGATGGTTAACTCTTCAATAGGTTCACACTTTACACCATCAATTTCTCTAATGATAACCTGTGGTTGACCAATTTGTAATTCATATCCTTCCCTACGCATCGTTTCAATCAACACCGACAAGTGAAGTACCCCACGGCCAAACACC
>WNFL01370960.1_pt1 | contig 10740 bp, 10 predicted proteins | sample 5400361 | NCBI WGS metagenome assembly WNFL01 (sample SAMN13153351, study PRJNA577476) | soil metagenome | isolation source: 40 cm soil on Douglas fir-dominated hillslope | place: USA:California | collected 2013-09-17 | reverse complement strand
ACCTCGCGAGAAATCTCGGCCGAGACAATAAAGATGCCCGAGCCGATCATGGAGCCCATCACCAGCATGGTCGCGCTGGTGAGGCCGAGACCTTTGACTAGCTCTTTGTCTTGATGGGTGTGCCGCTCCCAATCGCTGGTGTTCAAAGCGACTTTCGAAGCGGGAACTGGGGGTCGAACGTTCGTGCTCACGAACCTCCTAGTTTCCGTAGCGCCACCGTCTCGGCGGCTGTCGCGGGGACGTCACGTCCCCGCAGCGACGGCGAGACGCCGTCGCGACAAGCCGGCAAGATGCCGACGCTACGCGAATCACGACTTTACCTCAATATCCTCAAAAATTCCTCTGCTGATTTGCCGGGATCCAGTAACAAGTCGGATATCACCGCCACGGCGTCGGCTCCTGCCTCGATGACGGAACGGGCGTTGGCGCGGGTAACTCCCCCGATCGCAACCAGAGGCTTGCGCGTTAGTTCCCTTGCCCGGCGGATGCCTTCGAGTCCTACGACTGGATCGGGATTCGCCTTACTGGTTGTCGCGAAGACGGGACCGATCGCAATGTAATCGGCAGAAGTTTTATCGGCTTCCGCCAGTTGCTCCGGGTTGTGCGTTGACACTCCGAGCCAGCGAGCGGGACCGATAGTCTTTCGGGCCCCTGTGGGCGACAGATCGCCCTGCCCAACGTGCAGGCCGTCGAACCCTGCGGCCAAACAGAGGTCGGCGCGGTCGTTCATGATGAGCTTTATGTTCAGTTCCAACCGTGCCCTGAGTTCGCGCGCCTGATCGAGCACCTGACGCGCGTTGCCGGACTTGTTGCGGTACTGCAGCAGCGTGCAGCCCGCGGCCGCGACTTCCTCCGCCGCAGCAAACACTCCTTCGGCGTCCGGAAAACAAGCAGGATCAAGAATCGGGTAGAGTCGGGGAAGTTGCATTGTCCGCTTCGTAGTCTATGCGTTTCCGTGACTTAGCACGAGCGATTACATTAGGCACGAGCGATGCAAGTGATGTGACCGTGAATGCTACTCCTAACGAGTTGGATCGTGATGAACGAGGCGGAGTGCGCGCTGTATGTCCTGAATCCTGTGGGAAATAGCAGCTTTCATGTGCAGTCTCAGCACCAGCAAATACAGCAGCAGACAAGCTCCCAAGTACCCCACCACTGCGAGCCAGGGTGAAAGATACTGAAAGATGAAAATTGCGCAGACAATCAATGCGTACAACATAACGAACGATAGGCAGGGGCACAACATTGCACCGAGCCGACCCAGGTTGTAATAAGCGAGAAGCAGGGGAAGTAGCGCCAGGAACACTGAACTGAAAATGATGAGTGGACCGAGTTGGTGTGGCCAGAAAACGTCACGTAAAATCGCAGTTTCGTCATGGGAGACGGACGCAGCCGCAATAGGAATGGTAATGATAGCGGCAGACATCGAGGACACAACAAAAACCTGCGTCCGGCTGAGAATGTGAAGTTTGCGCCACACAGCAGAATTGTACCCAAATCTGACCTTCAGTTCATGGCGCGAGGAAAGCAGGAGTTAAATCGCAATTCCACCACCAACTTATTTCGGCTTCGCCAGGAATCTCTCGATGAATCCAGTATCGAAATTGCCCGCACGAAACTCCGGGTCCGCCAAGATCCGCCGGTGCAGCGGAATCGTCGTAAAAATTCCTTCCACGATAAACATTCCCAGTGCGCGGCTCATGCGCGATATGGCTTCGCTGCGATCCTTGCCACGCACTACCAGCTTGGCAATCAGCGAATCATAATAAGGAGGAATCGTGCCCTCCGCATAGGCGGCCGTGTCGATGCGCACACCCGTCCCTCCCGGAGGATTGAACGTCGTGATCTTCCCCGCCGAGGGCGTGAATTTCTCCGGATGCTCGGCATTAATGCGGCACTCGATCGCGTGTCCGCGATGCACGATGGGGCCCTGCAACACATCAGCCAGCTTTTCGCCCGCCGCGATCATGATCTGACTCTTAACCAGGTCCACGTCCGTGACCATTTCGGTGACCGGATGCTCCACCTGGATGCGCGTGTTCATCTCGATGAAGTAAAGCCGACGCTGCTGATCCATGAGAAATTCGATGGTGCCTGCGTTGTGGTAGCCGACCTTGCTGAGCGTTTTGCTGAGGACTTCTCCTATCTCCTTGCGAAGCTCGGGAGTCACCCGCACCGACGGAGACTCTTCGAGCAACTTCTGGTGGCGGCGCTGAATCGAGCACTCGCGTTCTCCCAGACTAACAACGTTGCCGTGCTCGTCGCCCAGCACTTGGAATTCGATGTGGCGCGGGTTCTCTACATACTTCTCGAGATAAAGGTCGCCATTACCGAACGCCGCCGAGGCCTCGGATTGCGCCTGCCGGTAAAGCGCAGGCAATTCATCTTCATTGCGCACGATGCGCATGCCCCGACCACCGCCACCGGCCGTGGCTTTGAGAATGACCGGAAATTCAACTTTCCGCGCCCACTCGATCGCCTCTTCCTCCGAAGCGATCACGCCATCCGAGCCGGGAAGGATCGGCACCCCATGCTGCTTCATCGCGGCACGCGCCTTTTCTTTCTCGCCCATCAACCGGATGACATCAGGAGTCGGCCCTATGAACTTGATGTGACAGGCTTCGCAGACTTCCGCGAAATTGGCGTTTTCCGAAAGCAGGCCGTAACCGGGGTGGATGGCGTCCACATTCGCGATTTCGGCCGCGCTGATCACTGCGGGGATATTGAGATAACTTTGCGCCAGTTGCGGCGGGCCAATGCAAATCGCTTCATCCGCAAAGCGCACGTGGAGCGAATTCCGGTCCGCCTCACTGTAGATCGCCACCGAGCGGATGCCGAGTTCCTTGCATGCGCAAATGACGCGCAACGCAATTTCACCGCGATTCGCTACCAGAATTTTCTTGAACATGATCTGAAAGCTCTCAGTTCTCAGCTCTCGGGGAATTCCAGGCCTGTGCAGTCATGTGATTTTCCTGAGAGCTGACAGCTGACAGCCGACAGCTTATTTTGCCGGCCGGACGGCGAACAGTTCCTGACCGTACTCGATGGGCTGGCCATTGGCGACGAGCTTCTTGATCAACTCTCCCGACACGTCGCATTCGATTTCGTTCATCAGTTTCATTGCTTCCACAATGCACAAAACCTGGCCCACTTCCAGGGGATCACCAACTTTGACGAAGGGCGGGGAGCCGGGCGAAGGCGATTCGTAGAAAGTGCCCACGATCGGCGACTTCACAATATGCAAGCTTTCTTCGGGCTCAGGAGCAGCTGCATTGGCAGCCAGATCTACCTGGGCAGGCACTGGAGCAGAAGGCGAAGCCGCCACCGGCGCAGGGTGAACCGCGATATAACGCGAGTCCGGCAACGCCGCGGGCGCCGGTTCGGCGCCGCGCTTGATCCTCACCTTGACATCGCCGCGCTCTAATTCAAACTCGGCAATGTCCTTTTCGATTAAGAACTCGATAAGTTCTTTTAGCTCTTTTTGATTCATGTATACGGCGGGTTCCGCTTTGGTTGTGTTCTGTTCTTCCGTCTATAGAGACGGGGCTTGCCCCGTCTCACTCTGCAGCCGGAGACGCGGCAAGCCGCGTCTCTAGGGGAAATCAGGCCGGCTAAATAATCACCAGTTCTTTGTCCGTCGGCGTCAGCACTTCGCGGCCCGAAGCGGTAACCACCACCACGTCTTCAATCCGCACACCCCACTTCCCAGGAATGTACGCGCCAGGCTCAATCGTAATGACCATCCCCGGTTCCAGCTTCTGGGTTTGCCCCTTCGCCAACCTCGGCGCCTCGTGAATCTCTAATCCTAAACCATGCCCGGTCGAATGCGTGAAGTAGCCGGCCAGCTTCCTCTTGCGAAGGACACGCCGTGCCGCGTCATCCACTTCGGCAGCCGTCACGCCCGGACGAACCGCCGCGATGGCGGCCCCCTGCGCTTCCAGAACGGCTTCATACAGCCCACGAGCCTCTTGCGAGGGCCGTCCGACGTGCACGGTTCGTGTTCGATCCGAACAATAACCGGCGAGTATAACACCAAAATCGCAGACCACGAACCCACGCCGGGGAATGCGCGCGCCGGAGGCCCGGCCATGGACAATCGCCGAGCGCGCTCCGGAAGCCAGTATTGTCGGAAAGGACATGCCTTCGGCCCCGCCGCGACGGGCCTCGTACTCCATGGCAGCCGCAACTTCAACTTCAGTCAACCCGGGCCGAATCTTCTTGCAAGCAATGCGGAAAAGACTCGCGCCGAGTTCAACCGCCCGTCGAATGCGCAGGATCTCGGCAGCATCCTTCACCATGCGGGCGCGCTCGACCAGCGGTGGCGCGGAACGCAGGCGCGCCCTCCCTTTCAGCACGGACGCCAACCGCACGCGCATGCCAATGGTGATCGCCTCCGGCTCGATGCCCACTGCGGTCGAACTGCTTCGCTCCTTATTCGTAGCCAGCCACTCCGCCGCCGCGATCAGCGGAGATTTGCGAGCGATGACAATCCTCGCAGCGTTGACCTCGTCTTTTGCCTGGGTGCGGTATCGGCCGTCGGTAAAGAGGATGGAAACACGATCACCGGCAATTAAAACGGCCGCGCTCCCAGTAAAGCCACAGAGATAGCGGATATTCGGAAGATGGGTCACCAGCAGCGAGTCCAGATTATTCTCTCCGAGTGCAGATCGAAGACGACTCAGGCGGCCAGCATGATCCATTGGAGAAGTGTAGCAAGGGGCAGTTCTCAGATCCCATTTCTCAGTCAAAGCTTGTTCTGAGAACTGAGAACCGGGAACTGAGAACTCAAAAAGCGAAGCCGCCGGGCTTCTCGGCAGGTTCTCCGAGAAGGCCGGCGGCTGGGCTCGTTCTGACTTCGCGCTTAGGTTTGAATGATGCGCGGAGTAATGAAGAAAATCAGCTCCTGATCTGACGTCTTGATGGCGCGGTGCTTGAACAGGTTTCCGAGGTACGGAATATCTCCGAGCAACGGCACCTGCGACACGCTCAGCGAGTTCTGCGTCTGGATCACACCGCCAATCACCACCGTCCCGCCGTCAGTCACGAGCACTTGCGTGGTCGCCTGCTGCGTGATCAGCGTTGGGCTGCCATTCACTTCGTTGCCGAAGTCAGGCAGGGTGTTCTCCACATCCACGTTCAGGAATATGGTTCCTTCCGACGTGATCTGCGGAGTCACCGTCAACCGCAGGAAAGCATCCACGTAGGAAGTGGTTGGCGGACCCCCCAATTGGGCCGCAGTCACGATTGGTACTTTCACGCCTTGCTTCACCACCGCCTGAATGTTGTTTTGCGTAACGATACGCGGACGGGAAAGAATTTTCAGCAACCCGCGCGATTCGGCCATTGAGAGCAGCAGGTCGATCCGCACGTTGTTGGAGGCGTTAATAAGTTCCAGACCGCTGGTCGGTCCGGTTGCGCCCAGGTTTGAAAACAGCGGAATCTGAGAGGCCCCGGGCTTTCCGACGATGGGGTACAGCGGGTTCCCTACTTGTGGACCGACGATGATCGGCGAGGTTCCCACGTTGTTTAAGCCGCCAATGCCGGTTGTGCCATTGCCCCAGCCGAGGCCAAGTTGCACGCCGATGTCGCGAGCGAAGTTGCGGGTGGCAGCCACCACGCGGGCTTCAATCTCGACTTCCTGCGTCTTGCGGTCCATCTGCTGGATGATGCGGTCAATCTGCGGCAGAACCGCCGGTATGTCGGAGACGATCAGCGAATTGGTCCGTTCATCAGCGACCACGTCGCCACGCTGACTTAGGAACTTCTTGACCGGCACCAATACATCCTTGGCGTGCGCGTAGCTGAGGTAGCGGGTAATGCTGACCTTGTCGACCGCCAGCGCCTCGGCATCGATTTGCGCGCGCCGGTTCTCAGCTTCCTTCCTCAATGTATCAACCGTAGCGATGCGCAACACATTGCCGTCCAGTTGGCGGGACAGATCGTTGTTCTTGAGGACGATGTCCAGCGCCTGGTCCCACGGCACGTCATCGAGCACAATCGTCAGATTGCCGTGAACCATGGGATCGAGCACAACGTTCAAACCGCTGATCTCGTGAACCAGGCGGAAGAAGTCTTTCAGATCCACATCCTTCAGGTTGACCGAGATCGGCTCGCCGGTGTACTTCGCACCGTTCGCCGCCGGTTTCTGCTCCATCTGGACTTTCTGTTCCGCGGCCATGTTCACGGCCGGTTGGATGCCTTGCCCGTTGCCCGCGGTTTGCCCGAGGGCGGCATTGGCATTGGTCGCGACCAGTTCCGCCGCCGTCTTGTCGGCAAAGCGGGTTGCCGCTTCCTGCGCTTTCGCGGCGGGCTGAACCGCTTTGTCGTCTTTAACCGAATACTTGGGCTCGACGAAAGCAAAATCCGTGGGTTTCTGCGCGTTCTCTACTGGCGTCGGAGCGGATGCAACCGCCGTCGTCGCGGCCGGAACCACCGGAGCCGAAGTCACGGGAGCCGAGGCCAGCACCAGTTTTGGCGTTGCGCTCGTGGCCGCCGATTTTGTGGCCGGCGCCGGTTGGCGGTGGGCCACCACGGTGTCATGGATCTGGAGAACGAAGCTGCCGTCCGGACCCGCCACCAATTCGTGCTGACGGCTGCCGCCAGCGAGATCAACGACCACACGGGTTGTGGGCGGAACTTGCCCGTCCATCCCGGCGCGGACGTCTTTCACGCCATCGCTGCCCACAGTGATGCGGCTCTGCGCCGTCCCCATCACGGTGTTGGGAAAGTCGACGACGATGCGCGCCGGAGAATCGAGCGTCGAGACTCGGGGCGCCAATGCGCCCTTCGCCTTGAACTCGACCCGCAATCCATCCTGGCTGTGCGCGACCTCGAGCTTCTGCAGCGCAGCGCCCGCGGCCACCCCCTTGCCCGTCATGTCAGCCGCGGCTGCGATCAGTACGAACGTCAGCAGCGGAACCAAGAGACCCAGCAGTTGCTTTCGCATTTCCCCATCTCCCCATACGAGGCCGTTTCGCCTCGATGTGTTTCTTCGAAATCTTTTTCTCAGGCCCTAGACGGCCGGAGTCGTAATCTTCTTCACTACTTCCCGCGTAAAGGTCTTGCCCAACCGGTCCTGCAGTGTTTCCTGGAAAACAACGGAGTCGCCCGTAATCTTCATCACGTAACCATTGAACACCGGATCGTTTTCCCGCAGAAAATAAGCTTTATTCAAACCGTTACTGACCACAGCAATGAAACCGCTTTCGGCGCGCACTACACCTCGCAGATTGATGGCTCCGATTTCCAGACATTTTTTGCCGGTGTTACAACCCGAACCGCCCGCGTGGCTCACGACCGGACTGATGAAGGGATCCCGTCTTCCGTTCGCGGCGTACTTGCCGTCCGGAACGACCGGTTCTTCGCTCGCCGCGCCTCCCGCGTTCCCCGAACTGCTGTGGGCTGCGCTGGCTGCCACTGGCGGATTGCTTTTCGGAACCGTAGGCACTGGCTTCGCTTGCGCCTTGTGCCCGGCCACGACTCCCGGAACCCGTTTCGCGCCACCCGTCTTCTTCGCACCTGCGGAAGTCGGCGCTACCCGTGACGGAGTTGAAGAAACCTTCACCGGCGTCGCCGCCGGCACTCTGCTTGACTTGGCCGGAGTGTGTATGGCGCTCGGCGCTGCCGGGGCTGATTGGTGAATGCCCAGCGCCGCGTTCGAGGCAGCCGTGGCATTGTTACTCACCCCATTCATGGTGTTGCGCGTGTTCTGGATAATGCTGGGACTCTGGGCCGAGGCCAAGCCCGCGGCCACTACACAAACGAGAATTGTCACCGTCGGCTTCATCATGTCCCTCCTATTTCTTCACCGGTGGTCCGGGCTTGCTGGCCGGCGCCGCCGGATCCAGATCGTGACTGAAATATGTCGTGCTCAGGCAAGTCGCCACCACACTCTCGCCAGGCGCGTACTGGTACGTGTGCTTCGCCTTGGCGTCGCCCGGCTTCCGGGTCGAGGCCACCAGCAGGTTCGAGACGTTTACGATGCGCTCCACTTTCCCCAACCGGTCGAAGAACCCAAGCATTGAGTAGTACGGACCGTCGAGCTCGAGTTCAAACGGCACTTCCGTATAGAACTCTTTCGCGGCGTACGGACGTGATGTATAGCGCCGGATTTCCACGCCCGCTTTGCGCGCTTCTCCGCTCACCATGCGCATGAAATTGTCCACTTCTTTTTCATCGGGCACGATGCGACGCTCGATTTCGAGTTGTTGCTTCAAGCTCGCCAGCTGGCGCTCGATGTCAGCCAGTTTCGGCCGGTAGGCTTCGAGTTCCGCGTTCTCGCGCAGTTTGGCTTGCAGCTTCACCTGGGCCGCCGCATTTTCATCGCGCTGCGACTTGAAGACCGTGTAGTAGAGGCCGGTCGTACCGACCACCGCCACCAGCACCAGAATTCCCAGCAACTTCACACCTGATAATTCGCCAAGATTCATAATCGGTTCCGCCTTTACGACTTCGCCTTTTCGCAGGTCAGCGTAAATTGAAACGCCTGCATGTCCTTCACCGCTTCGTCCTGATAACTTTCCTTGATTTCGATGTTGCGGAAATAACCGGTCTTCTGCAAATTGGAAATCAGGTTGGCCACCGCATCGCTGCTCAGTGCGGTGCCGTCAATGGCCACGCTCGCGCCCTGGTCCTGCATGCTGTTCAGCCAGACCGCCTCGGTCCCGTTGACCGTATCGCCGATCATGGCCAGCAGGCTAACCGGACCCGCTTGGTTGGCGCGCAACTGGTCAATTACATCCACCCGCCGCTTGTAGGAATCGGCTTGCCGCTGCCGCTCCAGATACCGCACCTTGACCGCGGCTAGTTCGCGATTCTTCTGTTCCGCGGCCAGCGCTCGGACCTCGATCGATTTCTTTTCCCGGTCGAGTTGGTACCAGTACCCCACGTTGAGGGCGCCGGCAACCACCAGCACCGCCGCCACCTGGACCAGCGGCCCGCCTAAGTTGCCGACCTCGACGCTCGGCATGTTGAAGGCGGGACCTTTCTTGCCTTTCGGTTTCGGAGACCCCAGCAGATTGATTCGGATCATAGCTTTTCAAAGCTCCTCAGGGCCAAACCCACGGCTACTGCCAACTGGCCCGCATTCTGTTCAATCAGCTCCGCCCCGGCGCCGTCCACTGGAGCCAGCACTTTCTGGAACGGGTTGAACAACTCGACCGGCATTGAGAACTCCTGGCGCAAAGCTTCCACCAGGCCCGGAACCTTGGCCGAACCGCCGGCCAGATAAATCTTCTCGATGTGCTCGCCCGCCGCGCTGGCGCGGAAGAAGTCAAACGTCTTCTGAATTTCCAGCACGATAATTTCAGTGACCTGCTGCAGGATCGGCGTCTTCGCGTCGTCGTGCACCGTACCCACTTTGCGCCCCAGCTTCAGCGATTCCGCGTCATCGAAACTGAGATCCAGTTCCTTCTGCAGCGAATCGGTGTACTGATGGCCGCCCACCGAAACGTCCCGCGGAAACAGCGGTGTCGTCCCCTTGACGATGTTGATGTTCATCACGCTCGCACCCAGGTTGAGCAGCGCAACCACCTGCGTCGGAGCGGGTTCGTAGTTGAACTCGTAGCAGTTCTGCAAGGCGAGGGCATCGATATCCACAATAGCCGGAGTCTTGCCCGCCATCGAGAGTACGTTGGTGTAGTTCAGAATCTTGTCTTTCTTGACAGCCACCAGCAACACATCCATCTGCGGGCTGCTCGCGTCATCGGAAAGAATCTGATAGTCGAGGTTCACATCCGCCAGATCGAACGGAATATGCTGGGCGGCTTCCTTCTGGATGGTCTCGGCCAGTTCCTGATCGCTCATCGAGGGCAGCGAAATTTTCTTCACAATCACCGAGTGTCCGCTTACCGCCGTGGCCACTGCCTTCGACTTGATTTCAGTGTCCGTGAACAGCTTGGCGATGGCTGCGGAAACCGTGCCCGAGTCCACGATCATGGAATCGACCACGATGTCGGGCGCGATCGGCTCCAGGCCGAGGTGTGCCACTTCGATCCCGGTGCGTGTCCTTCTCAGCTCCACGGCCTTGATGCTCGAAGAGCCCACATCCAGTCCCACTATCGTTTTCGATCCCATTCCAAACATGTGCCCGCCTTTTTACGGAGTTTGCTTACGGAGTTCCGGCAGCCTTCATCGCTGCCTTGACGCTGCCTTGATTTTCTTTTTGCCCCGCGGTTCCGTTTCCATCGACTTCTGTTCCATCCACTCATCAAGCTTCGATTTCTTGAAGCGCCAGCGATTGCCCAACTTGAACGCCGGAATTTTCTGCTCGTTCACGTACTTGTACAGCGTGTCCGGACTCACTCCCAGATACTGCGAAGCTTGACGAATATTCATCACTTCTCGCGAGTCGGCCATAACGTTTCTCTCTCCCGCAGAATCCAGACTCTCAGCCCAGCCTTTCGTCCCGGCAACGCTGAGATACTTGGGAGAACCTACCCTCGATCCAAACGCGTTCGAGTGTATTTTGGTGTGCTGAGCATATCTCAACCGGTACGGAGGGCCTCTCGACCTGAATCTCCCGGTTTCATTGGGTTTTATAGGGTTTTTCTGGATTTCACAAAAAGTGGAATTGCAGTTGGTCTCTGCATATTGTGGACAGAAACCTCTGCACTACTATACCTGGTAGTCAACAGGCGAATCGGGCACCGGTCACCGAAAATGGGGTAACTAAGGTACTAGAGACGGTACGGAAGTACTTGCACGGCCGCGCAATCCTTTGAAAATAAACGCACGATCTCA
>WNFL01276948.1_pt1 | contig 10741 bp, 11 predicted proteins | sample 5400361 | NCBI WGS metagenome assembly WNFL01 (sample SAMN13153351, study PRJNA577476) | soil metagenome | isolation source: 40 cm soil on Douglas fir-dominated hillslope | place: USA:California | collected 2013-09-17 | reverse complement strand
CGAGGTGAGCCATCGCGGCTACGTGCTCGAAGGCGGGCTCGTCGCGCTCTCGGGGGAATCCAAGTCCCTTCTCGACAACCCGAAGATCCGCGAGTCGTACCTGGGGGAGTGACGCTCAGCGCCGGAGCCAGGTCTCGAAGGCTTCCGCGGGCATGGGGCGGGCGAAGTGGTAGCCCTGGCCCACGTCGCAGCCGAAGCGCTTGAGCTCGTCGCGCTCGTGCTCGGTCTCGACGCCCTCGGCGACGACCGTGAGGCCGAGGTTGTGGCCGAGCTCGATGGTCGAGCGCACGATCGCGGCGTTGCGCCGGTCGGCCTCCATGCCGCTCACGAACGTGCGGTCGATCTTGATCTCGTTCACCGCGAGCTGCTTGATGTACGCGAGCGATGAATATCCGGTCCCGTAATCGTCGATCGAGGTCGAGATGCCGAGGTCGCGCAGCCTCCTCAAGGTCGACTGGGCGCTGCGCGGGTCCTCCATCAACCCGCTCTCGGTGATCTCGAGGCAGAGGAGTCCTGCCGGCAACTCGTTGTCGCGAAGCGCGTCGCGGACGTACTGCACGAGCACATCCTCCTGGCGCAGGTCGCGCGCCGAGATGTTCACGCAGATCGGCAGTCCGATGCCCGCGCGATGCCAGCGGCCGCCCTGCTCGATCGCGCGCGCCAGCACCCAGCGCGTGATCGCGCCGATGTAGCCGGTCTGCTCGGCGAATGGAATGAAGTCCGACGGCGGGACGAATCCGCGCTCCGGATGGCGCCAGCGCACCAGCACCTCGACCGAGCTCGCGCGTCCCGCGGCGAGGTCCAGCTTCGGCTGGTAGTGCAGCACGAGCTGGTCGGACTCCACCGCGCGGCGCAACTCTCCGAGAAGCGTGAGGTGCTCCTGGCGACGCTCGTCGTGGCCCGGGTCGTAGATCGCGAACCCCGACTGGTTTCGCTTCGCCGTGTACATCGCCACGTCGGCCGCGCGCATGAGGGCATTCCCATCGTCGCCATGCTCGGGAAAGCGCGCGATGCCGATGCTCGCGGCCACGTCCATGGGCTGCAGGTCGACGACGATCGGCTCCTCGAGCGCCTTGATGATCTTCTCCGCGACCACGGTCTCCTCGCCGCCGGTCGCGAGCAGCACGGCGAACTCGTCGCCTCCGAGCCGCGCGACGAGGTCCGAATCGCGCAGCACGCGGCGCACGCGGAACCCGACCTCGCGCAGCACCTGGTCGCCGGTCGGGTGCCCGAGCGTGTCGTTGATGGCCTTGAAGCGGTCCATGTCGAAGAGCAGCACCGCGAGCGGGTGCGCCGCGCGCCGCGCGGTGCGCACCGCCTGCTCGAGCTGGCGATTGAACATCGCCCGGTTCGGCAGCGCCGTGAGCCCGTCCTCGTAGGCGAGGCGCAGGATCTCGTGCTCGCGGCTGACGATGCCGTCGAGCATGTGGTTGAAGCTGTCGGCGAGCTGCCCGATCTCGTCGCGGTGCTCGACGTCGACGTGGTTCTGGTAGTCGCCCTGCTGCACGCGCCGCGCTGCCTCGGCCAGTCGATGCACGGGCCGCGTGATGCTGCGCGCGATCCCGAGACTCCCCGCGACCAGCAGGACGAGGCCCGCGAGGGTGAGCCAGAAGAACGCTGTGCTCATGCGCTTGAACGGCAGCAGCCCTTCGCTGAGCGGCCGCTGCAGGGCGGCGACGACCTTGATGTTTGCCGCCGTCGGCAAAGTGGCCACACGCGTTTCATAGATCTCGCCTTGCAGCTCGAGCTCTGCGCCCTTCCCTCCGTCAACCCCGACGAACGTCGTGCGCAGCGCCTCGCGCAACGCCGGGTCGAGCGTCGAGGCGTGAAGCTGCCACGGCGCGCCCGCACTCTGGCTCAGGAACGACACCTCGAGGGCGGTGAGCTGGTTCAAGTCGCGCGCGACGCGGTCGTCCATCTCGAAGGCGACGCCGACCCAGGCGATCGGCTCGGGCGCGAGCACCGGCACGACCACGAGCTGGTACAGGTGCTTGTCGAGAAGCACGATCGACGAGGCAGTGCCTGCGCTCGCGGCCTGGCGCACGAGCTCCGGGAACGCGAACGGCCTGCCGATGCGAGAGCTGTCCTGCGTGTCCGCGCGTACCGCGTTCTCGAGCGAGACCAGCGTCATCACGCTGGCACCGACGCGCGCGCCGTGGTTGCGGAAGACCGAGAGGATGGTCGCGGTATCGTTGCTCGCGATCGCCTGGCGGAAGGCGAAGTCGGCCGATAGGATGGCAGCCCCCTGCTCGAGGCGCGCCTGGTTCTGGGCGAAGAGACGCTGGAAGATGCGCTCGCCCTGCTCGAGCGCATGGTCGATCGTCTGGCGCGCGATCTGCGAGTTGGACTGGATGATGAGGAACGCGGCGAGGCCCTGGACGAGGACCAGCAACGTCACGAAGAAGAGGACGATGCGCGTGCCGAGGCTCGTGAGCCGCGGTTTCGGCGCAGGCCCCAGGGGCCCCGCGGCGGGCGTCAGTATTTCAGGCGGTCGAGCGGCGGCTTGTACTTCGGTTTCCGTGGCGACACCTCGAGGACGAATTGCGCCCGCGAAGCGGAGTCTAGCGCGATGCCTTGGGAGGCGGCGGCGGCGACCTGTTGCGGATGCCACACGCGCAGCTCGTACGGGCCCGCGGGAAGGTCGCGCAGCGCCGCATTGCCGGCCGCATCGGTCTTGGCGAAATGAGGCGTGCCGACGACGAGGATGTAGGCGATCATCCAGTCGTGGATGTTGCAGCCGAGCGTGATGACGCCCGGCTTGTCGAAGCGGATCTCGCTCGGCGACTTGCCGGTGTAGAGCTTGATCTCGAAGGTCTTCGCCGGCGAGAACGAATAGACGTGGTGCAGGATCGGATCGCGGTTGGGGAAGGTGACCGTCGTTCCCGTCTGAATCACGCTAACATACGGCACGAATTCGCGATCGAACTGCTCGACAGTCACCGATTTCCTGCCGCGCGCTTCGGCAGGCCCCGATACGGACGTCGCGTAGACGACTCGCGAACCTGGGCATCGAGGGAAGCGGCGACGACATGACAAGCGCAAAAAACCGCCGGCAGGGACGAGAGGAGCATTGCGGATGCGCGCATGCGCGCATTCTAGCGTGCGTCGCCGCGGCTCTCGGCTTCATCTCGCCCGCGATCGTCCTGGCCGAGGACGCCGGCGCGTGGGATCCGACCCAGGGGCGCGCAATCGTCGAGCTTCGTCCCCGCTACAACCGCATCGACGAAAGCGACAAGCCCGAGCGCACCGAGGGCTACACGTATCGCGCGGTAGCGGGTTGGCGCTCGGCGCCGTGGAACGGGTTGCGGCTCACGGCCGAGGCGATCCATACCGGTCATATCGGCCCGAAGGACTTCAACGACGACGGAGCGCTCTTCTTCACCTCGCCGTATCCGCTGCTTCCCGATCCCCGCTACACCGGCGTGAACCAGGCGCACGTCGAATACACCGGCATCGAGGGCTTTCGCCTGCGCGCGGGACGCCAGCGCGTTCGCATGGACAACCAGCGCTGGGTGAGCGACAACGACTTTCGCCAGATCCCGCAGCTATTCGACGGCGTGGAGGTGCGCGCCACGCCGCTCGCCGACACCGAGCTCCTCGCCAGCCGCTTCTGGCGCGTGCGCGACACGTCGGGGAATACGAGCGACCTCAAGCTCACGCTGGCGCACGCGGCATGGAACCCGTTTCCCGGGCATTCGATCGGCGCCTACGCGTATTTTCACGACCAGGCCGTCAACGGCGCGTTCACCGGCTTCGCCAACAGCTCGTACCGCGTCGCGGGTGGACGCATCGACGGCGCATTCCGCGGCGGCGATCTCGAGTTTCCCTACATCGCCGAGGCGGCGCAGCAAAGGCCGTACGCGGGCGGCGACGCGCGCATCGATGTGCGCTACTGGCGGGCGGGCGGCGGAGTGGCGTGGAAAACCTTCACTGCGCGCTACGACGAGGAAGCGAAGGGCAGCAACCGCGGCCAATACGGGCTGCAGATGCCGCTCACCGATTTCTACGCGTTCAACGGCTGGACGCTGCATTTCTTCAATACGCCGTTCCAGGGACTGCGCGACCGGTGGCTCACGCTGCGCGCCGGGCTCTATGCCCCGCTCGACCTGGTCTTCTACGCCGAAGGGCATCGTTTTCGCTCCGATTTCGGCAATCTCGATTTCGGCAAGGAAACCGACGCGGGTCTTTCGTGGTCTCTCCCTGGAGGCGTGGCCGTGCGAGTCCAGCACGCGCGCTATGAGCCGGGCAGCGGCCAGGTCGCGCCCAGCATCCACAAGACCTGGGTGACGATCAGCTACATCTACTGACGGATGGCGCTTCCGAAATCCGACCTCGCCGAGCTACGGCGCGCGAAAGCGCTGCTCGAGAATCCGGGAATCGCCGCCAAGCTCTCCTCCCTCGTCGGCTCGCCCGTCGAGAGGGGGCTGAAGATGCTGCCCGCGAAGGTGCGCTCCGGCGTGCACCGGGCGACCGAAGCGGCGCTCATGAAGGCGCTCGACGTCGCGGTGACCTCGCTCGGCATCGGAACGGGTGCGCGGCCTTCGCGCGATCGCCTGCACAAGATCGCCGCGGCGGCCTCGGGCGCTGCCGGCGGGGCGCTCGGCCTCGCGGCGCTCACCTGGGAGCTGCCGATCTCGACCACGCTCATGCTGCGCTCGATCGCGGACATCGCTGCGGCCGAAGGCGAGAATCCGCGCCATATCGAGACCAAGCTCGCGTGCCTCACCGTGTTCGCGCTCGGAAGCACGCGCAGCGACCGCGACGACGCTGCCGAATCCGGATACTTCGCAGCGCGGGCCGCGCTGGCAAGCGCCGTTTCGGAGGCAGCCAAGCACCTCGCCGAGAAGGGCCTCTCCAAAGGCGGCGCCCCGGCGCTCGTGCGCCTGGTCTCGCTCATCGGCGCGCGCTTCGGGATCGTGGTGTCGGAGAAGGCGGCCGCGCAGGCGGTGCCGATCCTCGGCGCCGCGGGCGGTGCGCTCATCAACACCATTTTCATCGGACACTACCAGGACATGGCTCGCGGGCACTTCATCGTCCGGCGCCTCGAGAAGATCCACGGCGCCGAGCCGGTCAAGCTGGCCTACGAAAAACTCTGAGGCCCGCGCCCTCTACTTGCGCACGTCGTCGTAGGCGCGATTGCGATCGAAGACGGTTCGCACGTACGAGCAAAGGGGAACGATCCGGTGGTTTTCCTTGCGCGCCCAGCGCACGGCCGCTTCGACCAGGCTCGGCGCGATGGTGCCGCCGCGAAGCCGCGGCTCGACAAACGTGTGGTCGACGAGCGCGAGCTCCCCGGAGAGCGTGTACGTGAGCTCGGCGACGCGCCGGCCGTCGCGCTCGAGGAAGAACACCCCGCGGTTGCCCGCGACCGAATGCTTGACCTCGTCGGCAGAAGCGTTCTTCATACCCTGATCGACTCTCGCCATCGCGCGTCGTTCCCGCTTACGATTCCCGCTACCAACAACTGCGAACAGGAGACATGATGGCCGCCTACGTGCTTGCCGAAGTCGAGATCACCAACCCGGAAGGCTACAAGGAATACACCCTGCACGTTCCGGCGACCATCACCCAGTACGGCGGGCGCTTCCTCGCGCGCGGCGGCTATACCGAGACCCTCGAGGGCGATTGGCCGAAGGTCCGCCGCGTCATCATCGAGTTTCCCTCGATGGAAGTGGCGAAGAAATGGTGGGATTCGCCCGAATACGAAAAGCCGAAGCTCATGCGCCGCGCCAACAGCAACGGGCGCTTGCTGCTTCTCGACGGTGTGTCGTGACGGACGAGACGCTCGACCCCGCTATCGGGACGAGCGCCGCCTCTTCTTGTGCCCGCCGGTGCGGTCGTCGTCGTGCATGTCTTCTTCCGCGAGGTGGAAGCGGTGGAAGATGCGATGCGCGACCGGCGCGAAGATGACGCCGGCGATGCCGAGCACGGCGAAACCCGAGAAGAGCGCGTAAAGCCCCGCGAACACCTTGCCGCCGGTCGTGAGCGGGGTGTGCAGCGGCCCCATTCCCGACAGGATCATCGCGGCGTTGAGGAACGCATCGAGCGGGCCCAGGGCCTCGAAGAGCATGTAGCCCGCGATTCCCGCCAGCAGCGAGATGACGACCATGACGGTGCCGATCGCGCCGGCCGTGAGCAGCCGGCGCCGGAAGACCTGCGGGCTCGCGAGCGCCTGATGGCGCCGTTCGAAACGCAGCATCAGGCGAGACTCGCCCAATCGCGCGGCGGCATCAACACCTGCGCGAGCTTCGCTTCCGGCGAGCCGGGCTCCGCCTTCCAGTCGTAGCGCCATTTCACCACCGGCGGCAGCGACATCAGGATCGATTCGCTGCGTCCGCCCGACTGCAGCCCGAAGAGCGTGCCGCGGTCCCACACCAGGTTGAATTCCACGTAGCGCCCGCGACGGTAGGCCTGGAAGTCGCGCTCGCGCTCGCCGAAAGGCGTTGCGCGACGGCGCTCGACGATCGGCGCGTACGCGGGCAGGAACGCATCGCCCATCGCGCGCATGACCGCGAAGCTCTTGTCGAAGCCGCCTTCGGCGAAATCATCGAAGAAGGTTCCACCGATGCCACGCGGCTCGTTGCGATGCTTGAGAAAGAAATACTCGTCGCAGGCCTTCTTGAAGCGCGGATGCAACGCCCGGTCCAAGCGATCGAGCGCATCGCGGTTCGCGCGATGGAAGTGCGCGCAATCCTCCTCGAAGGGATAGTAGGGCGTGAGGTCCATGCCGCCGCCGAACCACCACACGGGGTCGGACCCCGGCCTTGTCGCAAAGAACCTCACGTTCATGTGCACCGTCGGCACATAGGGGTTGCGCGGATGGAACACGAGCGAGACGCCCATCGCTTCCCAGGGCCCGCCGGCGATTTCCGGGCGGTGCGCGCTCGCCGAAGGCGGAAGGCTCGTGCCGGTCACGTGCGAGAATCCGACGCCGCCCCGCTCGAGGAGCTCGCCGCCTTCGAGCATTCGCGTGATGCCGCCGCCGCCTTCGGGCCGCTGCCATTCGTCGCGAATGAAGCGGCCGCCGTCGAGCGCTTCCAGCTGCGCGACGATGCGCTCCTGCAACTGCAGGAGGTAATCGCGAACCCGTTCGCTATCCACGGCGGCTGAACGCGCGATGGCCGATGTCGCGCCGGAACTGCATGCCCTCGAAACGGATCTTTTCGACGATTTCGTAGGCCCGGTCCGCGGCGATCTTCACCTTGTCGCCGAGCGCCGTGACGCAGAGCACGCGGCCCCCGTTGGTGGCGAGCTTGCCGTCCTTCTCCGCCGTAGCGGAGTGGAAGACGTGGAAATCGTCCTGATTGTGGGGCAGGCCCGTGATGACATCGCCCTTGCGCGGCGTGTCCGGATAGCCGCTCGCCGCCACCACGACGCCGAGAGCCGCGCGCCGATCCCATTCGGTTTCCACCCGGTCGAGCGTGCCGTCGATTGCATGTTCGACAAGTTCGAAGAGATCGCTCTTCAGGCGCAGCAGGATCGGCTGCGCTTCGGGATCGCCGAGCCGGCAGTTGAATTCGACCACTCGCGGTTTGCCGTCGCTTCCGATCATGAGGCCCGCATAGAGAAACCCCGTGAACGGCACGCCTTCCGCGGCCATCCCCTTCACGACCGGCAGGACGATGTCGTGCATCGCGAGATGGTGGACCTCGGGCGTCACCACCGGCGCTGGCGAATACGCGCCCATTCCCCCGGTATTCGGCCCCGTGTCGCCGTCGAAGATGCGCTTGTGGTCCTGGCTCGACGCGAGCGCCAGCGCGTTCTTGCCGTCGACCATGACGATGAAGCTCGCCTCCTCGCCCTGCATGAATTCCTCGATCACCACGCGGTGCCCGGCCTCCCCGAGCTTGTTGCCGCCGAGCATCTGGTCGATGGCCTCGTGCGCCTCGGCCGCCGTCGCCGCGACCACGACGCCCTTGCCCGCGGCGAGACCGTCGGCCTTGACCACGATCGGCGCGCCCTGCTCGTCCACATAGCGATGGGCAGCCTGCGCGTCGTTAAAGGATTGGTAGCGCGCGGTGGGAATGGCGTGGCGTGCCATGAAGCGCTTGGCGAAATCTTTCGACGACTCGAGCTGCGCCGCCGCCTTCGTGGGACCGAAGATCCTGAGCCCCGACTCCTGGAACGCATCGACCACGCCTGCCGCGAGCGGGGCCTCGGGGCCGACCACCGTGGTGTGGATCTTCTCGTTGCGCGCGAACTTTACGAGCTCGTCGGTCGCGCTGATGGCGACATTGAAAAGGCCGTCCTCGTGCGCGGTGCCGCCGTTGCCCGGCGCCACGTAGACGCGCGAGACCTTCGGCGATTGGGCGAGGCGCCACGCGATGGCGTGCTCGCGCCCGCCGGAGCCGATGACAAGAAGCTTCATCTAGTGCCGGAAGTGCCGCATTCCCGTAAACATCATCGCGATGCCGTGCTCGTCGGCGGCGGCGATCACCTCCGCGTCGCGCAGGCTTCCCCCGGGCTGGATCACCGCGCGCGCGCCCGCCTTGGCGACGACGTCGAGCCCGTCCCTGAACGGAAAGAACGCATCCGATGCCACCACCGAACCCCGGAGCGACAATCCCGCGTTCTTCGCCTTGATCGCCGCGATGCGGGTCGAGTCGACGCGGCTCATCTGGCCCGCCCCCACGCCGAGCGTCATCCCCTGCGCGCAAAACACGATCGCGTTGGACTTCACGAACTTGGCCACGCGAAAGGCGAAGATGAGGTCGTTCGTCTCGGCTTGCGTGGGAGAGCGGCGCGTCACGATGCGCAGCTCCGCGACGTCGTAGTCGTCGGCGGTCTGCGTGAGGAGGCCGCCGCCGACCCGCTTCATGTCGAGGCGGTTCATCTCCCGCGCCAGCTCGATGGCGAGCAGCCTCACGTTCTGCTTCGCCGCGAAGACCTTAAGCGCGGCATCGTCGAAAGCGGGCGCGATCACCACCTCGACGAATTGCTTCGAGACCGCTTCCGCCGTCGGGCCATCGACGGATTGGTTGAACGCAATGATCCCGCCGAACGCCGACGTGGGATCGGTGAGGAATGCGCGGCCGTAGGCCTCGAGCGGTCCGTTGGCGATCGCCACCCCGCATGGATTGGCGTGCTTGATGATCACGCAAGCGGGCACCGCGAACGTGCGGCAGCACTCCCATGCGGCATCGGCATCGGCGATGTTGTTGTACGAGAGCTCCTTGCCTTGCAGCTGGCGGAAGCTCGAAAGCGTGCCCTTGGGCGGGTCGCGCTCGACATAGAACGCGGCCGACTGGTGCGGGTTCTCCCCGTAGCGGAGCCGCTGCGAAAGCCGGAACTGCAGGTTCAGGCGATCGGGAAACGCGCGCGCTTTGCCGTCGGGGCCGCGCGCCGTGAGCCAGTTCGAGATCGCGCCGTCATATTCGGCGGTGTGGCTATAGGCCTTCGCGGCAAGCGCGTAGCGGTCGTCGAGCGCGAGCTTCCCGCCTGCCGCCTTCATCTTTGCCAGGAGTTGCCGATAGTCGGCCGGATCCGTCACCACGGCGACGAACGCGTGGTTCTTCGCCGCGGCCCGCACCATCGCCGGGCCGCCGATGTCGATGTTCTCGATCGCGTCTTCCATCGAGCAGCCGGGCTTGGCCACGGTTTGCGCGAACGGGTACAGGTTCACCACGACCATGTCGATCGGCGGGATGCCGTGCTCCTTCATGGCGCGCACGTGGTCGTCGCGATCGCGCCTCGCGAGGATCCCGCCGTGGACTTTCGGATGCAGCGTTTTCACGCGGCCTTCCATCATCTCTGGAAAGCCGGTGTAGTCCGCCACCTCGGTGACGACGACCCCGTTCAGCCTGAGCAGCTGCGCGGTGCCGCCGGTGGAGAGGATTTCGACGCCGTGGGGGAGCAGTCCCTTCGCGAATTCGACGACGCCCGTCTTGTCGGAGACGCTGATCAGCGCCCGTTGGATCTTTACAAGGTCACTCAAAGCCGTGCTGCTTGAGCTTCTTGCGCAGCGTGTTGCGGTTGAGGCCGAGGAGCTCGGCGGCGCGAGTCTGGTTGCCCTGGGCCTGGCCCATCACGACTTCGAGCATCGGCTTCTCGACGGCCGCGACCACCATGCCGTAGATGCCCGACGCTTTCTCGCCGTCGAGATCCTTGAAGTACTGCTTCATGACCTTGCGCACAGTCGACGACAGCTCGGTTTCGCGCGCGTCCGATTTGCTTTCGGACCGATGTTTAGGCTGCAAGGGCGACCTCTTCTTCGTATTCGAGCCGCTGCGATTGCCCGAGGAGCTCGTCGAAGAACTGCGCGACGGCCGCGAGCTGGTCGCAAGCGCTCTCGATCTGGTTCATGCGGGCACGGAACACCGCGGAGTGGCGAAGCCCCTTGGTGTACCAGCCGATATGCTTGCGTGCGACACGCGCGCCGCGCTCCAGCCCGTAGAAGGCGTAGAGGTCGTTCAGGTGCGCGATCAGCACGTCGCGGATCTCGCGGACTTCGGGCGGCGGCAGGTGCGTGCCCGTCTGCAGGAAATGCTCGATCTCGCGGAAAATCCAGGGGCGCCCCTGCGCGGCGCGGCCGATCATGATGGCGTCGGCGCCGGTGTACTCGAGGACAAATTTGGCCTTTTCGGGGGTGTCGATGTCGCCGTTGGCGACCACCGGGATGCCCACCGACTGTTTCACCGCGCGAATCGTGTCGTACTCGGCGTCGCCCTGGTACATGCAGGCGCGCGTGCGGCCGTGCATCGCAAGCGACTGGATGCCGTGATCTTCGGCGATCTTCGCGATT
>WNFL01185556.1_pt1 | contig 10741 bp, 5 predicted proteins | sample 5400361 | NCBI WGS metagenome assembly WNFL01 (sample SAMN13153351, study PRJNA577476) | soil metagenome | isolation source: 40 cm soil on Douglas fir-dominated hillslope | place: USA:California | collected 2013-09-17 | reverse complement strand
CGGTGAGAATATTAATCGTCGGCCATTTACCGAGGTTGGCGGCAACCAGCAGCGCTACCGACGAAATCAGGACCGCGCGGCCGACTTCCTTTAGCTCGAGACGAATCGCGCGCAGCCGGTGTGAAACGTACAGGCCCTGGACCGCAAACGCCGCATGCCATGAAAAGAGAAGGCCGAGTCCCAGGAGGGCATTCGTTATTTTTACGCGGTTGGAAAGATAGTCGATGACAAAAGTCGGATTCTTAGCCGGCGAGTACCGGTAAACAATCGTCAGGCCGAGCGAAACCAGAAGCAAAGAGAGGTCGCTCAGCTTGAGAAAGAGATTGGAAAGAGATCCGTTGTGATCAGTCATCGAATGGTTAATGATTCCGGCAAGCGGGCGAATCCAGGATCCGCCGTCATGAAGACCGCCATTACAATCTCGGCGTCATGAAAGCTGCGACGCTCGCCAACTTCATGAATCGCTCAATTCTTGAAATCTTGTCGCGGGGCACAAACACCATATCGCCCGGTTGCAGGGTCAAATCGTTTTCCAGATCTGCAGTGCGGCGAATGCTTTTGAGATTCAGGAGTTTGACTTCCGCCGTGTCTGTGTTGATGCGACGAAAGACTACGACCTGCGAAGACCTGGCGGTTTCTTTCATCCCGCCTGCCAGCATAATCGCCTGCAGCGCGGTTACCCGTTCGCGCATTTCGATCTTGCCGGGCAGGCTGACTTCGCCGGCTATCACAAAGTAGGGTTTCTGGAATTCCTTGAGGACGATCGTCGCGATCGGATCCTGCAAACGCGATGAAGCCTTTTTCAGAATTGCCGCGCGCGCCTGTTCAATTGTGAGGCCCGCAACCTTCAGGTCTCCACCCACCTCAAGTGAGACATAGCCGTCAGGCTGGACTGTCACCGTCTGATTGAATTCGGGTGAATAGCGGAACTGCACCTCGAACACATCGCCGGGTTGCAAACGGTAACGCTCTTCAGTCACGGTGGTGAGTCGCGGCGCTGTCTGCTGCTGGGCAATTGCGGCGTCAGCGCTGGCAAGAAAACAAATCGCGATCAGTAAAAGCAGGCTCTTCTTCATTAGCACTCCCCAAAAACTTTTCAATGAGTTTAGAAGCGGGCTGCCGCCCGCTTAGTCGGCCAGTGCCCGACTCTAAACAAGACTCAACTACAATCTCCGGTACAGCCACTCAGGAACGGGATAGCGGCGTTTGTTCAAAACAAAGCCCAGGAATTTTCCGCCTGCGTTTTCGATCGTGCGCTGTGCGTTTATGATTTCGTCGCGCCGCGTCTGGCCGGCTTCGACAACAATGGCAACGCCGTCAACACTGGAGCTCAGCACCGCAGCCTCTGAGGACGCGCGGAGCGAACGACAATCAATCAGGATATTGTCGAAAGCCACACGCAGGGCATCGACTGAATCCAATCCGGTGTCGACCTGTTCCCCGGCTTTGCTGACTCTGACCAGGAAAGATCTCTGGGGCAGTTCATGGCCCGCGTCTTCGTCCGAGTCGCCTCCTTTTTTTCGCCCGGTCTTTTTTGCCGGCAGCATCCAGACGTTTTCAATGTTTGTCGGGTGACAATTCCAGGGCATTTGCAGATAGTCTTCGACGCCGAGGCTTGGCATTCTTTCAGCGCTGACTATCAACGTGCGACGGCCGGTATGGCGCGCCAACTCAACCGCGAACAATTGTGCGACGTGCGAGACACCTTCGCCCGACGAAGCCGAGGTAAAAGCGATCGCCGCGCCCGCGCGTAGTCTTGGCGCAGAGTTCTGCAGATTCGCCAGCAGCAACTGCAGGTTATGCCGCCGGCCGTTGCTGCGAATGCGCGTTACAGGCATCCGGGTTCCGTTGATTTGCTCTTCGATTTGCACAGTTGTATCCGCTCGATCAGCCCTCCAATTGGGCTATCGGGTTGTTCTCGATCTCTTTTGTTTTGGCCTTGCGACGGCCCATCAGCTTGTTACTGTTTTCGGGCACCGTGGCCAGCACGGTCGCTCCGGTGAGCGCTTCTAATTGCCGCGGCGTATTGATCGTGTCACCGAGCATTTCCGCGGAGAATACAGTTCCCAGACTCAAAAGGCCGGCGACAAAGACGCCGAGTACCAGGTTCAGCGGACGATTCGGTGAAGATGGGATCTGTGATAATGCCGGAGCCTCAGCAATCGACACGTTGGTGATCTTCTGCCGATCAAGTTCGTCGGCGATGCGGGCTTCCTCGCGCTTCTTGGCATAGAGCTGATAGTTGTCTTCAGCTTCCTTGACCTGGCGCTGCAGGTCGTTGTGTTTGGTGGTGTTGCCCTCCAACTTTTGCAGCGAATTCTCGTAATCGCGCAACTGGGCGGCGAGCGTGTCGCGGCGCGCTTGCGCGCCAGTCTGTTCCAAACGCGCTCGCGAGTATTCTGTTTCCAGCGTCTGCCGCAACGGATTCAAGTCCGTGGCTTGCTCAGTTGCGGTTTGGGATTCTGCTTTGGCGAGTGCTTCCCGCGTGGTGCGAATTTGTGCGTCAACTTCGCGCACCAGGCGATCATCGGGCCGAAACTTCGTCAACAGTTGCGTGCGCCGATTTTGCAACTCGACCATCATAGTGTTCAAACGCTCAGCCGAGTATTGCGCCGGAAGCGACTTGCTTTGGGTGACGATCCGCTTAGGCGTGACCGCCAGTTGCTGTTCGATTTTCTTAATCCGGTTGGTGGCCTCGTTGACTGCCGTCTCGCTCTCCAACAGCTTTGCTTTCGCTTCGGCGGTTTTCTGCAACGTTAGATCTTTCTGCTGAGCCAGCACGACCAGGTTGTTGTCCTGCTGAAAACCAGTCAGTTGCTTTTCCGAATCATGCAACTGGGTTTCGTACTGGTCCGCCTTCTCTTTGAAGAAATCTGAGGCGCCGGTAGGGTGGTGAAGCTTCAGATGTTTCTCGAGATAGAGATCGCCGAGCTTCTTTAGGACCGCGGCCGCCAGCTCTGGTGAGTTGGCTGAGTAACTGATCGAAATGACGTTTGCTTTCTTGACCGGCGCGATCATGAGTTCCTTCGCCAGATCATTAGCCGCCTTCTCAATCCGCTCAGGTTCAGACATCGACCGCTTCCAAAACATCGCAGACCCAGGCTGGCCTAAGCCCGTTTCCTTTGCCACTTGCGTCAGCAGGTCGCGGCTGGTCAGTAACTCGATCTCGGAATTGATTTCGGATTCGCTGACCTCGCCATCGACGGCGGCCGCGGCGCTGGTAGCTTCAGGAGTGATCGCGACGTCGACGCGCTGGTTCTTGACCAGAATCTTCATCCGCGATTCGTATTTGTTTGGGAGTATCCAGGTAAGCGCGGCCGTGCCCACCACGACAGCGACGAAAATGAACAGCACCATCCCACGGCGACGAAATAGGGCGCTGGCCCCGTCCCGCAGGCTAATTGACCGCAGGCTAATTGAGTTACCGCCGAAACCTGTCGTCAGTTGACCCTTCATAAACTAACTTACCGAAGGGTTTAAATGATGAATTGGCGAGGAATTCCAAGGATTGCGGCGTTGTCTGAAGCTTCAGCCGAAGACCGGCGCTTCTTCGCCTGAAGAGAATAATGGGCAGAGAATCTCGGCTTCCCAAGGCATTTCCAGTTGGAATCAGATCATTGCCTGGCCAAGAGAGACTGGCCTGCCAAGCCGTGTGAGGTCAGTACCGGGAGCAGACCGGGGTCCCCGCGCGGGCAGCCCGCGTGGGGTGGTGGATGCGACCGGGTCTCAACACTCGCCAGGTGCACCTCGCGAGGTCGAGATGGCCTCGTTGCCAATTCCCGGTCCCGAACTAATCACCCCAGCTGCTTGAAATCCTGCCAAATTGGGCCCGTGCTGATGTAGAATGCGCGCCATTCGGGACTGCCGACGTTGTGTGCAGCTCAATCAGGAGCACCGCTTCCACTCTTTTCCGGCTCGACAACTCCTGGCGGGCGAACCCCAATCAACCGTAGCCGTCCCGAAGCACCAAATATGAATAAGCTCTTCATCTCCCACAGCTCGCAGGACGACGCCTTCGTGCGCGATCTCCGCGCGACACTCGCCGATCACGGACAGGATGGATGGATTGATTCGCGCGAACTGCACGGCGGCGATCCGCTCTGGCCGGAAATTCAGAAGGCCATCGACGAAGCGTCGGGTTACGCGGTCGTCGTCAGCCCGGATGGGTTGCAGTCAAAGTGGGTTGGCAAGGAGCTGCGCCACGCGCTCGCCTTGCGGGACCAGCGCGGCAAAGACAAGTTCCCGGTCATCCCGCTCTCGCTGAACGGCACAAAGCTCGGCGTGTTGGAAGACTTCTTCGGCGAGGAACCGGTGTACATCCCGGTGAGCAGCGACGCGGGCGGAGTTGAGGCAGCGATGAATGCGATCCTCGTCGCCATGGGGAAGCGACTCCCGGCGGATGTTCCCGCGACCCCGCAGTCGAAAGCCGAGCCGCTGGAGGAACTCGTGCTCGAACTCACCGACTTGAAATTCCATGAGCAGGACGGCGTTCGCCGCGCCTCCGCCCGCGCGCGGTTGGTCTATGAGCCGGCCACACCGGGCCAGCCACATGTCCACAGCGCGCAGAATTGGCGATTCGTCGCACCCATCGGCCCCATCGAGGCGGAGGAACTGCGCTGGTATCTAGAGAAGTACGCTATCTGGCCAAGTCAATACTTCCGGGACCGTGCGCGGAAAGTGGAGGAGAACCTCGTGAGGTGGGGACAACTCCTGCACGACGCGGCGATGCCCGTGGCTCACAGGGAAAACGTCATGAAGGCATGGGAGAAGACCGGCGACCACGCTGGCCGCCGTTTCTCTGTCCACGTGGACGTCGCGCTCGAAGCCGGCGCACCTGACGCCGAGATCAAGTCCGCGAAGGAAGCCGCGACGCTACTGCTCGCTCTGCCGTGGGAACTGCTTCACGACGGCAAGAGCTACCTCTTTCAAGGTGCGAAACCTACGCGCGTGCGCAGAAGGTTGCCAGGCACGGAGGCGATGGACGTCGCCGTCGTCGCGACGCCAATTCGCATCCTGCTCGTCACCGCGCGCCCGGAGGATGACTCGTGCGGCTACATAGACCATCGCGCGAGCGCGTTGCCGCTGGTCGAGGCGATGGAATCGCTGCCGGGCCTGGTTAAGATCCACGTGCTCAGCCCGCCCACGCTGCCGGCGTTGCGCGATGAACTCGGCCGCGCTCGCGACGAGAGGAAGCCCTATCACGTTGTCCACTTCGATGGCCACGGCGTTTATGACCGGACGGTCGGTCTCGGCGGGCTTTGTTTTGAGCATTCCGAGGACATCGGCAAGCTGGAACAGCGCCGGCACGTTACCGTCTTCACGCAAGACACCACAGAGCACGGCACGGGCTTGGGATCGCTGCTGCGCGATCATCGCATCCCGCTCGTCTTCCTCGAAGCCTGCCAAACCGCGCAGGCCGAGAAGGCGTCCGAGTCCGTCGCCTCCGAACTGCTGAAAGTCGGCGTGGCCTCAGTCGTCGCCATGAGCCACAGTGTGCTGATCGAGACCGCGCGGCGATTTGTAGAGGCGTTTTACGCCGCGCTCGCCCGCGGTACCCGCGTAGGCGACGCCATGCTCGCAGGCCAGCGCCAACTCAAGGACGACACCTTCCGCGGACAAATCTTTGGCGCCGGTGAACTGCGGCTCGAGGATTGGTTCGTGCCCGTGCTCTACCAGGAAAAGGACGACCCGCAGCTTTTCAAGACCACGCCTGCAAAGCAGACTCAGGAGGACTTCCAGACCGCGCTCGCTGTCCGCCTCGGCGAACTGCCGCCGGTACCGGAGACCGGCTTCATCGGACGGAGCCGGGAACTGCTCGCGCTCCAGCGGCTGCTGCGAGAAGAACGTTACGCCGTGGTGCGCGGCCAAGGCGGCGAAGGCAAGACCGCGCTCGCCGCCGAGTTCGCCCGCTGGATGGTTCGGTCTCAGCAGATGCATCGCGCCGCGTTCGTCTCGGTGGAAGGATTTGAAAAGAACATCGCCGAGTCGATCCTCAACAAGCTCGGGCATCAACTGGTGAAGCCGGGCTTCTCCACTCAGGTCGACTGCAACGGCGATCTGGTAAGGGCGGAGCAGGAAATCGAACGCGTCATCCGCGAGCAGCCGCCCTTGCTGGGGGTGGACAACATGGAGAGCGTCCTCCTGCCGCCGTTCATGGAGGAAGAGACGCCGGAGGCGCTTTCGCAAGAGGCGCGCGAAGAGTTGAAAGCCATCCTCGCACTGTGCGAGCGGCTTCTGAAGACGGGCGACACGCGACTCATCTTCACGAGCCGCGAGGCGCTAACCGCGCCGTTCGATGCTGAGCGACACCGGCGCGAACTGCAGCAGCTTGACCATGAGGATGCAGTGAAACTCGTCGAGCGTGTGCTAAACGCTGCCGGCGCGGACGCCGGAGCTTCCAGTGACGCCGCGCGCGAAGAGATCGAGCAGCTCGTGGATGCCGTCCATTGTCACGCGCGCACGCTGGCGCTGCTCGCTCCAGCGCTGCGCAACCGCGGCGTCGAGGCGACCCGCGAGTCGCTCGTCGAGCTGATGGCGGAGATGGAAGAGAAATTCCCCGGAAGCCGGGAGAAGTCAGTCTTCGCCAGCGTCGAGCTTTCTCTGCGCCGCATGTCTGAAGTGAACCGGGACCGCGCTCGCTGGGTTTATCCGGGCGTATTAGCCATGATGATGGAGTGGGAACAGGCGGACGTGACCTCTCTGGCGGACGATCTGGTCGAGACGGGGCTGGCGACGCCGAACCGCTACAACCATCTCACGCTCAATCCCGCGCTCTGTCCCTACCTGCGCGGGAGGATGGAGACGGCAGAGCGCGAAGCGCTGACGGCGCGCTGGGTCGAGGCGATGCACGAGTATGCCGAATTCCTCGATCAACAGCAGCAACAGAACGCGGAACTCGCGGCTATGCTGACGGTGCTGGAGCTGCCGAACCTCTTTGCGCTGCTCGACCTCGTGCAGCGCGCCGGGGATGCGGCGACGACGATCAGTCTGGCCACTTCGCTCTACAGTTTGCTGCAAAAACTCGGTAAGCCGCGGCTGCTGGAGCGCGTGGGGCGGGTGCGCGACACTGCGGCCGCGGCGCTCGGCGACGCCTGGAATCATGCACGGTTCAATGCAGCGGGGCCCCGCATCGAGCAGCATCTTGGCGGCGGGCGGTTGCGCGAGGCGCTGACCGACGCGCAGCAGTTGCTCCAACGCGCCCGGGCGGCAGGCGAGCAGGCGTATCTCGGCGCTGATTACGATCTGGCGTTGGCTTGCTGCCTCTTGGCCCGCGTGTTGAAGACTGTTGGCGGCTCGGAACAGGCCTTGCCTCTGCTGGACGAGGCTCGCCAGCGCTTCGAGGCCATCGCGAAGGAGCGTCCCGGCAGGAGGGCGGAAGTGATGGCATCCAGCTGCTTCACGGAACAAGGCGACTGTCTTCGTAACTTGGGCCGGCTTGACGAAGCGGCGGCGGCCTACGAAGAGCGTGTCCACCGCGCTGAGCAACTCAGTGACGACAGGGGTGTCGCCGTCGGCAAGATCCAGCTTGGGACCGTCCGCTTGAAGCAGCGCCGCTACCCGGAAGCATTGGCGGCTTACGCCGAAGCGCGCGAGCGGTTCACGCAGTTGGACGAACCGGGCTCTGTCGCCACGATCTGGCATCAGACCGGCATGGTTTATCAGGACGCGGGCGAGCCGGAAGCGGCGGAGGATGCCTACCGAAAATCGCTCGCGGTCGAGGTGCGGCTCGGAAATGTCGCCGGGCAGGCGAGCACGTTAATGCAATTAGGGAATCTTTATGACGATATCCTCGGCCGCACGGAGGAAGCCGCAGCCTTTTACGGACAAGCCGCCGACAAGTATGTCGAGACTGGTGATGCGGCAGGCGAGGGGGCGGTGCGGAGCAATCTCGCCAACACCCTGCGAAAGCTCCGCCGCCTGGACGAAGGGCGGGAGGAAATCCTCCGGGCGATCGAATGTGACGCGCAATTCGGCCACGCGTCTGAGCCGTGGAAGACTTGGTCCATCCTCGCCAACATCGAGACGGACGCCGGCAACCCTGTCGCCGCCGCGGAGGCGAAGCGCAAGGCCATCGCCTGCTACCTCGCGTATCGCCGCGACGGCGGCGAGAATCACGACGTGGAAGGCCGCATCAGCCTCGCCATCACCCAGTCCCTGCTTGCTGGCGACCCGGCCACCGCGGTGTCCCTGCTCGAGCAACTCGCCGTACGGCCCGACGCCACCGGTGCAATTAGCACCTTCATCCGTGCCCTCCAAGCCATCGTTGCCGGGAGCCGCGACCGCACTCTCGCCGACGCCCCGGATTTGGACTACGGAATGGCCGCCGAAATCCTCTTCCTAATCGAGACGCTGGAAAAGCCCCACTAGCGCCCGCGCGTCGGCTGCTCGGGATGAGACGGAACAAGAAGTTTCAGGTGCAGTTCGAACGACTAGTAAACGCACTGAGAACAAACAGGGAGCAAAGCTTCCTCCAAAGCTGCTTGAAAATGTCCCGCAACGCGTCCTGTACTAGACTCGAACCCGCCATTTTCGCAAACTCAATGAGCTGTATTCCGTTATAGATAATTTTAGGATACCTTTAGCGACAGTCGGCGTTATTGCTCCTGCTCTTTTTCCTTTTTGTAATTTGCGATTGCCTTGTTTTCCCATGAAGTCACATTCTTCAACTGGTGTTGGTGTGCGCGTCCCAAAGAAGCCACCAGAATTACTCCGACAAAGACAAGAGCCCAGCGGGTGGAGTTCGGAAAAGCTTTTGTGACCCACATCAAAGCGGCCGAAATCACCATCGCCGCAGCAATGTTCCCTGAGGCGTACTTCTTAACCTCTATCCGCTCACGCGTGCGCTCCAACGACTCGCCATAGTCGTCCTTTTCATTCGTGACTTTTCTGAGAGCAGTAGCCCGATGAAATTCTTGCAACTTGGCGAAGCGTTCCTCGTCGTGACCTCGATCATGTTCGGGGAGAAGCGTCGTCATCTCTCCAAGGTTCTGGATGCCTAAGCCAGTAATGAAAAGAAAACCATAGATCGGGACGTAGGCGACTTTCGGAATTCGTTCGATAAACTGGATGGCGGCCGTAACGCTGCCGAGATGAACTCTTAGCACGCAGACGGCCAGAATTGTCCCGGGAGTAACATAGGCGACGACATCTCGGAGGATGAACTGTTGATACAGATACTTTATCGCTTCAGCTATACCTTGCACTTTGGCCTCCTCATGGTGGGTTACACGTCCAGTTAGTTATCCCCAGCGATCGCAGTCATCGTGAGGGTTGTAAGTGATAAAGCGCAGAGCCTCAAGACGCTTGTTCCATTAGTCGAGATTAGTTTCCTGCGCATTTGCCGTTGTATGCCGGAGAAATCACAGTCGGGCGCACTCAGTTAGTCCCGCTAACTTGGTATCAGGGGCTGAACCAGGCGCTCGATATCGCGTCTGTGAGTACAAGTCAAGGCCTTATTCGTGTCTAGGTAGCTGAGGTTATTGACCTCCCGTACGGGAGTCTAAATCAGTGTCGCCGCCGTGAAAGAGCGATGGTCGTCGAGGTCCGCTTGGGCATTCGACAAAACCGTTCGTCACCTTTTTTCAGTCCGAATGCGAGTGCAGCCCTTCCTTACGGTCGGCCTTCTGACACGCTTCAAATTACTGATTCGATCCGAAGGCTATTTCGGCGACTCTAATGTCGGCAGACCCGCCGCCCGAAGCTCCTGATTCAACGCCGGAATATCCTGTGACTTGATCGCCTGCCAGTTTTCCTGAAGCATGTGCGAATCTTTCACGACATCAGGGACGGAAGCAGAAGCCTGTGGAGTCGGCGCGACGTCCGCCTCTTGCATAAGACCGAAAAGAGTTCGCAGTCTGCCGGTCGTTGTTGCGATGCTACGTGCTCCACCGCCGCCACCGCGGCCGCCGCCCGGTCCACCGCCGGCGGCGCCAGCGAGCGCTAGAAGTTTTTCAGCCAGTGCATCGAGGTGTGTTTTTAGATTGCCCTCCGGAACTCGCGGTCGTAATTCAGCAAGCTGGCCGCGCGCCCGCTTGACTGTGTCCGAGATGGAATTAAGCGCCCACCACTGGTCATAGAGCTGCTTCGATAGTTTGAATTGCTCAGCCAGATCCGCGTTGGAAGTCTTCACTCGCGGGTCCATCTGAAGGGTCAGCGGCTGCTGGTAACTCTTGCCTCCGACGCTCAGAACCAGCGTGTACTTCCCCGGCATTGCCCAGGGCGAAGTGGGATCCGGCGCGGTGTTGCGATAGACAGCCGCGATTGGATACTCGGGTTCTATGCCCGGAATCGGCGCTAAATGCATGTCCCAGAGAAAGCGGTGCATGCCCGCCTCGCCGCCGAGCTTTTGGGGCGGCCTGACCCAGTAAGGCGGTATCGTGAGGGCTGGATCTGGAGTGGGCAGCGGATCGGCGCTCGAGTAGCGGCGCACGACCTGGCCGGCTTCGTCCTTGATCTCAAGCGTCACCGGTCCAGCGCCACCGGTGCCAACGTAGTAATCGATCATTGCGCCATCGGGTGGGTTTTCACCTGCAGCTTCGTCGGGTGGAATCGGCGTATCACTATTGGTGTTCCAGCGGACCCGCAAAGCCGTCTGCGGATGAAACAGCACTGCCGGAGTTTTCGCGATAGACGCCTGAAGCTGTCGCAGCGGCGTGATGTTGTCGAGAATCCAGAACCCCCGGCCGTGCGTCGCGACGCACAGATCGTCGCCCTTAATAATCAGATCGCGAATCGAGCTGGC
>WNFL01443294.1_pt1 | contig 10742 bp, 10 predicted proteins | sample 5400361 | NCBI WGS metagenome assembly WNFL01 (sample SAMN13153351, study PRJNA577476) | soil metagenome | isolation source: 40 cm soil on Douglas fir-dominated hillslope | place: USA:California | collected 2013-09-17 | reverse complement strand
ACGTACTCAAGCGCACGATCGCCGATGCCGCGCCGCGGCACGTTGACCACCCGACGCACCGAGATCTCGTCCTGCGGGTTGGCGATCAGCCGCAGGTAGGCCAGCAGGTCCCTGACCTCGCGCCGCTCGTAGAACCGGACGCCGCCGACGACTTTGTAGGGCAGGCCGGCCCTGATGAAGACTTCCTCGAAGACCCTGGACTGCGCGTTGGTCCGGTAGAACACGGCCACGTCACCGGGGGTCGCATCGCCCGCGTCGCTGAGCTTGTCAACCTCCTCGGCCACGAACGCGGCCTCGTCGTGCTCGCTGTCCGCGACGTAGCCGACCAGCGGCGGGCCGTTACCGGCATCGGACCACAGGTTCTTGGGCATCCGGCCCGTGTTGCGGGCCACGACGGCGTTCGCGGCAGCGAGGATGTTCTGCGTTGACCGGTAGTTTTGTTCGAGCAGGATCACCCGGGCGCCGGGGAAGTCACGCTCGAACTCGGTGATGTTCCTGATGGTGGCGCCGCGGAAGGCATAGATCGACTGGTCGGCGTCACCAACCACGCACAGCTCACCGGGTGGCATGAAGTCATCGCCGCCGACGTGACTGGCCTGGCTTCCCCCGACCAGCTCCCTGATCAGCACGTACTGGGCGTGGTTGGTGTCCTGGTACTCGTCGACGAGCACGTGCCTGAACCGCCTGCGGTACTCGGCCGCCATGTCGGGAAACGCCTGCAGCAGGTTCACGGTGACCATGATCAGATCGTCGAAGTCCATGGCACCGGCCGCCACGAGCCGCCGCTGATACTCCCCGTACGCCTCCGCCAGCGCCTTCTCCCGGTACCCGGAGGCCCGCGCGGCGATGGTCTCGTAGTCGAGCAGCTCGTTCTTCAGCGTGGAAACCCGGCCGACCATCGCCTTCGGCGGGTGGTACTTGGGATCGAGGTCTAGCTCACGGCAGACCAGCGCCATCAGCCGCTCCGAGTCCGCCTGGTCATAGATCGTGAACGAGGAGGGGTAACCGAACCTACCGGCCTCTCGTCTCAGGATCCGCACGCATGCTGAGTGGAAAGTGAGGAGCCACATGCCGCGGGATCGTGCGCCCGTCAGCGCCTGAGCCCGGCCCGCCATCTCGCCGGCGGCCTTGTTCGTGAAGGTGATCGCCAGGACCTCGTGGGGCGAGACCTCACGCTCGGCGACGAGGTAGGCGATGCGGTGGGTGAGCACCCGCGTCTTGCCGGACCCGGCTCCGGCGACGATAAGCAGCGGACCACCCTCGTGCAGCACCGCCGCGCGCTGCTGCGGGTTCAGCCCCTCGAGCAGGGAGTCAGCCGCCGTCATCGTCACGTGTTCACCTTAGGCGCTCAGACCGACAGCAGGGCCCTGGCGCGGCGCATCAGCGCACGCGCTGCCGTAGTGCCGCGGTCAGCCCTGCCAGGGACCCGCGACTAGCTCGGCCGCGACAACCTCCACCGGGAACGGCCGGGTGGCCGGAAACACCTGGTCCGCGCACACGTCGGCAACTTGTCGGTAGCTACCCCGCCGCAGCTCATGCGCCACCAGCCGCGGCTTGTCCAGGCTCGGCGTCACGATCCAGTAGGACGCTATGCCGAAACCTGCGTAGACGTCCTTCTTCCTGTTCCGGTCGTAGATGGCCGTCGACGGCGACGCGATCTCGATGGCCAGGACAGGCGGACGGGTCACTGATTTGTCCTCGAAGCCAACTGAATCGACGCGCACAACGACCAGGTCGGGGATCCGGTACTGGTATTTGGTCATCTCGACGCCCGGACCTGGCAGCACCAGGAAATCCGCCGGGCGAGCCGCATCGAGCAGAACGGTGAGCCGAGCTAGGACGAACTGATGGTTGAGCGCTGGTGCGGGGGACACGACGAGGACCCCGTCATCAAGCTCGTACTTGTTGCCGTCGTCCGGCAGCAGGTCGAGGTCCTCGACGGTCAGCGGGCGGTCGGTCGGCAGTCCGGTTCCGGCGGCGGTCATGACACTCATCGTCCCTCCATAAGGTCATGGCCGCCACTCTGACGGCGGCTACTGACAGTCCGGTGGCCGCTTGAGCGAACAGGGTCAGTCGTCTGGCACCAGAGTCGGGGTGGCCCTGGTCAGCGTCTCCTTCCTGAAGAACGCCGGATCCTTGATCCTGCAGTAGAAGTAGCCGATGACACCGACCAGAGCGGCCAGAGCGGCGATCACGAATGCTCCCCCGATCTGCCAGTGGGCGCCAGGCACCGTCCACGTCGTGTAGTCGTTCTGGGTCGCGACGTCATAGTCCAGCCACAGGCTCCAGCCGCCAAGGAAGTACAAGATCAGGCCGCCGGTCACAGGCAGGATGCCCTGCATCCACAGATTCCTGGCGCTGCTTGTCAGGTTCCTGCGGTAGTACCACGCGCAAGCGAAGCCGGTCAGGCCGTAGTAGAAGGCGATGTACAGGCCGATCGCGATCACGGCGTCGCCGATCACCCCGATGCCATTCGAGGAAAAGTTCAGCCCGATGTACACGAGGATGGAGATCACACCCATGGTGACCGTGGACACCGTCGGCGTCAGGTAACGGGGGTGGATCTTCGCGAACACTCTCGGGATCGCCCGGTAAGCGGCCATCGACAGGGTCGTCCGCGCCGTCGGCAAGATCGTGGTCTGGGTCGAGGCGGCGGCCGACGAGAGCACCATGAGCAGCAGCAGGTGGTAGAACACCGACCCTCCCCCGCCACTGAAAACCTGGTTGCCCTGTACGGAGAGCACGTCTCCGGCGTTGTTCTCGTTCCCGAGCCCGTTGCCATGCGTCTTGACCCCGGCGAAGGCCTCCATCGAGGTGACCACAAGCGTGTAGGTGACGAGCAGGATGATCGTGGAAATGATCGCGGCCAGGCCCGGAGTCCGGCTGCGGTCCCTGGTCTCCTCGTTGACCGCGACCGCCGTGTCCCAGCCCCAGTAAATGAACACCATCAGGATGATTCCGCTCGCGAAGGCGCTGAACGTGGGGATGTGGAACGGATTGAACCAGGACAGGTGCGGCGTCAGGTGCCCGGGAGGGGCGCTTGCGTTCCCGACCTTGATCAGCGCGGTCACCGACAGGACAAGCAGCATGACGATCTCGATGGAGAGCAGCACCTTCTGGAAGTTCGCCGAGATCTCGATGCCGATGTAGCAGATGGTCGTCATCAGGACGATCCAGATGACGCCGACCAGCAGCACCCAGCCACTCGTGGCATTGGTGCCGATGCCCTTCGCGTTGACGAGGAGGAAGAAGTACTGACCGGCGACCTGCGCCAGGCTAGCCATGACCAGCACGTCGGCGACCACGATCGCCCAGCCGCCCGCCCAGCCCGATCTGGGCCCGAATGCTCGGGTCGCCCACGTGAACGTGGTGCCGCAGTCCGGGTCGGACTTGTTCAGCTCGCTGTAGCCGATCGACGTCAGCAGCATCGGGACGAAGGCAATGACCGTTACGGCGGGAGCCTGCAGCCCGACCGCGATGACCACGAAGACGAGGGTCGCGGCGATGCTGTAGGCGGGAGCGACCGACGCGGTCGCGATTACCGTCGCCCCGATCAGGCCGAGTGCCCCGGATTTCAGGCCCTTCTCCAGCGGCTGCTCGGCCGGCATCGCCTCTGGCCCCGTGACGGTCATGGCCCACCCCTCCTGATGGTTCCCGCCCTGGCCCCGTGTGGCACGCTGGGGCTGCAAACTACCTGCATATTTCCCACCACTGCCCACTCGCACGACCCCATAGGATCGCCTAGATGCGCATACTGCTTGTCGGGGCCGGCGGTGTCGGCACCGCGTTCGCAAGGATCGCGGCGCGGCGGCCGTTCGCTGAACTGATCGTCGCCGACTACGACTTCGGCCGGGCTCAGCGCGCCGCGGCGGCCAGTGACCGGTTCAGCGCGGTCAGGATCGATGCGCGAGACAGCGAGGCCGTGGCCGGATTGCTCGCCGAGCACTCGTGCGACGTTCTGATGAACGCCGCCGACCCGAGATTCGTGATGCCGCTTTATAACGCGGCACTGCGGGCGGGAGTTCACTACCTCGACATGGCCATGTCGCTTTCTCATCCGGATACCGATGCCCCGTACAGCAAGACGGGCGTCAAGCTCGGCGACGATCAGTTCGCCCTGTCGGAACAATGGGAGCAGAGCGGCAAGCTGGCGCTGGTCGGCATGGGAGTCGAACCTGGACTTTCTGACGTTTTCGCGCGGCATGCGGCTGACGAGCTATTCAGCGAAATCGACGAGATCGGCGTGCGCGACGGCGCGAACTTGCAGGTGCAGGGGTACGACTTCGCGCCCACCTTCTCAATCTGGACCACGATCGAGGAATGCCTGAATCCGCCGGTCATCTGGGAGGCGGACCGCGGCTGGTACACCACGCCGCCGTTTAGCGAGCCGGAGGTTTTCAATTTCCCGGCGGGTATCGGCCCCGTGGAATGCGTCAACGTCGAGCACGAGGAAGTGCTGCTGATCCCCCGTTGGGTCAGTGCCACGCGAGTCACCTTCAAGTACGGCCTCGGCGAGGAGTTCATCGACGTCCTGAAGACGCTGCATAAGCTCGGGCTCGACCGGGCGACGCCGGTGAGCGTCGGCGGCACGCAGGTTGCCCCTCGCGACGTCGTCGTGGCCTGTCTGCCTGATCCAGCCGAACTGGGAGCCAAGATGACCGGGCTAACCTGCGCGGGCACCTGGGTGAAGGGAACCGGCAAGGACGGGGCTCCGCGCGAGGTCTACCTCTACCACGTCGTCGACAACGCCTGGTCGATGGCCACCTACGGTTCGCAGGCGGTCGTGTGGCAGACGGCGGTCAACCCGGTCGTCGCACTTGAGCTGATCGATGCTGGCATCTGGGCGGGTCCCGGCGTGCTCGGGCCTGAAGCCCTGCCGGCCAAGCCGTTCCTCGATCTGCTGACCGAGTATGGGTCGCCATGGGCTTGCGAGGAACGATCCCCCGGGGTAAGTAACCCCTAAGATGAATCAGGAACGGAGGCCTTGAGGTGGACGAACTGCAGAACTTTATCGGCGGGCAGTGGACCGATCTCTCGTATGACAAGCGGCTCGACCTGATCAATCCATCCACCGGAGAGGCGTACGCCACCGCGCCTGTATCGGGCAAGGCTGAGGTGGACGCGGCCGTACAGTCGGCGGCTGAGGCGTTCGAGGAGTGGCGGGACACGACGCCGGCCGAGCGCAGCCTCGCGCTGATCCGCATCGCCGATTCGATCGAGGCGCGAGCGGAGGAGCTCGTCGCTGCCGAGTCGAAGAACACCGGCAAGCCGCTGGCCCTGACGACGTCCGAGGAAATCCCGCCGATGGTGGACCAGATCAGGTTCTTCGCGGGCGCGGCCAGGAATCTGGAAGGCCGCTCGGCCGGGGAGTACATGCGCGGGTTCACCTCCTTCGTCAGGCGCGAGCCGATCGGCGTCTGCGCGGCAGTGACGCCATGGAACTACCCGATGATGATGGCAGTGTGGAAGTTCGCCCCGGCCCTTGCCGCGGGCAACACGATGGTGCTCAAGCCGTCGGATACAACGCCCGTAACAACCCTGCTGCTGGCCGAGCTGATGAGCGAGCACCTACCGCATGGCGTGTTCAACGTCATCACCGGCGACAGGGACACCGGGCGCACGCTGGTCTCGCACCCGGTCCCGCAAATGGTGTCGATCACCGGCAGCGTGCGCGCGGGCAAGGAGGTCGCCGCGGCCGCGGCGCCCGATCTCAAGCGCGTGCATCTCGAGCTCGGCGGCAAGGCTCCGGTCATCGTGTTCGATGACGCCGATCCCGCCAAGGCCGCTGAGGCGATCGCGATCGCCGGGTACTTCAACGCCGGCCAGGACTGCACCGCGGCAACGCGGGTACTTGCCGGGCCACGCGTGCACGACGAGTTCGTCGGCGCGCTGGCCGAGCAGGCCAAGGGCCAGACGGTCGGCGGGCCCGACGTCGAGGGCGCGGACTTCGGCCCGCTGAACAACGCCAGCCAGCTCGACCGGGTTTCCGGCTTCATTAACAGGCTGCCCGATCACGCGCGGGTGCTCGCGGGCGGCAAGCGGACCGGCGACCGCGGCTACTTCTATGAGGCGAGCGTCGTGGACGGACTGCAGCAGCACGACGAGATCATCCAGAACGAGGTGTTCGGCCCCGTGATCACCGTGCAGCAGTTCAGCGACGAGGATGAGGCGCTGACGTGGGCCAACGGGACCGAGTACGGCCTTGCGTCGTCGGTCTGGACCTCCGACCACGGCCGGGCAATGCGGATGGCGAGGCGGCTGGACTTCGGCTGCGTGTGGATCAACACGCACATCCCGCTGGTCGCCGAGATGCCGCACGGCGGCTTCAAGCACTCCGGCTACGGCAAGGACCTGTCGATGTACGGGTTCGAGGACTACACCCGCGTCAAGCACGTCATGTCAGCGCTCGACTGAGGGTCTCGGTGGGCCTGGCGGTGCGGCGACCGCCCGGTCCACCGTACGATTTATGGATGCGCGATGATGCTGAGGTTGCCCGGATCCTGGTAATTACCGCCCACCCGGACGATGTCGACTTCGGGATGGCCGGGACCGTAGCGACGTGGACCGATGCGGGCATCGAGGTGGTCTACTGCATCGTGACTAACGGCGAAGCGGGCGGCAGCGATCCGTCGGTGAGCCGCGCCGAGATGGTGATCCTGCGCCAGGCAGAACAGATCGCGGCAGCCAAGTGCGTCGGCGTCAGCGACGTGCGGTTCCTCGGCTATCCGGACGGCCGGCTTGAGGCCTCGCTGGACCTGCGCCGGGATCTGGCTCGCGTCATCAGGCAGGTCAGGCCCGACCGGGTGGCGTGCCCGTCGCCCGAGCGCAACTACGCCAGAATGCCGGCCAGCCATCCCGACCACCGGGCGGCCGGCTCGGCCGCTCTCGACGCGGTCTACCCGGACGCGCGCAATCCGTTCGCCTTTCCTGAACTAGCGGACGAGGGGCTTGAACCCTGGATCGTGCGGGAGGTCTGGATCTCGGGGAGCCCGCAGCTGACCAATTTCGTCGATGTCACCGACACATTCGACCGGAAGATCGCCGCGCTTCGCGCGCACGAGAGCCAGACCAGCCACATGGATAACCTCGGCGAGATGCTGCGCGGCTGGCTGAGCCGGTCGGCCGCGATGGGCGGCCTGCCGGAGGGCCGGCTTGCCGAGGGCTTCCAGGTACTCGAGATCCCCTGATGCGGCTAACGCTGCCCAATGGCAAGCGAGTCGATGAGGCCGGAGACTTTGTGCTTGATCTGGTCTCGGGTGATCCGGATCTCGTCAACGGTCTTGCCCTCCGGGTCGGCGATCTCCCAGTCTTCATACCTCTTGCCAGGTAGCAGCGGGCAGGCGTCCCCGCAGCCCATGGTGACTACGACATCGGCGGCCAGCAGGAACTCCTCGGTCCACGGTTTGGCGAACTCAGCGGAGATGTCGATCCCGGCCTCGGCCATTGCGGCGAGCGTAGCGGGATTGACGCGGACTGCTGGCTCGGATCCGCCGCACCAGGCGAGGGCCAGGTCTCCCGCCAGGTGGGTGAACCAGCCGAGCGCCATCTGTGAGCGACCCGAGTTGTGCACGCAGAGGAACAGCACCGACGGGACTCTGCCGACCGCCTCGATCCGGGCATGCGCGAGGGCCCACAGACGCTGGCGCGCGAACCGTTCCGCGCCGACGCACAGCCAGTTTCGCACGGTCGCGGTGGCGGCAAGCTCGGCGTAGCTGGACAGCACGAGGGCTTCGATGGTTTCTTCGCCGAAGATGCCGCGAAACTGCTCGTGCAGGTCGCGGGCGGCCCCTCGTAGGGCTATCCGCGTGGCGTTCGTCATCACGTGGGTTTGTTCCATTGCCCCTCCTTCGCTGCCGGGGCTTCACATGACCTGGCTAGTGCGCCAGGTGAAACCTAGGGAACTGGACGCTTGCCGTGAGCCGACTGCGGCGAGCGGATGGGAGTGGCCTGCCGGTCCCAGGCCTGGCAGGCCATCTGGACGGCCTCCCAGGGGCTGCCTAGCGGCGGGGTATAGGACAGGTCCAGGTCACTGACGGCGTCGACGGTCATGGCGTGGAAGGTTGCGGTGGCGGCGATGTCGATCCTCTTGGCGACTTCGGCGTGCCGGTGACCGAACAGCTGCATCCCCAGCAGCCGCCTGGTGGCCCGGTCGCCGGTGACTCGGATCGTGATCCGGTGACTGCCGGGGTAGTAGGCCTTGTGGTCGTCGGCGAGGGTTTCTACAGTGACCGGGTCGAACCCGGCCGTGGCGGCTTCGTGCTGGCGGAGCCCGGTGCGGGCGGCGACTTGGTCGAAGACCTTGACGACCTGGGTGCCCAGGCTGCCGGAGAATTCGCGGCTGCCGCCTACCGCGTTCTCTCCGCCGATCCGGCCCTGCTTGTGGGCAGTGGTACCGAGCGGCAGGTAAGTCTCGCCCAGCAGGCGATGGTGGGTGACCACGCAGTCACCGGCGGCGAAGATGTCCGGCAGGCTGCTTCGCATGCCGCGGTCGACGGCAATCGTTCCCTTGAACGCGAGCGCGGCGCCGGCTGAGACAGCCAGCTCAGTATCTGGACGGACGCCGGTCACGCCTAGAACCATGTCCGCCAGCTCGCTCATGGCCGCGCCGTCGGCTGTGGCATCGACGCGGAGCCGCGCCGCTTCGCCTGGACCGGCGAGCCCGATCTGCCGCACGGCAGTACCGGTCAGGACCTTGACGCCATGGCTAGCGAGCTCGGCGTGAACGAGGGCGCCGAGCTCGAGGTCCACGGTCGGCAGGACTTCGGGCAGCTGCTCCATCTGGGTGACATCAAGGCCGCGCACGTTCAGGGCCTCGGCCATTTCCAGGCCGATATAGCCGGCGCCAACGATGACCGCGCTGGCCGGATGACGTTGCTCGAGAGTCCGCATGACGGCGAACGTGTCGTCCATGGAGTGCAACTGGTGAACGCCGTCGCCGGGCCCGAGCTTGTCGAGGCCGCTGATGGGCGGCCTGACCGGGACCGCTCCTGCGCCGATCACCAGCTTGTCGTAGCTGATGAGTTCCTCGGCGCTGTCCGAAGTAGTGATCAGCAGCTTGCGGCCCGGTACGTCGATCCGCCGGGCGGTGGTGTCGAGCCGCAGCGTCAGGCCGGCTGCTTCCAGGTCCGCGGTCGTGCGGTGGGCAAGGTTGCGCCAGTGGGTGACCTCGCCGGAGACGTAGTAGGGGATGCCGCAGATGGAGAAGTTGGGGTAAGCGTCCGCCACGACAACGGTGACGTCGGCGGACGGATCGAGCTCGCGGGCGCGCAGTGCAGCGCTGATGCCCGCATCGCTCCCACCGATCATGAGCAGGTGCATTCGGTGGCTCCCGTTCAGGCTGGCGGGTTGCTGGCGGACTGGCCGAGCTCGCCGGTCTGGCCAGCTGTGCCGTCGGACGCGGCCCGGCTGGTTCGCGTGCCGCCGGCGGCGGCGTGCGGGACGAGTATGCGTTCTGCCTCGGCCTGCGTGAGTCCCGGGTAGAGCGCCCTGATCAGAACGACGGCGAGCGCTCCGCCGATGACCTCGGCGGCAATGAACGCCGAGGCCGAAGCCGGCGCGATCCCGGCGAAAGTATCGGAGAACATCCGGCCGACGGTGATCGCGGGGTTGGCAAAGCTGGTCGAGGACGTGAAGAAGTACGCCGCGCCGATGTACGCGCCCACGGCCGCAGGTGTGGACCGGGACCGACCCGAGCGGGCCAGCGCGAAGATCACCAGGACAAGCCCCAGGGTGGCGACGATCTCGGACAGGAAGTGCGGGCCGGTCGCCCGGTCCTTGGCCGAGATGCTGACCGCCGCGCTAGCGAACATCAGGTTCGCGATCACCGCTCCAGCGATGCACCCGGCGATCTGGGCGGGCAGGTAAGCGAGGGCGTCCCGCCACCGCAGCCCACCAAATGCCGCGTCGGCGAAGGACACAACAGGGTTGAAATGGCCGCCCGAGACCGGCCCGAACATCAAGATGATGGCAAACAAGCCCGCCGCCGTCGCCGCCGCGTTCTCGAGCAGTTCGAGGCCCGTCTGGCCTGGTGACAGCCGCGACGCCGCGATCCCGGACCCGATCACCGTGGCGGCCAGGAACGCGCTGCCCGCGAACTCCGCCGCCAGCCGCCGCCACAGCACGACCTCGTCCACCTTGGCTCGCACCCCAGTCTGCATAGACGAAAGTCGATACAGCCCCAGCTTGCCAGTGTGCATAGAAGCTCGTCAACATAGAGGAATGCTGAGTCAGGCCGACCGGGAAGATCTGGGGATAATCGGCGTCACCGGCCCAGGTGCGGGGACGCAGTCATGCAGCCCTCCGCTGACCGGCGAACCGCTGAGCGAGGCCGCGGCCGCAGAGTTGGCCCAGGTGTTCAAGGCCCTCGGCGATCCGGTCCGGCTCCGGTTGGTGTCGCTGATCGGCGCGCACCAGGGCGGCGAGGTCTGCGTGTGCGACCTCACCACCGCGTTCGAGCTCACCCAGCCCACCATCAGCCACCATCTGAAAGTGCTGCGCGAGGCCGGGATCATTGACAGCGAGCGCCGCGGCACCTGGGTCTACTACCGGCTCGTGCCCGCCGCCCTAGAGCGCACAGCCGCGCTGCTCGCCGCGCCTTCCGGCTAGCGTGCTGGCCGCCGGCCAGCTAGGAGCGGATCAGGCTGACCGACGGCAGCGGGCCTAATGGCTTAGCAGCATCGTGATGCCGCGGCAGGCTCCCCAGTGCCGGGAAGGCCAGCGGCCGGGCCCCACCTGGCCGCCGC
>WNFL01250716.1_pt1 | contig 10742 bp, 9 predicted proteins | sample 5400361 | NCBI WGS metagenome assembly WNFL01 (sample SAMN13153351, study PRJNA577476) | soil metagenome | isolation source: 40 cm soil on Douglas fir-dominated hillslope | place: USA:California | collected 2013-09-17 | reverse complement strand
CTCGGCGCCTCAATGACGCTTGCGTCGAGTATAACAGTGGACACCCATTAGAGGTATTGTCAGCGCGTTGAGTAACAAGGCGTCTGCGTGGGGGCAGTCCTTTGCCACATGGCCAAGAATGAAACAGCGCATCGCGGTCACGGCGTTCGCTGATTCGAGCGTCGCAGTAATTGAGGCATCCTGGTCGGTGCTGAGGAAGGAGGCCATCACGTCGTCAAGACAAATGTTCTTCTGCAAGGCCAGCTGGTGGCGGAGAGGATCGTCGGCGCACACAGCGCAGTGAAGAGGAGCAGCTCGTCCAAGCGCGGTGAAGAGGACCAAGCGCGGTGAAGAGGAGCAGCTCGTCCATGCGTTGCTCGAAAGACAGGCCAGGGGGAGTGAAGCGATCTCCACGGGGAGCGATGTAGGTGCGTTCGAGGACCCTAACGTGGTCGTGAGGCGTCAAATAAGCGAGAACGCACACCTGCCACTTGAGGAAATTCGCTTTCATAAGAATGGGGACGAAGCACCCATTCGAAGAGGAGGAACGCGATGCATCGGAGGGCATGACAGCAGGCGGAGGCGGCGGCGGGGGCAGAGCAGCGATGACGGTAGGAGTCGTGCCAGGCGGTGTAGGAGGCGTAGGGGTGGAAGCACGGCTCATAACCTATAACAGTGGACACCTGGACACGAGTGAACCGTGAGAGTAGATCTCTGCTCAGTCGTGTCCTCTGTATCGTAGAGTACAACCCCTATCGACGTCATCAGGAGAAACGTACATGACGTCAGGAAAGATAGACACGGACACACACTGACAAGACAAGGCGCTAACATCGAGGTCGATCATATTTCTCCTAGTGACGATTAGCGTCCTATCCTCGTACTTGTGCAAAAATTTCAAATGGATATCGATGATCGATCCGGCAGCTGTTTGTCGAGCTCGTCGAAGCCGTTAGGATTGAAAGAGTGCGAGAATGAGATCGTTATTTGGAGTGCTATTTGTTTCGACTTTGATTACGAGAGCGCATCAAAAGTTGCATTATTCGACGCCGAGGGAATGTGGTATTTGGTATCTTCCTGGGCCAATGCTGCGGGGTCTCCAGGTTCCTTGTGGAGGTGTTGTTGGCTGCGGTCACAGACATGGTGTTGGAGGGCAGTCTGTTGGGCCGACCGAACAGGGCGATGTTACCTTCCTGGACTTGGTCGCCCACAACTTCTGACATTTCTTTCACTTCATCACAAAGGCCCACGTCGTACATGTTATCTTCGTTTAGCGCGATGAATTTAGTGACGGAGATAGGGGTTCAGTGAAATAGGAGTAGAACGCCTGGTCCAACAGTCTCATTCTGGTATTGTTGGGCTCTGAACGCAAGTCAACCATGTAGTCGCAGTGACTGTGAAGGACCCCACTGCGGTTCCATGCCGCGAGCTGAAGCTCAGGAGTTAGTGACCGTTGGACGCCCTCCTGTCTCGTTCTCAAGAGCACCTACGCGACCTTCCGGCATTGAGTGCTGCCCAGCACACTCTTCACAGGGCTAGCCACTCTAAATGGGATCTCCGTGAACGCTGGGGTCGCCTTGAGATCCCAAACCTCCATGGCCGACGTCTCATTCATCGTTACATTGTCCGGGTCCGCAGGGACCGGCAGCACGACAGTACCAGCCACAACGCCGCACTGGCAATGTGACAACAACACAGGACACACACGTCATGCAATTAATTTTGATCCCTTGCAGTTTATAGAACGCGTGGAAAGCAGATCTACTGCTGACAGAGCAAGGCCCTCGTTCACAGGCTTTGATTTTTGTTGGTTTCCACTTTCTCATATGCCTGTTTACAATGATTAAATCCTTCTACGTGTGAACAAAGCTTCCTATGTTACTCTTGATTCGTCCTTACATGCCATCTTGCTCATTTTTGTCACTTCTGGCCTCCCTCATCACCCCTGTAGCCAGTACCTCAACGGGTGGCATATTATATGTCGCTTCGTGACTTAGTGTAGCAACGGCTGGTGATTTACCTCGCTGCTCCCTGCAACCTCGTATCTCACGGACAGCATAGACATTGAATATTGACGGATTGCCAATTGCCTTCGTGGCTATCGCAACTTTCTCGTGCTTACGTCGCTCCAGGTACACACCTATGGTATCCGACCCCCTTCTGCTCGACCTCTTGCTGATGTCAGGCTCACCACATGTCACCATGAGAGGCTAGAACGACGTGGACAGGCGGATAAAACCGTGAGGAGTCCCTTGCCCAATCGTCGGACTATAAACACGTGCACTAGACCATACGTCATACAGGAGAAACAGACACAGACACAATCAATACACAAACAATCAAACAACAGTCACGCACCACGAGTGCTTATAATAATATTGCTGAAAGTGACATTGCACTGTTGTCCTAATTGTTACGGTTCGAGTGTTTCCGACAGGTTATAGACTCTCGGCTGTGGTCCTGATAACCGGGCCTCGGTCATATATGCCGGTTTTCAGGCCAAGCATCCGTCCTATTGTCGTTTTCCTTTCCGATTTTGTATGTGGTTCCGCGCCTCGTCTACTATTTAAATAATCCCTCTAGAGAACGAAATACACATCGGGGTTTCGTTTTAAAAAATATCTATTCGTCCTCTACTACCCCAGGTGGTCACTCACCTCACTGTCACCCTACAGACGGTCCTTCATTTGCCGTAGCTCAACAAGTTGGAAACTGCGGTCGCCCACGGTGCTATATGAGGAACGCCACCACAAGGATGGCGGTGATTGAGCAGCTCAGGAATATCGAAAGGACTTACCAATCGAGGCCAGGTATGAGAGTGGCAGATGACAAAGGGGCCACCCATCGTTCACCCCCCCCCCACCTACACAGCCTCTTCAAACGGAGTCATATCCTTAACTCATTGAAGGATTCCCTGACAGGGTGAACTGAGCTCTTCGCATCTTAATCTCTGCACTAGACATATAAATGTATGTCCAAATCATAGCGGGTTAGAGAGCCATAGAAAAATGCCAATTTAACATGTGGAAGAGCGATTCGGCATCTGTTCGGGTTTCACAAATCAAATATAGTCCCCTTATTCAAGTAAAACTAGAGGGCGATGAATAGGCTAAGAGGTCAAAGAGCTGGGATCTATAGTGTTACCGTACTCGCATTCTGTCGATTCATTCCACTGGGCTTCCATAATTCTTCAGCTATGCTGTCCTGAATCGGAGCGAACTATGTATCCTATTTACCTGCCACGTTTTCCTTCCTCGCCTGACCCATTTACTGACTTGTTTGTATATCAAACATTGGAGTGAATTCATAGACGGATTCGTTTGCAATTGTACGCATATTTCGAATACTAATAACAGGTCACTGAGGACTGATCTTGTACTTGTAAGAACAAGGCCACCAGACATTAACATATCATTCTCACAATCACGAATGACGGGGTGCTTGCGATATTTGTAAGAACCCCATAGCACTTTGATTGCTGCTCCTGGTAAAGATTGAGTTGGGTTTTTACACATTGTGCCCGGGCGGCCCGATAACTCTGTTCGGCTTAGTCTTCAGGTAGGACTCTATATGTATCGACGCTTATGCGAACATGTAGGTCCCATGGCTCAGTTGGCTAGAGCGTATGACTGTTAATCATAAGGTCGCAAGTTCGAACCTTGCTGGGACCGACTCTTTTTATTACCTTTAATTGGGAAAGTCGTCGGGGACCTGCACTCGATCACAGCGAGTTCTCTTTTCCTCCAGCGTTTCATTCTTGATTGTCCAGACGATTGATGGGACTCTGGCGTCGACTGCTGTCGCGTTAATTGTCAAGTCTCTCGCTAAAATGGCACCATCCGAGTCCCTTCTAGACTATATCTACTTCCACCCACTCCCTTACCAACCTTGGTCGCTGTTAACAGGCCAGACGGTGTCCTCGATGCTGCCCTTTAAAGCATGACAGTGTCATCTCCACCGCTGTATTCCGCAAGCGCGGAGTGACGTGAGACGGCCCCAAGAACGCGCCAGCTGCGTTCATCGTAGGCATCTCCGACTGGCCGCCCTATCGTCGCCAGGGTTTTCCGTCAAGAAACATTGACGCGTGCAAGATGTTCATAGTAACGACACTCGACGTCGTTCATGCCAGCAAGTTCCTTAACAGCCGGATACGAGGATAGTTGTCGATAAGCATATCCGGAATGACCATCGTTCGTCTTCTGTGATAGATCTATCGTCAAGGTGGGTGTGGAATATGACAAACTCGTGCACCGGATCTAGTATATGGCGACAGTGAGGTCGTCAACGCGACGGCAGTGTGCTTCGCCGTGGCCAAGCTTTCCCACTCGCTCTTGTGGCGTTCAATAACGAGAAAGGCGTGATCGACCTGACGGTTGTGGAGAGCAGAGGGTGCCGAGTTCTTCGGCGGATTGGTTGAGCTTGAGGTAGGTTCTATTCCCTCCTTCCATCTTTACGGTTTAGGGTTTTGTTAATCTGTTTGTAGCCCTACGTTGAGGGTAAAGTATCCCCAAACCGAAGAAGAACGTCAATAAGCTGCAGTTTATTTAATAGAGCGGGGAACAAGTCGTTCAATATTGGCGACTGACGGATACTGCTCCTTTCCCAGCATTATAGCCCGAACTTTACGTGAATGAACAGAGCCGAGATGTGTTTACCCTCCCTCAATCACCATTTACTACGTTGCTGTTGACAGGTGTTATATTAAACGTCGAGTTGCGCGTGCAAAAGTCACCGTACCGTATATGGTCTTTTTCCAGGAAGTGAACCATTTAGTACACGTCCGCTGGTGGATAACTTACGATATTGTGTGAACCAATGACGATGAGCAGGGCCCGATGCCGGATTTATTTAAGAAGTGGATATGAGATTGAGTATATGTGCAATGGAATTATTCCTTGATTGCAATATTGCCATCTGTGACAAGAAGAGGTCATTAGTCGAATTTAAGCTTGGGCCCAAACCAGGGACACACTTGAACACGGCCACCAACCCGTCGAATGGCTCGCCTTCGTTTGTCGCCGCGCAAGAAGCCAACCCCATCGAAGCAGCGCTCTAGCACGTCTACCATTACCCGCATCAAGTCTCGCATCTCACCGAAGACCATCTTCCGTGAGTCGATTGACTAGGTGGTGTCATAGCTCAGTGATGTTCGATAGGCAAGTCTCCATTCGTCCCCAAGCATGTGTCGTTTGCCTCTAATACCAGAGATCGCCGGTTTGCATACGGAATACGCGTGTTACACGATGCTGCCGGCAACGAAGACGAAGTGTGTGCCGACGAGCCTCGGGGTGTTGTCGACGACAGTGGTTCAGAAGAAGCTGAGGACTGGGAGGACGGGACTACACTGTTTAGTGGCTTTATGGAGAACGATTCGCCGTGAGTTATTCGGTTTGACAAACAGGTATGCTCATCCACTCTTGTGTAGGTCACACCCAGATACCGTAAATAACAATTTGAGGCTCGTCGAAGATTTGCAGCGTAAGTCTATTCATCCCCACGCATCGTGGTTTCTGGCCAAGTCGTCTCCAATAGGTCCATTCTCGCTTGGAGGGGAGAAGCTCAGGCAGGACTTGGGCGAGATCCTCGTCCCTACGCTTAACCGTATCAAGGAGGTCCACGCCTGGGTCGACGGGCAAAACAACGCGCAGTTCCAGTGAGCTCCCACATTCGATCATCCCATTGTCCGTATCTTCAATCCAACCAAGGCAGGCAGCCCTTGGCTTTCAAAGTGCTTCAGAGGAAGTTACTCAGCAGGCGAGGAATCTCAAGGTCGAGTTCGAAAAGGAAGCAACGGAATCCCAGGCTGGTCATCGTCACTACTAACCTCGGCACTTGGGAACTGACATGAAGATAATGGGTGATAGGCGAAGACAAAAGAACTCTTCCACACAGTTCAGCGTCTCTACAAGCAGCGCGAAGATGCGCTCGCCAAATACAAGGAGACCGCTCGTAGAATTAGTGCGTCCTACCCACTCGTACTCACACGGCACGCATATTTCTGCTTGATTCTTGACCTATCTCTCTTTTCTCATCTCTGACTGATCCTTATCACTCGAATCGTCTCGTCGCGACACTAGTGCAAGAAATCAGGGAGGACCTAGTGGAGTTTGAACGTCAAGTTGAGGAGGATACCGCGAGTGCTATGAAGCAAGCAAAGTCGACTGGAACTGACAAGAAGCGGGAGAAGGAACTTATGAAGCTGGTGCTTGCTGCCACTGCGTGACTGTGCCGAGAGCGAAGACTCACCCCTGATACTTATTGCTCATTATTCTTGGTAGCCTATTTTACATATGAATGCAGCTTGTGCTGAACACTATTGCACCGAGAAGCCTCTGCATTGATGTCAACCAAGGAATTGAATGGCCCGTCAGACATTGTATCGGTATCCGGTGGACAAGCTGGAGTCACTAAGAAAGAAAGGATGTAATAACAATTACTCCTTCGTTTGGAGGCGCATTTATGATTGGATATCTTGAGGAAACACACGAGAGGTGGATGTTCCCGGCGACAGTGCTGCGCTGAGGAACAGGATGGAATTCGAAATATCTAGCGGCTGTCCAGGAGATAGATAATTATGGACGTGATATTCGAGAGTATACTAGTCGGCGAATGACTTGAAGGCAATATTCATCAGTGCACCCAGAAAAGCCCAGAGGGAAGGGAAAGAACAGGTAATATACTATGAGAGACTTTCAATTCGGCGAAACATGACGAGGCGGCGGTCAGCTGCAGAGGAGGCACGCAACCTCAGACTACCCTAATTTCCGTGCAAGGGAATTGGGCCTGATAGAGGTAGTCATGCTCATCTCATCTCGTAGGAGAGCCAGCCCCAGCCTGAGGCAGGACACGGAGACGTCCCCAGTGTGCCGACCTAAATTAATGTAGGCAAAATGTGCAACTGGACGTGCCACTGATATGCAAAACATGCAACTACAGACATGCTCGCAATATCCAGCGGACTTGTTACATAGACTCCATTGAAGTTCAGGTGTATAACCCTGTATAGCGATCCTCGACGCAGTGGAGACGCGATCGGCAGGGTTCCTTGTGGCTTTGCACAACAACTGGCGTTCCTAGAACGCTTGATTTTTGACATGGTGTGTTCATCTCTCGCGCTTCGGCGAAATTCAACGGCACCCTTTGGGATTGCTTGCTGTACGTTTGTCATATTGCAAGCGCTTCATGGCGTACGAAAGGAAAAGCGGAGGAAATTATATTGGAGTGACAGGGTGGCCGAGTGAGGAGACAAACGACAGATTCTTCAAGGCAAGTACCTAGCTGGCAGCACGATTGAGACGTACGAGAATTTTGCAGGCGGGGAGGTCAAACATTCGCATAGGCTTGCGGGAGAACAATTGAAATGGCGTTTGTGCTAAGATATTCACAGTGATATGGAATCGGCAGTTCGCTACTGTTCAGTTCGTACTTCCCATTTCCCTTCGTCCTTGCGACCTTGGTGGCGTGTGAAGAATCACCCGGGTGAGAATTGGATGAACTAGTCAAGCGCGAACCGCTCCTTAAGGTCTTGCGCAGCGCGGAAGCATTAAAGAAGGTGCCTTCCGCCCTGCCCAAACGGGAGCGTCCCGTGATATCGGAAGGAATGTGGCTTGCCATTTGTGACTAATTTCGCGCGGCCGGTTTTCCTTTACGAGCAAATCTAGGGATCCGCCGTTCGCCAATTTCTAACAATCTGCGCTGCGCTTGGTTTCCAGCCAGGATGACTAAACTTTTTCAATGCTCCAGCTAAGGCTGTGTAAGGGTGCGGTGGAGTGTTGCCTTTCATTGTAAACAAGTCACCACCTGTTTTTCAACCATCTGGACAAGCGCACTATGCTTCGGGCCTGTCAATAGGGTTGTTAGGGACACGTAGTGTTAGGAAACCAAAGTGAAAGGTGCGTGTAAAGGACAAAAAAATATCCTCCTCTTAGTTCCGATGTTATGCTTCGCTGTCCCGCATCGGATATGCTCCGCGTGAGCGTTGCAATCTTGGCCAGAAAAGAATGGAAGGTTTCTATCTCGCTCGTCGCCCTCGGCTTTGTTCCCCAATCGCGTCCTAATGAAGGCGCAATTCGCACCCGTTCAATACCGAGGGCGGAAGATCCAAGAACCCCTGTAACCAGGACCCTTGTGCGCTGGTAACCATGAACTCACGGTGGCATGTATGGAATCCAAGCCGCCGAGCCAATATAAGCAGTATGGCTTCGCCAATCCCATCATAACAAACCAGTAGTCCCGGCGACTACCCCTTTAGACAACAATGCTCACTTGCAAACTGCCACTCCTTTCGCTCTTCTCTTCCTTCCTCTTGTCTACAGCGAGCCCGCTCCCAACCCATGAACAACCCACCGCTGCAAAGTCCCAGATCATTTGGGATGGCCGCATTCCAACAAACTTCTCCAAGTTGGCGTTCGATTCGGCTTCAACTTCGCCTTTCAGCCCCGACTTTGTTCGTGCCACAAATGAATCGTTCTCCAAAATCATCGAGTTCCCCGACGTTCCACCTTCGCTCTTCGATGGCCACACTTCGCGCCCCATAGAGGTGACTATCAACAACAACTCAATCTTCGCGCCTGGTGGCAACCTTCAGAACGGTTTCCGTCGTGCGGAGTTGCTCCCCGACGCCAACAACGGCACCGACGCGACTGTTCAGGGTGTCACAACCCTACACTTCAGCATTAGGGAGGACCCTATGAAGCCTCTCAACTACAGCCACGAGTATCAACCCGTATTCATTGAAACGAACGACTTTGCCAGCCACGTGTGGACGCTGAAGACCGGGACCCCGTTCGGCACCGATCCAGCGTCCTTGCCAGAGGGCAAAGCGAAGACATTGCGGCTTGGGTCGAGTACCGCTGGAGGAGCAGAGGAGGTGGTGTTGTTTGAGAAGCCCTTCGAGACGGGGACCTGGTACAACTTTGCGATTCAAACCAATTGGGACAACAGGCACGTCGTCATCAAACTGCCCCTTGTAGGTATTGGCTAACCCCCGCTGTCAGCACAATCACAGCATTCTTTTCGACCAACAACTCTACACTTGAGGAAGTTGTCACCACCCGTCCCAATAATTCTACTGGGAAAGGACAAGGTTCGTGTGTCCTTCCTTGTGATACGTCCAACACTCTTAACACCTTTAACATAGCGCACTTCGGCGTGCTCAAGTTGCCGACACTCCCGTCGACCAACCCCAGTCAAAACGGAGTCCAGGAAGCCGATATTGATGAGGGATTGATCTACGGAGCCCTCTTTATTGAGGATACGTCCAAGAAAGCCCCGACCCTCAAGCATTGCTAAGCCTCCTTCGATAAGACAGGAAGGCTGGCCAGGCCTTGGCGATGCCAGTTTCATGAATAAACTGAGAGGCGGGATCGGTCATGCATTCTCCGTGATTGTTTCATATACCCACGCCTTGGTGATCAACCAATTGTGATTTGTTTCCAATATCTTCGTGTCGTTTTAGCTACCACAACAAACAAATAAGAGATGGTCCCCCTGCCTGGGTCTACCATGCGAAATCAGAGCACCCATCAGTGTGTGGTTGTGGTGCACAAAAGACTCCAGATGCGAGGAATTCCTACAGACATACTTTCCTTACTGTATGAGCCAAGATGCTCGCATATTCACAACAAAATGACGAAAGGTCTTCACATTTGATGTGCACAATCAAGTCGACTCAAGAATGGCGCCTTCGCTCTGATCCCACAACCATATCTCGAGTAACTCGGGTTACGTCCAGGCGCCCACATCGACTTGTATTAAACTTTAACCCGGAAAGGAATCACTCGACGGCTGGAACGCTGCTCAGCAGGGATACGGACGTAAAAAGAAGTGGGAGCATACGTACCGGACAGTATAGAGGCTGCAATGCCTGCTCGGTCTGTGACCAAAACCTAGCGAGAACGGCTCTAAGTTGCTCTTGAAACTGCCGACCAAAACCACTACTTTGAGGGAGTCGTAGGCACCAACGCTGGGGGTACGAAATTAGTAAGAAAATATTAACCTCCGGGGGTCGACTTACCAAGAGCCGCGACAGGCGATGATACCAAAGTAGTAAAGCCACGATAGAGGCCATGAGCCATTGGAAACATATGTCTTTGCGCCTTTGTGGTGAACATCGATGGACCTCTTGAATCCCGCTCGCCACCCATTACCGCAGACTTCGCGTTGTTAGCAAGATGGTTAACACCGCGGGTTCGGGCATAGTCAAGGGAATAGGCGAATAATATTTAAGTGGATTTAGCAGTACCTCCTGAAGCTAAAGTACCAGTAAACCACTTCTCATACCTTGCTGACCCTTGAAAGCCAAAAGCGAGTCCTGGTAAACCCCTGCAAAGCCGCAAGTGACGATTGAAGTCCCGGAGAAAGGGCATTACCTTCCCGAAAGCAGTTCAAGACTTGAGTGGGGAAGTAGGCAATGCCCTTCGCGATATTGTCCCGCCAAAGGGAGGGGTTCGTCGCCGCATGTGAGGCCGAATGTCCCGGCAACGGCATTATATGGAGTTGCAGGTCGCCTCTACTCGACCAACGTAGGCGCGGCAGACAGACAACAAAGCCTCCGGATTTGTCGTCAGAGACTGGTCGAAAACGAGCATAAGATCGTCGAGGGCGACACCGCGCATCGACGAACGATGGAATAAGGTTCTACAAACCGACGCCAGACTCTAGTTCTAGCGAAATATGACAACCCGCCTTATCAGCCCTCGTGGTGAGTCTATGACTAGAAAGTGCAGAGTCATGCATTCAACACGTAGGAGCGCCTACTCATG
>WNFL01224075.1_pt1 | contig 10742 bp, 7 predicted proteins | sample 5400361 | NCBI WGS metagenome assembly WNFL01 (sample SAMN13153351, study PRJNA577476) | soil metagenome | isolation source: 40 cm soil on Douglas fir-dominated hillslope | place: USA:California | collected 2013-09-17 | reverse complement strand
ACGCTGGTAGTCAATGAACTCCAGCAAGCTGATATCTCTTTTTTGAAAGTACGTATTGGTGTTGCGGTTTAATTGAGTAAGGCCGTTAAGATATTCATCGGTGTAGTTGGTCAAGCCCTCGTAATTTTTTTTGTACTGATTGAAGGCAGCAATCACCTGATTGGTGATATTGATTTTCAAATAATCGCGCTGTAGTTGTGATTGCTTGATACCGAATTTGGCTTCTTTGATATTCCCTTGATTGCGATTGAACAAAGGCAAAGGCATTTGTAAAACCAAGCCCGAATAATTTGGGGCATAGTTACCTCCTTTGTCGTAATCATAACCAATAGTAACATCGGGCACTGAAAGTGAGCGTTGCAGTTTCAGGTTTTGCTGCTGATATTCCTGGTAAAGGTTTGATACTTTTAAATCTGGTCTGACTAACAACGATCGCGAAATTAAACTATCCAATAATAGGGTGTCGTTGAACAAGGGAATTTTTTGCGTCACCTGAACCAGCGTGTCTTTTGGATATTGCAACAAGGTTCGCAGTTGCGAAAGGTATTGTTCTTTCTGATTGGCATTGTCAATCGCCTGCGACTTTACTGCAATATATTCCGATTTGATACGAAGATCTTCTGTAACAGAAATTGCACCCACTTCCAATTCCTTTTTGCTGGCAGCAATGAGGCGTAGGTAACTGGCCAATACTTCGGTGTATAATTTTTCTTTCGCCTCGAGTGCAGCCAGGTTATTGTAATCGTTGCTTAATTCGAAAAGCAGGCTGCGAATTACGTCCGTAAATTGAGCCTTGTTAATCGCCAGATTGATCCTCGATAATTTTACGGTATTGGTATGCTTGCCTGCAATGGAAATAGTTTGGTTGATCTGAGTCTCATATTGATTCCTGGCCTGAAAATATTTTTCTTGTGCCTTATTGTAAGCTTCTTGGTTCCAGATTACTGTTGGGTTGTACCAAAGCCGTGCTTGCACCACCTGCGCTTCGGCCTGGTTGACTTCATAATACGCGGCCAGCAAATAAAAATTCCTTTTGAGCAAGCGGTCTTTTGCCTGAAGTAAGGTAAGCAGGGAGTCCTGCCCCTGAACTTTTTGATAAGAGGCAACACAAACAAATAATACAAGGCAGCCGATGAAGGACTTTTTAACCATAAAATTAAAGCTGTGAAAAATAAAGAAAATGAACCGAGGCCGTGTTTGGCCTATCGACAAATCGCTTAGATAAGCAGTTGCCGATGAAAGATGTAAGCTTGGTTAATCTTTATTCTATCTACCGACTTTGCCTTGTCCTTAAAATCGTGACCAAATGAGATAAATGAAATCAGTCCGGCTGAAAGCCCCAATGAAACAGGAGTATCAACAGTCCGATCCTCATCCAGGTCTTCCTTATCGTCAGACGTTAGCGCTAACAAATAATTGTCTGCGGTAGGTGCATGTGACCTGATAAACGTTTTATCAAAAGAATAAACATTGTAGTCCGGCACCAAGACAAACCCGATGCTTGCAGCCAATAAAACAAAGGCCAGCAGGCGAAAAAGGCAAGTCTTTATGAAATTCGGTCGCTGCATGAAGGGCAAAAGTAGGATAAAAAACGGATAGCCGTCCAAATTGTTCCTGAAAATGTCGACATCGTATTTTTTCCTAATGAGGTTTCCCTCAGTGCTACTTCTTCTTCAACAGAATTTTTTGTTCCGTAAATGTATTGGCTTCATTTAAAAAACTGACAATGGCAGGCCACTGATCTTTGGGGGCAAAATTCACATCGTAGTGCTTCACCGTCTCAATAATTATCTTGCTATTTTCTTCTTTGGCCTTGCTGGTAAACCCACCAAACTTATTTTCCACCTTTTGATTGAATTTATCCAGCCCCTGAACTTTATATCCATTCGGTATGTCAATGGTGATTTTGTTAGTGTACGACCTCGGGTTATCAAAATAAATATTGCTCTTTCGGTTAAGTTCCTCTCCTTCAATTTTTACCTGCGACTCCATCAACTTTCCTGCATCAATTAAATAATTCGGTCCTGTTTTTTTGACGAGGTCTTCCGTTTCAAAAGTGAAACTGTAAACCATGGCGGGCGAGGTTTGGTACCGGCCGGTTTGCTCGATCGCTAAATCGCCAGGCTCTTTTATTTTGAAATCATAGCTTTGTTCCAAGGATTCTTTTAATGCATCGAGCTTGTATTCCTTTCGCTTGGACAAATAAGCTTCTTTCATGGCCACATATTTCTTTTTGTAAAAACTGTACCCCTCAAAACTCTCACCCATTTTGAAATGATCCCTTTCTTCTTTTTCAAAATCGTACAAATCCATGAAGGAGTACTGATCATAACGCTTGTTCCTTCCTCTAACCGACTTCTTGACTAATACCTTTGCTTTGGTCAAATCCGGTAGTTGGACTGAAATTTCAGACTCGGTCTTGTTATCGTTACCGGTGGAGACAGGTAGTGTGATTCGTTTCGCATCCCATTTTTTAAAAGGAAGCAACCCATCCAGCGCATACGCTTCGGTGCCTTCCAATAAAGGGTCAATGGTTCCAGGGTTAGTGTTCAAATCGAATGGCGACAAATACAAATACTGATTCCCCTTCTTTACACGGATCAACCATTCAATTTCATTTTCCATAAGGATGTCATCGAGAGCGGAAATATTTCTGCGCACAGCGATCACAATGTCATGTGGTATTTTTTTCGAAGCGAGAAAAGTGGAGATTACATCACAAAACTTTACTTCAGAAATAACGGGCATCGATTTGCCTTCTACTACATCTCCCTCCGATAAATTAAACAGGTCGTTGCGATAAAAGTAATACGTTTGAGTGGCGACTTCGAATGGATCAGTCACCCCCTTCAATTTAGTTTTGTAAAACTTGCCTAATAATTTCGTGTCATAAAGAGTGGCGAACATGGTTGCGGCCAACTCCTCCAATTCCTTTTTTGAAACACTGCTTTTTGCTATTCCGGGCTCGCCCAGCAGCACATCAAAACTGCGCATTCCCTTTCCGGATGCATAGGCTGCTCTGAATTTAATAGTTGGCAATTCCCGATAAGGGTAAACCCAGCGCTGGTCATCTGCTGATTCAATATCATTTCCATCCAATGTATAATATTGTTCTTCGTTCGATTCATCGGCAACTAATTTTAATTGGGGAGCACCGTTCAAGGATTTTAAATTGATGAAGCATCTTCTTTCGGCACGAAATTGCAGCTTGTGATTTATCACCGGATACTCGCGAGGCAATGAATACACAATAGGGTCAAAGAAATAAATCAGAGAGTGATTGCTTTTGGTTGTCTCCTCACATATATAATAATCAAGTATATCTCCCTGCTCAAGGCCGGGTATTGCCAATTTATCGTACGATCTTTTTTCACCGCCCGATTGCTTTTCCATTTTCACTGCACTTGCCAGGTCAACAATAACTTCTTTACCACTTGGTTTGATCACTTTAAAGCCCACATACACTTTCACGTACTCACCGGTAGAGTTATCGTTGTGATTGGTGTAATAGCTCATCTCAGAATATTTGTTGATCGCATTTTTATCCAGCAGCTTGATGCGATAATGATTGAATTCGTTATAGCGGAGCAAATTCGAAAGGATGGGTTTGCGGTATTCATACCGGTTCAGTTGCGCAATGATTACTGCGGATTTACTAATCCACTTTTTTGGTACATCCGTGATTTGAAAGTTCTTGTTAGCCGAGCTCCACATCTCTGCACGGATTTCTTCAGGCCGGTCAACAGCAACAGCTTGCAAGTAGAATGCAAAAAGCATTAAGGTAACCGAGAGTCTTTTGATTGGCTCCATAAAAATTTGATTTATATATAATTGGGGTTTGAAAAAAAAGAGTTAAGATTCTTACTTGGATTTTGTCAATACGATTTGATCGTTATAGTTCTCCTTAAGTTCTTTGATGCATTCGTTCCAAATTGAAAAACTGTCTTTCTTGACGATGCCTCTGTAAACGGTGATCTCATTATCATAAACCACCTCGTTGCCAATTTGTTTGTAGCTCACCTCAAAAGAAAAGTCGGGGTTCTTGCGGCTCATTCCTTTTGGTAAATGCGTTACACGATATCCGGCCGGCAGTTTGAATTTCTTGGATGTCTTTAATTTTACTTTACGATTAAAATAATAATCCGAAATGCGATCTTCTTCCATCTTCAGGTTCTGATAACTTTTATTCCAATCTAGGTCAACATATAAATCTTTATCAAATTTGGAAACCTTGTTATTAAGTGTGAATGAATACTTCACCTCCAATGGCTTCTCCCGATCTACAGGTGGCGCGTTGGTGATCTCCACTTTATCGGTGTTGGAATATTCCGCTACAGCGAGGTTATCAAACACTTTTTTTTGGTCTTCTTGTTTAACGTTGGTTGAATAATACAAGATATTTTTTTTCGCTTCTCCATTCAAGGTAAGCTCTCCCTGGCCCTTTAATGTCTCTCCCTCAAGCACGAGGGTTTCTTTTCGAGTTACTAAATTGGAATTAGGATCGGAAACCGGCACCTTCTTCCGGATAAACTTTTCTCCGTTTTCAATCAGCATTTCTTTGCCTTGAATCCGTTCGGCATTTTTATCTAAGGCTACATACTTCTCAGTTGAATCAAGAGTGTATTGTTTATCATTCAAGTAAACGGTACATATCATATGGTTGTCCACACAAAGCGAGGGCAGATCGTAATTATAAGGAATTCGGTTGGTACCAATCCAGGTGAGGCGTGCATCAAGTCCGGCAAGCTTGAGCATTTCTTTGGTGAGGTTGGCCATGCCTTTGCAATCCCCATATCGGTTAGCATAAACATTCTGCGCGGGCTCTGGTTTGAATCCGGCAATCCCGTCTTCGAAAGCAATGTATTTGATGTTGTCTTGCACCCAATAATATATTGCTTTCATTTTTTCTTCAGGAGTTTTAGCGCCTGTAACCAAGCGTTGCACTTCCTCTTTCAAAGGTGTCGGATCATTTTTTACTTCTTTGACCAAACTTGCATACCATTTGTAAAGATCATCCACCGAAGAGATGACTGTCTTTTTTCCTGAAGGCGTTGTAAAATCTTTGGTCAATACAATTAAATGAGGATACTGATAGAGCGTCCCCAATGAATTGTCTTCTCCTTTCATTGCTGGCAAACCTTTTGCCGAATACTTATAAACTGTATTCCCGCCAATTTGCTCAACCGACTTCTTAATATCGAAACCTGCAAAATTCTTTTCGACCAATTCTACATTTACAGTACTCGGCACAGTGATGTTAATCTGTCGCACATCGGCCGGGTCGTCATCATGAAAAAATATTTTTGTTAAGTAACGAGGATCATCGTAACGGCTTTTAGATCGAAAAGAAACTTCAGTGGCTTCATACAAAAAATTAAATTTGTAAGAACATACTTTAGCATCGGAATAAAATATGCTCTCCACTTCGTAATTGCCGCAAACACTTTCCTTTTTCAAGCTTTTGCCAGAAGCATACTTTAATTCATAGTCCTCAACTTTGATGTGGTCATTGTAAAACACATTCATGACATAATTCAAATTTCCCTCTAAAGAAATGAGGTCAATCGCATCCTGTTTCACTACGGATACCGACTCGCCTACCACCTGAAAAGTATAGTCTGTGGTATTTTGATAAGCCACCACCTTTGCTTTTTTATTTTGCGAAAGGCTTTTTAATGAGCGGGCCCTTTCCGGATTGGTATTTTTCTGTGCAAAACAAGGCCCAGCAACCAAAGCGATTATTGCTACAAAGAATGGTAGTTTCATTTGAACGTAATTTGGAAAGGTAAAAGTGGGAAAAGTCATTTTCAAAATCATTCAAAAATGAAAAGAAAAATTACATGGGTCTTTTTTCTAATAAACAGTCTGGCGGCCTACAAACCAAACAACCCTTCGTTCAACAAATTGAGGGCTTTTTCCTTTTGCGAGGTTTCCACCAGCAATGAAATGTTATTGTTGCTTCCGCCATAGCTTACCATGCGAATAGGCACAGAAGCCAATGCCTGAAAAACATCTTTGAGCACTCCTTCTTTTTCGGCCAGCATGTTGCCCACAATGCAAATGATGGATTGATTTTTATCCACGTCAATCGAACCAAAACTTTTCAGCTCGTTGACGATCTCATCCAAATATTTATTTTCATCAATGGTAACCGAAACGGCTACCTCTGAAGTGGAGATCATATCGATGGATGTTTTGTATTTTTCAAAAACACCAAATACCTGCCTGAGAAAACCATAAGCCAACAACATACGTGATGATTTTATTTTGATGGCAGTGATACCGTCTTTGGCTGCCACCGCTTTGAATTGGCCTCGACTTCCACGTTCACTAATTAAAGTCCCTTCTGCTTTTTCATCCATTGTATTTTTCAAGCGCACTGGCACGCTGTACTTTTGTGCCGGAACAATTGTGGACGGGTGTAAAATCTTTGCACCGAAATAAGCCAGCTCCGATGCTTCATCAAAAGTTAGTTCTGCAATCGGCAATGTTTTCTTTACTATACGCGGGTCGTTGTTGTGCATTCCATCAATGTCCGTCCAAATTTGAATTTCCTCTGCCCGAACAGCAGCGCCAATGAGTGATGCCGTGTAATCGCTGCCACCACGTTTCAAATTGTCGATTTCATTTTTATGGTTGCAGCAGATGTAGCCTTGTGTAATCAGAATGTCAGCATTAACCATCGTGCTCAAAATTGGCATAAGCCGCTCCCTGATTTTTTCAAGTTCGGGCTCCTGGTTCTCATCAATCGACATGAAGTTAAGAGCAGGAAGCAGACGTGCATTGATTTTTCTCTCCTGGCAATGATGATAGAACAATTCGGTGGATATCCATTCACCTTGTGCCAACAATTCGCGGTAACTACGGTCGTCATCACGATAGCTACCGGGGATTCCAGCGGCTAACAAGCGGAACAAACTAAAGTACCGGCTCACGATTTCTTCTCCAACTGCTTGGTAAGGAGCTGACTCATACAGTTCAGTTATAAACAAACGGTAATGTTTCTCCAATGCCACAATCTCTGATTCCGCTACAGCGGCTTGGCCAGCTAACAATGAATCGCCAATCCGGACCAGCGCATTGGTGGTACCACTGAGTGCCGAGAGTACCACGATTTTTTTTCCTGGCATGCTTAATACCAGATTAGCAATCTTTTTCATCCGCTCCGGTTTGCCCACCGAAGTGCCACCAAATTTGACTACCACCATTGAGTAAAAAATTTAAGTCCGCAAAGTTAGATGACCACCGGAGAAATCAAAGCCTACTCAGCAAGTAGGAAAATCAATAATAGGGCACAAACGGTTGAAAATATTGTTGACGGGCTATTTGTCAATTCTCATTTTAGGAAATAACTTGACGCCCGTTTAAGAAGAACATAATCCTTAACACCCTCCCTTATGAAAATAACTGTAGTTGGCGCTGGTAATGTAGGCGCCACTTGTGCTGATGTGCTGGCTTACCGCGAGGTGGCCAATGAAATTGTGTTGGTAGATATTAAAGAAGGCCTGGCGGAAGGCAAGGCCCTTGATATTTGGCAGAAAGCACCAATTAATTTGTATGATAGCCGTACGATTGGCTCAACCAATGATTATTCCAAAAGTGCTAACTCTGATGTCGTTGTTATAACTTCCGGGCTGCCAAGAAAACCAGGCATGACCCGCGATGACCTGATTAGTACTAATGCCGGCATCGTAAAAACAGTAACCGAAAATGTAGTAAAGCACTCACCCAATGCGATCATCATTGTAGTAAGCAATCCGCTCGATGTGATGACATACCAGGCGCATTTAATTTCAAAATTTCCTCGCACGCGTGTGATGGGTATGGCTGGTATTTTAGATACGGCACGTTATAAAGCTTTCTTGGCTGAGGCATTAAATGTTTCACCAAAAGATATTCAGGCAATGATTTTGGGTGGACATGGAGACACTATGGTACCACTTCCCAGGTACACAACCGTAAGTGGCATTCCGGTAATGGAACTGATATCAGCTGACAAACTAAACGCAATTATCGAGCGCACCAAGGTTGGTGGAGGCGAGTTGGTAAAACTTATGGGGACCTCAGCGTGGTATGCTCCAGGGTCGGCTGCCGCGCAAATGGTTGAATCGATTGTTAAAGATCAGAAGCGAGTGCTGCCGGTTTGTATGCAATTGGATGGCGAATATGGAATCAAAAATTGCTACCTCGGTGTGCCTGTAGTTCTTGGCAAGAATGGAATCGAGAAAGTACTCGAGCTTGAATTAAATGAAGTTGAGAAAGCATTGCTGGAAACAAGCCGCAAACATGTGAAGGAAGTGATGGACGTGCTGGATAAGCTCCCGAAATAGATTTTCAGTAAAAGTCAGCAGCAGGCTTTGGGCCGCATTTTTGGAAAGGCCTGTTTCTTTAATAATTCATCTTAACCGCTTTGTAAATAACTTCACCGCTGCTGATGCCGAAGTGGTATGCATCTTCTTTTGAAAAACTCATGCTGAATGGATCCTCAAAGGCTTGAAGTCCACCTTGCGCAATTCGCTGAGGGTAATCTCTTCCATATTTTCTAACATGATCATCTTGTCCGAAAAATTTTTCTCGCTCACGATAATTCGTGATGGAATTATCCTCAAAAGTTTTTTCAGGAACCGGATTAAAAAAAGGAACTTGCAAGATCGCCCAGCCTCTCGGCTTAAGCACACGGTGAAATTCTTTCATCACCTGAATATCATCTTTAACATGTTCAAGTACATGATTACAAAGAATAGCATCAAAATGACTATCCCCGAAAGGTATTTGATGAATATCCATTTTCACTTTGGCCAACGGAGATTCAATATCAGCCGTGATGTAATTCTCTTTGTGCTGATTTTCAAATGGTTTCATAAAACAATGCTCCGGTGCAATATGCAGCACATTCAGTTTCTCTGAAAAGAAATTTGTTTTTTCTTTTAAGTAAAGCCAAATCAGGCGATGGCGTTCCAAACTGAGGCAGTTAGGACAAAGTGCATTTTCCCTTGAATTAATTCTCCCGTAAGGAAGAAATTTTTTGTAGCGATGATTGCAAATGGGGCATTCTACTTTCTTTCCGATATAAAACAATCCGGCAGCTTTTAAGCCAATTCCGCTAAATAGCTGAAGGTATTTGCGGGGCACATATCGAACCAAGAGAGAAATTATTTTTTTCATCAGCCGCAAAGATAATCGGTCAGGCAAATTAAGTAGTGACCCTAAGTTGGATATTCATGATTACATATTTTTTCAATACATTAGAACATGCAACCGCAAGAAGAGCAAATCAAAAAATTAAGTAAGCGCTATGCACAATTGGCTATCGGAAGCCTTTTCCTAATGGCTTTATTACAAGGATTACATTCATTTTTCTTTACACTTTTCTTTTGGCCTGCAATAGGGTTTGGAGTTTTAGCGATCTATTACAGAATGGCCGCCAAGCGAGAAGAGCAGGCCAATACGGCTCAGTGGCAACAAACTGATTCCCCGACTTCATCCGGGTTCAACACGAAACGGATTACACTTTTTGTCATTGTCAGTGCTGTATCTTTATTAGTCATTATCAGTTCATTGATTCCTTCAAAAAGGAAGGATGATACTTCCGTAGAAAAAACAGACCAAACAGTTGAACCTGAATTGCAGCAATCAGAAAAAAAATCTTCTGAATATGATCGAGCATTGCAAGATTACAACGGCCAGAACTATCGATCTTCCATTTCAATTGCTAAAAAAGCCCTTGTGGGCGATCTCAACAATAATGACCTGATGTTGGTGTTGGGCGATGACTACGGTGCATTAAAACAATATGACTCTTCATTTATCTGGTTCGATCGCGCTTATCAAAATGGAGCGCGGAGTGCCTACCTCAGCCATTGGCTGGGCTACCTTTATGATGAAAAAGGGAGCCTCTCGCAGGCCACTGAATTTTATAAGGACGCGTTAAAACAAGACAGTACGCGCACCCAGGTGTACGACCGGCTTGCCGAATTAGAACCTGAAAAGGCAGGTTGGTATAAGAAAAAGTCGCAGCAATGGGCCGGAAAGAAATGATTTAATGAGCTGAACAAAAACGCAGCTTCTTTAAAACTTTTTCCTTCCTTCCCTCATCTTTGTATTAGAAACGACCTGTAACCCGCGGATTTGTGGCCGAAACTTTACTTGACATTGCAATGATGCATTCTGATTCTCTGATCGCCCGTGCCCGCGATGGGGACAAGAATGCCCAAGGGAAACTAGTGCAGCTCTGGTACAAGCGCATCTACAATTTCAGCTACAAGTTTTTCTTCGACCATGACCTGGCCATGGAAGTTTCGCAGAAGACCTTCATCAGTATGCATAAAAATCTTGCTGGTTTGCAGGAAGTGACGCGGTTTAAATCCTGGCTCTATACCATCGCGATAAACTACTGCCGTGAGGAAGCGAGGAAAAAGAAGGCGAGCCGCTCGTTTTCTCTTCACGATCTAAACCCGGGCGAAGGAGAGGAAAGTTATCGATGGGAAGAAAGTCATCATCGCAATGAAAATCCTGAAAGACAGCTGCGGCACTCTGAACTTTCGGATTTATTGCAGTCGTGCCTTATGTTATTGAGCCACGAACAACGCGAAGTAGTGATCATGAAAGAGTATGAAGGGTTGAAATTTCGAGAGATCGCAGAGGCGCTTAACATTTCTGAAAACACGGTGAAGTCGAGAATGTATTACGGGCTAGATGGATTGAAAAAGATTTTGGAGCAGAAAAAGATCACAAAAGAAACC
>WNFL01336586.1_pt2 | contig 10743 bp, 12 predicted proteins | sample 5400361 | NCBI WGS metagenome assembly WNFL01 (sample SAMN13153351, study PRJNA577476) | soil metagenome | isolation source: 40 cm soil on Douglas fir-dominated hillslope | place: USA:California | collected 2013-09-17 | reverse complement strand
GTCGAAGATGTATTCGCCTGGGTGACGTTGGGGAACTAAGTGAGTAAAGGGATCGAGAATACGCAGCCACACGGGGAGCGAGCCTGCCTGTTTCGAGATAAGTTGCGACCCAGTCTGCAGGGCCGTGAGTTAACGATGGAAATAAATATGTATAAATACATAAAGCAAGGACATACATCTGATGTCCTTGCTGGGGACTTTGTCGAGTGCCGGGCTGGATAAACAAAGATCAACGTGTGAGAAAGAAGCACAAGCACAAGCGCAAGGACCAGTGCGACGGCGAGCTCGGGACTGACCTGAGGCCTGTGGAACGTTTGATGCCTGCGAGGAATGCAGAGATAATGAGCGCGTCTGCGGTCAGATGGACGATTTTTCCGAGCATGCGAGAATGAGGCTGGGGCTAAACGTTCACTGACAGGTTGACAAATTTGACAGACAGACAGGTGGGTTTGACAGGTGGGGTGGCGGGTGGTGTGTTGGGTATTTAAAGAGCGCAGGTGGAACGCGCTTGGCAACGACCGTTGTTTCTCCTTCTCTCACCCCGTCCTCGTCGCCCTCGTCCTCGCCCTCGTCGCCCTCGTCGCCCTCGTCACCCTTGGACGCTGTCGCGACGACGTCCACCTAACCCCACACTCATTTTGAATCCACACATTCTCTCTCTCGTTCGCTCACCCAACGACGACGACTACAAAATACCCCCGAGAACAACCAGATCACCACTACCACCACCAGAAAGAAAAAGAAGAAGAATGCTCTTCAGCGTCCTCACCTCGTCGGCCGTTGGTCTCGCAGGTCTCCTCATCGCCGCCCCCGCTCACGTCAATGCCCTCGTCACCCCAGGTAGCGGTTCCGAGCTCGGCCACCTCGCCGCTCGCCGTCTAGCGGGTGTTTCTCCCAATCATCATGCTCTTGCTCGTCGTAAGACCAATGCCCACAAGAAACGCCAGCGCTGTCAGCAACGCCCTGTGTCGCCTAGTTCGACCCCCGCACCTCAGCAGACTGGCACTCCCAACAATGTGGCAGCTGATGTTTACGTAGGAGGCGACAACAACAACAACAACCCCTCGAACCCGACCACCACTCCGCCAGCACCAGCCAACACTGGGACTTACACCCCCCCTCCTGCCCCCGCAACGGGCGACGGCAAACTCATCCTCGCTTGGCCTAATGGGGCAGAGCAGTATGTATCTGAGTTCTTCACTGGCAAGGCGAGGTTGTACGTAACATTTTCATGCACACACCTAGAAATCATCTTGACAATCCCTGCAGCTACTATAACTGGTCGCCACACAAGACCATTGACGCCCCTGGCAATCTCATCTTCTGCCCCATGCTTTGGGGTAACAATGACAACAAGCCTGCAGATTTCAGAAATCTCGTGACACAAGGCTACGCAACCTGTGCCCTTGCCATGAATGAGTGTGTCTTTGATTGATTTATCAGAAATACACTTGATCATTTTCTCACTTTCTTCTCTTCGCTTCGCAGGGTCAATCAGGACGGCCAGGCCAAAATGGACGTCGATACAGGCGTCGGGTTGTGGAATGATTATATTGCCCCTCTCCAGGGTATGGGCTACAACATACTCGGCTCACCCGCGACCACCTCGGCACCCAACGGATTGGACTGGATGAAGGAATTCCTCCCGAAAGTCGCCGTCAAGCCCACCCACATTTGTGTCCATTGGTACGACGTCGGGTTCGACAACTTTAAGGCTTACGTGGAAAACTTCCATGCGGGAACTGGATATCTCCCCATCTTGATCACTGAATTCGCCTGCCAGAACTTCAATGGTGGCGCGCAGTGCTCTGAAGGGGATATTTGGAACTTTGTCCACGCGGCCGTCCCCTGGATGGATTCGACTGCTTATATTCACGGGTATGCTCCCTTCGGTGCGTTGTATCTCGCTCGTATCTCGCTCGTTTCACATGAATATTCACATTTCTTTCCCGTGCTCAGGCTTCATGAGGGAAATGCAAGGCGTGAACGATCTGGACCGGCTCATGACGTATGATGGCCACCCGACCCCCCTCGGCTATTTCTTCATCAACGGCTACTAAACTCTCACACCGCAGCCATCCGGACCAGCTGGCTCGGTCTGTTGTTTACGTATCCCTTAGTCATGACACGATTCCTCGTCGGACCATCCTTAGCACGTCTCATATTTGTCTGTCTCTTACCTATTAGTAATGCGCTTGCTGTCCTTTCTACGTTGACGCCCGTCGTTCTCTTTGATTTGCCCTCGGCCCTCCGCAGCTTGCGATGTAGCGATGTACGTAGGTGGATGATTCCGGGGTTGCTATTAGAAACGGGGTTGACTCTATGAACCGCCCGTTACAGAGAGCAAGGGGAACAGAAGGGGACATGGGGAGAAGCAAGGCAATTTACATTTCTTTCTCTTTTTCACATTTTACATTTCACATTTTGCTGTATGTACTTGGGTTTTGGCTTAAACCTCCCTTGCTCCTTGCCTGCTACTAGTAGGTAGTAGTATTTTTCCATTTTTCCATTCAACGACTGCGGCTGAGTGGATGAGTTTCGAGTTTCGTGGATCGGTTCGCGGGTTCACGGGTTCGCCGTTCGCCGTTCGCCGTTCGCCGGTTGCCATGCGCCCTTTGCTTTTTCTTTTTCTTTTTCTGGTTCTTTTTCTTTTCTTTTCTTTTATCCTTTTTATCTTTTTATAAACGCTCCTGTCGTTCGTCTAGCTCTCTCTTGGCATCTTGGCGTTCCTAGCAATCGCGTTCTTGGCAAATTGCGGTCGCCACCAAGTCGAGCTCGGCCCGGAACAACGCAAGAGCGAGGCTCGGGACGGATTGGACGGTCGTACTTTGGGAGCAACCAATATAAAATATTTAAACTTGCCTTCCAACACGACGCGCTCCACACCGCAGCATGTGCCACGAGCCATGAGAGCGGAACCATGAAGAACGGATTCGATTCATTGTACGTGACCCAAGGACATATTGGGATTGCAATACCCAGGAACTATACATGCTCTTTCCCCAACCTTTCTATCCCATTTGCTTTATTATATCAACTACGAACTCGAACACCTGGGAAGACAACGGCGACAGGACGACTAGTATTCTGGCTTGTATTCGGCGAGCTCGATCGCAAACCCGAGCGCGAGCTTGGAAAACTCGAGGAGGTGCGTAAACGAGAAACCGGCGAGGTCCATACGGCTGTTCCGCGGTTACGTTGCGGGCATCAGCGACAAGCGATGGCAGGAGCGCCGTCAATGTCAATGTCATCGGACAGCAAAACCCGAGTTTGAAAGGCAGCAAAGTCGTGTTTCGGGTGGACATAAACGCGATGTGTCACAGGGGTTCGATGATCGTTTCAGAACATTACGGGCAGCCGATAGTTGTATTCGAAAGCGGTTGGACGGCAGGCGCATGCGCGCAAAATGTCGAAGTGTAGGTATGGTGAAAAAAGGAGCAAGGGATATATTAGTCATTGTGGACACGAAGCGCAAAATGAGCAGCGCACTCTGAGGCAGTGTGGATGTTGTGGTTCGAGTTCTCAAACGAGCTCTCTGCGAATAACGATCAGCCATGACTCCACAACCTCGGTCCACAGTTCATACCGATAGCGAAGGACGAGGGGTAGCCAGCTTTGGTCCAGGAGGCACTGGAGGGAGGGTTCATTAAGCTGCATGCTCGCGCAGTGCTCTTGAAAGTCCGACTTACTGATCGCTGCAGGCGTACCTGCAAAGCGTCTCGACATAAGGGATGTCCAGGTAGGCGTCAATAAGCTTCTTGACAAACGCCACGACTCTGAAGCCGGGCCGTCAGTAAGAGTCAGTGCGAAAATGAGGAAGAAGAGATCGCGCGTACCCAGGGTCCACGAAGTCTGTGATGACTCCGACTTCTTCATTGGTTCCAGGACGGACGTACGCAGTCATGTCAAACTGGGAAACCTGTCAGTCCTGCAGGAAGAGAATGGGATCAACTCATACTTGGATCTGAGCAAGGACGCGCGCGTTCTTTGCCCTATACTCCTTTGCAACAGCTTGGGAACCGAGGAGCCCTCCTTCCTCTGCCGAGTACCTGGCCGGAACATTAGGCCTTTCCTCGCCCCAAAGTCAAGGTCATACCAGTGGAACTCGATATCATTTACGGGCTCAAATCCAATTGAAAGTAATACTCTGTATGCTTCAAGGATTGTCACAGTGCCAGACCCCTAAGTCAGGGTCAATAATGCTCAGTAAACGGAAGAAGTGGCTAATACGTCGTCATCAGCTCCCGGCGCGGGCAGGAATGGCCAAAGGTTGGTGCTGTTGAGTCAAATTTTGAATGGTTGTTTTTATTCGTGCGATGCAATACTCACCTGTCCTGGTGAGCGCTGATGATGATGCTCCCAGCTGGGGATGAACCCTTAATCGTAGAGATCTACAGATTAGAGTCAGCCACTGGTATACCACCTCAAATAAATGCGCCATTTACAATCGTGTTCTGACCCCACGAGTGAGAAAACTCTGCAATGTCGATACGGGGGAGCATATCGTCTGAGGCATATTCCAAGGTGATCTGAGGTATCGCCGCATCCATTAATATGCGGGATAGATATGTTCAATGCACGACATTCACACCTCTAATATCTTTCCATACAGCCATTTCTGCGATTGCTTTCCGGTCTTTCCACTAGGTTAGAAGTCGATATTTATGTCGTAAAACATTCCGTTACCTCGCTGCGGTAGTCTTGCCTTCGCTGTCAGCGTTTATCCACTCCACAAACCGCACCGACCTACATCTGGTCCTGAAGTCAGTGAAAGTCTTCAGTATTTGCTTTGGTTGATCAATGTCCAGTAATGATATTGCATCGAAGACGGTGTCTGATGCGTTCAGAGGTGGGTAGCTCGCCGTCTTGGGACCAGCCCAAACTGAGCTAACGAAGTCGGGATGGTCCGTGCTACGAACCAGAGACGATCAATACGGCCTCCTCGTTCTAGTGCTATGGCCGGTCCTACATATCAAAGAACTTGCGACCTTCCGCCTTGGCTTGAATCTGCCGGATGTCGTGTGAGTAAGGAAAGAACACCGTCGACGAGTGAAGAGGGTACACTAGCCTTTTCGAGTTCGGTGACCCATACCGGTTCCTCATTTTCGCCAAACTGAACAAGACGACGCGCGTCCAAGTCGAGGTCAAAGTCCGGGTGCGAAAGCGGAAGCTGGTCAAGGTCCAGACCAAGGACTTGTTGCTGAGTTGGTGCTGCCAGCACAACAGAGGTGAGCACGCCGGTTGCGGCAAGTAATGACGAGAGATACATGGTCCGCGGTCGTGGTCGGGTTCACGTGGGATGTGAATGCGAAAAAGACAGACGGGTCACAGGGCCGCCATGTGCACATGTAATGAAGCCTAGTGTAAGCCCAGTGTGAGCCGGTGACCGACACACCGACTCTTTGAGGTTCGACAAAAATATTCATATTTTGCTTATTCGACCCAAAGAACGTCTCCAGTGTCGCAGAGGGGTATTTAGGGTTAGAGTCACTTGAAGCTACCAACGCCCCCGCCCCGCCCCCTCTATAAATTGCTGGCGAGATCGGGAGGATGAATCAACGGGTGCGTGCACCACACATACCCTCTAATGATGCTTAACGTCGTCCCACGTACGTGGCACAAGCTTGCTTAGGTAGTGCGTGAAGGAGTGATTGGAGAGTACTCCTGTCGAATCTGAACAAAGGCACAAACGAAACCCAGCAAAACATTTGTACATAAAACCTGAACACGTGAGGCTCATTCAATGCTACAAGACCCGACCAAAACCCGACCATGGATGCGTGACTACTGACGCGCATGCGCATGCGCCACATACAATGTCCCTATGTAATCTTGAGGTGCCCGAGCTCCTCTCCAAGTCGTAATTTACAAGCGGAAAATCATTTGTTTCGAATTTTGGGGGGTTTTTTTTTTGGAAACTCCTTGCGTTCATGATAAGGAATGCCCATAAGGTTCGGTTTGCGACAAATCAAGCCCCGATTCTGGACGAACCTCCAGTGGGAATGACCGGGGTTCTGAGAACACGGAAGGTCGCAGACTCGGTTCCAATTCATTTGTTCACACCATCCGAGCACGTCTCTACTCAGGTTCGAAACTATGTGCAGCCCCCTTGGTCGATACATCTTTCACATGGCTCGGATCCGGATGGCACCTTGGTTCGACGCAGCCAGGTCGAGGAGTTCCTGACTCTCCTCAAGGAATGTGATCTGAATAAAGAAGAGATTCGGATGCCTGACAAACGCTGGGATACCAACAACTTGGTTTAATTGATGATGGCGTGGAGTTGGGTGGACGGCAGCTGTTTACAGTCGGGAACAAAGGTGATGAAGGTTATATTGAATATGAACTAGGGTTGTTTCTCTTCAGATCAGTGCCCAAATCCTCATCCTCCATCGATTCACCCGTGCTGCTTGCGTTGGTGGCCGACCTGCAGTCCTCACTACCAATATTACATTACTTTCAGAATTCAGTCCACCATTGCATTGGTGCGTCTTCGAGAAGTTGAAGCTCATCACATTACCTTCCTCGGCTCTAGCATGGTGGAACCTTACATCAACCATCCGTTCTCTCATGCGGTGGACGGCAAGAGTGAAACGTGTTGGATTACGGCTGTAGGATACGAGTGCTCAGCGAATGTACCAAGTAAACGCTGAGCAAGAAGTAGCCAGAACACGGGTGCTTATATAGCTAAGGATCGGAAGCAGAATAGGGGCCGAAACATGTGTTAGAGCACGGGAGCGAGGCACCAGAAAGAGTCCAGGCGAGTCCAGGCAAGGTCAGGAAATGAAACCTATCTACCGATACCTAGATACCGACTCCGAAGATTAGTTACCAGCGCGATCGCACAGTTGTGTGGCGCTGCGACGGCGAAACCAATGCGGAACCAAATATTCCAACAAAACGAAACTCAGACAGTGTGTAACATTTATCACCGCCATTCAGGTGACTAATAATCAACTGGTGCGAAACAGACACGCGGCCTGGAGAATTTCGGAGGACTCACGTGATATCAGATAATCGCTCACAAACCTCGGAGAGGTTACGGTGGCGAGGAAGCCGTGTGCCAACCACTGGGGCAAGCTCCAAATTTCAGTGGATGGAGCCAGATGGGTGGGCTCGTACGTTACCTGTGATAAAGCCGACGTTTCTTACATATTGGGTATCCTCCGCCATATATAGACGCTCGTCTGCAATCTGGCAGCAAGCCATCTTCAAACGAGAAGATACTTGATTGCGAGGTGGAACTCCCCACGACGAACTGAAAATTCGTACGATTAGATCTCACGCTGTTCCTTCCGTAGGTCGTGCACGACTTTCGGGTTTTGTGAACGCTGATGCAGTATTCATCTACCTCGGGATCAGGAGCTTGTCGATGAATACAAGAACTACCAGGTGGGCAATCAGATTGGTTACCCTAGTCACTCATGGCGCTACATGACCGTAACGGTTAACGGACAGAAGGGATCACTAGTTCTCCGGAAACTCGTATTGAGTGACTATACACTCGCCTTTAATATTGCGTTCTTCACCGATAAGAACGGACTCAGACTCAGGCATACGGACGCAACGCCCTGCAATAGGGGACCCGTGACAGATGCAACATACAGTACATCAACCGGGGGGCTGGTGGTCCGAATAAGCTACCATTATGCAATATTAATTTCGGCAGTACCAGGGAACCTCGTCCATGGTTGAGACCATTGCGACTGTTCGACGGTGATCACGATGTCGTGGCTGAGTACGATGGCCACTGAGCATTCTTGTTACATCCTCGAATCCTTGCATCTATCGTCGATCCTTGCAACAACTGCTGATCCAAAGCAGCAGCATGGTCCGTCGAGACCAACAACGCATAACTTGCGCAGTCCCATCCTTCCACTGAGGTTGTTACTACAGGATCCCAAATGAGGTCTTCAGATGACTAATTAATGCCTCGGATGTATGCAAACAAGTACAACTGTACCCGAAGAGAATTGACATCGACTTAGATGTAGTGCTCTTCATTCCTTGATTTGAACATTGACATCGAATAATAACAATAATAACAATAATAAGCACACACGTTATAGTCAGCACAGACGCACGACGGAGCATGCGAGTGACACACGGGCTCCGCCCATTGAGGCCCTTTGCGGGAGGGTTTGGTGGACTTCATCCTCTCATCCTTTCAGGCCTTAGACGCGTGCTTTCTTGGTGTTTTCACGCGTCTAATGACGGTGACCTTTGCCAAAGGCTTGTTTACTGTTTGGCTCGCGTCAAACAGCGCGGTCGGGCAAACAGAAATCCAAACACCTGTTTTGTTCGGTCCCTCTGTTCCAGTTCCCTCTCTGTCCGTCGCCGACGACGGTACTTCTTCGCTGTTCTCCTCGCCGTCTCCCCTTTTCTTTATTGGGTAACACATCCTCCGGCCGGAGTCGCGACTACGTGCTAGACTGCGACCTCGACCATACTCCACCGCAATCCGTTACAATGGCTACCTTGACTCCGTCTAACCGCCACCAAGCCAGAACGGTGCTAACAACCAAAAGGAAGCGCTCTTCGAATGGCTTGGATGTGTCGTCAAGCACCCACTCGAAGAATGCCCGTATCGACGACTCAAAAAACAAAGAGTATTATTTCCCTCCGATTCTCCCGGCCACCGCGACCCCCGACCTCTCTTTGGCTCCCTCAAAGTCTATTCTCAAGCTCATCTCTGCGTTTGATGGCTTGGTCAGCGACCCTGCAATGCTCTCGCCACTCGATAGGCAGCCCCGTGAGATGACCCCAGAGCCGGAGAACCGATGGTTGGGTCAGTCAGCGCGTCCCCAGTGCCAGACCCATTCGCTTCGTCGAATTTCCACGACCTCATCGAGGCGTATTGCATCCTCAACTCGCGCATTCGCAGCAAGGTCCTCGATCCGCGCTCAGCAGCGACTGCTGACGCGCCTGCTTCTAAACCAACTACTACCGGCTCGCCCGGCACGCCGTACTATCCAGCCTTTGAGCCGATCAAAGACAACATCGATGTCATAGTTGCGGCGCTAAAGCGCGATATCTCTCGCGCTCTCGAGGATCCTCTGGTGCTTGCAGCTCAGTATGCGATGTCTCCTCTCGCCTCAGACGCCTCTCCTTTCTCATCGGAACCGAGCGACCCCGAGCCAGGGAAGAGAAAGGGGATGAACGAACATCAAGTCAAACTCGCTAGAGACCTCCATAGCGTCAGCCAATCAGCTCTTAAACTCCTTGCAACTCTGTTCTCTCTTACCTCATTTGTCGACTGTGAAAATAGCATTCTCTCTGGTAAAGTTGTCCATCGTTCAGAGGTCTATCGTTTACTGAAGGTTGCCTACAGTACCACAATGCCAATTACTTCTCACTGCCGTCCTGAAGATTACTGTAGCACCAACACTCCCAACACCCAACGCTCGCAAAGCTTGGCCTTTAACCACCTCTATCCTCAGTTCCAATGTCCTTCCTGAAGCTGTTGTCAAGCCTGCGTCGAGTCGCATCGCCTACACGTTCCAGCGCGCGATGGAGGGCGAGCTGGGCAAAGAAGGCAAGAAAGGGGCCATTGGCGAGGCTCTGCGTGGAGTACAGTCTTATACCTTCCAACGGCCTCACCTCTTCATCTCCGATTTCCTTCCTCTGCTTCCTCTCATCTTGAAGGTCATCATTGGCAACAACGCTTCCCTTCGTAGTCCCGCCGGCGGTGCCCTCTGCGCGCTCGCGTACGGGGCCATGGAGTATCCCGAGATTGCGCGTGAACAATTTGCCAAGGTCATCGAGTCATTCATGGACGCGCAGACGAAGAAGAAAAAGGAAAAGTCTACATTCCCGCCTTTCCTCGAATCGCTGGCTGCTGCGTTTAATAAGATGAATAACATTGTCTACCCCAAGGAGGCGGCGGAAAAGGGACAGACTGCAACTACACCCGAAGCGCAGGGCAAGGTACAGCAGGTCGCTATGTGGAGCCTCCAAGTCCTTTCATCGCTCATTCTGCTCTCTGGCCCGGCATTGATGTCGAATCAGTCCTTGCTTTTCGAGCCGTTCATGAAGGCGCTCGAGATACTCGTCTCGAACAAGCGTGTGTATGTGCGCACGGCGGCGAGCTACGGCTGGCGTGCTGTCGCTTGGGTAGTCGTGACTTCCTTGGGCGAGAAAGAGTCTCTGACGGACGAGGAGCAGAGTATCTGGATGGACATCCTAAGTTTTGTGGATAAGAAGATTGGCGTAGGGATCATCTGCAGTCTGCTCTGCAACCAGGAAAAAGCAGTGAATCGCAAGACTCGAAGAGAACTGGTAATTGTCACTCTCAAGGAGATGGCGAGACGTAGGAGCACCGCTGCGGAGGCATGGGAGATCCTTGGACGACTGCTTGCTGGTCCTGAGGGAATATTATCCACGGAATCCCAGTGGATAATCAACGCCCTGGTCCCCACCGTCCTACTGGATGGCGGTCTCGTTGAACAGGACTCGAAAGTCATCCATGGGCTGATAAGGGAGGAGCAACGACAGGAAGCTGGGTGGATTCAGTGCATTCCGCCGTGGACCACCGAAGAGTGTGAAGATGCTAAGGACGACCTCGCGGAAATATGGTTAAACGCAGTAAAGAGCGGTGCAATCGAGGATTCTTTTATTTCTGTAGGCCCTCTTCACGTCCCTTGAACACCAGCGCTGACGATACCCAATAGCCTACAGCCGTTGACACATGGGCGAAGATGGTCGCGCTCGGCGTCGACTACAATCGACTCCTCATGTCTATCC
>WNFL01333483.1_pt1 | contig 10744 bp, 7 predicted proteins | sample 5400361 | NCBI WGS metagenome assembly WNFL01 (sample SAMN13153351, study PRJNA577476) | soil metagenome | isolation source: 40 cm soil on Douglas fir-dominated hillslope | place: USA:California | collected 2013-09-17 | reverse complement strand
AGCTACGACAAGCACTATCTGGATGCAGACCGGATTTATCGTGTCATCGGTGTCTACGACAACAATGGCGAATTACAGAGAGGTGTACATTTTCAGCCACCCATGGCAAAAGCACTGTTAGAAGACTTTATTGATATAGAGAAGGCTGGGCGCTACAACAATGTAGAACTCTTTGGTGCAGCGAATGCAGAAATCAGGCGAGCCGACCAGTCGGAAAATCTGTATGAGGAAAGCATCACCTACTTTGACCAGGAGCTGTTGGATATTTTTCAACTTCCATTTGTTTACGGAAACCCTGCACGTGCTTTGACGCAACCTTATTCTCTGGTCTTAACCAAGGCAAAGGCAGCGAAATATTTTCCAGGTGAAAACCCTTTAGGCAAAACGCTCATCGTCAATGATGATAAAGACCATCCTTACTCGATCGGTGGGGTGATTGACGATATTCCCTCTACTTCGCACTTCCATTTTGATTTCCTCTTAACATTGAGCGGAAAAGAGTTTTGGCCCGGTGAACAAACTTCGTGGTGCTGCTCTAACTACCCAACATACGTGCTACTGAAGCCAGGCACTAACGTTCATGACCTGGAAAAGAAGATGACCAAAGGCGTTATTGAAAAGTACATAGTGCCGATGATGATCAAAGAGGGCAGGACCGATGCAAATGAAATTGTAAAAAAAGCACATCTCGAATTGCAACCTGTCACTAAAATCCATTTGTACTCGGAGGGAATCCATGATGGGCTCTCGCACAGCGACATTCGCTTCGTGTGGTTGTTTGCATCTGTAGCCGCATTCATACTCATTATTGCCTGTATTAACTTCATCAATCTTTCCACAGCCAAATCAGCCAACCGCGCCCGAGAAGTTGGACTGAGAAAAGTAGTGGGTTCATTCCGATCTAACTTAATCAATCAATTTCTGACTGAATCTTTTTTGTATAGTTTTCTTTCATTCGCACTTGGTTTACTACTGGCAACATTGCTACTGCCTTATTTTAATGTGCTCGCATCAAAGTCATTGGCGCTTCCGTGGAATTACTGGTGGCTGGTGCCAGCGCTAATTGCTGCATCCGCTGTTGTCGGAATCTTCGCGGGGTTATATCCATCGTTCTATCTTTCTTCTTTCAAACCGATCCAGGTATTGAAAGGAAACTTAAGTCTCGGCAGCGGGAGCTCATCGCTTCGTAGTTCGCTCGTTGTTTTTCAGTTTACGATTTCGATCATACTTATTGTCGGCACCTTCATCATCTATCGTCAGATGGAATTTATTCTTAATAAAAAACTCGGCTTCGACAAGGATCGCGTGTTGTATCTGGAGGGTACTCACATGTTGGGCGACAAAGTGAAGACGTTTAAAGAAGAACTGCTGAAATTATCATCCGTGAAAAACGTATCGATCGGTGACTACCTGCCGGTGCGCGGCACCAAACGAAATGGAAATCAGTTTTTTATTGACGGAAAGACTAAGACAGACAAGCCTGTGCCTGGGCAATTCTGGCGAGTCGATCATGATTACTTTAAAACCCTGGGGATGAAATTGGTGGCCGGAAGAGATTTTGATGCAAAGATCGCTTCTGATTCTGATGCGGTGGTGATCAATCAAAAAATGGCGAAGGAATTGGGGTTGAAAGAACCTGTTGGCTCACGCATTGCAAATTACCGTGGGTGGAATGTGATCGGTGTGATTGAAGATTTTCATTTCGAGTCGCTAAAGCAAGATATAGGCCCAGTGGCGATGGTGCTGGGCAATAGCAACACCATTGTCTCTGTGAAAATCAACACCGCTGATTTGCAGGGAGCAATAGGGGCCGTTACTTCGCTTTGGAAAAAATTTGCACCCAATCAACCCGTGCGCTTCTCTTTCCTGGATCAGAGTTATGCGAGAATGTATGATGATGTAAAACGTATGGGCAAAATTTTCACAAGCTTCGCCATCTTCGCTATCATTGTGGCGTGCCTTGGCTTGTTTGCACTCTCGGCATTTATGGTAGAGCAGCGCAGTAAAGAAATTGGCATCCGCCTGGTGTTGGGGGCATCGCTAAAAAATATTGTGCAATTACTCACACAGAATTTCCTGAAGCTCGTAACCATCTCATTTGTATTGGCTGCACCGATTGCATGGTACGTGATGAAGATGTGGCTGCAGGATTATGCTTATCGTGTTGAAATAGGCTGGGATATATTTTTGGTGGCAGGAGTATTGTCTATCATGATTGCTTTGGCAACTGTAAGCTATCAGGCAATCCGAGCAGCACTGACAAGCCCTGTGAATAATTTAAGGAGCGAATAACACAAGTAGGCAGTAGGCAATAATAAATAGGCAAATATTGGTTATTGCCTACTGGTGTTTGCCTACTGCTTACTGGTATTCATTTTATTACTACCAAACACTCGTTCAGAAAAATATTTTCCTTAAATGCTTTGAAAGAGAAATAAAAAATTCTCAACGTTGTGATATGAAGACAGCAAGAGTTCTTTTTGAAAAAGTGGTGAGCACAAACTTGCTTGTCATTATTGTTATCATTCTTTCTAAACCGGGGTGGTAATGAATTGATTTGAAAAAAAATTAACTACCGCCCCGACCTTCGGGGCGGTTTTGTTTTATAGACCTAGCTACAAACTAACACTTGTTTCAACCGATGTACTACGACAGCAAAACAGTTCTCTTTCTCGACGGAAAATTTGTCACGGCAAAGGATGCATTTATTGACCCCTTCAGCCAGACACTTCACTATGGCTACGGAGTATTCGAGGGGCTGAGGGCATATGACTCGGTGCATGGCGTAAAGATCTTCAAAGTGCGCGATCACTTCGAGCGGATGAAGCGAAGCTGCGATTTGTTAGGCATTCCTCTCAACTATTCAGTTGATGAGCTTGCTCAATTCAGCTACAAAGTGTTGGAAAAAAATAACTTGAGCAGTGCGTACATCAGGCCATTGGTATTTGGAAATCCTAACATGTTATTGACTACGCCACAAAGAGCATCAGTGATGATCGTGGCTTGGGAGTGGGACCGCTATTTTGGCGACAAATCCGTGAAAGTTGGTATCAGTGCTTTCGAGCGGGCAAACCCAAATTCACATAAAGTTGAAGCTAAAGTTTGTGGCAATTTTGTCAACTCCATTCTGGCTACAACGGAGGCGAAGGAACGCGGTTTCGATGAAGGACTGCTGCTTGATATGGATGGCTTTGTGGCTTGCGGTCCGGCTGCCAATTTCTTCTATGAAAAAGATGGCACGCTCTATACGCCACCTCTCGGAAATATATTACCCGGCATCACTCGCAAAGTCGTCTTTGAGATTTGCTTTGAACTGGATATTCCGGTTAGGGAAAAATTATTCTCCCCTGATGAATTGAAAGAAGCCGATGGCGCTTTCTTCTGCGGTACAGCTGCAGAAATCACTCCGATAGAGTCTATCGAAGGAGAGTCATTCCGAAGACATTGGAAAAAAACATTGAGCTACCAGATACAAGAGGCTTATCGAAATCTAGTGCTTGATAAGAGTTATTCGTATGTAATTGTGTAATGGCTTCAGGCTGCAAGCTGCTGGAAGATAGCTTGAAGCTTGAAGCCTGTAGCTCAAAGTAAAACTGCAAGTAGAAATGGTAATGAACAGATACAGTCGCATCATCACCCAAGATCCAACACTACCCGCATCACAGGCAATGTTGTATGGGATTGGTTTGACTGAATATGATTTGACTAAAGCGCAAGTTGGTATTGTTAGCACTGGCTTCGATGGCAACACGTGCAATATGCATTTGAATGCATTAGCTGGCGAAGTGAAGCAAGCTGTATGGGATCAGGAATTGGTAGGATTAATTTTTCATACGATAGGCGTCAGCGATGGTATCTCGAATGGAACTGAGGGGATGAGGTATTCTTTAGTGAGTCGCGAAGTAATTGCTGATTCCATTGAAACCGTTTGTGGCGCACAGTATTATGATGGATTGATTGCCGTAGTGGGTTGCGATAAGAATATGCCCGGCTCATTGATCGCGATGGGAAGATTGAATCGTCCATCGATCATGGTTTATGGTGGAACGATTGCAGGTGGTCATTACAAAGGGAAAGAGCTGAACATTGTTTCCGCATTTGAAGCATTGGGAGAAAAGCTGTCGAACAAACTTTCGGATGAAGATTACAAAGGTATCATTCAGAATTCTTGTCCGGGAGCTGGAGCATGTGGAGGCATGTACACCGCCAACACAATGGCATCGGCTATTGAAGCGTTGGGAATGTCGTTGCCTTACTCATCTTCTAACCCTGCTTTAAGCAAAGAGAAATCACTGGAGTGTGTTGAGGCTGCAAAAGCAATTCGTGTTTTGCTTGAAAAGGATATCAAGCCGCGCGATATCATGACTCCTAAAGCATTCGAAAATGCAATTACGATTGTTATGGCGCTGGGTGGTTCGACCAACGCAGTACTTCACCTCATCGCTATGGCGAAGAGTGTCGGAATAAAAATTACGCAAGAAGATTTTCAACGCATCTCCGATATAACTCCGCTGATCGCTGACCTAAAACCCAGCGGAAAATATTTGATGGAAGAGTTGCATCGCAAAGGCGGAGTTCCTGCGGTGATGAAATATTTATTAAAAACAGGATTTCTCTATGGCAACTGTTTAACTGTATCAGGAAAAACAATTGCAGAAAACGTGGCCAACGCAATTGATCTCGATTTTGAGAAACAGGATGTGATCTATCCAATAGAAAAACCGATTAAGAAAACAGGACACATTCAAATTCTATATGGCAATCTCGCTGAGAAAGGTTCCGTAGCAAAGATCACAGGCAAAGAGGGGGAGAGGTTCAAAGGAACAGCGCGCGTTTTCAATGGTGAGTTTGAATTGGTGGAAGGAATTCGTTCGGGAAAAATAAAAGAAGGTGATGTGGTAGTGATCCGATATGTAGGACCAAAAGGAGCACCGGGCATGCCTGAGATGCTCAAGCCTACATCAATGATCGTTGGCGCTGGATTAGGTAAAAGTGTAGCGCTAATAACCGATGGCAGATTCAGTGGTGGGTCACATGGGTTTGTCATCGGCCACATTACACCCGAAGCTAGCGAAGGAGGATTGCTCGCACTTGTTGAAGACGGTGACTGGATCGAGATTGATGTAAAGAAACATCAGATCAATTTACTGGTGGAGGAAAAAAAATTGGTCATCCGCAAGTCGAATTACAAAGCTCCTTCGAAAACCGTAAAGAATGGCGTGTTATACAAATATTCCAAACAAGTAAAATCAGCAGCCGATGGATGCGTTACTGACGAAGACTAATGCGGAAGCTGAGTTTGCTCCGAAAACAACGATCACCGGATCGGAAGTTTTACTGCGCTCGCTAGTTGCTGAGGAGGTTGACACGCTGTTTGGTTATCCTGGCGGAGCAATCATGCCAGTGTATGATGCGCTCTATTATTATGCTGATCAACTCAGCCACATTTTGGTTCGCCATGAGCAAGGTGCAATTCACTCTGCGCAGGGCTATGCGCGTGCGAGCGGGAGAGTGGGCGTGGCGCTGGCAACTTCTGGCCCCGGGGCTACGAATTTAGTTACCGGTTTAGCAGACGCGCTTATCGACTCCACCCCGGTGGTTTGTATCACGGGTCAAGTGTTTGCCCATTTGCTTGGCACTGATGCATTCCAGGAAACTGATGTAATCAATACAACACTCCCCGTTACAAAATGGAATGTGCAAGTAACCGAAGCCAAAGACATCGCGCCAGCTGTTGCTCAAGCATTTTACATTGCAAGAACGGGAAGACCAGGACCAGTGCTCATCGACATCACCAAGAACGCACAGAATGAACTCATTGAGTTTGATGGTTATAAAAAATGCGAAGGGATAAGAACGTATAAACCCAAGCCGGTTTTGCAGCTTAGTCAAGTTCGCGCTGCGGCTGATTTAATTAATCAGGCAAAGAAGCCATACTTACTTGCGGGACAAGGAGTGTTGCTTTCGAGTGCCTCAAAAGAGCTAGTTGCCTTCTCTGAAAAAACTGGAATTCCTGTGGCTTGTACTTTACTCGGGCTCGGATGTTTTCCAACCGATCACCCGAACTATGTCGGCTTCCTCGGGATGCATGGAAACTACGGGCCAAATTTATTGACCAACGAATGTGACGTTCTGATTGCCATTGGCATGCGCTTCGATGACCGCGTCACCGGAAACGTGAGTAAGTACGCCAAGCAGGCCAAAGTGATCCATATTGATATTGACAAAGCTGAAATCAATAAGATCATCAAAGCTGACGAGCCGGTTCATGCTGATGCAAAAGAGGCATTGCAAAGTTTAACTCCGCTTTGCGAGGTGCACAATCACAGTGATTGGATCGCTTCATTCAGGAAGTTGAATAAAGTGGAGCATGAAAAAGTTATTGAGCGTGAATTCCATTCACAGCTGGAAGAACTTAAAATGGCGGAAGTAATTCATGAGTTAAGTGATGCCACAAAAGGAAAAGCAATTGTTGTAACCGATGTTGGGCAGCATCAGATGGTAACGTCACGATACTACGAAGTGAAAGACCCCAGAACTCATATTACATCAGGTGGTGCAGGCACAATGGGTTTTGCTTTGCCCGCTGCAATTGGAGCAAAGCTGGCGAAACCTCAAGAGCAAGTAGTTGCTGTGATTGGAGATGGAGGCTTCCAGATGACGTTGCAAGAGTTAGGTACGATTATGCAATACGAGATTCCGGTTAAAGTACTTGTGCTCAACAATAATTTTCTGGGCATGGTAAGACAATGGCAACAACTTTTTCACGGAAAAAGGTATTCGTTCACCGAAATGTCGAACCCCGATTTCATCAAGCTTGCAGAAGCCTATAAAATCAAAGCACGTAAGGTGGAGAAAAGAGAAGAGCTGAAAGATGCCATTCAAGAAATGCTTGCCGCGAAAGGCTCCTATTTTTTAGAAGTGGTGGTTGGCAAGGAAGACAATGTCTTTCCGATGGTACCTGCAGGTGCCGGGGTTGCTGAAGTGTTGTTGGAAGAACCGTCTTTAAATACAAAGTAGGCAGTTGGCAGGAAGCAGTGGCAGTCTTATTAGAAGAACTTAAATAGTCCTGGAGTAATGAGAGAAGAGTTGGGGATAATTAGGTATTAAGTCATCGAGCGGATATTTAAACAAATGAACTTGCAATTACGTCAACACATGAGCACATCAATACATCAACACTTAATGAAATGAAAAAAGAATTCACTATCGAAATATCCGCTGACAACAACTTCTCAATCTTAAATAGAATTGTGAATGTGTTGAACAGAAGAAGGGTGCGCATCAAGAAATTGTTGGCGCATGAAAATGAGGATGATTTCCGAAGAGGAGGTGCCGTATTACTGCTACACACCACTTCCGAAATGATCGAGAAAGTAAGATATCAATTAGAAAAACTAATTGAAGTAGACGAAGTGAAGGTATATGAAGGCAGCGCTTCCTATTTTGATCTGAATGAAAAACTTGTAAAGGTAGCTTGATCAGGCATTAGACATTAGGCATTGGCTGAGGAAAAAAATAAATAGCACGGAAGCGCAGGTGGTCGCTACAAAAATGATACGTGGCACATCAACACGTCAACACATAAAAACTTAAACACAAAGAAAAAATGGCAAAGATCAATTTTGGTGGAACTATAGAAGAAGTAGTGACACGCGAAGAATTTCCAATGGAAAAAGCGCTCAATGTTTTGGGCGGAGAAACAATTGCAATCATCGGATACGGAGTGCAAGGCCCCGCCCAGGCACTCAACTTACGCGACAATGGTTTTAACGTAATCGTTGGGCAACGCAAAGGATCGAAGACATGGGACAAAGCAGTAGCGCACGGTTGGACACCTGGCGAAACTTTGTTTGATATTGAAGAAGCCGCTAAGCGCGGGACAATTATAGAATTCCTTCTCTCAGATGCGGGACAAATTGCGTTGTGGCCAACAATCAAACCATTTCTCACAAAGGGAAAAACGTTATACTTCTCTCATGGCTTCGGTATCACTTTCAAAGAACAAACGGGCATTATTCCGCCTGCCGATGTGGATGTAGTTTTGGCAGCACCTAAAGGCTCAGGCACTTCAGTGCGGAGACTTTTCCTTCAAGGCAAGGGCATCAACTCCAGCTTTGCAGTGTTTCAGGATGCGACAGGTCGCGCAAGAGAGAAAGCAATCGCGCTTGGCATTGGCGTAGGTTCAGGGTATTTATTTGAAACTGATTTTAAGAAAGAAGTTTATTCCGATTTAACAGGCGAACGCGGAACATTGATGGGAGCGATTGCCGGAATCTTTGAAGCACAGTACGAAGTGCTTCGCTCCAAGGGTCACTCGCCTTCAGAAGCATTCAACGAAACTGTAGAAGAGCTCACTCAAAGTCTAATGCCGCTTGTTGCCGAGAATGGAATGGATTGGATGTATGCCAATTGCTCCACCACAGCACAGCGAGGAGCTCTCGATTGGAAGAAGAAATTCAAAGCTGCTACACTTCCCGTATTTAAAGAACTCTACGAGAGCGTTGCCAGCGGTGCAGAAGCTAAACGCACCATCGATACTTGTAGTAAGCCTGACTACCGTGAGAAATTAGCTGAAGAGTTGAAGGAAGTACGCGAAAGCGAGCTTTGGCAAGCCGGTGCAGCGGTTAGACAATTGAGACCTGAAAAAGCAACAGTAGAAGCAAGCATGATAAACTAAATTAATTGACAGATGACAATAGTCAATTAATAGAATGCTGCCAACTACTGTCAATTTATTACACATGAATCAAAAGATACATCAGGCATTTCCCAAAGCTTACTATAGCCTAGATGAAGCTACTAAGTTGTCTGGCTTTACTATGGCATCAGATGTATTGACTTGCTCTTTACTTAGAACATTAGCTAGCTCAAAACCTGGCGGAAAATTTCTTGAGTTAGGTACTGGCACTGGCTTATCCGCATCATGGATATTGGACGGGATGGATGAAGATTCGACACTTACGTCAATTGACAACGATTCAAAGTTTCTGGAGATAGCACAGTCTTTTTTAAGTGATGATAAACGATTGAAACTCATTTGTGCCGATGGTGCAGAATGGGTTGAAGCGAATAGAGATCAAAAGTACGATTACATTTTTGCAGACACATGGCATGGAAAATATCTTCTTTTGGATGAGGTCTTATCGATGCTAAATAAAGGTGGTTTATACCTGGTTGACGATATGCTTCCTCAACCGAATTGGCCCGAGGGTCATCATGAAAAAGCTATCGCTTTTACTCAACTTTTAGAGAATAGGGGTGACTTAATATTAACAAAGCAAGTTTGGGCAACAGGAATAATCGTTGCCGTTAAAAAATAATCATGAGATCAACGAAAGAATTCAATATTGACATCAACGCAGCCTACGAAGTATTGAAGACTATCGTATTAAAAACACCCCTTCAGTTTCATCGCAAGCTTTCAGAGAAATTTGGAGCTGAGATCTATTTGAAGAGAGAAGATCTGCAAGTAGTTCGCTCGTATAAGATTCGTGGGGCTTACAACCTCATTCACAGCTTAACGGATGAGCAACGTAGAAACGGGGTCGTTTGTGCAAGTGCCGGCAACCATGCGCAAGGGGTAGCCTATTCTTGCAAGGCATTGAACATTCATGGAGTGATCTACATGCCTGCCATTACTCCCAAACAGAAGATCAATCAAGTGAAAATGTTTGGTGGCGAGCACATTGAAATTGTTTTGACTGGAGATACATTCGATGAATGTCAAACACATGCCCTGGAATACACTTCGCAAAATAGTAAAGTGTTTATTCCACCATTTGATCATATCAAAGTGATCGAAGGACAAGGCACCGTTGCTAAAGAGATTTTTGAGGAACAATCGCACGTGGACTTTATTTTCGTTCCTATTGGAGGTGGTGGCTTGTGCTCGGGTGTGGCTCAGTATCTGCAAACCTATTCACCAGGCACAAAGATCATTGGCGTTGAGCCATCCGGTGCTCCATCGATGACTGAAGCATTGCGCGCTGAGAAACCGGTGAAGCTTGAAAAAATCCAACGCTTCGTTGACGGAGCATCAGTTCAAAAAGTAGGGGACTTGACGTTTTCAATTTGTAAGGATAGTATCACGGAGATGCTTTTGGTTCCGGAAGGAAAAGTAAGCTCAACCATTCTTCAATTGTATAACGAAGATGCGATTGTAGCAGAGCCTGCCGGTGCTTTATCTATCGCGGCACTGGACCAATATGCCGATCAAATCAAAGGCAAAAAAGTGGTTTGCGTTTTAAGTGGTGGCAACAACGACATCGACCGGATGCAAGAGATCAAAGAGCGTTCGCTTTTGTATGAAGGTCTCAAACATTATTTTATTGTTCGATTTGCACAACGACCTGGCGCGCTGAAAGAATTCGTCAATCACGTTCTCGGCCCTACAGACGATATTGTTCGGTTTGAGTTTATCCAAAAACACAATAAGGAAACCGGGCCCGCTTTAATTGGCATTGAAGTGAAGTCCAGAAGCGATTTTAGTTCTTTGGTTCAGCGAATGGATGATCATCATCTGAATTATACTGTTGTCAATCAACACGAAAACCTCTTCGAGTACTTGGTTTAACTACATGATATCGTGTTAATCTGTTATGGATTGAAAAGCACTAAAGCATTTCGGGATCCTTGCAAATGCAGATTTAATGGACAAAAATGGTTGGTGAGTGTTCATCTAATCAATTGATATAGAAAGGGTGAGACCTATGAAATTGGAGGAAATTGAAAATCGTTTCAA
>WNFL01223853.1_pt1 | contig 10744 bp, 7 predicted proteins | sample 5400361 | NCBI WGS metagenome assembly WNFL01 (sample SAMN13153351, study PRJNA577476) | soil metagenome | isolation source: 40 cm soil on Douglas fir-dominated hillslope | place: USA:California | collected 2013-09-17 | reverse complement strand
CCCACTTTAACCCCAGACAACCAGGCCAGTTCGTCGGGTATATCTGGCAGAATGGTGGGAACTTGTTTAGCATCAGTGGCCAGTCCTGGAAGGTCTCCATCAATAGTCCGCAAGCCCTTCAGGTGGCTTCCTACTGGCAAGATTTGATTGACAAGAAGCTGGTCAAGGTCGAGCCGGACTTCACGAACGGCTGGTACAACGACCTGCAGACCGGAACGCTTGCCACCTGGATCTCCGCCGCCTGGGGGAATGGCATCCTCAAGCAAAATGCCCCCCAGACCTCCGGGAAGTGGAGCGTTGCTCCCCTGCCCCAGTGGCAGGCGGGTCAAAACGTCAGTAGCAACTGGGGTGGATCCACGACCGTCGTCTTCAAGAGTACGCAGCATCCGCAGGAGGCCAGTACGTTTGCCCAATGGATCAGCGCCAACCAACAGAGTGCCTTAATGGAGTTTAGTTCGGGGGCCTATCCGGCCTTGATCTCTGCCTTAAGCTCGCCCACCCTGAACAGTCCCCAGCCGTTCTTTGGCAATCAGGTGATCAACCAGGTCTTTAGCGACTCGTCCAAGCAGGTCAACGTCAACTTCCAGTGGGGACCGTCGATGGAACAGGTCTACAATGACATGGGTGACCAATTCGCCAACGCCGTCAATGGCCACGGCACCCTGAGCGATGGGCTCAATGCCGTGCAGCAGAGTACCATCACCTACATGAAAAAGCAAGGCTTTAGTGTCACAAGCTAGCAGGCCAGCTACGTTCTGGTCGCCTGCCACCGCTGCTGAGGCTCGGTGCGTCCCTCCAGCGATACGGGTGGCGAATGCAAACATACCGCTTCTTTTGAGCGTGAATTCGTTGCATTCCCAGCCTGAAAAACGCCTTCGCCACCCGTATGTCCACCCGATCGAAAGCGGGAGGTGTTCGCCGAGCCGGCAGAGTGTCGTCCACGATCAGTCAAACGTCTCGCTCGCTCTCACAGCCCTCCTTAGGGGCTGTACAGGAACAGCAAGCAGTAGAAAGAGAGGAGAACGCGCAAATGGCTCAAAAGGCAATCCCGCTCGAGAAGTTACCATCTCAAACCCACCGGACTTCACGGAGGTCGGAGGCCCAGGCTCCCTATCTGTTTCTTTTGCCTTTCGTGGTGTTGTTCACCCTGTTTTTTATCGTCCCGATCATCTATGCCCTCTATCAAAGCTTGTTCCGCTCCGAGCGCAGTGGCTTAGGACTGGGAGCGGCCACGGTCAGCTTCAACGGGCTGGGCAACTACCTGGATGTCGTGCATGACCCCAACTTCTACGGCGCCTTGGGACGGGTGCTGCTCTACGGCATCGTGCAAGTGCCGGTCATGCTGATTCTCTCCCTGGTGCTGGCCCTGCTCCTGGACTCGGCGGTGGTGCGCTTGAAAGCCTTCTTCCGCGTGGCCTTCTTTGTGCCCTTTGCCATCCCAGGCATCATCGCCGCGCTGTTGTGGGCCTTTTTCTACCAACCGGTCTTCAGCCCCATCGTCAAGCTCTTCCAGGCCCTGGGCCTGCCGGCGCCGGATTTCCTGGGGCCGGGCACCGTGCTCTGGTCGATCGCTAACATCGCCACCTGGACCTACGCGGGCTACAACATGCTGATCATTTTCGCCGCCCTGCAAGCCATCCCCACCGAGATCTACGAGTCGGCCCGCATTGACGGCGCTTCGGGCTGGCGGCAGGCCTGGAACATCAAAATCCCGCTGGTGGCTCCGGCGCTGATCCTGACCTGCATCTTCTCCATCGTCGGCACGCTGCAGCTCTTCGCAGAGCCCCAGGTGCTCTCGGCCATCTCCAACAACGTCTCCACCGCCTACACCCCGGTTTTGTATTCCTACACCACGGCCTTTAGCAACAACAACTACTACTATGCCGCCGCCCTCTCGGTGGTGCTGGCCGTGATCACCTGTATCTTCTCGTTTAGCGTACTACGTGTCACCCAACGACAATCAGGAGTGTAACCACCATGAGTCAACAAGCCACTTCCGTCCCCATGCCGACCGCCCAGGAACTGGCCATCCCCAGGCAGCAGCGTCCGCGTCGCTTCAACCTGGAGAGTATTGGGCCCATGACCTTCCTGTTCATCTTCGTGCTCTACTTTCTGATCCCCTTTTTCTGGTTGGTGGTCTCCGCGACGAAGAGTCAGGCCGATTTGTTCGGGACCTTCGGCCTGTGGTTCGCCCCCAACTTTAATTTCCTTACCAATCTGCAGCAACTGTTTACCTACAACAATGGCATCTTTGGGCGCTGGCTGCTCAACACGCTGCTGTATGCCGGGGTGGGCAGCGTGGTGGGAACCTTCTTGTCGGCCATGGCCGGCTATGCGCTGGCCAAATATGTCTTCCGCGGGCGCAACCTGATCTTCTCGATCATCTTAGGCTCGATCCTGGTGCCTGCCACGACCCTGGCGCTGCCGCTCTACCTGATGATGAGCGCAGTTGGGCTGACCAACACCATCTGGGCGGTGCTCTTGCCCAGCCTGGTCAATCCCTTCGGTGTCTACCTGGCGCGCATCTACGCGGCGTCCTCGATACCCCATGAACTGTTGGAGGCCGGCCGCATTGACGGGGCTGGCGAGTTCCGCATCTTCGCCACCGTCTCCCTGCGCCTGCTCACCCCGGCGCTGGTCACGATCTTACTCTTCGGCTTTGTGGGCATCTGGACCAACTTCTTTCTGCCGCTGATCATGTTCAGTGACGCGAGTCTCTTCCCGATCACGGTCGGCTTACAGAGCTGGAATGTGACCGCCTCCAACGCTGGGGCCAATACGCAGACCATCTACAACCTGATCGTGACGGGGGCCCTGGTCTCCTCGATCCCGCTGCTGATTGGCTGTATTATCTTGCAGCGCTTCTGGCGTGGCGGACTGGGGGCTGGCAGCGTCAAAGGCTGATTTCTTTAACGACTACTGTAGTGTGAAGGATGGGGATAGCGCTGGAGGGGCGCATGTGCTGTGCGCCCCTTTTCTACCTGGTGACCGGTAATTTTGATTACTTTCCTGGCGTTCCCATCCCAGGAGTAGAAGTCCCATGAGTCAACAATCAGCTTCTGTTCCGTATCAGAGTGCTCGTGAACCGGTGACTCCTGAACATGACCAGAGACGCCCTGGCCCGAGACGGTTCAATCTCAGTAGCCTTGGAGCCATGACGGTCCTCGTTGTGTGCGCGATTTACTTTCTTGTACCCTTTTTCTGGTTATTTGTCTCGGCAACCAAGAACGGGGAAGACCTGGTCACCACGTACGGGCTCTGGTTCGCGCCGCACTTTAATTTGTTCGCCAACTTGCAGTTCCTCTTCACGTACAATCAATCGATCTTTGTGCGCTGGCTGCTCAATACGCTCATCTATGCCGGCATTGGATCGGTGGTGGCTACGGTGCTGGCGAGCATGGCTGGCTATGCCCTGGCCAAATATAGCTTTGCTGGCCGCAGTTTTGTCTTTTCGATCGTCTTAGGGTCGGTCCTGATCCCAAGTATGACCCTGGCGCTGCCACTGTTCCTGATGATGAGCGCGGTGGGGTTGACCAACACCTACTGGTCGGTGCTCTTGCCCGGCTTAGTCAGCCCTTTTGGGGTCTATCTCTCGCGCATCTATGCGGCAGCCTCGGTCCCCGATGAACTGCTGGAAGCGGCCCGCCTTGACGGGGCTGGGGAGTTCCGCACCTTCGCTACCATAGCCACACGGCTGATGATGCCCGCGCAGGCGACGGTCTTGCTCTTCCAGTTCGTGGCTATCTGGAACAACTACTTTCTGCCGTTGATCATGTTGAGCAACGAGAAGCTCTTTCCCATTACGGTGGGGTTAGCGGTTGACCGCTTCCTGGCGATACCAGGATCACTGGTCTCGGCGATTCCACTGTTGATTGGCTGCGTGTTCCTGCAACGCTACTGGCGCGCTGGATTGGGGACGGGCAGTGTCAAAGGCTAATGGAGGAAATGGATGGAGAACAAGAGTACAGGCTCACCAGCCTCAGCGCACGATAGGTCGTGGATGAACACGTCCCTGTCCCCGGATGCGCGGGCGGCTCTCGTGCTGGCACAGCTGACGCTGGAAGAGAAGATCAGCATGGTCCACGGGAAATCCAACGATGCCTACGCCATGGCAGCAATCGCTCGCCTGGGCATCCCGGCACTGACCATGACCGACGGCCCTGCTGGCATCAACGAGGGCCAGGCCACCTCACTTCCCGCTCCCATCGGGCTGGCGGCGACGTGGGATCTCGCTGCGGCCGAGCAGTACGGCGAACTGTTAGCCAGCGAGGCGCAGGCGACGGGGCACAACGTCTTCCTGGCTCCGTGCCTGGACCTTGCACGCGTCCCCGCCTACGGGCGCTTGTTCGAGGCATTTGGAGAGGATCCGATCTTGACGGGGCAGATGGCCGTGCGTTCTATCCAGAGGGTCCAGCGCCACCACATCGTAGCCACCGCCAAGCACTACAACGTGAACACCCAGGATGAGAACCGCTTCGAGGTCGACGCGCAGGTCGACGAGCGCACGCTGCAGGAGATCTATACGCTGCCGTTCGCGATGGCGGTGCAAGATGGTCGCGTCGGCGCGGCGATGGGCGCGTTTAACAAGGTCAACGGCATCTACTGCTGCGAGAACCGGCACCTGCTGACCGAGATCCTCAAGCAGCAGGTGGGCTTTACAGGCTGGGTGATGAGTGACTTCGAGGCGACGCATAGCACCGTGGAGGCTGCCAACGCCGGGTTAGACCAGGAGATGCCAAGCGCGAAGTTCTTTGGTGACCAGCTGCTAGAGGCGGTCCAGACGGGTCAAGTGAGCATCGACACGCTCGACGACAAGGTGCGCCGTATCCTGCGCACCATGTTCGCATTCGGGCTTTTCGAGCATCTCGTCCAGGTCAGCCCGCTTCCCATCGAGGACGATGGCAAGCAGGCGCGAGAGATCGCCGGTAAAGCGATTGTCCTGCTGAAGAATGCCGGGGGGCTGCTACCCCTGTCGAGCCACGAGGTGCGCTCGGTAGCCGTCATCGGTGGTGATGCCGATCACTACATCGCAGGAGGCGGGAGTTCTCTCGTGAAGCCGACGTATCTGGTGAGCATGCTGGAGGGCATCCGGCGTCGGGTGGGCGAGCGCCAGCGGGTGGAGTACGCCGAGGGGGTGGACCCGGCGTCCGCAGCTGACCTGCTGCCGGGTCCACCACTGGTGTCGTCCTCGGTTCTCACCCCGACCGAATCCAGCTCAGAAGTCCACGGACTGCACGCGGAGTACTGGACGAACACGCGCTTCGAGGGTGAGCCGGCACTGGTGCGCACCGACCGGCAGGTGGCTCTCAACCTGGGCTTCTTCAACTACAGCATCTTTAATGCCTCTTCGCTCAAGATGCCCGAGGAGTTCAACAACGCTATCTCGGTGCGCTGGACAGGGAGCCTCACCGCCCCAGTCACCGGGGAGTACACGCTGTCGCTAACCCATCTGGGGACGGCCCGCCTGTATCTCGATGGCCAGCTGCTCATCGACGATCCAGGCATCACGCTGGAAACCCAGTCGGTGAGGTTGCACCTGGTTGCAGACCAGCCGCACGCGCTGCGGATCGACTATGCGGCCGATCGGCCGGAGCAGTATACTCCCGTTCCCGGGGAGGTTTCCACTTCTGGTCTCATTGGTAGCAAAGTACGCCTGGGCTGGGAGCACCCGGCAGATATGGTTCTTCCGGCGATGCAGGAAGCTGCATCGCTCGCCGCTCGGTCCGACGTGGCGGTCGTGGTGGTGCGGGACTACAGGAACGAGCACGCCGACCTGCCCAGCCTCACGCTCTCCAATGAGCAGGACTTGCTGGTGCAGACGGTTGTCGCTGCCAATCCGCGCACCATCGTAGCGCTGGCCACCGGTGGCCCGGTTCTGCTGCCCTGGCTCGACCAGGTTCCGGCGGTGCTGGAGAGCTGGTATGGAGGCCAGGAGCAGGGCAATGCTCTCGCTGACGTCCTGTTTGGCGACGTCACTCCGTCGGGTAAGCTGCCGGTCACGTTCCCGCGCAGCGATCAGGGCACCCCGGTCTCTTCGCCAGAGCAGTATGCTGGCCGAGACGACTTCATCGCTCACTTCAGTGAGGGACTCGCTGTCGGCTACCGGGGCTACGACCAGTTCGGGATTGAGCCGCTCTTCCCGTTCGGGTATGGACTCTCCTACACCAGCTTTGCTTATGACCGGCTCCATGTGGAACCCGAGACGACTGACGGCACAAGGCCCATACAGGTGAACTTCACGCTCTCGAATACTGGTACACGTGCGGGTGCCGAGGTTGCACAGATCTACCTTGGCTTGCCCGCCAGCACCGGCGAGCCGCCAAGGCGACTGGTGGGCTGGGCGAAGGTCGAGCTGGAGCCCGGCGAGACCAGGGAGGTCACTGTAACGCTGGACCCGAAGGCGACGTCGCATCCACTCTCCTACTGGAACGTCGAGACGAACGGCTGGGAGATAGCAAGCGGCGACTACCAGGTGTACGTAGGGGCCTCCTCGCGGGACATCCGCCTCACGGGCACCCTACGCGTCGGCCAGGCTGGGAAGGAGTAACGAGTTTGGACTGGTCCGGGTGGAGAAAAATTCTGCATTGAACATTGGTGCCGCAAAGAGATGAAAGAGATAATGGATGACGAGAGGAGCACACACTTGCCCCATATAGAAGAACTGCTTCGTCAGATGACCTTGCAGGAAAAAGTCGTTATGCTGGCCGGAACAAACATGTGGTATACGGTCCCTGTGGAGCGACTCGGTATCCCTTCCTTAAAGATGACCGACGGTCCTAATGGAGCTCGTGGAGCAGGGGGCTTCACCAGTGATGTCAAGGCCGCTTGCTTTCCAGCCGGGATTTCACTGGCCTCAACATGGGATACAGACCTGCTTGAACGTGTAGGGCACGCCCTGGCGCGGGAAGCCAAAATGAAGGGTGCCCGGGTCCTGTTAGCCCCAACGGTCAACATTCAGCGCTCCCCGCTGGGTGGGCGCAATTTTGAATGTTTTTCCGAAGACCCCTACCTGACCGCCCGCCTCGCTGTGGCCTATATCCAGGGCCTGCAGCGCGAAGGGGTGGGTGCCTCGCTCAAGCATTACGTCTGTAACGACGAGGAGTTCGAGCGCTTCACCCTCAGTTCCGAGGTGCGCGAACGAGCACTGCGCGAAATCTATCTCCAGCCCTTCCAGACGGCCGTGCGCGAAGTCCAGCCATGGACCATCATGGCCGCCTACAACCTGGTCAACGGCATCCCGGCCTCGGAAAACGCGTACCTCTTAACTGAGATCTTGCGTCACGAGTGGGGTTATGAGGGAGTGGTCGTGTCCGACTGGTTTATGTCGGTCAAGAGCACCGCAACCTCAGTGAATGCCGGGCTCGATGTGGAAATGCCTTCTCCTGCATGGCGGGGTGAGAAACTGCTAGCAGCCATCGAGCGAGGTGAGGTTACGGAAGCCACCATTGATACAAGCGTGCGTCGCCTGCTTCAGTTGCTCGTCAAAGCCGGCCTCTTCGAACACCCGGAAACCATGCCGGAGCAGGCCATTGATCTGCCCGAACATCGCGCCCTGATCCGGCAAGCAGAGGCAGAGGGGTGCGTTCTGCTCAGGAACGAACAGCATGTGCTTCCACTTCAACGCGAACATCTCACCTCAATTGCGGTGATTGGCCCCAACGCCAGGGTGGCGCAGATCATGGGTGGAGGAAGTGCTCAGGTCAATGCCCATTACGCCATTACGCCTTTCGAGGGCATCGCAAACACGGTCGGCGGGCAGATCAGCGTGCGCTACGAGCAGGGCTGCACCAACCATAAGTATCAACCCCTACTCGATATGAGCCTCCTGCTCGCTGGTAAACAGGGAAGCGAGCACGGGTTAGCCATTGAGTATTTCAATAACAGCGACCTGTCTGGCACTCCCATCTTTAAGGAGACGAAAACGACATCGGAGTTGATGTGGTTCGGCGAGATGCCCGCGGGAGTCGATCCCCAGCAGTTCTCGTTTCGTGCCACCGGCCGCCTTACGCCCCGGCAGTCTGGGGACTACACCTTTGGACTGGTCAGCGCAGGGCGCGATCGCTTCTCGGTCGATGGGCGAGTCGTGATCGACCACTGGAATCGGCCAAAGGCGGTGGGGGTGGGGGATTTCCTTGGAGCGGCAGAGACGCAAAAGACCCTCACCCTGGAAGCCGGACGCACATATCTCCTGACGCTTGAATATGCCACGCCTGAGGAGAGTCTGCTGGCTATGGTCCGATTGGGGTGCCTGCCACCGCAGCCTGCCGACGCCATCGAACGGGCATCGGCACTCGCTGCGGCTTCGGATGTGGCCATCGTGTGTGTCGGGTTTGGCGGGGACTGGCAGAGCGAAGGCTTCGATCGGCCAAATATGGACTTGCCTGGCAAGCAGGATGCGCTCGTTGAGCAGGTGGCGGGAGCCAATCCGCGCACCATTGTGGTGCTCAACACTGGCTCTCCCATCACCATGCCCTGGCTCTCATCCGTGGCGGCGGTGGTACAGGCGTGGTATCCCGGCCAGGAGTGCGGCAACGCCATCGCCGATGTGCTCTTTGGCGACACCAATCCGTCAGGAAAACTTCCCCAGACCTTCCCGGTGCGCCTGGAGGATAACCCGGCCTACCTCAACTTTCCAGGTGAAAACGGTAAGGTCTACTACGGTGAGGGATTGTTCGTTGGATATCGCTACTACGACAAGAAAAAGATCGCACCGTTGTTCCCCTTTGGCTTCGGTCTCTCCTACACCACCTTCGATTACGGTCCGCTCTCTTTGAGCGCTCAGGAAATCAGCCCGGACGACACATTGCAGGTGTCGGTCGAGATCACGAACACCGGGCAGCGCGCGGGCAAAGAAGTGGTGCAGTTGTACGTTCGCGACCAGCAAGCTCGCTTGGAGCGACCGGAAAAAGAACTCAAAGCCTTCGCTAAGGTGCAGTTGGAGCCCGGTGAGCGCAAGATGGTGACGCTCTCCATAGTGCGTGATGCGCTGGCTTACTACGATGACCTGGCACACGAGTGGGTCGCCGAAGCCGGGGAGTTCGAGGTGCTCGTTGGTGCCTCGTCACAGGATATCCGGGCCAATGCCGCGTTCACGCTGACGGCAACGAGCCGGTTTGGCGCCGGAAAAGATGGCTCTGTTCAGGCCAATAGCATCGCACATTGAATTGAAAGGGACATATACGATGGAGGTCACTTTTCCCCCGACATTTTTCTGGGGTGTCGCAAGTGCAGCGCACCAAGTGGAAGGTGGCAACGTCTACAACGACAACTGGGTGCTGGAGCACGTGCCTGCCAATCCCTATGTCGAGTCGTCGGGCGATGCCTGCGACCACTATCACCGCTATCGCGAGGATATCGGCCTATTCGCGGAGGTGGGCTTCACCCTCTACCGCTTCTCCTTGGAGTGGTCGCGCATCGAGCCGGAAGAGGGGGAGTTCTCCCTGGCCCAGCTTGACCATTACCGGCGCATGCTGGCAACCTGCCACGAGCATGGGATCACCCCCATGGTCACGTTTCACCACTTCACCTCGCCGCGCTGGTTAGCCGCGTCCGGCGGGTGGGAAGCACAAGACACACCGCAGAAGTTTGCCCGCTTCTGTGAGCGGGCGGTTGCGCACCTGGGTGACCTGATTCCGCTCGCAGGCACGCTCAACGAGGTCAACATAGGCCCGCTCGTCAAGTCGATAGGAGTGATGGGCTCTGCTCGCACGGAGCCGTGGTTTGAGGCAGCCGCACATGCTGTCGGCAGCGATGCCTCGCACTTCACCCCGTTTATGTACGCCGATGCCCAGCGAGGCCGTGCGACGATCCTGGCGGCGCACCGGCGTGCGGTGGAGGTCATCAAGGCGGGGCCTGGAAGATGTGAGGTTGGTCTCACGATGGCGATGCAGGATATCCAGGCGGGACCCGGCGGCGAGGAGATGGCTGCACGGATGCGCCGGGAGTTACAAGATGTCTACTTGGAAGCGACCCGAGGTGACGATTTTATTGGTGTGCAGACGTACAGCCGCCAGCGCTTTGGTCCAGATGGCCCACTGGGACCAGAAGCGGGCGTAGAACGTACGCAGGGGGGAGACGAGTTTTGGCCGGAGGCGCTCGAAGCGACGATCCGGCACACGAGCGCGGTCACGGGCCGACCTGTCTTCGTGACGGAAAACGGCGTCGCCACCATTGACGACACGCGGCGGATTGCCTATGTCGAGCGCGCGCTGCGCGGCGTCGCTAGCTGCCTCCGCGATGGGATCGACGTGCGCGGCTACACCTATTGGTCGGCTCTAGACAGCTTCGAGTGGATCTCGGGCTATCGCCTGAATATGGGCCTCATTGCGGTCGATCGACAAACACAGGCGCGTACGGTCAAGCCAAGTGCCGGCTGGCTGGGACGAGTCGCGCAGGCACACGGCTTCTGAGCCTTCTTCTGCTACCTGTAGCAAGCCGGAAATACATCCAAGGAAAAAGAGGAGTACGAAATGACAGCATGGTCTGAAGGTAATGTGCAGGCCAATGGTATTACCATTCATTATTACCGCACTGGCGGCGACAAGAAGCCGTCCATCCTCCTGTTGCACGGGATGACGGATAGTGGCCAGTGCTGGCCGCGTGTGGCTGCTGACCTGGAAGGCAGCTACGACGTAATCATGACCGATGCACGCGGTCATGGTCACTCTGGTACCTCGGCAGATTTCTCGATTGCACTGCTGGCCGAGGATGCGGCAGCAGTCGTTCGAGAGTTGGGTTTGGAAAA
>WNFL01000030.1_pt1 | contig 10746 bp, 12 predicted proteins | sample 5400361 | NCBI WGS metagenome assembly WNFL01 (sample SAMN13153351, study PRJNA577476) | soil metagenome | isolation source: 40 cm soil on Douglas fir-dominated hillslope | place: USA:California | collected 2013-09-17 | reverse complement strand
CAGCCCAGCCGCGCCCTCAGCAGGGGACGCAGGCCAAATTGACGATGATCCCTGGAGGATCCTCGACACCGTCCCAGCATCGCCGCATCGCGATTGCCCTCAAAACCCGATCTCAAGCACTTCCACTCCACTCTCCGTGCGCGCTGCTGCGACAACGACCGTGCCACCGGGAATTCGCGTTCAGCACGCACACGTACCGCACCCCCCTCTCTCGCATCACGCCCTGATCGGGCCTTATACTCCACCCGAGTTGTCGTCGCACCAGCAACAAACCCGAACTCCGACGCGGCGCCTTGGGTCCAGCACTACTGTGCTCGTCTCCAATGGCGTGGGAAGTAGCACCATTCAAGACCCCGACTCCACTCCTGTCCTGCGCAACAGGCCCCACACCCCCCCTTGATGGGGCGAGGTTTCCATGCCCCGCTCCAACCTAAAAGTATTTCCTGCGATGTACTTTGTCTCGTGTCTTCTCCTTTTTCTTGTCGTTTTGTGAGTTCCGTCTCTCTCTTCTTTTCGCCGAGTTCCTGTCTCAATCACGGTCGCTTCAATACCACTGACTCGCGCTCTTCTCCTTGCTTCGCCTTCCACTTATAGGTCAACATGCTCTCACCTGGGTTTGTCTGATCCAGCCTCCGTCTCCACTCAATCATCGTCGTTCGTCCTCGTGCAAACCAAAGACAATCGTTTGTTCCTCCCGTATCGCTCCGTGTCTTCGTTTCGGTCGCCATGAAACAACATGCCCCAGTCATTTCCTTGTCATTGCACGCACGGTTCCTCTTCTCGCTGGGTTTGGGTCTCAAACATGTACACCACCATGAATCGGCTCTCTTTGGTTATTCATCTCACTCTCGGGGCATTGTGTAGTATCTATTTGTACCTTATCCCTCACCGTCCATCCCACGTATCACGGCTTATCGCTATCCAACCGCCACTTGCATGGCCCCCATTCTGCATTTCGTACGCGCCCACTCGCAAACACCCACTCTCCTGAGACCCCCTTATGTACACCGCTATCGCCAAAGATACTCTGTTCACACCACACATCCACAATTCATCTTAAAAAGTAAGCCAGTCTCAGCTATGCAAGTATTCCACGTTATGAGAAAATTCAACGTATCCTTAACTAATTTCCAAACCATAAACACGTTCAAAGAACCAATGAGAATGGCCAGCCGCCCGCCAATGTCCCCTTTCCTTCGGCCTTGTAGTAGAGAGGTACAATCTTATTCGCGGACCGTCAATGCGTTAGATCGTGATCGTCAAATCGTGATCGTTGAGCTAAAAGTCGTCCTCGCCAGATCCCTCGCCCGCGCCCCAGTTGGCGGCCTCCATAAGCTCATCGCTCTCCTTGTACAGCTGGTCGAGACCCGTCAATTGCTCCAGGTACGCGGTGTCGTTGAACGCCCGGAGGAGCATCGAGAAGCCTTCCTTCTCGTACGCTTGGATGACCTAGATGCGCGCCAAGAAATCGCATTCCGAATCAGAAAAAACAACCCCAATACGATAGGTATTCGGCGAAAAGAAAAAAAAAACAACAACAATAAAAATATAATACAGATGGACGTACCGTCTCGCTGCACCCGGTGCACTTATCGTATTGTTGGCCTGTAACTAGGATATTGCGGAACTGACCCAAGTAGCCTCGGATTTGGTGAGGAATGAGCCCGAGGATACTCGTGCCTTCGCCTTGGTCCTCGGCCGTGTTCCCAGGGACGGCCTTGGGATCGTTTGGCGGTGCGGGTGCATACAGCCTAAAAAAGGAAAGATGAAAAAAGGGCGTTGGCTGTCATGAACTGGGGTGCCCTGACTACGAATAGTGTGGGCTATTCACGCACCCTTCGGGATGCTGCAGTGTCGAGCAGAGCAATTCGACTGCGGACGAAGAGGCGATCGCGGCTAGACCCGGCCTCGTCACTGTACACATTTGGTCCAGGGTTCGGTCGGTCAGAGACTAAGAAGAAGGCCAAGAGTCAGCAAAAAGCCGTCACACCCGAGCACGTTAAATTGTAAAACGCACGTCTTTTGGCGCGACTATATCGTTGCAGTAATAGCAGCCCAATTTAACACCACTGTACTCTTTGGGATATGCGGTGGAGCGCGCTCCGTGTCGCATTACCACGAAAGTGTCGAATCCCAAGGCGGCATTCATCACGATCTGCCGATGAACAGGTTAAATCTGAAGAGTGACGCGTGAGGGTCAACCTCACCTTCTTCTTTGCTGCACCCATGACTGTCGGGAGCCAGCGGCTCTCCCGAGAGTCCATCAGCTGGAACACCACATCGTGCTCGTCAAAGAGCTGTTCTAACACCTCCACATCCTTTTTAGTTGACTCAAGGAGTTCATTAGGTACGGGATGACCAGGCATAGGAATTGAAAGGTGGAACCCCGTGGCATCCTAAGAACGGTTAGGATCCGTTGAATCAAATAGGTCATGAGGGACGAGCACTGACCACACCAGGGAATATCTTCTTCAATCTATTGGCAGCACATTCGGCCTTGGGCTTGCCACCTTCTAAGCAGTCCTCAAACTCGAACAGGGGCTGCCGTACAGGATTGGAGAACGACACCTTGCCGGAATCGACGAATGTGACCTTTCGAACACCCCACGCGAGGAGGGTTCTCGCCACGTAACACCCCAGAGTGCCTGCTCCGAGTAAGAGGCACTTGGTGTTGGCGACCTTTTCTAGATCCAGGGCTGGGAGGATTCGCCATCGCATGAGTTTCAAGTTCAGACTGAGGGCTTGATCGGCAAGCTGGAGGGGGTCCATGCTCGTCCCAAGGTCAGCCATACGGGGTGCAAGTTTGTTCTGCGCCGTTCGTTCCCACCCCACAGCCGTAGGTCGTTTTCCTGGCTCACACTTGGCTCCTACTTGGAAAGTACCAAATCGAGAACGCCATTGGGCTGAGCCCGGGGTGGTGGTGTCCCTCCAACAGAGGATTCCGTGCGATTTCGTTTCGGGATAGTGGTGGTAGAGGTATGCCAAGATGTTCAGGAGTGGCCAACCAGGCGATTGCGCTGAGGAAGATGGATCCATGAAACCAATGATACGCTAAAGTGATATAAGGTTGACAATATGGACTAGAGAAAATGAAGAAACGCACAGATCCAGCCGGCACGCCGTCAAAGAATGTTTTGTATTTCGATATTGGACCGATCTCCCATTTCCCTCCTGCGGTCTCCTTGACGAGAAAAGTGGTTGAATGAGCAGGCAAACTATCATGAATAGCTTGAAGCTGAAGGGAAGAAACTCAGAGAAGCATGCGCCAAGTAACAAGTGCGTACCGCATCAGCCCCAAGAGTTTCCTGAGCGCTTGAAAGTCCTTTCTGATCGAGTGTCCAGGCATCTTGGGCTACAAACCCTGGGAAAGCAAACCAGTAGTAGAACTTGTATTTCTTGAGATCGGCAAAGGTAACGAGGAGGAAACGCGTAAAGTCTGGATCTTCTGTGCCGAATGAACCCCATATCTGTGTACCCAGACGTGAGTGCTACGGGAAGATCGAGTAGAATTTGCACAAACCTCATTTGCCACTTCCGCGAATAGAGCCTTCTTATCTGAGGCTTTGAACTCTTCGATGGTGTTAAAGTTGAGTAGTTTACCATTGGCGACCGCTACACTAGCCGCTGGCCTTGTCAATGCGCTTTGGTGAGCACGCCACACCTAGTGTTGCGAATGGCGCCGCTTGTGCGGGGTGCTCACTGGAACGCCTCTTTGGCTAAGCCTTCGCCACCGACGTTGAAGGTGCAACCAAGTCCAATTTCTTTTCCAGATTCACGATCGACGACTATTCGACCGGGACCGTAGGTTGCAGCGACTGGAACGTGGTCCGCAGATAATCGGAGGACGTCGATCTTGAGTTTACTGAGCTGGTGCCATAACTGTGGTGATACTTGAGACTGGAAGGGCGTGAATTGCACAGCGGTCATAGTGACAGACGTAGAAGGGACAGAAACCAAGATGGGCCTGGGTTCTGGCGCCTTCGCGACTAGCAGCAAGGACGATTGCTGTTTGCGTTGCTCTGTGGAAGCTTGATTACCCATTGGGTATCAGAAAACATCTGAGCATGCTCTTATATAGCACGTTCCACTTTCACGCTTGCACGTGAAGAAAATGAACAATCCGCATGGTAGACGCAAGTTTTATCATGCTAATGAGGATAATTTTATTAGAATTTTATTAGACGAATGTGGTTAATTTCGGGTGCATGCGCAGCCGCACAGCCGTGCGCGTGGGTTCCAGTTCTCCCGCTTAGGGGTGGTAAAACAACTCCGCTTCAAGTGTCGGAGTCTGAAATCTGACTTTGTCAGACGTGCACCCTTCCCACCGCCTGAACACCTAGATAGAAATATATTCGAATAATCCTAGTGTGATCTAGTGTGCCTCAACATGCGTGACCCCAAGCCCATCCTCAACCGCAAGCCGCCCTGGCCCAATTAGCCTCGCACCCGTCTCCGCAGCCCACCTTTCCCAACCAATATGTCTGCCTCAATCTCTCAAGTCCAAATCCTTCTTCAAAATCATTTGACAAGCGATCTCACTCGCTCCGTTATCAGTGCAGTCCTCCGCGAATGCACCAACCCATCCGTCCTCGCCGACTTTGTCCTCACGCGAGTTCAACAGCGTGTCGCAGAGACCGCTGAGAGTGGAGACACCATCTGCCCATGCGGATGCGGTCGTCGCCTCCAGCCGCAAGCCCACGACTACCGCGATTTCCAGGCCGCGGCGTTGAATGCAGAAGCAGGCGACTGGCTCGCTGAACTCCTCCTCATCCGTCAGTAAAACCCGTGAGAGGCCTCATGTGCCCTGCTGAGTCTTCCCCCATGCCGTATAGCGATCGGAAAACGCCAAAACTTGCTCCGCAAGCGGGCGTGGTCTCGCAATTTTTACAGCGGAACCGCCCAGTTTGACGAGGAGATCCGCGCAGGACTCGCTTCTGAATGGCAAGCATACGAAGACTTGCAATGTCTGGTCCGCCCCCGTTCGCCCTTGTCATGGTGTCGTCGCTGAGTTGTCCTATTGTCCCAGGTCCTCGAGCGAGATGGTCCCTTCTGTGCGTTGTCTGGGGCCGCAGAGAACATCGCGTGCACCGAGATTTTCCCTACGTCCCAGGACAGGGGCCGTTTCGTGAGCAACCCAAGTCGAGGGCGTCGAGACGACCGCTGATCGAGTTGGATCCAGGACCGCTTCCGCATACTCGCCCACGTATTCTTCGATGGTGAATATGACGAGTACCTAACACCAGATAACGTCCAATCGGTCCGTAACGCGCTCATTCTCAGCGAGAGCTGGATGGCTCGCGTTGACAGCGGCCACCTCATCTTCAGGCCTTTTGAAGGGAGAGTGAGTACCACTTTAGGGGATATAGAATGGTCCACTCACCAGGAAGCAGGTATATGCAATAGGGACTATCGACATCGTCCAGGAGGCGCTACGGGCCTCGACTGAATACGATTGGCGCACCGGCGGAGTTCCAGTGGAGACACTATTGGAATGCGATGCATGTTCCCTCGACGTGAAGCTCCTGGAGAGCCACGCGAGGATCGTCCAAGCATTCCTGGCCACTGGTCAGTGCTCTATTCGTATCACACGATATAAGACTCACTCTCGAGTATAGGTATCGAAGAGAGACTGCGCAGAGAGATCCGGTGGGTTGACGAGATCGCTCCCAACAGACAGAATTCCAACACGCTCGGCGTCGAAAACTTCAAGCACATCCTACATCACAAATTGACCATCTTATAATCAGGTCCTGTATGTAGGCAGTCGTGTTAGGCGTCATCTGTTACTGACGAGCCAGGTAGTCGCGTGCAAATGTGTATCATAGCCGCTCTTTCGTCTTCTTGCAAGTTGTCCTCAATCTGTTGTGGCATAGTCAAGCAGTCAAGTTTCCTAGCCTGGTCAAGCATACCATAGTCAGCACATACACGTCGCTAGCCTCGTAGAACATGTCGTACTTAAAACACAAATTTTGGTTATTCTGTTGCTTCCGCGCTGGAGCGTTGAGTGGGAAAAGTGATCAAAGATACACTCAAGATACCAAGGAATATCAAGAGCAAATCATTGATGCGTCCCTCGTCCAGCAAGCATGATAGAAAGTCCGCTCGCCACGCCTCCGGGTACACGTCGCTTCAAGAGGACTGAGATTGGTGCAAATGGTATGTCTAAATACCTGCGAATGCTGGTATGCTCCCTCAATGGCTCATAATAGGCGACAACCATTTCGAGCCATCAAGGTACGAGTCAAGTTGGTGGCCGCTTTCTGGCTCATCACCCTAACTACTACCACTACCATTTGACCTATTGCGCCTCGTGAAGAATGTGATCGAGCCCTCACTCTTTCGACGTGCACGCTGTGCCGCGGGTCGGTCCGGGAATTTGTCTCCTATATCGTCCTCGCTTCGACTCGAAGTGTCGCAGAGAATTCAACGATTCAAATATATCAATACCTCATAGGTACGCTATAATGTCTCCAAGTGATCCAGTCCAAGTCTTACTACCGCTAACCCCTCGGATGAATCTCGCGCATCAACACAATTTCTCCATTTCCGTATATCCTCTCTCTTAGTGCAAGGGTGCAAGGGCAGGTCCTTAGGTTTTCAACCAATATTTATAGAGAGAAAGTTGAAAATATCCAATGGCAGCCTACATTTCCTTTTGTCTCTTCTTCCACTCCTTCTTCTGAGCACTGGCAGCGGCTTTATTGTTGAATAGAAATCTTGATGTCCGCTTGTCTGCCCCTGTCTTGCGTGAGATTGAAGCCGAACCCGCGAAAAGCATCTATGAATCGTTGTCAACGGTTCGAAGTGGAAGAACTGGATTGAACAAATCGATACGTACTATCCAGAAGCCCCATGCACCAACGACTCCATTGCCCAAACTGAACAAGACCCCAAGTGAGCCTATGTCAAGATAATTCCAACCAATGAAAGCTCCTGCTATGCAAAGAACAGTTAACGGTACGAGCATAGGATGCCCTGTTGCCACCGTTGTGGTTGGTCTATCACCCAGCGGTGATGGGGAAGGAGTCTATGGCAAGGTAAATAATAGCGTGGGGAGCACCAGATAAATTGTACCGCTGTTATGACACACAGTGCAGTGGCTAACAGCAATAATGCATAGTTGGCCGCCATAAATCGTTCCAGTGGAGTGAGGATCACGTCTTGCTGTGGTCCAGAATATGCGAGGAACGCGAGGAAGCGGGGAAATAGAAGTAATGGAAGGGATTGGAGCAACAGCCTGTAAAAATGGCCGTCAGGGATCACCTCTTCGTTCATCAGACCACGGACCACGTCGCCGCCACGCCGGCCCAGATTGTGACTGAGCTGTCGATGCGTTCGGTTACTGATGTACTAGGCTGTTCTGCGTCACTGTCACTTTTCATATTTTCCCTTTTCTCGCGAAGATCTTCCATCTCGAAACTCATGGTGGGTGGCAGAGAAGCTTGATCCATGACGTCAGGCTCAACTGCGTCGTAACCAACCATAAAAGAGGTTCAGGTAAGTTAGTAGTAGAGTACTAGATTGGATCTATACACCCGACCTATCACACTGTAGCATTCTGCTTCCAACCCCGATTCGGACTTCAGCACTGACTGACTGACTGACTATGGTGGTACACGTGTGCACCCTAGCTACCACATATGCACCCTAGCTACCAGGTGTGCTCGGCCTTGGGCCCTTACTTTGTATTGACGTAAGCGCCATCTGTCAAGACACGTTTGCCCCTGCAGTTCGCAGCATTGTCTTTCGTCGGCTGTACTGGGACCTTGATAACTGTGAATAGAGCTATGCAATAGCTTCACCCGTCCGCCTCTTAGAGCCGTCTTCTCCAGCTTGCGTGCTCCGCGAAAGATGCAAGCATTTCAAGGAACGTCCTTGCGTGTCCTCCCTTCGTCGCAGAGCAATCACTCGACAAGCGACGTTGCGAAACTAAAGCAGCTTGGAAAACACGAACCACCAATTGAGCTTGTGCAGTCAGCACCACAGTCTCTTCCCTTCGGCCAAGCGCCCGCCTCCACAGACCCACCAGCACAGGTACCCTATCAAGCATTTCTATCCCTCGTCTCATTTGTCGCTTCCATCGTATTTTCTCTCGGGATTGCAGCTGCTCAGAGTTTTGCCACCTCGCAATCTTTCTTCGGTACTAGCCTCCCTAGCGGAGGAGAAATGTCGGACGCATTATTCAAGTCCTCTAGGGTTTTCGCTTGGGGGGGAGCACTCTCAGCAATAGGATTAATGGCGAGCTTGGCTCTGCAATTGCTTTTAACGAGCCCAAGGATGATGAAGGGAATGCTCTACCATAAGCTACTCAGGCCTATGGTAGCATGCATGGCGTGGTTGTCGGTAATTGTAGTCTGCGGCGGCATTGTGTGCGTTGCAGAGGCCATTAAAGTGATTGACCGAAGGGCAGGCCTGGCCGTACAGGTAAATTATATTCCGTATCCTTAGTATGTTGCATCTAACACAGCTCCCCTCATAGTGGTCGTTGCTGCCTATTGCGTTTGGGCCGCTCGTGGCTTTTATATGGGCACACCTTTGATGTCCACCGTACCATCGTATGGAAACCTGATTATAGTGCAGTGGACAAACATCATTTGGGACTTGTATTCGAATTTTACTAATTGGGTTGCTTTCTCGCTCAAAGGGTTGATCCTTTACCTGAGACGCAGGCATCCTACAGAGGAATACCGGGCTGGAACTGTACTGGCGGATACGGGAATTACCAGTTTTGACTTGACTCGAGGGTACCGAACCGATTTTCAGGGAGGGTCTTACCAGGAGGATGGTACCAGTGCCTAAGCAACGCCGGGAGAAGCAAGTTCATGGCTCAATCTGACATAAGTGCATATAAAACTAGGGTTTCCACCTCAGAGACAAGAGAGTGCCAGTGCGGATGAAACCTGGCCTGTACTGTGTGGGTAATGACCACAGATATACGTAAGCAGCCGCTAGAAGATGACAGGGGAGAAGGGAGGACGAGATACGTACCTAAATACCATACCTGCACATTTGGGAAACACTCTAGGCTGACCTGTCACAAGCCGGTCTCACAAAAAGACGCTAAAAGTAAATCAAGAACTCAGATATCTGATTGGTTTACAGGTTAGATCTCTTCATCCCGTCGCAATGGGCGAAGGAAGGATTTAGAATGCATCATGCTGGCGAGGAACACTGAACACACGTGCTCTGAGCTTGTCATTATTTGAGTCCTTGCAAACCGAATTGCACCAACACTTCCTCGACCTTAGATACGTCCACGCAGGCACAAATCCTCTTTCTAGGAACCTCGATTCTACGCCCATGCCAGTCGCAAGACGCCATTCTTCTCGCTCCCGACCATCGATGAACGCTCACGTAGCCGATGTCCTCAACCTTGACCCTGAGGAACATATGCAGTCATCCACAGCATCCTCAAGCTCCTTCGTCACCTCAATCTTGCACAAGCAAATACTTTTGGGTGCATATTGCCTCTTTTGCGGGAACTGTACTTTCCGCTCGCGTGCCATGACCGACTTCCTGGAGCGGATCGGCACTGGGAGGCCGGTATCGGCCCCCCTTGCCCCTGAATTCCTTCCAGAACAGTTTCTCCTGAGATTCAGAGATCACGCTCCGCTGTGGCACATGGACCAGTCCACTTTTGCCAAAAGACACGTGGAGTGCAGCACAACTTGAGTGCCCCGCGCCAGGGGCTCAGTTCCTCAGCTCGAACGAAAGCACCAGTAAGCGCATTTGACGAGGGCAGCGACGCTGGTCCGGAAGACCATATCATCGAAAGAAGTGGGCTTAACACCACTGGCACCAACAATCTGGTCGCGAAGAGGCTGGCTTGTTTGCTGGACGAGACCCTCCATAGGTGACCGCGCACGCAGGTCATTGACAAACGCAAGGCACCGTACGTAATATGCGAGAGGATGGCAAGCAGCTTAGCTGTCCAGTGTGCATGTTTCGTTTCAAACCGACACATTTGAGTGGTGCAGCACTGAAGTGAGAAATAAAATTAAAGCCCTCAAGCCATGTTAAATATCGCTAATATAACGATTTCACAAGGAATACCACAATCCAAGATTAGATTTAAGAAAAAGAAGTTCAACTAGCAGAGATGGCGAGTGGGGGCCAGCTGTCCTTTGAGCGGGTGAGCATTGAGACTAAAATAGTAACCCACGGGCGGCATCATAATCCGGTATCAAGATCAAAGCTCTGACTTGACTGCTGGCATCGACCGTCTGTCACTGGCCAAACATACTTGTCCCAGATCTCTCCCGATCAATTCTGCACCTCCAAATCCCATCAAGGCGAACAAGCATGGCGACTCAAGCAACAAAGGAAATCAATCTGTGAGTATTCCACGGCTATAGAGCGCTGTATCATCGCTGATGATACCCCAAGCCTCTACTTGGATGGTGCGGCGCTTCTCTTCAATTTAGGTCCATACCGCTCATATCGGATAACTAAAAGAAATCACCGTGCAAGATGCCCCTGATTTGAAGTATAAGCTGGGTTTGTTTGTAGGAAGTGAGGCAATAGAATTACAGCAGACAGACAACCGGACCTGGGCACCAGTCCAACGCCCGTATGTCCTTTGTTTCCCCATAACGTGCGCTTGATGAATTCCGTGCGTATATAGAGATATTTCTCCGACATCCAAGGTGCATATGGATATTTTTATTTTATTTTATTTTTTGCGCCGAGCTGGAAATGCTGCAACGATTTTCACAAGGATCGAATCACTCAGTGTCCGAAGCCGTC
>WNFL01436793.1_pt1 | contig 10747 bp, 13 predicted proteins | sample 5400361 | NCBI WGS metagenome assembly WNFL01 (sample SAMN13153351, study PRJNA577476) | soil metagenome | isolation source: 40 cm soil on Douglas fir-dominated hillslope | place: USA:California | collected 2013-09-17 | reverse complement strand
GAAATCTCCTTCGCAGCCATGATTGCCTCCGTCGTCCCTACCGTCGACGAAAGCGAATCATCAAATCCTTTCAATTTGGTTGAAGCGGGCGACTAGTGCAATGAAGCTCCTTGCACGCAGCGTCAAAAGCTTCACCCATCGCCGCAGTTGCTTCAGGCTCAAACGCGCCTTGTGCTGTGAAGGGATTAATTGGCATGGCCGTTTGCGTCCCAGCCGTTTAACCCTCACCCCCCGGTCACAAATTGGACATATGCTAGGCGGTCAGTCAAATAGAATTCCGATTATGCCTTGATTTGCAACCCGCGCCGCACTCATCATGTCGGCCTGCAAATCCATTTGCATGCCTCTGAAGTGCCTGCTTCTCGACGCCGTCGACGAAGAAATTGCACGTTCGCTCCTATTTTTGACCCCTTTGTCGGCCACGCGACAATCGCCGGTCAACGACTCAGGTACCTCCGGACGCATGGCGGCGTCCCCACGAGAACCGGGCCTCAGTAGGGAACAGCGCCGTGCACTGGCGCTGCTCGCCAACACTCCATACGGCGTCATAGAAGACCTCCTCGTGCACGCCTATGAATTCGACAGAGACATGATTGCCGGTCTCGTCGACGAAGGCCTCGCAACGGCACGGCGCGAGATAATCGCGGCTTCCGACCGCACGACGATAGAGGTGGCCCGCATCATGATCAGTGATGCGGGCCGGAGTGCGCTCGAAGGTTGATCGAGCGCAGCCCCGGGATAGGTCACGCGCCTAGGCCGCCTTCCGCCTTGCGCCCGCTGAGGCAAATCCAATTCGTCCAATCTGCACCGCTTCCGCTCGCTGCTCCGGGGTGAGATCGGAGCGGAGCGCCACCACCACCTTAAGCCCTGTCTCCGGATCAGCGCCGCGTGCGATGCGCGATCGTCGCGTCTCTTCACGAAGAGCAGCAAGCCAAGCGTCGATGGTAGAGGGCAGTTTTCCCACTTCCAGCCAAGGGCGGCCCAACCCATCTACGGCCATGTGACTATCGGGTCCTGGCGAACGGCAACCCGGAATGACGCCGCGCTCACCGGCGGGGCTTTTGCCGTGGGTCATACTGATCGTAATCGGCCGGCCCAGGAACGCGCCGCTGCGGTCGGCGTTGGCTCTCCGCGTGGAGGCTGTCCAGACGCAGAGCCTCACGCAGCCCCGGCCCTTCCTGCGGCTAGCCGGCCCGTAGGGCCGGGGCCTCGGATGTGATCCTGGTCCTATCTCCCGCCTGATCGAACCTTTTGCCGATTGCTCGGCACTATCTCGTTTGCGGAGCGGTCCGTGATGCCGAACGAACTGCACGCAAGCTTGGCCGTACACATGGCGACGCCCCCTCGAAAAAGTCGTCTCAGCCCTAAAGCTCGGCGCGCGCTGGAGCTGCTCGCCAACAATCCGTTCGGCGTCAACGAGGATTTGCTGCGAGTTGGTCACGGATTCAGCCGCGGGATGACGGCCGGCCTTATCCGTGCTGGACTCGCGCTGCGGTACCGCATGCCCCTACGAGTCGGCGGCAGAACGATTGAGGTCATCTACGTGAGAATTACGGACGCCGGCCGCAGGGCGATCGAAGGTTGATCGCGCCCGCCTGCCCACTTGCCCAACGCCGTTCTGGCGCATGTTGCCGAGCGTCATGGGACGGATCGGTCGTCATCCCTGGCCATATTTCCAAGCTAAGAACAGGCAGGGAACGAAATCAAGGGGCGGTCTCCCGCACCTACTTAGACCTTTAGGCCGCGGACTTAGACCCTTTGGTCACGGCGCTGCACCGCCATTAGCTTCTTTGCCGGCTGTTTGAATTCCTTCGCCGCTATCTCAATGGCCTCGCGTTCGTCAACCGCCTCGATTTCGCCGACCCATTGGCGCTTCGCGGCGAGCTTGAAGACGTGCCACTTGGTCTTTGTCGGCGGTGGCGGTTGTTGCGGCTTGCGGGACATGCCCGTCAGTATTGGCCGCAAGGTAAGTACGTTCAACGTGGCGAGGGGCGAGCGGCTCGCTCCCAATCCAACCTCACGGAGGGATCAAGCTGGTGGGGAAAGACGGGTGTTGATTTACCTAACAGCCGCTGATCTACATGAAATGGGGGCGTATTTCAAAAGGAGGTGGGGTTATGCGCATCGGGGCATTTGCAATGGCTGGCCTGCTTGCATTTGCGGTCAGCATTCCAGCGTCTGCAGAAACGAAGAAAAAGCCGCTCGCGCCGACCGTCAACAACTTCGAGGCGTGCGAACAAAAGGCTCTCGATTTGGGACTGCCACACGGACAGGCCGGACACGCCGAATATGTACGCGAATGTATGGGGCAGCGGCCTACGAACAGCCGCTCCACCGGCTAGACCTAGTGCGCCGCAACCACGCGGAGCAACAAAAAACCGGCCGTCACAGTGACGGCCGGCCCAAGTTGGCTCCTAACGCGGCGGAACCTATGCCGTCCACGACGGACCGGAACCGGTTTGGGGACCATAATCAATTTTGAGGCCCCAGCCCTCCGGGGAAGCAATCGCGGACCAGTTGGGCCGGGGCCGCGTAAGGGGAGCCTACTCGATCATCTCACACCGGAATCCAACGCAGGCCGCAGCAGCGTGTTCCGAGTTGTGCAGTGCGCGGCTGTTCGTTACCTGCGGCTTCTGCGGCTACCATAGCGAGGTCAACGTCGACGCTTGGCCCGATGACGTGCCGGTGCCGTCGTTTGGGCCGCGCATGCGGTGCACGAAGTGTGGCAAGCTCGGCGCTACGGCGAGACCGAACTGGATCGAGCGGCGGGATTACTTGCCGGGCGGGGCGAAGCGGTCCTGACGGAGGAGGCGCAGGCGGCGTTCGCCAAACGTTATGAGGAGTCACGGACGCGGGGCGGAGGGAGATCGGGGAGTAGATCGGGGCGACCCGAAGGCCGCCCCTTGATTGCCGCTGAGTGGATCGAATTGACGGTCATAGGCGTTTTTCTTTTCGCGGATTGGCTTGATAGCTTCCGCGCGGGGAATTGTGCACTTGGGGCCACGCTGACACGTTGCTTGCCGCAGGAAAATCAATGTCAAGGACAGAAGTCAGAAGCTCTGACGGTGCAATAGCAAGTTCTGTGACTGCTGCATACCTCCACGGTACGCCGAGGAGTCGGCTGCTCAAGCACACGCCTGGCTTCTTGTATATCCTCCTTCTTTTCATAGCCGGGAGGTTCATTTTCGCTGATCCAAGAGCTACCTTGGTCCAGTGGGGCGAGTACCACCTCTCTTGGGTTGAGATCCTTATGGTCGGCGCCGCGATGATGGCGATGGCCGAGCAGCTAAGGGTTTCTCACCCTGGAGTCGATAACACGATGGAGGCCATTTTGATGGGCGCAATCGCAGGAGTTCAGGTCCTGCTTTTCGCTCTCGGGGCGGCCGGTGTGAGACCCCTCGCTATCTTCAACAACACTGAGTTTCTCATGCTCACTTTGATCAGCGTGACTCAGGCTGTCGTTGCCACTTTGATTAACGCCAGGACGCTACGGCGGACGATCGGCGTAGGTGGCAACGTTTAGCGCTGGCTGCGCTACAAGTCAGATTTGGATTGCCAACGCCGCCAGTCGATAATTGCTGCTGTTGCCCGCTCTGCTGGCTTGCTAGGCACGGCAGCTCTGGCCGCTGGCTGGGATGTGCCTCAGAAAAAAGCCCGCGGCAAGGGGGCGCGCGCAGATATCAACGGGCGGAGAGGTGATCGGAACCGATGGTCCGCTGATCGTGCGGCGTCGTCAATCGCCCCCATTCTGGCGCCTTAGAACACGGTTTGCGCGGCTAGCGCAAATTAGCTAGCGCTCGTTTCAGGCAAATGACCCCCAAGATCGCGCACTTTGCACGCACGTGCACTACTCAATACTCTGCGTTCTCGCGCGGATCGTGCGTAGCGTCCCAACTGCCGCTGTGTGTTGCCCGCCAGCGGCCGCTGACTGTCTCTTGGCTCGGCCCTGAGTAACCGTAGACGTTGCTCGGCACTGACACACTGGCAGCCGCCGCGAAATGGTGAACAGTGTTATGATGGCGCGCGTTCGATTTTGCCATTGCCGGCGACACTACCAGCGCTGCGACACCAATTGCTGGCAGGATCACTTTCAAATTCGATTTCATGTTTAACTCGCGGCGTCATGAAGTGCGGCGTCGTGCGTGGTGTAGGGGCGACCCTTGTGGTCGCCCCTTTGCCCGCCGCATCCGCCGGCAACGGGGCGACCACAAGGGTCGCCCCTACGTTTCCGAGGCGCGTCACAGGTCGCCAATCACTGCAGGCGCAGCCCGCGGAACGGCGTCACCAGCACCGACAGCTTCGAATTCACGCCGCCGTCGGTCGCCGACATGTTCGTCATGAACAGCAGCCGCCCCTTGAACACGGCGCTGGCGTTGAAGTCGAGCGCATTGTTGCCGGTTCCGCTGTAGCGATGGATCAGCTTCCCCTGCGGCGAGAATACGTCGACCTCGTTTGCGATGTTCGCCATCACGTAAAGATTACCCTTGACGTCGAACTGCATGCCGTCGGCATAGTACAGCGCCACGGGGCCATTGAGATGCAACTCCTTATCGATCGTCGCGCCGTCGGCGAAGAGCTCAATTCTGCCGGGGGGAGCGTCCCCGTCGATCGGAATGCGCAGGACCTGCCGGTTTCCGGCGTTGTCCACATATAGAAAGTGCTCGCCCGCATCGAAGGCGAGATCATTGGCTCCAACCGGCTGGTTGGGGTTTTGCGAAAGCAGCGTAGGATCCACGAACCAGTGCGTGACCCTGGCGTCGTCGCTGGAGAGTTTGAAAATCGTGCCGAGGAAAGAGTCTGTCACGTACTTGTTGCCATGGCGGTCTTCCGCAATGCCATTGGGGAATGCGAAGCCGTTGGCGATGGTCGTAACCTGATGGGTACGCGGATTGATCTTGAGTATTCTGCCGTGCGGCTGAATGTTGTCGGCCTGGTCGAGGACGTAAAGGGAGCCGTTCTCCCACAACTCGCCTAATAAACCGACCGCGGCGGCTCCGGGCGCGGCCGGAACCGGAATGATGTCGACGAGGCTGCCGTCCTTGTTGATGACGCAGACATAGCCAAAGGCGGTCGCGCTGTCGGAATTCGACGCGACGTACAGGTTTCCGTCCGGGTCGGTGATGAGGCCTTCGGGCTGCCGGCAGACGCCTGCGGCCGCCGTCTGCAGGTTGGGGCCAAAGTTCTGCACCGTGCCCACTGGCAGGTCAGCGAGATCGAGGGCGACGGCGGGCGGCGAAAGGCCTGCGATCGCCAATGCGAACCATGATAAGCGGCATGCTGTGCACAGAGTCATGACTGTCCCCTCCCCGTGATTACGGCTAACGGCCGAAAAATATTGGCCGGTCCGAATTTCTTATTACGCCGGGCGGAGTGTGCGCGAAATGAGCGACAGAATCCAGTCGCCGCGGGGGCGGATGAGCACCTACTCCCGAGCATCGCCCTAAATAGCGTGTTGACAATGTCGACACAAATATGCATCATTTCACAATGGCAAGATCGTCACAGGCAGCCGATGCGAATATTCACCTGCGAGCGCGGCCGCAGGATCGTAAGCTTATCGACCGGGCCGCGGAATTGAGCGGCGCCAACCGGTCGCAATTCATGCTGGCGTCGGCCTTGAAGGAAGCAAAGAACGTTTTGCTTGATCAGACGACGATCTATGCCGACGCCAAGACATTCAGGCAGATTCTTGATTGGATGGATAAGCCGGCAACCGCGCAGGAGACCGCCGGCATGAAGAAGCTTCTGGCCGCAAGAACGTCCCGCAAGCGTGCCTAGCTCGGAGAGCCGACTGACGGGGCCTGAGCCACTCGCAGCCGGGCACGACCTCTCCACATTCAATTCGGGCGAGCCATCTCTCGATGATTGGCTGCGTCGGCGAGCGCGGCAAAACACCGAGATCGCGGCCAGCAAGACCTACGTGGTATGCCCGGCCGGTATGCAACGAGTTGTCGGCTACTACGCGGTTTGCATGGGCCAGATTCTCAATCAAGACACGGTCGGCTCGATGCGGCGGAACATGCCCGTAAACATTCCGGCCGTGATTCTGGGTCGTCTCGCTATCGACGCGGCCTGGCAGGGCCAAGGCCTTGGCCGCTTGCTGCTGGCCGATGCGGTGGAGCGCTCCCAACGCGCCGCCGACGAGATCGCGGCACGTCTTGTGATTGTGCACGCGATCTCGCCCGCAGCCGAAGCGTTTTACGTCGCCCACGGGTTCGCGCCGTTGCCGGTGGAAACACCGACCTACGCACTCGATCTCGTAAAGTTTGCACGCGTGGCCCGGCAAAAATAGCCATGGGCCATGGTTGCTCGGTCCCGCACTGTTGACGCGAACCATAATTTCACAAATTCGCGAAATCGATCTCCTTGTTGATATCGAGCGTGCGGTGCACCGGGGGAAGCGGATATTTGAGGCCGGTCGCGCAATTGAACAGCACGGCGCGCTCGTGGCGGCCGATGCGGCCATCGCTGAGGCTCTGCTTATAGGCCGCGTAGGTGGCGCCGCCTTCAGGGCACATCAGGAAGCCTTCGTCGCGCGCGACCTCGTCTACTGCCTCGGTGATCGCGTCGTCCGTCACCGCGATGGCGAAGCCGTTGCTTTCGCGCACGGCCCGCAGGATCAGAAAATCGCCGATCGCCTGCGGAACCCGGATGCCGCTCGCGATCGTATGGGCATTCTCGAAGCGCGGCGCATGCTCCACGCCGGCCTCGAACGCCCGCACCATCGGGGCGCAGCCGGCGGCCTGCACGGCGATCATGCGGGGACGTTTGGCGCCGATGAAGCCGATCGCTTCAAGTTCCGCAAAGGCCTTCCACATGCCGATCAACCCGGTGCCGCCGCCGGTTGGATAGAAGATGGCGTCGGGCAGCTCCCAGCCCAATTGCTCGGCGAGCTCCAGCCCCATGGTCTTCTTGCCCTCGATGCGATAGGGCTCCTTGAGGGTCGAGACGTCGAACCAGCCTACCCGCTCCTTTCCGGCGCCGACGATTTTGCCGCAATCGTCGATCAGGCCATTGACCCGATAGACCGTCGCGCCCTGCAGCGCGATCTCGCTGACATTCACCTCAGGCGTGTCTTCCGGGCAGAAGATCGTGGTCTTGATGCCGGTGCGGGTGGCATAGGCTGCGAGCGCTGCGCCCGCATTGCCGTTGGTCGGCATCGCCATGTGCTTGATGCCGAAGGCCTTGGCCATGGAAACCGCCATCACGAGGCCGCGGGCCTTGAACGATCCGGTCGGCAGCCGTCCTTCGTCCTTGACCAGAAGCTCGGCGCTGCCGAGCCTGGCCGCGAGCCGCGACAGCCCGACAACCGGCGTCACGGCCTCGCCAAGGCTGACAATGTCCTGCGCGCGGCGGACCGGCAAGAGCTCACGGTAGCGCCACAGGTCGGGCGCCCGCTGCGCCAACGCCTCCTTGCTCAGCGCTTTGGCGACCCCGGCAAGATCATAGTGCACCAGCAACGGCTTGCCGGCGCGCGACAGGTTGTGCACCTCGTCCGCAGCGTGGTGCTCCCCCGTCAAGGCGCATTCCAGATGGGTCACGAAGGTCGGCCGCTCGGCCGTCAGGTTGTCCTCGAAATGCAAGTGGTGGTCTCCCCGAATTGCGCTACGTTTCGCCGGACCTGTATTTCAGAAGGAGCCCCACTATGACAAGGACCACGACATTCGCCGCGTCGCTCGCCGCCTTGATCCTTGGCTGTTCAGCGACCGCTTCGGCCCAGACCGCGCCAACCTTCGAGAAGAACAACTACAACTATTCCGAATGGGCCAAGGGCCGTTTCTCCGAGGCCGTGACCGTGAGTTTCTCCGGACCAGCCAAGATGATCTTTTTGGCCGGCGTCGGGGCCGAGGACGAAAACGGCAAGCCCGGCGACATCCGCCACAAGGACGACTTTGTTGCCCAGTGCCGCTACGCCTACGACAAGATCCGGCGCGCATTGGAGAAGAACGGCGCCGGGTTCGGCGATATCGTCAAGATCGTGAGCTATGTCACCGACATGCGTTTCCAGGCCGACTACGGCAGGTGCCGTTCTGAGATTTTCGGCGCGACACACGCTCCTCAACATCGTGCAACTGGCATGGCCCGGAATGATGGTCGAGGTCGACGTCACCGCAATGGTGCCGGCCAAGTGAGGTTTCCTCGTTTGCGGAAGGGGTGAGGCCTCCGACTGAGGTGGTATTATTTACAGTTTTTCCGGCGGTGAATTCCGATCTTGGTAGCCGTTCGATCGACCTTGTTCGGAGCGCGGTTCAGAATCATGAATACTTGCCGCTCAAGTCGGATGTCTGCCAAAATCGCACTTGTACCCATTATCAAACCCGCAGCCAGATAAGTAAAAGTCAGCGCCCTGGAAGGTTGAAAACAGCTAAACAGGAAGAATGCCAGAAATATGATGCTAGCCTGATACATGAAGTGGATCAGGGCTGATCGTTGTCGGATCGTCGGAGTATTTAGCTCTGGATATAGAGTACGGACAGCGGCGTAAAGAACCTCCGATTCGGAAGCCTGCACGTCATAACGTTGTCGAATCCAGAGCCGATAATTCAAATTTCCGCGCTTTTCATTTATCCAGTCCAGCAAAGACAATATCGCGTAGTCATATAGAATGGTTCGATATACGGAAAATAAAACCACACCGCCAAGAAGGCAGGCGCCAACAACTAAGCCGACCTTCTCAAGGGGCGCTGCAGACAAGATAGTACTATCGAAAATATAAATACACACAAGAAATATTGCTCCGGGAAAGAGAAACTTTAGAGCATCGTCGAAATTCGTCCGCGGAACTTCCATCGCAGCCTCACCGTTGGCGATAAAAATTATATCGCCGAATACGCGTCACAGGTACTATGGATAGGTGCAATTGACGGCAGTTATCACATTCAAAATCAAGTCAAAGCAGGTCGATGCCTGACGCCACAGAACGTATATAGAACACGATTCCTCTATTGGCAACGACGAGTCAAGCTGCAAGCTATGTTGCGGCTGTATCATCGAACCCATCAATGCACCATCACTTCCGCGGCGCAAAATAGCGAAGATCCGGCGGCGGCTGGTCCTTCTTGGACGGCATCAGCATGTCGTCTCCGCTCAGGAAATAATCCTGGCCGCCGATCAGAACATGATGATTGTCCTCGGAGCAGTTGTACTCCAGCCGGACCGTGTTGGAGTCGCGGCGATATCGCTTCGTGACTGTCCAAGGCCGCGTCAAGGCGTGGTCGATGACGGTGATCTCGTCGTTGAGCGCATCCGGATTGCCCTTGTCGAGAAAAAGGCGCTCCTTCACCACCGTCTGGTTGTCGGCGTGAAACGGCATGCCCGTGCCCTCGTAGGTTCGCGGGCCCTTGAGGCCGCGGGTCTCGATCTCCAATACGTCGAGCCGGCCGTCGCCATCGGTATCGATCCACCGGCCGATCGAAAGCCCAAGAAACGTCGGCTCGATCTCGTTCGGCCAGTCGCGTCCGTCGGTGAGAATGCGCCTGGGCATGGAATGGGCAAACAGCATGTAGGTGGTGGCGGGCGTGACGACGATCTCCATGTCGAACACCACCGTCATGACGCGCGGCATGGCGAACGGCACGCAGCGCGACGGTGCGTCGTTGCCCTGTCCGCCGGCCTTCTGGTCCGCAAGACTTGCCTCGAAGATCGCCTGGTACTCGGGCGTGAACGGCGGCTCCTGAGCGCGCCCCAGCGGCTTCGTCTGGTCCCATTGATTGCCGATCCCGACCGGCTTGCGCCAGACCCCGGAAAAGTCCGGATACTTGGTCTCGTCGAATGCGAATGCGCCGGTCGCGACCGAAAGCGCTGCGAACAACACCGCCATGGGCGTTGCGGGACCAGACGAAGCAAGAAAAGCCATACCTTCCTCCCCGGTGTCGCGTTGTTTGTTCGCGTTGCCGACGCCAAGCGCCCCTTCCTCACCCTCCCTCGTGGGGCGGGCAAAGTCGCCTGGCCGCAGCTGATGATCGCGGCGCACTGATTTCGCGCGCCTTTGCCCACGCGGTCATGCGGCGAAGTCGGACCGCGTGGGCAAAGGCGCACAACGGCCTCTACCAACAACCCCGCTCTACGCGATGCGCCTTTGCCCGCCCTACGAGGGCGGGTGGAAGGAGTGCAACAAGCGAAGAGCCGACGCTGCCACGAGGTGCAGCTCGAAGCAAATATACATCGCGCGACGCCGGCGGCGGAAGGTGTCACGGAACTGTCGTACCCCTGTGGTCCCATTCGGCTGAACGCCCCCAGCGCGGGCTCCACTGCGCCCTCTTGGGCCACGTGGCGCCGGCTGCGCGCGCCGGGCCTTCAGGCGCGATGTTAAAAAGTCCCGCGATGCTCTGCGTACCTCATCAACTTGACGTTATTTAGTTCGATGAAAGGGAAGCGCCGGCTGTTGGTGCACGCGCTGCTCCTTCTTGCGGTTCGGCGGGACCGCTAAAGAAGCCGCCGCGTCCGTTTCACCGGAACGTGCTGCCATATCAAAAGGAGGGCGCGCCTGTGTCATCCGATCGTGAAAAGTTGATCCTGAGACCGGGCCCGGTGGTCGAGACGATTGAGAGGCTCGTGGCGCGGATCTTCGAGCGATTCGGGGATTGTGGGCTTTACCGGGTGTGCGCCCAGCTCCACGCAATCGCGAAGGTAGATACGCGACGTGCAATCAGCATCGGACGCAGCTACATGTGGTTGCGCGCCCTCGTTTTCGGCCTGCTGGCGGCAGGTATCGCGGTCCTGGGATGGATGCTGACGCTGATCGACT
>WNFL01436496.1_pt2 | contig 10748 bp, 8 predicted proteins | sample 5400361 | NCBI WGS metagenome assembly WNFL01 (sample SAMN13153351, study PRJNA577476) | soil metagenome | isolation source: 40 cm soil on Douglas fir-dominated hillslope | place: USA:California | collected 2013-09-17 | reverse complement strand
CTCGAATGGCTGCAGATAGATGTCCGTGAGCGTTTTGTCGAGAAAGTGATAGACGAAGAAGCCGAGCCGGTTTTTATCGGAGAGCAATGCCAGCCGGAGCTTCTCGTCTTCGCCGGCAAAGAAAATCTCCTGATCTTCGGTGGATGGCGCTCCGAGGACGTGTTGATACGCGGCGCGATAGAAGGGCCGCTTGGCATCGACCGCCTCGTGGACGTAGTAGTAGCTATTTCCGTCCGGCACGAAGGCAAATCCACGCAAATATCCGCGGGGGAGGAGATCAGGGAGGCGCTTCCGAGTCGCGATTTCGAGCAACTCAAATGTCCCCGTTCTCTCTCCCCCTTCTTTCACCTCATACAGGAGCAATCGACCGTCAGGTGAAACACGAAGTGGTTTGACCGCAGTGTATTTGCCTGTCCCCTTTTCGGCGGGGTCAATCAAGAGTTGGTCTTCGCCGTCTGCACCGTCACGCATGTAAATGCAAGGCTGCTCTTGGTCGGGCAGGCGCTTCCGGAAGAAATAGCGGCTGCCGGCTTTTTGCAGGGAGTCCTCGGTTTCGACGGCGAGGAATTCTCGGATGCGCTCGCGGATGCGTTCGCGTCCTGGGATGCTGTTCAGATAGTTGCGCGCATAGCGGGTTTGTTCTTCGATCCAGGCTCGCGTGCGCGGCGAGTCCTGGTCTTCGAGCCAGCGATAGGGGTCCGTGACGGCAACCCCGTGGAAAACCTCCGTCACCGGCTCGAGGGTCGAATGGGGCGGCGTCATCATTAGTTGATGCATTCGACCCTCCTTCGCGGGACGGAGTCCGCTTCTTGCTTCATTCGACGGGTGAGACTCCGCAGATAGCCGGGCACTTGAGGAATTTCCAGTCGTTCTGGCTCCCGCCAACTGTTCCCCGCGACCGCGTAAGCAAATACGGCCACCAGTGGCGAGAACAAGAACGCCTCGGAAACATGCTCGGACAAAGAGACGGATTGCCAGCGCTGAGCGTAGGACGATCTAATTGCGCCTTCGAATCGAACCAGTCCTGGATAATCTTTCCGGATATGGGAGATGAGGTATTCAAACGTCAGGAAAGGATGACTCACGTGCCCTTCGGCCCAGTCGATGAAAACACAGCGCTCAGAACCGAGGAGGATGTTGCCCGGGTTGAAATCACTGTGGCCCAGGGCGTCTGGAATGCGCACTGCCTCTAAGCAATGCAGGGCGTTCTTTAGTGTTGCCCCGAGGTCGGAAAGTTCATGCCGAGAGAGAATCGCCGGCGGAACTTTCGGTTGCTGCTTCATCAGATCACCCATCACTTCGAGGAAAGGGTCGACCAATTCGAGCAGCATGCCGGCGCGCGTCAATGGATGCGATCTGAAGATCAGCCAGCGCTGTCGCAGCGTCTTTCCAGGAGGATGGCTTTTCCACTTCTTTGAGCGGAGGCCCGCCGGCATCCGACATCAGCCAGCCGTGGCAAGCCGGTTGAGTGCCGAGCAGGGATGGCAAATGTTCAGGAAACAATTCCGCGAGAGCTATCGTGATTGGGAATTCATGCAGATTCGGTTTGCCAACAGCTTTGAACCAGACGGGATGCTGTGTTGTCTCGAAACGGATGAGCGAAAAGGTCTCGCAGCCGTTCAGTTGCTCGAAGTCTTTCAACTCCATTGCACGCGGGCGAATTACCGTAGTCACCCAATCCTGGAGATGGCTCAACCAGCCGAGTCTGCAAAACGGCTCTGGATCTTCTCCAGCCATCCGATTCGTAAATCTCAAGTAGCTGGATTCGAGAACTCGTTGTTTGTTGTTTTTCAGAAGGTGCGAGATTGCATGATGAACTGGGAACCAGTTGATCCCTTCTGGTGATGCGCACGTCCGGACCTGAGCCTCAAGTGCGGCAAAGTAGACGGGGAGAGGATTTTGCTCCAACAAGCCAGAAAACAGGAGAACAGAAGGTATACGCCAGCGATCTCGAAGGACGGTTGTAATCTCTTTTGCCGATCGAGCGAACTTGGGAATGCCAACGAGTGGCAGGTCATATGCTGGAGATCGTGAATCCAAAAGGACTTCTGTTCCGGCACGATTAAATACAATCAGGCGGTAGGCATCCGTCTTTGTGACTTCCTCGACTTGAACCTGATGTGTCGCCACCATCATGTCGGCGATGGTGCGCTCCGAGCAAGGAGCGGTCAACGAGAAACAGTTGCCCTTTTCTGCCAAACGCTTACCCTTTTCTGCTTTTTTCAGTGTCGGCTGCTATAGGAAGGGGGGAACTTCTTCTATTGGACACGGAATAGAGCACTTCCATCTGGAGAGGGGGCCGACTTGAAGAGGTTCGGATAGATGCGGCCGGTCTCAATCAACTGCTCATGCGTTCCTTCTTCTTCGATTACGCCATGGTTGAGAACGACGATTCGATCAGTCCATGTAAGCGCGGACACGCGGTGCGAGACGAACAGAATTGTCTGCGCGGCAAAGTGCTGAGTGAGATTGATATAGACCTGCCGCTCTGATGGGACGTCGAGTGCCGAAGTGGATTCATCCAAAAGAAAGACCGAGGGCTTCCGGAGCACTGCCCTAGCAAGGGATAAACGTTGCCTTTCACCTCCCGAAAGAAACATACCTCGGGGGCCAATTTGAGTGTCCCATCCTCTTGGCAAGGAGTGAATGAGCGCCGTTAACCCTGCAACTTCAACTGCCTCCCAGAGCTCCTCTATTGACGCGTCGGCCTTGCCTAGCAATAAGTTTTCCTTGATCGACCGGTCAAACAATATGGCTTCTTGCGGAACGTAGCAAAGCCTGGACCGAAGACTGGCCAGAGTTGCGTCCCGTACGTCCATCCCATCAATGCGTACGACGCCTTTGTTCACGTCGTACAACCTAGCGATGAGCTTGGTGACGGTACTCTTGCCACTCCCGCTGCAACCCACCAGCGCAATCTTTTCCCCTGTTCGAATCTCGAGGTTTAGTCCGATCAATACGTGTGGATTGTCACGATATCCAAAGAAGACTCCTTCGAGGATGATTCCCGCTTGAGTCCTCCGTGGTAATTCCACTGCCGCAGGGCTCTCACATACACTCGGGTTTTCGTCGATGATTTTGAGGATTCGTCGAAGGCTGGAGTTCAAACGATTCAGCCGAGAATAAATGTCTACAGCGGCGCTCAGGGGTGCAAACAACCTTGCCAGGTAACTATAGAAAGCAACAAACCCACCGACCGTAAGTGCACCCAAGAAAACCTGGTAACCGCCATAACTGAGAATGGCGATCATTCCAATTGCGACCACGCCCAGAAACCAAGTTCGAAATATGATTTCCTGTATGTTCCTGCGATGCAGCGCCTCCATCTTTGCACGAGCTCGGCTAATGAAGGCGCGAGTTTGCGTTTCCTCCTGGCACAGGAGTTGGATCTGAACAACTGATGACAGGTGTTCCTGGAGAAAGTTGTTTTCCTTGCTGGATTCTTCCTGAGCAGAGTCCGCCGCTCGCCGAAGGCGAGTTTCATACTGCCGCTTTAGAAAGACGAAGAGAGGCATCAGAGGAAGGAGTACACAGGTAAGACGAAGGTTAAGGACGAACATTGTACTCAGAACAAAAATCGCAGTGAAAGCCGTCTGGAGGATTGATGGAACGATGGTGGAGCCAAGTTCAGCCACCTGGTCAACATCCTGTTCAATTCGGTAGAGCTTTTCCCCAAGCGGGACCGTTTCATGGAAGTCCGCTGAGAGTCGATTAATTTGTTCCAGGAGTTTGAGACGAATGGAGAAGACGAGTTTCTGAATCGTCTGGAAGCTTAGTGCGCCGCCTACAGCATAGCAGCTCAATTGGCAAATATATATGCCTGCAATACAAGCAACAGCCACCATCAACAACTTTGCGTCTCTCTTTGGAAGGACGATATCGATCAGCCATTTGAGAATAAGGGGATCTAGAAGAAAGGTTAGACTGGCAAGGACAATCAACAGATGCAAGAGCGGTCGGAGTTGAGCGAGAAACCACCTGAGTTGGGGAGTGAGGCGCTTCATCATTACGCGAAGGTGCTTCAATCAAGGGCAATTGCGCCAACCGAAGAGGCACCTCACCCAGCGGATTGTGTCTGTGAGTTCTTGCTGGTAGGTGGCCGCCTCTGCACCGATTTCCTCCTCTCCTTGGCAAATGGCTCCATTAGGAAGTTCAGTTCGGCAGTTGCTCCTTGCCGAGAGATTTCGACCATATCGAGCCAGAAGCTTGTGAATTCGCTCAGCGAGAGAGTGCGGACTTCAGAACCGAGAGCAATTTCAACAAGGCCCCCACCACACCTCTGAGACGAGACCGTCACCTTTAGACCGTACCTCTTCAGTTCGTGGACGCGCATCATTGCCACTGCTCAGGCTGCTCGCCCCTTTCGAAAGTTAGTGGGGCTTAAGCGGAACTGCTCCTTAAATCTCCGAGTGAAATGCGGAAGAGACTGGTATCCGAATTCTGCAGCGATCGCTTTTATGGGAATATCGGTGGTTGTTAACCGCTCAGCTGCCATCAATAACCGCTTCTTTTTCGCATACTCCCTCACGCCCAATCCGGTGCAGCGCTTGAAGAGTCGGGCGGCATACGCACCGGAGATATCCAGCCTCAATTCTCGGCAAGCATGGTCAAGATCCCAACCGATGCTACCCTCGTGGCTGTCGATGAAGTGCAATAGCTTCATAATCCTTCGGTCCACACTAAGTCGCTCTTTCCGCGGGTGCGGAAACAGGCGTCGGAGAACATCATTGAAAGCACCTTGGTATTGCACAGCAGGCGATTCGTAGACCATGGGGTCCCTCCCTCTACAACAGACACGGTTTCTGGGGATTGAGACATGTAAGTGGGTGTCTCCGGAATAACAGGGCTAGGGAAGTTCGGCCTAGGCTTCATGCAAGACTGCTTCCTCAACTAGATATTCTGCAAGTGCAAATCCTATGGAATAGCCACCGGCAATTCCCCATCCCAGTTGATGAGGAAAGGCAAGTAGGCAAGTTCCTCGCCTTCCTGTGCTTCTCTCAGTTGTTATTTCCAAATGGAATGCCCAAACAGGGGAAGGGGAGCATAGAAAGGCGAAACGAGTCGCACGAACTTCCTTACAGGATCCGCGAGATGTATTGACCGCGAGATCGCAGGAAGTGAAGCAAGACACGGGAGTTGTCTTTTGAGGCGTATCCCGACACAGATATGGCTGGCCGACCGATGATGATGTTGCAGGAACAGTGACACCGACGTGTAATGAGTGCGCGGGGGAACCCATGTCAATCACTTCCTCAAGATCTCTCCGGGCTAGACGCGACCAGCAACTTTGACCAACCCTTTTTTCTCCAGATCTCGCAGATACTCATCGATGTCCCGAACGAGTTGCTCACGGGGGACAGTGAATTGCGGTGCCAGCGTATTGACGATATCTTCGAAGGTCGCTTGGCCAGCTCCAGATTCAATCGCCAGCCAGGTTTTTGCTCCAACTATGTTCAGGCTGTAACACAAGCCTTTTTCGATGTCGAGGAGCACACCACCACCCACGTCAATAGTTGCGCGGGCGTGAGGCGAAACCGCCCAAGTGACTCCATTCTTGTTGCCGTCCACTGTGGTCCCCATTTAACATTGGAGTTGAGAACCAGTCTTGGTCAGCTGAAATTCAAGTGTCATGCATCATGGCACCTCAGACGGAGTCATCTTTAAGATTGGCTAGGCGGGAAAACTGTTCCCCCGGACCCCTATTCGGTGGGCAGTTAGCGAGCTTCTACCGAAAGAGATTAGTGCGTCCTAAAAATCTTTAATTAGTTGTTTGAGCAATCGCATCGAGCTCTGGCAGATTTTCCGACCGTCTTTCGAGGCAAAGCGAGGGCGACATTCCCTTCATTCTTATGGATAATTCGCCGACTTGTCGCTTCACGTCCTTCTCGAAGCTCATCAGAAAAGCTGCTGCAAACACCTGGCAGAAAGTACACATCGCAACAAACACGGTTGTTATGCGAAACGGAGGAGAATGCGGGTCCCGGCATGTAGGCAAATCCCTGTCCGCGCCGACACTCTATTCCCGCACGTTGAAAGAAGGTCGCGCGCCGTCCCGCAGACGTGCTTTTCATGCTGAATCAAGATAGGATAGACGAGGATACAGACATCCGTTGGGCGAAACACGAAGTCATCAACTTGGTAGGTCTGATCAACCGACCAGAAACACCGAAACACCTGCGTAGGAGTCCTAATCTAATCCGAAAAGATTGAGGGACCCCGGCGGAAAGAGATGATCAAAGGATTCGCCCTTTGTCTCTGTTGTTTCTATTGAACAGCAGGGGTCACTGACGAGTATTGCTTCCTAAGCTCCCGCCAGCGAGCATATTGGTCGTGCTTCGAAGGACTCGGGTCTTCATTTCCTTGCAACCAAAAATCAAACCAGTCGACAATACCTTGCTGTGTCAGGAAACGTTGAGACATTTTTACGCCTATATGCATCGCGTTGGGAATCAAAGTAAAGTCCACTGGCTTGTTCTGAAGAGTTAACCCGACATACCATTCCCAAGATGACAACACAGAATAATTTCCAAGCGCAACCAGCCGTACGGGTGTCCGGACCATATCCAAATTGAATCCTGGAGCATTCTTCATCCATAGCTTCAGTCCCCCGTTGAAGGGTGCAGAGCCGCCATTCAGGCTATTAACGTCCCAAGCTTCTTCCGGAAGGGCTATCTCTTCGAAGTATCCGCAACTTATGCCGTCTACAAGGCTCGCTGCCGCAAATCGATGCGTTGAATGTGTCAGAGCATAACCCACAAAACATACAGTCCTGCTGAAGCCGCTAATCCCAACGCGAGTCGTGTCGATCAAACCTTGTTTATCTAGGTAATCAATGGCTTCGTGCCAAGCGTGTACAGCGAAACTTCGAAATGATTCTTGCCCTGTGGCGCCTAGATTTCTATCATCGCGAATGCGATTGTGGTCTTCGGGGTTCTTGAATTCTTCTGACTGAAGCACAATGATGCCCTTGGCAGCAAGAGGCCTCGCCGCATAGGCGCTGCTCCATTCGGAAATTCCGTCCATTGAGAACTCATTGGGATTAAAACCATGGGTCTGGATTACAAGGGAGTACCGCTTTCCGGGCGTATAGTTAGTGGGCAAGTATAGCCCTCCAATCACTTCGATTCCGTCAACTTTCCACACAATCGTCTTCACCACTCCAAAGTTCAACTGGCTAAACTGGGGATTAAGGTCCAGCAACAATGCTTTCTTCTGACTCTGTCGATCCCAGACATACAGTTTGGGCGGCGTATTAAGATCTTGACTGATACTTACATCGATCGGCGATTCTTCGATTATTTTGTGTGGAAACGCTTCCTTGCTCACCTTTCTGAACTCTCTGCTGGCCAATCGAATCTCTATTAGATACTTACTCTGTTGTCTTGCTTTGCGCTCAGCAGGCTCCGCCACATCCAACGGAAGATATGAAGACAGGAAAACCGATTTTCCATCCTTTGCCCAAGAAACCGGGTCAAAGCCGATCATGGGAGCGTCAATTAGAGACACTAAAGACCCATTCGCAATATCAAATAACAGATACTGCTTGAGAGGAGACATTTTGCCCTTGGGAAAATTGGCAGCAAAAATCTCTTGCAGGCTTTCATTTTCATAATTTCTCCATTCCGGGGGTATATCCCTAATAGAAGCAGGGATCGCCACATACCGGCCGTCAGGTGAGAATGACGTCGGCCACCACGGAGCGACGAGATGTTTTGCTCCTACAGGCACTTGACGCGGTGAGTCTCCAACCGTTTGGCAAAACACTTGCCGTCCTTCCCATTGAGAGTAATTACCCGCGAGGATATCGGGCAGGCCTTGGCCTGCTATAACTATCTCCCCACAAGAACCCTGCTCCGTGCATGCCGCTTGTCTTTCAGGTGGATCAGCGATAAACAGGATCGCCCGACCGTCCGAACTAATGTCGTAGCTCATGATTACTGTCTGATGGTTCGTCAACTTTTTGAGCTCTCTAGTCTGGACGTTGAATTCGTAAATCTGGGAAGTTTCGCCCGGATTCTCTCCCAAAAAGACAAGTGTTTTATTATCTGGGAGCCAACGAACCTTTGTAATCGCGTTTCGGTCCGAAGAAGAGGACATTTTTAGCAGGAAATCAGGTTTGGGTGAGCGAAATGCCTCGGCCGTACTGTAGAGAAGAAGAGATGACTCGTTCGTATTTCGCTCAACATCTCCCTTTCTCAGTACAACAACAAATAACCGCCCATCAGGGGAAAAATGCACTATAGATCGGCTCTCGGAAAAATAATCACGCTCTTCCAACCTTGTCATTTGTATGTCGTCTGTCACAGAAATAGGACGTTTATTTAGGGTGCCACCGCTTGATGTTTGCGCTTGAACGTGTTCAGTCAATGGAACTGAACAGAGGACCATTGTCAACGCGACTGGTTTCATACAATCAAACAGCTGACACCTTACGTCCTTAACGAATGATTTTCGCTGAATCAAGATTTTCTCCCATTGAGTATAGGAAGACGAACAGGCAAGCCGACTCGAATTCCTGAGGAGTTTCCCATTCATCCAAACGGCAAGGAGGTTCCATCGCGTGTTTGACGAACGTTCTCAGAACATCACTCTTAGCGCGAGCTGCATCGAGCGCGCTCCCCCCATTTGATATAGAGAACTAAGGCCCACCAGACTATTGGCAAGCGTCCCTGTGGTTTGGCCAAAAATGCACAGATTTGGAGGCGATGGGGGTGTAGACGGCAAACAGTATGTCGTGTTGATTGATCCGAAGTTCGGATGGTTAAACAGGTTGAATGCCTCGGCGCGGAACTGCAATTTCAGACGCTCGTGGATTGGAAACTCCCGACGAATCGCCAGATCCATTTGCCAGGCTCCGAAGCCGCGCAAGAAGTTCCTGGGAGCATCGCCGACCTGGCCGGATGCGGGAAGGGTAAAGGCACTTGGATTGATAGCCCGGTCCCCAGGGCACCCCTTTCCGTTGTTATACAAAGCAGCGCATTGCGAGCCACGGATGTACACAGGGTGTCCAGGAACTATGTCCAAGCCCCCGAAGAACTGCTGTCCGGTGGTCAAGTCAGTAAACAAACTCCCCTGCGGAAGCACTGGGAAACTGCTCCGGGCGGTAAAGCGGTCGTCGACGCCCCAATGGTGTACTACCGCGCGGGCAAAGCCGTTCTGGAAGGCGTTCGGTAAATCATAAGACAATGCTCCCGAAAAACTATGCCGAACATCAAAGTCCGAATTGCCGCGGCGGTAAGGCAGGCTGGAATCCTGCGAGCCATAGTCAATGGCATGCGACCATGTGTAGGAGGCAAGCGCATGGAGTCCGTGGGCGAACCTGCGCTGGAACTGTACCTGCAGTGAATTATAGTTCGAGGTGAGTCCGTTCTGGATAAATACGATTTTGTTGAAGTTCGGATTGAAGCTACTCGCTGCGACTTGGTTTTGTTCCAGCAACTTTCTTCCATTCGCTCCGACGTAAGATACGGTTAGCGCTTGCGACTTTCCCAAGGCTTGCTCCATGCTGGCGTTCCACTGCAGCGTATAAGGCAATTGCAGGTGGGTAGGAAAGGCGTACACGGTGCTATTTGCCAACGGCGCAACAGGCGGATTAACGATCGCCGGAGTCACTTGCGCTGCCGGTAGCGGAAAGCTTGCTGGTGGCGAGCCAGGTATAAAATTTCCGAATAGTGGCGTCATTGCAGAAAAACCTGGTCCGCTGTAGCCGAACGAGCCCAATTGTTGCCCGGTATCGAAAAAGACGCCGCCTCCGCCGCGGACGACCGTTTCCCATCCCGGTAGGTCTCGAAAGACATAAGCTAACCCTATGCGAGGCGCAAAACTATACCAGCTCGTCTTCCAGAGCGGAGTACCTTGCGGCGCGAGCGTCAGAGTGCTCAGGCTGCTACCTTCGACGGTATACGGCAGATTCCCCTTTGCAGCACCGGGTGCAGGATTGACCTCCCATCGCAAACCTACAGAGAGACTCAGCCGCGACTTGACCCTCCATTCGTCTTGAGCGAAGGACGAGAAGTTTGTGTAAATCGGAAACGCGGGAGCAGACGTAAATGCGAGCCCAATGTCGACACTGTTCTTCTGAACCGCACCCGCACTAAAGTACAAATATTGTGCTGCTGGACTCGTTTGATGTACGTTAGGTTCCAGTCTGCGAAAATCGACTCCGAACTTAAACTGGTGCCGCCCTGAAGATATGCCGACCGCATCCACTATGTTCCATTGTTTCTGTTCACCAGAGGATCGGTTTTGCTCAATGCTTGGAAAGGTGCTGCCGAAGGCCAAGTGAATGCCGACATCAGAAGTGGCATTAGCTCCAAATCCCTGAAGTTGAAGGAAGCTCACTGCCTTTGCTCCCAGGAAGCTTGTAGGCGTGCTGGAAACTGTACTTTGGTTGAAACTGTAGTTCAGCCGGAACTCATTACTCACATGATTGGAAAATGAACTAGTCGCCCCCACCGTATAAGTGCGCGCAGTGAGGGCGGTCGAGTTCAAAATGGATGCCCTCAGTGCATTATGTGCATTTACACTTGAGGAAGTGTCGCTGAATCGGAAGAAGAGCCTTAGCCTGTCATTCACTGCATGGTCTATGCGGATACTCGTTGAGTCGATAGAGCTTGGATTCGACCAGCTGCCAACGAACTCAGCTAGTCCGTTCCCCAGGTCTGCTCCCGTAGGCAGAGGAAATGCATTGAGGACTTCCTTCAGAGGACTTGGGGTGTTCTGTCTCAGCCCACTATCTGGCACCTCAG
>WNFL01344004.1_pt1 | contig 10749 bp, 11 predicted proteins | sample 5400361 | NCBI WGS metagenome assembly WNFL01 (sample SAMN13153351, study PRJNA577476) | soil metagenome | isolation source: 40 cm soil on Douglas fir-dominated hillslope | place: USA:California | collected 2013-09-17 | reverse complement strand
CAACGGTGGGTACTGGTTCATGCTCGACAAACAGAAGCGCGAGATTCCCACGCAGATGTCTGTAGCCGAGCGCAAGAACCGCGAACTCTCCGACGTCAAGGCCCGCTACATGGAGCGTCAGCGCGAAGCCGAGAACTACAAGCGCCGCGTGGATGTCATCGATCAGTTGCGCGCCGGGCAGGCCGGTCCCGTCAACCTCATGAATACCGTGGGTGACACCGTCAACAAGACCGAAGCCGTGTGGCTCAACACCATGAAGGATCAGGGCGCTTCGATCGACATCGAAGGGTATGCCTTGAGTTCGGATGCAGTGGCCACCCTGATTGCCAATCTGCAAAAGACGGGCTACTTCAAAAACGTCGAGATTAAGGAAACCGCGCAGGATGCGTCCATTAAGGAAATGCAAGCGTTCCTCTTCACGCTGACCTGTGAGAAGGGTGCTGCCCCGAGCAGTGCCAACGCGGGCGATAAGTCCGGCGCAAGAGCGAAGTCCTAAAAGTTCGAGAGTCGAGAAGGCGGCCTATGGCGAATTTTGGAGAAATGACCGAAGGAAAGCAGTGGTTGGTGGCGATCGGCGGCGTGGCGTTGCTCACTGCCGCCCTCTACTTCACCATATTCCGCGGCATGCGGGATGAGAACTCGACCGCGCAAAAAGCGCTCGACACCAAGGTGGCGGAGAACGCTCAGCTTGAGCAGTACCGGCCGAAACTGGCCGATATGGAGCGTCAGCTCGCGAACCTGAAGCAGCAGCTTGAGATTGAGCGCAAGATCGTGCCCGACAACAAGGAAGTCGAGCAGTTCATCAAGCTGGTGGGCGCCGAGGGTATCAAGGCCGGGATCGAGATTCGCCGCTATACCGCCCGTCCTGTCACCAACAAGGATTTCTATTCCGAAATGCCCTTCGAGATGGAAATCGACGGACCCTACTATTCCGTGCTGAATTTCTTCGATCGCCTGGGCAAGACGGAGCGCATTGTCAACGTCTCCGACCTCCTCATGGCGAATATGAAGCGGCCGAGCGACGCTAAGGCCAAGAGCCAGTACCAATACGCCCCCGGGGAGAGCGTGGTCGCGACGTGCGTGGCCACTACGTTCTTTAGCCATGACCTGGCACCGCCCAGCGCGAAACCCGGATCACCTGCCGTGGCAGGCGCACGATGAGGACCTCTATGAAACTGAGCACCGGGAAATTGAGCACGGGACTGCTGTTCGTCATCTTGACCGCGGGGAGCGCCTGGGCCCAGATTCCCAGCGTCGTGCAACACGTTCAGGATCAGATGAACGGCGTACAGCAACAAAAGAAGGCCGCCGGTGATGCTGCCTTAAACGGCAATGCATCAGCGAAGGCTCCAGCGGGCAAGCCCACGGCTGCCACAGCCGCCATCGCCGCCAAGTCGGCTGCTGCCCCGGCCCCGATCCAGGCCGCCACTGCGGCTGCACAAAAATCGTCGGCGAAGCCCGCTGCCCCCAAGCCCTCCGTGGCCGCCGCCAAGCCTGCTGTTGCCGCCAGCGCCGCTCCAGCAAAGGGCGCCGCCCCGGCCAGGCACGATCCCTTTGCGAAGGGTGTTGCACCAAAGACGAATCCCAAGCCGGCCGAGCCCAGCGCCGCCGCTACGAAGAACGCGGACACGAAAACGGCCAACGCCACGCCAGCGGACGCTACGCCGGCAGAGTCCAAAGAGGAAGCAGCGGAAAAGAAAAAGGAATCGGGCTTTATCACCGCCGGCAGCCGCCGCGATCCCTTTGTCAGTCCTATCGTGCAGCACATGACAGGCGCAGGCTGTAGCACTGGGAAACGCTGCCTCGCCATCGATCAGATTGCGTTGCGCGGCATTGTCAAATCCGACGGGGGCATGATTGCGGTCGTGGTCAACAGCCTCGACAAGGCTTATTTTCTGCGCGAGAACGATCCAGTTTTCAATGGTTACGTGTTGAAGATTAGCGGCGACTCTGTCGTGTTCAAGGAGACGGTGCAGGACAAGCTGGGCCACCTGAGCACGCGAGAAGTGGTGAAGAAGATTACGACTCCAGCGGTCTAAACAGCCGGGCAGATTTTGTAACGATTTCTTGATACTAGATTCTCGGTACGAAGAAACACACGGCCCAAAGAATTGCTGATCATGTTTTTGACGCTGCTGCTGACCAACCAGTTGGCGCTAGCCGGACCTCAAGAAGCTGCGAGCGCGAACCGTACGACTACTGCGGACGCGACGCCGGCCATGCACGCGAACTTGCAGCGCGTGCAGGTGACGGGGACAGCTGAAGGGCTCCAGGTGGAACTCACGGCAAGCGAAGCCGTTGTGCCCAAAGTCAGCACACTCGCGGATCCGCCGCGGCTGGTGCTCGATTTGCCCAACACTTCCCTGGCCACCAGCCAGCGCCGCATCGTTGTCGATCGTGATGGCATCAAAGCCGTCCGTTTGGGCGATACTGCGCGAGCGACTCGAGTCGTCGTCGACTTAGCCGAAACCCGTGAGTACCAGGTTTCCGCCGATGGCAATCGCTTGCTCGTGACGTTCAAGAGCAAGAGCAGCGACGCTCCTACGAGCGCTGCCACGTCGGCTACAAGCCTTCCTGTAAACAGCATTCCCGTCACCAGCGCCTCGTCCTCGCCTTTTGCGAACAAGGTCATGCCGGCTCGCGTGAAGGCTGTTCCTGCTCCCGTGAAAATCGCTGCCGCTAAATCTGCCGACATCGCCCCTGACACGGTCTTCATGGAGCCGGTGGGTAAAACGGAGGTTTCCTCCAAGCCTGCTGAGACCACTCCGGAACTCGCCCCCGTGCGCGCTCTGGACGCGGCCGCCAAGTTTGCCGACAAGCCGTTGGACGGTTTCACCGCCACCCCCAGCGCTGCCCGGAAAGACGATGATTCGACGGGCAGCCCGACCAAACCTGAAAACAAAGAGGCTGCTGTCAATTTGGCAGCGGAACAGAAAACGCAACGCGCCCAGCAGCCTGCTGCCACCGGCGCCAAATACACCGGCGAGCCCATCTCGGTCAACCTCAAGGATGTCGACCTCAAGGACTTTTTCCGCTTGATTCATGAAATCAGCGGCCTCAACGTCGTTCTTGATCCCGCCGTCAAAGGAAATCTCACACTCGTTCTCGATGATGTGCCGTGGGACCAGGCCTTGGACATCGTTCTGAAAAACAACGATCTCGACCGCAAACTCGAAGGCAATGTGCTCCGCGTCGCGACCATCGACACTTTGGAAAAAGAAGCGAAGTCGCGCCAGGCTCAGCAGGAAGCCGAAACCCTGGCTGTCGAGAAAGTCACCGTCACCCGCTTCCTGAGCTATGCCCGCTCTAAAGATGTGGTGGCGACAGCCAAGAAGCTGCTCAGCGTTCGCGGCGACGTAATTGCCGACGACCGTACCAATGCTCTGATCGTCCAGGATATTCCGGCGGTCATTCCGAATATCGACCGGCTTCTCGCCCAACTGGACCGCAAGACGCAGGAAGTTGAAATCGAAGCCCGCGTCGTGGCTGCCACCCGCAGCTTCGCCCGTGACATCGGCACACAGTTTGGATTTGGCTGGGGTAACGGCCCGAATGCCGTCGGTGGAGCTGTGACCAATGGCACTATTGGCTCTGGCATCAGCGCCTTTCCTGGCGCGCCCCTCTACCAGACGATTGGGAGCGCGGCCGGCAAGCCCGGAGGACAGATTCCCCTGTTCTCAAACTTGGCCGCCACCAGCCCAACCAGTGGTCTGAGCTTTATCAATGTCACCAACAATATCCGCATCGACGCTGTGCTGACCATGGCAGAGTCGCGCGGCTTACTCAAGATCCTGTCCCGTCCGCGCGTGGTTACGCAAAACAACATCCAGGCATTGGTCAAGCAGGGTGTGCGTGTTCCGATTGTGACCCTGGGCCAGTTGGGCGGTCCTCCGACCGTAACCTACGTCGACGCGTTCCTGCGGTTGACGGTTACGCCGCAAATCACGTCGGAAGGCACCATCTTCCTGAACGTGGATGTGGAAAACACCACTCCGGACTTTGGCCGACAGGTGCAAGGCAACCCGACCCTGATTACGCAACAGGCCACCACACAAGTCCTGGTAACGGATGGCGGCACGGTTGTGATCGGCGGCGTCATCCAAACCCAGAACAACCTGAACGTGCAACAGGTACCCTTGCTCGGCAACGTTCCGTACCTTGGCAACTTGTTCAAGCGGCGTTCGGTTTCGACGGCGACTCAGGAGCTGATCTTCTTCATCACTCCGCACATCGTCCAAACCTAAACGAGCCGGTCAGAGAAATAGTGGCGGCACGGGCGGCCTCGCCCGTGCTTTCCCGTCCCAAGTTCTCCCGTCCTCCCAACTTTTCACGACGTTAAGAAGCGTACCTGCTGGCGTCTCTGGCTTCCGCCAGAGCGCTGGTGGGGATCGCAATGCTTGTGTGGCGCGGACACTCTTGTCCGCGAACGAGGGGCCAAGAACCCAGGCCCTCCAAGCCCAACCTTTTCCCTTTCCCCTCTTCATGCCATAGAATCGCCTAGACTTACCAGCCCTACCAGCCCTACAGAAGGCTACTTCTCCTTAGATGAGACCCTCGCAGCGCTTACAGACCCTCGCCGCCACGTTTCCCAGACTCCGCATTGACTACCTCCTCATCACCCACCTGCCCAACATTCGCTACCTCTGCGGATTTACCGGAAGTGCCGGAGCCTTGCTAGTGGGCGGTGCCGAGCCCGTCTTTCTCACGGACGGGCGCTACATCGAGCAAGCAAACAAGGAAGTCCTCGGCGCGCGAGTCTTGATCGAAAAAAAGCCGCCATTGCCTGCCGCCGCCGAGTGGCTCAAGCGCAAACAGGCCGGAAAGCTCGGGATTGAAGGCGGCCACCTGACGGTGGCTGCGGAAGCCCGCCTTCGCGCCCTGTTGCCGAAGCCTTGGCGTCTTCAACCCACTTCCGGCCTCGTCGAGCGCCAGCGCATGATCAAAGATCCCGCCGAGATCGACCTCGTGCGCAAGGCCGTCAACCTTGGCTCCAGTCTCTTCGGCCCCACGCTCAAGAACATCCGCCCCGGCGTCCCCGAAGCCACCGTCGCCGCCAAACTCGAGTACGCCGCCCGCCAAGCCGGTGCCGAGGGCATGTCCTTTGAGACGATCGTCGCCGCCAGCCCTCGCTCCGCCCTGCCGCACGGCCGGGCCTCGGCCACCCCCATCCCCCGCCATGGGTTCGTAGTCCTGGACTTCGGTGTTATACTCGCGGGTTATTGTTCGGACATGACCCGGACGGTTGCGGTGGGTCGCCCTTCCGCTACGGAGCGAGGCTGGTACGACGCGGTGCTGGAAGCGCAGCTGGCCGGGATCGCGGCGGTTCGGCTTGGAGTGACTGCGGGAGAGGTAGACGAGTCTGCCCGCAAGGTGCTGAAACAAAGTAAGTTAGTAAAATATTTTACACATTCAACCGGGCACGGCGTGGGACTGGAGATTCATGAATCTCCGCGGCTGGCAGCAGGAGAAGCGACGGTCTTAGAACCTGGAATGGTGCTCACCATCGAGCCGGGCGTATACATTCCGGGCCAAGGTGGCGTGCGCATCGAGGACATGATTCTCGTGACAAAAACAGGGTGCGAAGTTCTCACGCCCACCACAAAAGATCTCATCACAATTGCGCGAAACGCGTGACCAATTTAGCGCGAAGGCGAGTCTGCTGGAGAATCTCCTGTAAACGTAAGAAAAAATAGAGTTGTCGTGAGGGCACGCTGGTTTTATTCGGCACCATAAGCTAACCAAATGAATCTAAAAGAGATACGCGAGCTGATTGAGTTTCTTAAAGAGCAAGACATCGCCGAGTTTGAGCTCGAACGCGGCGATGTAAAAGTACGAATCAAGCGGGGCGCAGAAGCGGCTGCGAGTACCCACGAGACCCGCTATGTGACCATGCCTTCAGCGGTTGCTCCCGTGCATCCAGGGGTCCCCGGAGTGGCTTCCGCTCCTGAATCCGCCAAGCCCGCCGAGAAGGCGCCCGAGCCCGCGCCTGAAGAAAACCTGCACCTGGTGAAATCGCCGATTGTGGGTACGTTCTATGAGTCGCCCTCGCCTGGTGCGCCGCCATTTGTGAAGCCCGGGGATAAGGTCACGCTGGGACAAGTCCTTTGTATTGTGGAAGCGATGAAGTTGATGAACGAAATCGAATCGGATGTGGCGGGCGAGATTGTCAAAATGCTGGTGACGAACAATCAGCCTATCGAGTACGGCCAGCCGCTCTATGCCATCCGGCCCAACTCCTAAATCGGTGCCCTTCAAAACATGTTTCGAAAAATTTTAGTAGCGAACCGCGGGGAGATTGCCCTGCGCGTGATTTGCGCCTGCAAGGAACTCGGGATCCGCGCTGTGGCCATCTACAGCGAGGCGGACCGGAACTCGCTGCACGTGCGCTTCGCCGACGAGGCGATTTGCATTGGGCCGCCGCCTACCGGCAAGAGCTACCTGAATATTCCGGCGGTGATCAGCGCGGCGGAGATTGCGAATGTGGATGCCATCCATCCCGGTTACGGGCTGCTTTCCGAGAACGCAAACTTTGCTGAGGTTTGCGAGACGAGCGGGATCAAGTTTATCGGGCCGCCTCCCGAACTAATCCGCCTGATGGGCGAGAAGGAAAAGGCCCGCGAGGCCATGAAGAAGGCGGGCGTGCCCATGCTGCCCGGGTCGGATGGGATTATCAATTCGGCTGAAGAAGCAGTGGAGTGGGCGCGGACGATCGGCTTGCCGGTAATCATCAAAGCCTCCGCAGGCGGCGGCGGACGCGGCATGCGCATCGTCCGCAAAGAAGAAGATGTGATGCCGCTCTACAAGGCTGCGCAATCGGAAGCGGCCGCGGCGTTTGGCAACGGCAGCCTGTACATGGAGAAGTTTGTCGAGCACCCCCGCCACATCGAGTTCCAGGTTTTGGGCGACATGTACGGCAACGTAGTCAGCCTGGGCGAGCGCGAGTGCAGTATCCAGCGGCGCCATCAGAAGCTCCTCGAAGAGTCGCCCTCGACAAAGATGACGCCGGAGCTGCGCGAACGCACTGGCGGAATTCTGAGCAAGACGCTGTCGGGCCTCGGTTACACCAACGCCGGAACGGTTGAGTTCCTGATGAACGAGACCGGCGAGCTTTATTTCATTGAGATGAACACGCGCATTCAGGTGGAGCATCCGGTCACCGAGATGGTAACCGACGTGGACCTGGTGAAGAGCCAACTCCTCCTGGCGGCAGGCGAGCGCATGGAAACGGTTCTAAACGGTCCAGTCCTGCATCGTGGACACGCCATCGAGTGCCGCATCAACGCCGAAAACCCGGAAACGTTCGTCCCGTCGGCAGGCAAGATCAAGACGTTCCAACCCCCAGGCGGAACCGGCGTCCGTCTCGACACGGCAGCCTACGCCGAGGGCGTAATCCCCCCGTACTACGATTCTCTGATTGCAAAACTAGTAGTCCGCGGCAAAGACCGCAACGAAGCCATTTCCCGCATGTCGCGCGCACTGGAGATGTTCATCATCGAAGGAATTTTCACCACGATCCCGCTGCACAAGCGAATTCTAGCGGACCCCGACTTCCGCGCAGGGCGGTTTGATACGACGTTCATTGAACGGTTCCTGGCCAAGGGGAAAGAGAAGTAGCTCGGTGTGGAGCCGAAGGGGCTGCCAGCTCTAGTAGTAACCCTCAACTTCAGCGTCGATGATCACAACGCAACTGCCACGTGTTTTCGGTTTCTGGATTGGTTGACGCCAGGGTTCGTCCATAATTTCTGCACTGACTATGTCAGAGACGCGATTGCAGCGCCAATTCGCGCTGGATCCTTCTTCTTTTAACCCACGTGAGCTATACCCAGCGTACTGGTAGTAGAGGACAGTGACCGCGCCCGCCTTCGATTTGCCCAAGAGATATGTGCACACCTTACGGTGAGGCTCGCCGGCCTTGACGATTTTGCAGGGTTTCTTGTGAAGGGCGCCCATCCGCAGTGTTTCATAAACGTTCACATCCGCTTCCCTCCCTACTGCATTCGCGCTTCGATCCAACTTGTAGGGTGACTGGGTTTCAATATTACTCGATGGGGTGCCCCGTACTTGTCGCGGCAGCGACAGGGCGGGGTTTTTCGTTGCGGTGGGTACATTGGGGTGTCCAGCCCTGAAGTTCGCGTTTGCGGGCGGCCCAGAGGGATTCGATTTCAACAACTCCTTCCGTTCCAGAAATATAGTGTCGGAAGCTGCTCCATTCCCAATCCTCGGGGCGCTCGACGAGTCCGCGTTTTACGGGGTTGCGGTGGAGGTAGCGGAGTTTTTTCGAGACGCTTGGCTTCGCTCCAGACGTTGAAGTCGTAGTAGCGCTCCTGCCAGAAATGACCTTCTACAGAAAATTCTCGCAGCTGGCGGGACGTGTTTTGTTTCAGCATTTGCAGGACGACAGCGAGGTTGCCGCACTCCGGCTCGCTGAGCAGCAGGTGGAAGTGCTCGGGCATGATGACGTAGCCGGTGATGTAGAAGCCGTACCATCGGCGAACTTGTTCGAGAGTGAGTTCGAAGACGTGCCGGGCGTGAGGAGTGGCCAGCAGAGGGGCGCGGTGATAGCAACTACAGGTGATGAAGTGGAGGCAGTGCGCTTGCTGGAATCGTTGGAGTGCCCAGGGAATGGCGGAAGAATAGGCTCGTAAGCGGGGAATTTCGAGTCAACTTTTGTGGACGGAAAAATCCCCGCCCTGTCGCTGGAGAACGCGACAAGGACGGGGCACCCCGCGAGTATTAGTGCTTCGTCGACGCGCCATTAACCTGCAACCGGGCGCGAAAACACTGTCCCATGCGGATATGCATCGCCGTGAAAGCCGTGCGGCCAGGACTTGCCATCCATACTGACACCGGCTCGGTCGCTGCCCTTGTCGCGGAAGCGCTCGTGGCGGCGGCGATGGCGGGGGAGTGTGACGTGCTCTTACAGCGAAGGTTGGCAAGACGGACAGAAGTTTGGCGGGTTGCGGGTGGAAAATCCGTTCGCGTAGATTGTTTGGATGAAGCCAAAAGCAAGATCTGCGTCCGCTGAACCGCCCGCGAAGCAGATTGCGGGTTTTATTGCCAAGTTCGATCCGAAGGTGGCGAAGCTTATAGGCTCGTTGCGATTGGCTGTGCGGAAGAGGTTTCCAACGGCAGTTGAGCTGGTTTACGACAACTACAATTTTCTTGTCTTTGGGTTTTGCACGACCGAGCGGGTGTCCGACTGCTTGGTTTCCTTGGCGGCGAATGCCCACGGAGTGACTTTGTTTTTTAATTGGGGCGCGACCTTGCCCGATCCTCACAAGATTCTGTTGGGTGGTGGAAAGCAGGTTCGCTTTATTCGCTTGGAGAGCGCAGCGACGCTAGCTCGCCCTGAAGTTAAAGCGCTTCTGAGCGCGGCCTTGGCGCAGGCGAAACGGCCATTGCCGGCCAGCGGACGCGGTTACACCATCGTGAAGTCCATTTCCGCCAAGCAGCGGACGCGGCACGCGTCCTCCAAGTGAATCTTCCACGTCTTTACGCAATCGTGGATACAGGTTTCTTTACTGAAACAACCAACCTTCTTGAGTTTGCGCAGGAGCTTGCGGCGGGCGGCGTGACCTTGCTGCAATATCGCAACAAAACTGGATCAGCGCGACAGATTCTGGATCATGCGCTGGCTCTGGAGAGAACCCTGCCTGGGCATGTTCGGCTGATCATGAACGACCGGGTGGATCTTTGCTTAACGGCAGACTTCGCCGGCGTGCATCTGGGGCAGGACGACCTTTCTCCGGAGAGCGCGCGGCGATTGATGGGCGACTCGTATTGGCTTGGACTCTCCACGCATAACCCTGAACAAGTCGCTGCGGCGAACGAAACCTCGGCAGACTATGTTGCCGTGGGTCCCGTGTTTGCGACGCGCAGCAAGGAGCGGCCGGATCCGGTGATTGGCCTGGAGGGCGTGCGGCGCGCGCGAACGCTGACATCGAAGCCCCTAGTGGCGATTGGCGGCATTACGCGCGAAAATTGCCGGTCTGTAATCGACGCTGGAGCCGACAGTGTGGCCGTCATTTCCGATCTGATTTCTCACCCTCGGGCTGCGGTGACCGATTTTTTACGCCTTTTTCCGGCCATCTTAGGGTAAATTCCTTGAGACCGCCTATTCCGGTCGAGGATTGCGTGAGTTCACAAGATCGAGCTGCTAATTCCGCTATCGACACTTCCGCTGTAACCACCTCCACCAATGGGGGCTTCGTCCAGGGCCTCGGCCTCACCAGCGCTACTACTTTGGTGATGGGGTCGATGATTGGCTCGGGCATTTTCATCGTTTCCGCCGATATTGCACGCACCGTGGATTCGCCTGCGCTGCTGCTGGGCGCGTGGCTCGTAACGGCATTCATGACCATCATTGGCGCCCTCTCCTACGGCGAGCTGGCGGCGATGATGCCGCACGCGGGCGGGCAGTACGTGTATCTGCGCGAAGGGCTCGGGCCGCTATGGGGATTCCTGTATGGTTGGACCCTGTTCCTCGTCATCCAGACGGGGACGATCGCGGCGGTCGCCGTGGCCTTTGGCAAGTTCCTGGGTGTGTTCTTCCCGGCGATTTCCGCGAAGAACTGGATTTGGCATTTAGCCCATGTGCCGGAGTTCCATCTGGGCCCGATGGTTCTGGGGAATATGGATGTGGGTCTGAGCACGCAGAACCTGGTCGCGATTCTGGTGGTGGTGGCGCTGTCGGTGATCAATATTTTCGGCGTGCGGACCGGGGCGCTGATTCAGAACATTTTTACGATT
>WNFL01157451.1_pt1 | contig 10751 bp, 11 predicted proteins | sample 5400361 | NCBI WGS metagenome assembly WNFL01 (sample SAMN13153351, study PRJNA577476) | soil metagenome | isolation source: 40 cm soil on Douglas fir-dominated hillslope | place: USA:California | collected 2013-09-17 | reverse complement strand
GGGAGGACCACAAGCACCGCCGAACAATCCTCCACCGCTGCAAGCGTCCTCAGCAGGACCGCAGGCCCAGCCGCCAGTTCAACCTCCTCCGGCTCAGGTTCCTCCATACGGGGAGCCACCTCAACAGAATCCACCCGCACCGCCACCCGTGCGTCCGAATCCGCCAACGCCCGCTCCACCGAATCACAACCCGCCTCCAGCGTCCAAGCTCTATGCTCACGTGACGATGACGCCGGCGGTTACTCAGTTCAGCGGCACAGCGCCGAATGCAGAATTCACTACCGCATCTGCGCATCCGATAACGGTGATCAGCGATGGGTCGGCGGATGTGCGGCAGTTGCGTTTGAGGATCGGTACACCCGGCGGTCCTTTCAGCTACACACCAAATTGTCCAACGTATCTGGCACTCGGGCGGAGCTGCACGGTTCAGGTGCATTTTGCTGCCAACGACCAGCAACCGCATGCAGATTCGCTCAGCGCCTATGACGGGGGTACGCACCTGGCAAGCGTGGCATTGAACGGAATGAGCACCGCCCAGCAGCCACCTCCGGGACGTTCTCACTTGACGTTCAAGCCTCGAGAAGTCGAGTTTCCGGTAGCGCGAAGCGATGGCTGGGTCACGACGAAGCAGACGGTCGAAGTCGTTAGCGACGGAACAGCGGATATTCAGCAACTCAGCCTGAGGATGGCGCCCACGGGTTTTCCGTTCGGACTTTCCGAAAACTGCCGGACTCAGCTGGCCAGACAACAGAGCTGCATCCTGGAGCTGACGTTCGAACAAAAATCTCAGCAGGCTTACAGGGCCACGATCGCTGCTTACGATGGAAATACGGCGCTTGCCTCGCTGCCGCTTCGCGGTGGAGGGAACGCGCCGCAGGCCGAGCCACCGCGTGTGACGATGACGCCCACGGTATTGAGATTTAGCGGATCGACGCAGTACACATTGGCGTATGTTCCGAGCAAGCAGACTGTCGTAGTACGAAACGACGGACCGGTCGACTTGCGGTAATGCGCCATTCAGCTTTGCGAGTTGCTCGCCAGGTCTGGCGCGAGGTCGAACCTGCACCGTGCAAGTGAACTTTGCGGCGAATAGTCCGGGGCAATCTACGGCAACGTTGAGCGCTTATGAAGGCGGCGCCCAACTCGCCAGCGCGCAACTCTATGGTTTCGGCAACCAAGCGGCTCCGCCGAAGTCGGGAGGGACGGTGACAAGTTACGTCGATCCCGCTTATCCGAATGGACCTAACTCGTCGAGTTACGGATCCGGGCGTAATGCGCCGACGGGGAAGACGCAAAATGGAACCGCTCAAGCGCCAAATCCCGGTTCCCGTTTCGGAAGTCAATCGAGTGGCAACCAGCCGAAGGGCGGTCAGTCGAATCCGCCAGGATCGAAAGGATCAGCGACTGGGTCGGTTTATTACGCCTATCCAAATGGCACGGGCGGGTCCGGTAACGGATCCGGAAGTAACGGGACGACAGGAACTGGGTCCAATGGAACCGTGCAAGCGACGAAACCTGGGCCGACGTTGGGAAGTCAGTATGCCAGCAAACAGCCCAACAGTTCAGCGAATCAAGTGGCCCGTCCGAATCACGCGACAGCCATGGTGCAACAACCGCCGCAGACCGTGGTGCGGCAACCACCACCGCCGAGACAGGAACCTGTCAGGCGCGCCCCGCCGAAACCGCCTCCACCCAAGGTGCATTAACTGCTCAACCTGAGCGCTGAAGGTGATTTATATGGAGCGCGCTTAGGTGACCGAATTAGCCATCATCAGAGCAAACAGCAACGGAAGATAGACAATCGTCGCACGCAGCAAACGTCGCGCCTGAGGTTTGGACGCGGCGGCCGTGGCCGCTAACTTGGGATACGCCATTCCTAACGAGACCCGGAACAAACCCGCGCCCATCAGAACAGCTCCGACCAGGTACACACGTCCTGCCATTCCCATGATCGTGGGCAGAATACTTACGGGAATCAGCACGCCGGAGTAGGCGAGAATCCGCCAGATCGTGGACTGTCCATCGGCCTCGACCACCGGCAGCATGCGGATTTGCCCACGCTCGTAGTCCTCGCGATAGAGCCAGGCGATGGAGAGAAAGTGTGGAAACTGCCAGACAAACATGATGGCGAACAGTACAACAGTTTCGATTCCCACTCGGCCTTGGGCGGCGGCCCAACCGAGTAGGACGGGCATCGCTCCCGGAAATGCGCCCACGAAAGTACAAATCGGCGAGACGCGCTTGAGCGGTGTATAGGCGGCCAGATATACGAGCGCAGTAAGCAGCGCGAGTAATCCAGTCAGCGGATTACTAAACTTGGCGAGGTAAAGGGAGCCGCCAAGAGTCAGGACCAATCCGACCGCGGCTGCATGCGGGCGCGTCATGCGGCCAGAGGGCAAAGGACGCTGGGCGGTACGGCGCATTCGAGCGTCCACGGCGGACTCCAGCACTTCATTCAGCGCTGCCGTTCCACTCGAGACGAGGCCAATGCCAAAGAGTGCGTGAATCAATCCGGCGGATAGGGCCGATGCGCCGGATTTGTGTGCACCAAAGAAATAGCCGCTCCACGCGGTGGCTAAGATCAGCGCCGTGATGCGGGCTTTTGTCAGTTCGGCGTAATCACGCAGCAGACTGGCAATTCGATTCGCCGGCTGGACGATGGTTTGTGAAATTGCTGCCATGGAAGTCATTGGTTTTGGGATTTGTCCCCGCTCTCGCGGCGTGCGGTTTCGCCCAGTGCTTCGGGAGAATCGGTCCAACATTCTTTTCGGAAGGCAGCGTCGGAAATAGCGCCGGTATTCCAGCGCCGCAATGCGTCACTGGTCGCGGCGATCATACCGCCATCGGCGGCGTCGATTACGATCACCACGCCGTCAACTTTCAGATTGTTGTGGCTGATGTTGCCATACGTCTCGCGGAAGACTGAGCGGGCCAGTTGCCAACGGTCGGTTGTTACTCGCGATTCGGCGGCGTCGGGACGCACCCATGTGATTCGAACGATGTGTCCGCGGAGCGCGGACCAATCGCCGGGGAACAACGAGGTCTCTTCGTGCGTTTCGGGTCCTGACGTTGCTGCTGGCGGTTTTGATGCCGCGTTGGTGGACGCGGCGGCCTCACCGGGCATTTCCAACTCGGCCCGCCGAATCCATCCGCGCGAAATGCCGGAGACCTGGACATGAACCCAGCCTCCGGATTCGTCGAGTACTTTGAATTCGTCCTCGGCATCGGCCTTAAAAAGTACGTCACCAGGTTCCATCGGTTTCGCGAAAACGGGCGTTCCGGTCTTACGAACTGCAGCCAGATCGTTGGGGCGCGCCTGGTTACGCAAAATTTCTTCCAGGTTGGCGGCTTGCTCGCTCAGCTGCTGGAAGCGTTTCTGCTGAGCAAGTTCTCGCGAGTCGGGTGGCGACAGACTTGTCCGCGAGGCTGGCTGTTCAGTCGGAAAGCCAAGGCCAAAAGCCGAAGACTTTGCCGGCGGCGCCGATTTTGCCACGGCGGAAGCGGGATCTTTTGTTCGTGTATCCGGGGAAGACGTGTTGGGCGCGTTCTCTTCTGGGACACTCGCTGACTTTTGTTGCAACACTCGCTGACTTTTGTTGCAGAGAATCTTCCAGCCGTTCGAGCAGATCGGTTTCGAGGCGTCCGTTAGATTGCAGAACGCGGTAGCCTGCTGAAGATGAGTTGTCGCCCGCGTACCACGCGGTGACTTTGGCAGTCACGCGCACCGCTGTCGCGCCGGCACCCGCCGGGCGAATTTCCAGTTTGTATTGATAGTACGCTCGCTGATATTTGTCGAGCAGCGAATTGTCCGAGGCGACAAATCCATCGAGAATCGGCAGTCGACCGGGCGAGTTGACGTGCAGACCGGCCAACGCTTTGTCTAACTCGGCGCGCGAGACTTGGAAGACATGTTCGGAGGGATTGCTCTGACAGACCGCGAGCGCCCCAGCGAGCAATACGAAAATGCTCACTCTCCATAAACGGTTTGGACACGAATTTTGCACGGAGATCATGGCAACGCCTCCGCCTGGCTGCGATGCACCCATCCGCGATGTCCATCGGCAGTCTCTACGCCGTACCAGTATTTGGTCAAGACGACGACCAGCACTTCCGTCTGCGCAGGGAGCGACTGCAACGTCGCGGCCGTTCGATACGGCGCGGCTTTCAGCGCTGCGCCACCGCCGGCCGTCCGCATCTCGACTCGGTGTTTCAAGTCCGTAACGCGCTTTTCCAATTCGTCGGCGGAAGAGACGGTCGGCGAAACCGGCTCGGGAACATTTCCTCGCGCATCGATCGCCGCCGGGGCGGGGGCGGACACGGAGGGAGCAGGCTTTTCGGCCAGGTCGTTGATTTCCCTGGCATCGGACTGCATTTTCTCCAGCCGATCTTTGATGGCCTGAAATTCACTCTGCTCCACGGTCCCATCGGACTGGTGCGGCCGCCGCCGGTTCTTCTCCACATAGAGCGCATCGATGTGAATAGCGGTTGTGCCGGGACCCGTGCCTTGCACAATGTAGCGAATGTAGATCGTTCCCAGGTCGGCAGTCTCTTTGAAATGCCGTGGCGCGAGCACGTTTTCGAGGACTTTGAAAAACACTTTGCCGTCATCCGGGACGTCCCCGAAAAATTTTACCACACTGGCCGGCTTCGCGCCCCTGAGCTGCTTCTCTTTTTCGTAGGAGTAGGTTCCGTAGACGATCGAATCGTTCACAATCGGAACGATTGCCTTGAGGACTTCCGCTTCCGGAGCGTCCAGCGAACCGTTGAATCCGCCCTCCTGGCTGGCGCATACAGCGAGCGCCAAACCAACCAATAACAGCAACTTAAGGCAGTATGCGATTTGAGACAGGCGGGGGCCCAATCGGGGTTGCGATGCGGAAACCATTGACGACGAACCGATCACTCCAAGTGTGTGATACCTACTCTTGCTGAATACGAAAGTCAAGATCAATCGCCGTTCGGTGATAGCTCCGCGATCTTTGCAGCACTTCCTGGCGGCAGTTGCGGCCAAAAATCTCGTTGTTTTTTGTCGAGATAAAGTCAAGAGACTTTAACCGCAAAGAACGCAGACAACTTCCGCGAAGTTCACAAAGAAAACCAAATTCCCCTAAGCCCCGGGCCGAGCCTCAAGCGGTAGATCATTAACACTTTTTCATCAATTACTTCGTTTTTCGATGCGTCCCATCGAAAATTTTAAAAGAATTCTTGACTGTGCATGGGAGGCCGAGTATAGTCCGGCCCCAAAGCTTGGGGTGAGAAAGCTGGCGCTTCTTGAGGAAACCTGGAGATTCCTCAGTGTCCGCCGTTGTGTCGCAAACTCGCGGCTACAAAGCACCGGGAATCCGTACCCGGTACGCTGATCCCATACCTACGCTCGATTCCATCCAACATATTTTTGCTTGCAGAGAGGATCGTATGCACATGGCCTCCCGCTTTTGCGTGCGTCGTAAGCAGGCCCAACCGGCTATTCTCGTCGCCGGATTGCTGTTGTTCCTCGTCGTCTTGAGCAGCGCTCCCGGATACGCGATCCCGGCATTTGCCCGTAAGTATGGCTTGCCGTGTTCGGCGTGTCATGAGGCGTGGCCCAAACTGAACAGCTTCGGTCAGAACTTCAAGGACCAGGGCTATCAGCTCAACAACGATCGCGATTCGCCGATCTGGCTGAACCCATCGTATTGGCCAGTCGCCATGCGCATCACGCCGCACTGGCACTATGAAAGTCTTGGCCGTCAGTTGGTGGACTCGGGCGATGGTCAGGTCGAGCAAACCGTCAAGACCTCGGGTTTCGATTTGACTGGCATCGACATCCTGACCGCGGGCACTCTGGCGAAGAACGTTTCCTTCCTGCTGGTTCCCTCAATCGACGCCGGGAGCGGCACGATCGGGTTCGAGTCGGCGAACGTTCGTTTCGACAACATCAAGGGCTCGCCGTGGCTCAACTTCAAGTTTGGAAAGTACGAACTGGATACGCCGCTGACCGAGAAGCGCATCATGACGCTCTCCAACAACGGTGGCTTCTATCAGCTTTGGCACTATGCGCCGAGCGGGGATATCAACGATTTCACGGTCGGAGAAAACCAACTCGGAGTCGAGATGATGGGGCACTCGCTCGACGATCACACCCGCTACGCCGCTTCTTTGATCAGTAGCACCAATGGCAACCTGGGTTTGCCTGGCGGCCGAAGTTATGACGGCTACTTGCACGTCAGCCAGGCATTCATGCTTGGCAAACTGGGATTGCAGCGGGTCGGCGCTTACGGGGTTACAGGTCTTCGTCCGACTTACTTCCTGACTCAGGATGGCGTGCCAATTCCTGGCACGGGGCGCGGTAATAAATCGTTCTATCGGGTCGGCGCTTACGGCAATCTGTACATCGGCAAGTTCGACCTCACCGGTGTTTACCAGCATGCAGCCGACAACGTCTTCCTGGCCAATGCCACGCCGGCCAATGGAGAGTTGCCCGAAGGAGCACAAGGCGCAACCTGGAATATCGGGACCTTCGAAGGACACTACGTCTACTCGCCCAAGCATTTCATTCTTGGCCGCTACGAACTGGTGCGCAATTCTCGCCAGCCGTTGAGCGGCTTACCAAACGATTTCGGCAACGTCGATGTTTTCACTGCGGGTTATCGTTTCTATCCGTTCATCAATAGCCGTGCCGGCTTCGCCTGGCACATAGAGTTCTCGACACTCAACATGATCAAAACAACGGACAGCGGCGCCGATCAACGCAGCAACAGTTTCTTCACCGGCTTCGACTTCGCGTTCTAGGGAGAGCATGATGACAATCCAAAAGACTTGCCTCTGCATTTTGCTCATTGCCATGGCAGCTGTCGCGGCGCTCGCCCAAGGTTCGGGAATCAGTTCCGGCTATCCAACGCCGCGCAACGGCTTCAGCGTCACTGAACAGCGTGGACACGGCCTGTACTTGCGCTACTGCGTGTACTGTCACGGCGTCTATGGTGACGGTAATGGAGACAACGCGCAATTCATCGATCCGAAGCCGCGCGACTTCACTATCGCCACTTTCAAGTGCCGTTCAACTCCGACGGGAACGCTGCCGCTGGACTCGGATCTCGTCAACACCTTGGTGCGAGGCGTCGAAACCAGCAACATGCCGTCGTGGCGGCCGTTGAGCGACGAGAATCGGGACGATCTGGTCGGTTACATCAAAACCTTTTCGGAGCGCTGGAAGACCGAAAAAGCGGGCGAGCCAATCAAGATTCCGCCTGAGACGCCGGTTGATATTGCCAGTATCCGCCGTGGTCACGATCTCTTCCAAAAGGTGGAATGCTGGAAGTGCCATGGCCAGCAGGGTCACGGTGACGGGCCATCGGCTTCGACCCTGACCGACAGCAAAGATCAACCCATTCATCCGTACAATTTCGCGTCGGCGGGAAATGATGCGCGTTTCAAGTGCGGCGTTACGAATGAGGATCTCTATCGGATTTTCATGACTGGACTGGATGGCACGCCCATGCCGTCGTTCGCGGATGTCATTCAACCCAATGACGCGTGGGACCTCGTACACTACCTGCGCACGTTGCAGGTAAACCGGCGCAGTAAAGAGAATCAGGTTCTCAAAGCCGCGGGCGGTCCCGCTGCACTTAAGAGTGCGGCGGACAAGCAGTCGTCGAATCATTCCCCGGCGGAAGCCGGCGACAACAAGTCGTTTGGCGGCAGCCGTTAAAGATTTCAGAATCGAAAGGAAGTTACTCCAATGCGTACAAAGCAAGCCTGATGTTTGCTGGAACCGTTAGCGGCAAAGTGACCTACACCGGCACGCCGGCCAGACAAAAACCGATCGACATGTCCAAGGAACCCAGCTGCGCCAAGCAGCATGCTACACCCGTGACTACCGAAACAGTTGTCACCGGTCCCAACAACGCGCTGGACAACGTGGTGGTGTATGTTTCGTCCGGAGCACCAGACGATGGTCAGGTCCCGGCACAAGCAGTCACCTACGAACAAAAAGGTTGCCAGTACATTCCGCACGTTCTGCCCATGCACGTCAATCAGGAACTTAAGATCCTCAACGACGACCAAACCTCGCATAACATTCACCCGCTGCCCAAAGTGAACCGCGAGTGGAATAAATCTCAGCCGCCCGGGACGCCGCCCATTTCCGAGAAATACGACAAACCAGAATTCATCCCGGTGAAATGTAACGTACATCCCTGGATGCACGGCTACTTCGCGGTGCTCACGACGAATCACTACGACGTAAGCAAGGAGGGCGGCGATTTTAAGTTGCCGAACCTGCCTCCCGGAAAGTACACGATCACTGCCTGGCATGAGTCCTACGGCACTCAAACTGCCGACGTTACCATCACGGGAAACGAAACCAAGGACGTGAAATTCACCTTCACGGCGAAGCCCTACTAACGGAACGCGGTGGTGGAGTGTTGCTCTCTGCCGCCTTGCATTCCCGAGTACATCATGAAGTAAGTCGCGAGGTAACAACCGGAGCGAAGCATCATGGCGAAATTCTTTGCGATCACCATCATCGTAATCGCGATAGCGTCCGCGATTCCCATCCTGCTGCACACCTGGGTGGCGCCGGAGGACATCTCGACTCATGGACATTTGATCGATGAGCAGATGTCAGAAACCATGGCGGAGGCCGGAATCTCCTTTCTCGCCGCACAATTGATTTTGGCTCTTTTCATCTGGCAATTCTCAAGCCCTCGCCCGGATGCAAAGACTAAGAGTTTTCCCGGCGGCGCCAAGGCTTTGGTGATCGCTGCCTTACTGTTCGTGGGCGCAGAAGTCCTGGCCCTCGGAGTCTTCGGAGTGAAGGCGTGGGCCAACGTATATCTGACGCCGCCGTCGGCCAATGCCATGCCCATCCAGGTCCAAGCGGGACAGTTTGCTTTCTATTTCCGCTACCCCGGCCCTGATGGAAAGCTCGGCCCCATTCATCCCGAGCTCATTAATGAGGGATCGCAGAATTTCTATGGTCTTGACCCCGAACATGATCCGGATTCCAAAGACGACGTCGTGACCGCCGAGATGGCCGCGAAGGATGTTGGGCATTCCTTTTTTGTGCGGGAGTTACGGGTGCAACAGGATTTTGTTCCCGGGCTGGATGTTTCTCTGCACTTTACGGCAACTAAGGTGGGCAAGTACGAGATTGTCTGCACCCAGCTTTGCGGCCTGGGACATTACAACATGAAGGCATACCTCGACGTCTTGTCCCAGCAAGACTTTGATGATTGGCTAAAGAAGGAACAGGCAATGCAGTAGTTCTTCGTCCTCCGCGCCCGTGCGCGGGTGAATGCCGACAGCTCTTTTGAGGTGAGTATACATGCACGACATGTCAGCGCCCGCGGCGCATCACCACGCACCACGCTCCTCCGACAAGTTTCATTCGGAAACACGTCTTCAGTCTGGACCATAAGGTGATCGGCAAGCAGTATTACGCACTGGCCCTGGTCGCCGCTCTCTCCGGAATGCTGCTTTCCTGGTTCATGCGGATCCACCTTGCGTGGACCAACGCCCCGATCCCCGGCCTGCAATTGCTTTCGAAGACGGGTGCTCCTGGCGGTGTGATAACGCCAGAGTTTTATCTGCAGTTGATGACCATGCATGGCACGATCATGGTCTTTTTTGTGCTCACCACCGCTCCGTTCGCGGCCTTCGGCAATTTCTTCCTGCCCATCCAGGTGGGCGCGGAGGACATGCCCTTCCCACGGATCAACATGAGTTCTTTCTGGGTTACATTCCTGGCCTTCGTGGTGCTGATGTCGTCGTTCTTCGTCGGCGATGGACCGACCCTGGGTGGCTGGACTCAATACGCGCCGCTCAATTCGGTAGGTGCGGTTGCGGGCCCTGGCCAAGGTCTGGGTGTCGTCCTTTGGATGGTTTCCATTGCGCTATTTTGCGTTGGCCAGTTACTGGGCGCGCTGAACTTCATCACCACCACTCTTGATCTCCGGGTCAAAGGCATGAGCCTCATGCGTCTGCCCCTCAGCGCCTGGGCCTGGTTCATTACCTCGTGCATGGGGCTAACAGCATTTGCCGTGTTGATGCCGGCATGTATCCTCGTCATTCTTGACCACGTGGCGGGCACCAGCTTCTTTGTCGCATCGAATCTGGTGATCAATGACCAACTGCAGCCGCACTCCGGCGGCTCGACTCTGCTGTGGCAACACCTGTTCTGGTTCTTCGGACATCCCGAGGTCTACATCGCGATAGTGCCCGGCATCGGCATCGTTTCCCACATCTTGATTACCAACATGCGTAAGCAGATGCTTAGCCAGAGGGTGCTCATCTATTGCATGGGAGCGCTTGCCGTTCTCAGCTACATGGTCTACGGCCATCATATGTTTGTCAGCGGGATGAACCCGTTTTCCTCGCTGGCATTCTCCTTCCCCACACTGGTTATCACCATCCCGGCCACCATCATTGTGTTGATCTGGGTCTTCAGTCTCTATGGTTCCAAGCTCCGTATAAACTCGGCATCTCTGTTTGCATTGGGCTTCGTTTCGATGTTCGTCAGCGGCGGCGTGAGCGGCTTCTTTCTGGCTCAGCCCTCGATCGACATCATGCTCCATGCGACTACCTTCGTGGTCGGCCATTTCCACATGGTGATGGGCGTTGCGGCCATGTTTGGCATTTTCGCCGCAACTTACTTCTGGTTCCCCAAGATCGCCGGACGAATGATGAACGAAACCTTGGGGAGAATTCACTTCTGGCTCAGCTTCGTGGGCGCGTATTGCATTTTTATGCCATTCCATTACCTGGGAATA
>WNFL01427201.1_pt2 | contig 10752 bp, 11 predicted proteins | sample 5400361 | NCBI WGS metagenome assembly WNFL01 (sample SAMN13153351, study PRJNA577476) | soil metagenome | isolation source: 40 cm soil on Douglas fir-dominated hillslope | place: USA:California | collected 2013-09-17 | reverse complement strand
GCCCACGGCGCTCGCGCCCGCGTTGTAGGCGGCCAGGGCCCGCTGGAGGTCGCCGCCGTAAAGGGCGAGCAGCGATCCCAGATGCCGGGCGCCGCCGTCGAGGTTCTCCGCGGGATCGAACGCGTCCTTCACCCCGAGGGAGGCCGCGGTGGCCGGCATGAGCTGCATGAGGCCCAGGGCGCCCTTCGGGGAGACGGCTTCGGGCCGGAACGCGGACTCCACGGAGACGACGGCCAGCACGAGGCTCGGGTCGAGGCGATGGCGGCGAGCGGCCGCCGTGGCCAGCTCGCGCAGGTCCCCGCTGCCCGCGGGGGCCGCCGCCACCTCGTCGATCACCTCGTCGGGCACCAGGCCGCGAAGCGACTCCGCGGGCACCCCGATCTCGCCCCCGTCCTTCAGCGAGAGATACACGAAGCTCTCCTCGACGCGTTGGGCCGTGACCTTGAAGGTCTGGCCGTTCGTGAGGACGGCGATGTCCGCGCGCGCCGATCCAGTCGAGGCGACCAGGACCGCGAAGGACAGGACGGTGAGTCGGACCATGTCAGGGGCCGCCGCTCGGGACGGGGGCGAAGGGCAACGTTGTCGTCGTGGTTGGGGTGGAAGCGAGGCCGACCGCGAGCGTTCCCTTGCCCTGGATTCCAAGGGGAATGTCGGCAAGGATGCTCACCGCGCGCTGCGCCACCGTGATCGGAGCCCGAGTGCGCACCCTGTCGAAGGCCTGGCCGTTGGTATCGGTGAACTGCGGCGCTCCGCCGCTGTCGAGGGTCTCGTAGAGAATCGACGCACTCAGCGAGAAAATCACCGGAACGTTGGCGACCGCGTTACCGTTTTCGTCGAACACGTTGGCAGTGATGAGAGAGCTTCCCGGGCTCGTGATCATGTCCGGGGATGCCACCACGACGACTTTCGCGCCTTTCCCGGCTCCCACGGTGATGTCGACAGATCCGCTGTTCGTGCCCCCGGCTGCATAGGCGACGGCCATTGCGAAGAGGCTCCGGATAAGGCCCCCCTGGCCCAGCATAGCGGGAGAGGGGGAAGGGGAGGGACTTGGATTAGCCGGCGTCGCAACCCCTCCTGAAACAGCCGTCACATGCGCGACTCCCGTCCGGCTGTCCGACACGAAGTTCACGCGGGCGATGCCGTCCCTGGTCTTCGCTTCGGCATCGACGCTCCCGAGCTCCGTGAAGAAGAAGACGACCGTGCCGTTCGGGGGCGGCGTCCCGGCCGGCTCGAGCACGCTCGCGGTGACGACGGAGACCCCTCCGTTCGCGGGAACGAACCTTGGGTTAGCCGTTACCGAGATGCTGGAGTTCGAGGGCGCGGTCAAGGGCACGCCCGTGCACATGGGCAAAGCCAGGGCCAAGACCATAAGCCCGATCCCGCCGATCCAGACCTTACGCATCGTCACTTCCTCCGTCTCACGGATTCACGATCACGCGGCCCGGCGCCGGCAGCGTCGGCCGCTCCGTCTCCCCGGCTCGCACGAGGGCTAGGGATTCGATTCCGAGGGCCCCGCTGCCGGCCCGCAGCCCCTTCAGAGTAACCGACACGATGGCGCCGGAGCCAGTGGCCCCGGCGGTGCGTGTGAAACGCACGCGGGCGCGGCCCGCTTCCATGGTCCTCTCGGCCCCCACGGACTGGCCGTCGAGCGTCAACAACGAGCCCGGGGCCACGTCCACCAGCTCGATCAGGGCGGCGTCATAGGTCAGGACGACCTCGACGCTCAGGATGTCTCGGGCGCCCACCACGACGACACCCAGGCCGCCCTTCTCTCCCACCTTGAGGCTGGCCTCGGGGGGGCTGAAGAGCAGGCTGGCCGGCCTGGCCTCGGCGCCGCTGGCCGTCGGGGGCCCCGGTGCCGCTGCGTCGGAGCCGACCGCTCGAGCACCAGGCGTTGCGGGCTCCGCAACTTCCTCCGGTGGAGGCGCCGGGGCGGCCGAAGCGGGCGGCGCCACGGGTCGGTTTTGCGGCGTTGCTCCGGCGCCCGGCGAGGGCTTGGGGGCCGCGGGGGCGATCGGCTTGGGGGTTGGCGCAGGCGGCAGCTCCGGCCCGAACAGGCCCGGCCGCGCCCCTTCGACCTTCGGGACCTCCGACGTGCCCACTCCGAGCGGAATCATGTCCTCCTCGGTGAGCTTGGGCCCGCGGACGATGTGGGGGGTGATGGAGATCAGGATCTCGGAGTCCTCGGAGCTCTTCGTTCGGTCGGTGAAGATCTTGTTGAGTATGGGGATGCTCTGCAACCCGAAGACCCCGCTAAGGGAGTCGCTCTCGGACTGCTGCAGGAGGCCGCCGATGAGGCTGGTCTCTCCGTCGCGGAGGCGCAGTGTCCCGCTCACGCTCCGGGTGAGGAAGGTCGGAAGGTTCCCGCTGTTGCCCACCGCCCGATCTCCCCCGAGCAGGCTGAACTCCGCGACCAGATCGAGAGTGATGTCGCCGCTGGCGCTCACCTTGGGCGTGATGTCCAGGGTGACGCCGACGTTGCGGTAGGTGAAGGAGGTGGCGGGGGCGAAGCTCTGGACGCCGGTGTTCACGGTGCTGAAGGTCGTCACCGGGATCGGGACCTCCTGGCCGATCTTGAGGGTGGCCTTCTTCCCCTCGGCGGCGCGCAGGCGGGGCGAGGCGAGGATCCTGGAGTTCCCGTCCGTCTGGACGAACTTTGCAAAAATGGAGGTCGGGACGCTCACCACGAAGTCGGCGAGGTTGAACGACGAGAGCAGGTGGGCGCGCACCTGGGTGAAGCCGTCGCTCGTCGTCTCGTCCGGGTTGCCGCTCGGCCGGAAGCTGACCCCCGCCCCGTAGTTCGAGAGCTTGAGGCCGTACTGCTTGGCCTTGGTCCGGTTCACGTTCAGGACCTGGACCTCGATCATCACCTCGCCCCGCGCCTTGTCGTTGGACTCGATGATCCGCTCGGCCCAGGCGAGCTGGTCGAGTGTCCCCACCACGGTGATCGCCCCCAGGTTCGCGTTGCCGGCCGCGGTCTGGATCTTGGCGATGGTCTTGATCAGGTTCAGGGTGTCGGTCACCTCCGCGTTCTGGAGGTAGAACGTTCGCAGCATCAGATCGTCGTAGGCGGCGCGCTTCTGGCGCGACTCGGGAACGATGATCAGCGTGTTCTGGTCGAGCACCTTGTAGAAGAGCTTGTTCACCAGGGTGATCTGGTCCAGGGCCTCCTGGAAGGTCACCCCCGACAGGTTGACCGAGTAGGGCTTGTCGTGGAAGCCGTCGTCGAACAGGATGTTGACTCCGGCGAGCTTGCCCAGGCTCTCCAGGATCTTCTCCAGCTTCGCGTCCGTGTACTTGATGACGACCGGCACCGGGCTCCGCGGCGAGAGCACCGGCACGGGGGCGCGGACCGCCTGGGCGCGCGCCTTCATGGCCTCGAACTCGGCGCGGTGCTGGCGCTCTTCGTCGCGCTTGCGCATCTTGTCACGCACGATCAGCAGGTCGTCCGAGGCGGAGCGGTTGCCGGGATCGTACTTGACCGCGATGTCCAGGGAGTCGGCCGCGCCGTCGAGGTCGTTGGCCGCCAGGTGCTTTTTCGCCTCCGCGTAGTGAAAGAGGCTGGCCTTGACCCGGGCGTTCTCCAGGGCGAGCTTCGTCCGGATGTTGTTCGGGTCCTTTTGCAGGGCCTTCGTGAAGCGGGCCACCGCCGCGTCCCAGTTGCCCTGCTCCGCCTCGGCGCGCCCCTGCCGGTAGGCGCTCGCGCACCCGGGCCCCAGGCCGAAGAGCAGGACGACGGCCAGGACACGACGCCCCGGCCTCACCATTCGTTGTAGGGCGTCCCGGAGATGGACGCGTCGGAGGAGGCGCTCTTGACGTCGAAGATGCCGGGCTCCTCGTTGGGCGCCTCCGTCCCCGGCTCGGCGGGCACGGTGACCCAGTCGGTGGCCCTCGTGATCGGGTCTTCCGGGATCTTCCTCAGGTAGCCATCCTCCACGAGCGCATCCAGGGAAGCCGGGTACTTGCCCTTGTCGACGTAGTACTGGTCGATGACGTCCCGCAGGCGGAAGAGGTTCTCGTGGAGCACCGCCTCCCGCGACTGGAGGATCGCCATCTTGTACTGCGGGAGGGCAATCGCGGCCAGGACTCCGATCATCGTGATCACGGTGATCAGCTCGATCAGGGTGAAGCCGGCGGCGCGGTTGCACGACCGCGCCTCACCAGGTGTCATAGGTCGTCCCATCCAGCGCCTTGCCCTTGCTCTTCGAGTAGACGTCGTAGACGTTCTGTCCGCACCACGAGCTGTCGTCGTGCTCGTCCTGGTAGCATCTCATACCCCATTCGGCGCTGCGCGTCATGGGGTCGCGCGGGATGCTGCGCAGGAACTTGAGCTTGCGGTCGACGGCCCCCACGCGGTTCACGCCTTTCACCAGGACCTCGAGGTCGGGCGGATAGCCCTCGCTTCCGAGCTTGACGTCGGGCCCTCCGATCTGGCCCTGGTCCACCGCCAGCTTGTACCGGTCGACGGCCGTCCGCATCGTCCGCAGGGCGCGCCGCAGCTCCAGCTCGCGCTGGCGGACGACCGCCACCCGGCCCAGGGGCAGGATGGCCGACGCCAGGATGATCAGGATGGTCGCCGTCGCCATCAGCTCGAGGAACGTGACCCCGCGGGCGCCCCGGTCAGCCACGGCGCCGCTCCGGACCGTCCTTGGCCGACTTGCCCCGAAGGTATGCCGAAAGCTCGACCCTGAGGCTCGGGGAGCCGGTGTTGGACCCGGCGCTGAGCCCGATCCGGTCGATGGTGAGGAAGTGCTTGGAGCGCTCGACCCGCTCGAGGAAGCCCACGAGCTGATCGTAGGAGCCCTCGACCGCGAGCAGGACTTCGACTCGCGTGAGGTCCGCCCCCTTGACGTCCTCGAGTTGGTAGGTGCGGGCGCTCGGTTTCAGCCCCGGCTCCGTGGCCATGCGGTCGATGTCCTCGAGGAGCGGGATCAGCTCCGCCCGGCTGCCCACCACGAACTCGCGGTAGAAGCGCGCAGCGTCCGCCGCGTTGCCGCGAATGGCTTCCGCCTGGCGCCGCAGCACGGCGTTGGCTTCGCGCTCCCGCGCGAGCTCCTTCCGCACCTCTTCCGCGCGGGCGGTGGCGCTCTTGACCTGAAGCGTGCGGGGCAGCGTGTAGGCAGCCAGGACCAGCCCATTCAGCCCAAGCAGCGCGAGCACCGGCAGCAGGAGCCTCCGCCAGAGGCCTCGCTGGGAGAGAGCGCTCACGGCTCGGCTCGGGCCACCGGAGCCGCGTCCGGAGGCGGGTCCCCCGGGGAGACCTTCGACGGCAGCGGCGTGGCCGGGGTGTACTTCATCCTGTAGTGGATCTCGCCACCGTCGCCGCTCTGGGTCTGGCCGACGCTCGAGGGAAAGACGTCCTCGAAATCGGCGGCCGCCTCCAACACCTTCATGAAGCCGAAGCCGTCGGTGACGGTGCGCCCCACGGCGCCGATCTCCACCGTGATGCGCCCGTCCTTTACCGTGGGCGCCACCGACGCGATCTTGACTCCGGGGGGCAGCACGTCCTCGAGCCGGGACAGCAGACGGGTCCAGGAGAAGGCGCGTCTATCGACGAGGCCTCGCAAGGCCTGCCATTCGGAGAGCAGGCGCGCTTCCGGGGTTGGCCTCGGCAGGGAGAGCGCCTCCGCGCGGAGCTCCCGAAGCTCCCGATCGAGGGCGCGCACCTCGCCCTCCACCGCGGCCGTCCGGCTGGGCAGCAGCTCGCGCAGGACGAGCGCGTGCTTGAGGCTGAGGCCCAGGAGGCCGACCAGGGCCAGCGTCATCAGGACCGCGGGCAGACGCTCGTTGCGGAAGGGCCGCGTCGCCAGGTTCGGGGTGCGGTTCAGGCTCACTCCGACCTCCCCATCAAGCGGCCGTCCGCAAGAGGCAGGCCAGGGCCCCCGCCATCGCCTGCGCGCCGAGGCTCCGGTCGCCGCCGCCCAGCGCCGCCCAGGGGTCCACCACGTCGGGAAGGAGGCCGAGGGGCTCGCGCAGCAGGGTCGCTGCTTCTTCCGGGGGCAGCAGGGCCGAACGCACAGACGCGCCTACGAGCCCGTCCCCGCCGAGGCGCTCGCGGTAGTAGAGGACCGTGTTCGAGGCCTCGCGCAGGACCGCTTCGGCTCCGAGGTCGCCCGCGAGCGTTCGGATCAGGATGGGCCAGCCCGCGCGCGTGAGGACGAGCGAAACGTAGCCAAAGTCCCAGTTCACGAGCAGACGATCCCCCGACGCCTCTCCTCGGGCGAGGGCCGAGAGGAGGGCGAGGCTCGATGGCTCCACCAGCCCGGGCTCGAAGCCGAGGTCGCGGCAGGCCGCCTCATACCCCTCGAGCACGGGGCGAAAGACGGCCGCCACCAGCACCTGTCCCGCCACCGGGCCCGCCCAGGCCACCCGCGCCTCTTGCACGTCGAAAGGGATGGCCTTGTTCAGGCGGAAGCGGATCATCTGCTCCGTCTCCGCACGCCGCCGAGCCTTCAGGTCGGCCGCCGGCACCAGAGACAACCGAACCGCCGGATCGGGCAGCACCAGGGCGAGGGGGCCACCGAGAAGGGCCCCCGCCCGCTCGCAGGCGCTCTCCAGGGCCTTGCGGAAGGCGGCTCCATCCAGAATGTTCGGACGGGTCAGGGAAATGTCGAGGACGCCTTCGGGCAGGTCGAGCGACGCGGCCGCGCCCAGGCGCAGCTGGCCACCGTCGCGCACGAGGCGAACGACCGAGAGAGCGCGGGGCCGCACCTCCACCGCGACGGTTGGCCAGTCCGGGTCGAGGAGGTGCTGCCGGAGCCAGGCCTCGGCGCGGCGCAGCGTGCCCGAGAGGCCGGAGCCGGCTTCCACGGTCACACCACCTCCACGAAGGTGACCTTGTTGATCTCCTGGAGGGTGGTCTTGCCCCCCAGGGCCTTGGCCACCGCCGAGTCGCGAAGGAAGACCATGCCTTCCTCGCGAGCGGCCCGCTTGATGTCGGCGCTCGAGCGCCGGGAGAGGATCAGCTCGCGGATGCTGTCGGTCACGTCGAGGAGCTCGCAGATCGCCGTCCGCCCCTTGTAGCCGGTCCCTCCGCACTCCATGCAGCCGGCCCCTTCGTAGAAGGGCACGTCGCCGTAGACCGCGACGTCGAGACCGGACTCGACGAGCAGCTCCTTGGAGGCCCGCACCGACCGCTTGCAGTGCGTGCAGATCGTGCGCACCAGGCGCTGCGCCTGCACGCAGTTCAAGGCGGAAACGAAGTTGTAGGGCTCGATCTTCATGTTGAGGAAGCGGCCCAGGACGTCGATCACGTTGTTGGCGTGCACGGTGGTGAAGACCAGGTGGCCGGTCAGGGCCGACTGGATCGCGATGTCCGCGGTCTCCGCGTCGCGGATCTCCCCCACCATGATCTTGTCGGGGTCGTGGCGGAGTATGGAGCGCAGGCCGCGGGCGAAGGTCAGGCCCTTCTTCTCGTTCACCGGGATCTGGGTGATCCCCTTGAGCTGGTACTCGACCGGGTCTTCGATGGTGATGATCTTGTCTTCCTCGGTCTTGATCTCCGAGAGGGCCGCGTAGAGGGTCGTGGTCTTGCCGGAGCCGGTGGGCCCGGTGACCAGCACCATGCCGTACGGCTCCCTGATGAAGCGCCGGAAGTGCGCCAGCTCCTTCTCGTCGAACCCGAGCACGTCGAGGCGCAACGATGAGAACTGCTTCGACAGGCTCTCCTTGTCGAGGATGCGGATGACCACGTCCTCGCCGTGGACCGAGGGCATCACCGAGACGCGGAAGTCGATGGAGCGGCCGCGGATCTTCACGCGGAAGCGCCCGTCCTGGGGCACGCGCTTCTCCGCGATGTCGAGCTCGGCCATGACCTTGATGCGGCTGATGATGGTCGAATGGTGCTCCTTGGCGATCGGCTTCATGGCCGCCTGGAGGACCCCGTCGATGCGGTACTTGATCACCACCTCGCTGTCCCGGGTCTCGATGTGGATGTCCGAGGCGCGGCGGTTCAGGGCGTCGAAGACCGCCGAGTCGACGAGGCGGATGATCGGCGACTGGTCGGCCTGGATCTTGTCGATCGAGAGGACCTCATCGCCGTTGTCGTCGTCGCGGAGGATCTGGATCTTGAAGGACTCCGAGGCCTGCTCGAGGACGCGGGTCGTCCCCTGGCCGCGCTTCAGGGCTTCCTGGATCGCCGAGGGCGTCCCCACCGCGGGCTGCACCGAGGTCTGGAGCAGGAGCGACAGCTCGTCCACCACCGGGATGTCGGTCGGGTCGGCCATGACCAGGATGAGCCGGCCCTCCTCCCGCCGGTAGGGCAGGAAGTTGTAGCGGAACATCAGGTCCACGGGCACCGACTTCAGGATCTCGGGGTCGGGGGCGAACGAGGCCACGTCCACGTACTCGAGGTGGTAGCGCCCGGCCAGGTCGCGGGCCGTCTCCTCCTCGCGCGACGAGGCGAGCGCGCCGGTGGGGTCGTCGATCACCGGGGGCGGGGCGTCTGTCATCGACCCCCCATTAATGGATTCTCGATTGGATGGTCGAGATGGCCTCGAACATCGGCAGATAGAAGGCCAGGAGCATCCCCGCCACCACGATCGCCATCATCACCAGTAAGACGGGCTCCACCAGGGAAAGGACGGTGGCGATGCGGATGTCCAGGTCCTCGTCGTAGAACTCGGCGACCGCGTTCAGCATGTCGGCCAGGGCGCCCGTCTGCTCGCCGACCTTCACCATCTCGAGGGGCAGGGCCTCGAACATGCCGGTCGACTCGAGCGCAGTGGTGAGGCTCGCCCCCTCGCGGATCCGGTGCGTGCATCCGGACACGGCAGTGCCCATGGCCCGGTTGCCGATCGAGGCCGACGACGTCTCGAGCGAGCTCAGGAGCGGCAGGCCGCCTGCCAGCAGCGTCGAGAGCGTCCGCATGAGCTGGCTGGTGGCGTACATGCGGATGAGGCCCCCGAAGTACGGCACGCGCAGGAGCGCCCGGTCGATGACGATCGCCGACCCGGCGCGCTGTCGCCAGAGCAGGAAGGAGACGAGGGCGCCCACCACGACCAGCAGGATCCAGAGGATGTTCTCCTTCACGGTGTTGGCGATGGCCAGCAGGATCCGGGTGGGCAGGGGCAGCTCCGCCCCCAGGCCTTCGTAGAAGCTCTGGAACTGAGGGATCACGAAGACGAGCAGGACCACGACCATGACCAGCATCGTGGCAATGAGGACGAGGGGATACACGGACGCCGAGACCGCCTTCTTCTTGAGCGACTCGTTGAGGCGCAGGTGCTGGGCGAAGCGGCGGAGGACGCCCTCGAGGGCTCCGCTGCGCTCCCCGGCCACCAGGCTGGCCGCGAAGATGGGAGGGTAGAGCTCGGCCTCCGCCTTGAAGGCTTCGGAGAGCGCGGTTCCGCCCTTCACCTTGTCGCGCACGCTCCCGAGGGAGCGCCGGAACACGGGGTCCCGCTGGCGCTCCAACATGATGTCGAGCGACTGCATCAGGGGCAGGCCGGCTTTCAGGAGGGCGGCCAGCTCCTGGGCGAAGATCAGGACGAGGCTCGGGGCGACCCGGGCCTTCCGGAGCGTGAAGCCGGAGAGCCCGGCGCCCCGCGTGATCCCGAAGAGGTAGTAGCCCTGCTGAGCCAGATCGGCGCGGAGCGCCGCCTCGTCGGCCGCGCTGAACGTCCGCTCGACCACCTCCCCCGCCGGCGTCCCGACCTTGCAGACGTAGTCCATCTACCCCGCTATTCGAAAAGCCAGTCTAACAGCCTGGGCCTTAAGGTTCAAGGCCTGAACGACTTAAAGGGCTTGGCCGACCTGAAACAAAGGACAACAACCACCGCAACGGACTGCCAGGCAGGCCGATTGCTCAAAATGACTTGGCAAACGACAGTCGGGGCCTTCGAACTCGGGCCCCTTTTTGCTCAACTAACGCGCGTGCTAGCGCACGCGCGTTACGATCAACGTGACGTCGTCTTCGGCAGGAAGGCCGCCGGAAAATCCCTGCACCTCGCCGAGAAGCGAGTAGAGCGCGATGCGGGCGGCGTCGCCCCGCGACCGGACGGCGGCTTCCTTGAGCCGCTCCACCCCGAACATCTCGCCGGCCGGGCTCGTGCGGTCGGTGAGCCCGTCGCTGAAGAACACGATCATGTCGCCTCGGTCGAGCCGAGCCTGGCCCCGGCGGTACTGGCTCTTTTCCAGGAGGCCCAGCACCGTCCCCGCTGTCTCCAGCTCCCGGAGGCTCCCGTCCGTCCGCACCACGAAGGGATGCTCGTGTCGATCACCCCCGCGCCGCGGTCGAGCACGCCGAAGAAAAGGCTCGCGAAGAGCCCCTTGGGGGTGACCTCCCAGAAGAGCCGGTTGACCCGGCTGATCAGGTCCTCGGGCGCCGTCTCCGACACCTCCACCTGCGCCCGCAGACAGACCTTGAGGTTCGCGGCCAGGAGCGCGGCCGGAACCCCTTTGCCCATCACGTCCCCGATCGCCACCGCCAGCCGGTCGTGGTCCAGGGGGATCAGGTCGTAGTAGTCGCCCCCGATCTCGCGGACCGGGATGAACTCGCCGGCTACGTCGAGATGGGGGTGGTGCATGGGGGGTGGGAGCAGGCTGCGCTGGACGTGAGAGGCCAGGCGCAGCTCCTCGGCCATGCGGCGGGCCATGCTGTCCACCCGCGCGTACAGGCCTTCCAGCTCCGCGTTCTTCCGGGCCAGCTCGTCGAGGACCGCGCGCATCCGCAAGGCCACCCGCACCCGGGCCAGGAGGACTTCCTCCCCGAGCGCGCCGTTCACGAAGTCGTCGGCGTGGTCGACCAGGCGG
>WNFL01074527.1_pt1 | contig 10752 bp, 9 predicted proteins | sample 5400361 | NCBI WGS metagenome assembly WNFL01 (sample SAMN13153351, study PRJNA577476) | soil metagenome | isolation source: 40 cm soil on Douglas fir-dominated hillslope | place: USA:California | collected 2013-09-17 | reverse complement strand
GCGGCAGCCCACGATATCCAGCCGTTTCCCGAGCCGGTCGAGGCGTTTCTCGCGGCGGTTCGTGCGGCGCCCGACGCCGTCATCGTCGATCCGCCGAGGACCGGGATGTCGCGCGAGGCACTCGAGGGAGTCGTCCGGATGCGGGCGGGCCGCGTGATCTACGTCAGCTGCGACGTTGCCACGCTCGCCCGTGATTCACGACGGCTCGTCGACGCCGGCTACGCCATCCAGCGCGCCGACGCGTTCGATCTTTTTCCCAATACGCCGCACGTGGAAACCGTGGTGGTGTTTGATTACGGACGCGTCCCAGCGGCCTGAAGAAACCCTTCGAAGAGCGGACGGAATTCGCCGGTGCGGAAGAAATTCTCGGGGTGCCACTGGATGCCGAGGCAGAAGCGCGCGGCGGGATCTTCGATCGCTTCGATCACGCCGTCGGGTGCGGTGGCTGATGCGATGAGCCCTGGTGCGACCTGCCGGACGGCCTGGTGATGCCGGCTGTTGACGTCGCACGCGTCGGTGTCGCTGAGCCGCTCGCGCATGAGCTTCGCCAGCAGCGTGTCTTTGTCGATCCACACCTCGTGCGCGAACTCCATCGGCTGGTGCGGCGGCACTTCGAGCTGGTGTGAGATCGCGCCGGCCACCTGCGACGGGATGTCCTGGACGAGTGTCCCGCCGCGCGCGACGTTCAGCACTTGAATGCCGCGGCAGATCGCGAGGATCGGCAACTGACGCTCGTGAGCGAGCTTGATCAGGGCGAGCTCGAAATCATCGCGTCCCGCTTCGACTGCCGGCGAAAACTTCTCGTGACGCGCCTCTCCGTACTTCGACGGGTCGACGTCGCCGCCGCCGGTCAGCAGCAGCCCGTCGAGGCTGGCGATCGTTCCCGCGATGTCAGGGGACGGATCGAGCACGCGCACCTCGCCGCCCACGTGCAGTACCGACTGCCGGTAGTCTTCGAGCTTGCGGGAATTGGTGATGCCGATGAGTGGCATACCTACATGCGAGCGGGCACGTCGATGCCCATCAGATCGAGCGCGCGCGTGAGCTGATCGCGGACGTACGCGACGCCGGCAGCTCGCCAGTGTTTCCGATCGGCGCGCTCCTCGGCCAGGATCGGGTAGCGGTGATAGAAGGCGTTAAACATCTGTGCTAAACCAAACGTGTACTTCGCGAGCACCGAAAACTCCAGCGATCGCACGACCTGATCGACCACTTCGTCGAGCCGGGATGCCTCGAACACCATCGACCACAAGCTGCCGGCGTCGCTGGCCTCCTGCGCGTCCAGCTCCTCGGACGGCGCGCCGTCGAGGGACCGGACGACGTCGGCCGCCGTCATGCCATCGCGTTCCTGCAGCTTGTTGAAGATATTGTTGGCTCTGACGACAGCATACTGCAGGTACGGACCGGTCTCGCCCTCGAAACTGAGCGCTTCCTCGATGTCGAACACGATCAGCTTGCCGCGTGAAAACTTCAGCATGAAGTAGCGAATGGCCGCCACGGCGATTTGCGACGCCGTCCGTTGGCGATCCTCGTCCGGGAGCTCCGGGTTCCGGCGCGCGACTTCCGCCGCGGCTTTGGTGATCAGCAGGTCGAGCAGGTCGTCGATTTTCACGCCAAGCCCCTTCCGGCCTGACACCTCGACGAAGGGCTTCTGGGCGTCATCGCTTCCAGGGCTGCCTGCCGCGATCTGATAGCCCAGTTCTTTCGCGGTGGCGTGGGAAAGGGCGACCATCTCGTACGAAAAGTGGATCGAGTGGTCGGCTTCGTCCGCATGGCCGAGTGTCCTCAACGCCTGGCTGAGGAGGGCCTGCAGGTAGAGCTGCCGGGAGTCGATGACGTTGTAGATTCGTTTCGCCTTGCCGAACGGCGGCGCGTTCGGGTCGGCTTCGCCGGACGTCGTGGCCCACAGCGGGCGACCGCCGGCCTGAGTGTCGAACAGCCGGTAGCGGAAGTCCTTGCCCAGCAGGCCGAACTTCCAGAACTGGTTCGCGATGTCCTTCCCGACGTAGGTCACGACGCCGTTCGAGCGCACGATGACCTTTTCCCTTGCGGCTTCGTCGTCCTTCGCCGGCTCGGTCGACTCGCCAGTGGACGCGCCGGCTTCTTCGTCGATTCGCATCACCCAGCAGCCGGCCAGTTTGCCCTCGGTCTGGAGGAACACCGCGCCGTTCGCCTTGAGGATCTCGAACGCGCGCGCCCAGAACTGCAAACGGAGGATGTCGCCCTCGTAGGTCAGCAGGTCGTAGCCGATATTGAGCCGCGCCATCGTCTTCAGGTGGGTTCTGACGATGCGCTCCACGATGAGCGCGCCGGTTGCCGCGGTCTCGTTGCCGCCGGCCTCGAGGTCGTGCAGGGCGCGAGCGCGAACCGTCAGCCGTTCGCGGTCGCCCTCGTACCATTCGGTGACGCGAGCGTACAGGTCCCAGCAGTAGTAATCGAACCGCGTCGTGTCGGCGATCGCGCGGACCTCGTCGAGGCTCTTTCGTTCGAGTTCCCGGAATCCCACGATGATGTCGGCGACCTGCACGCCGAGATCGTCGATGTAGTTCTGCGTTTCAACCGGCGTGCCCAGGAAGGCGAGAACCCGGACGAGCGTGTCGCCCAGAGTGGCGTTCCGCAGGTGACCGATATGTGCGGCCTTGTTCGGGTTGATGGCCGTGTGCTCGACGACGGCTTTGGCGCCGGCCTCGCGATTCGCTGCGACCTGGCCGGCGAGGCGCTTCAGCAGGTAGGTGCGGCGATCGAGATAGAGATTGAGATAGCCGTTTGGCGCCGCGATGGCTTTCGCGACACCCGGGATGCCGGCAAGGACGCCGGCCAGTTCCTGCGCGATGGCGCGCGGCGCCTTGCGGAGGGATCGGGCGAGCTGAAACGCCACCGTGACCGCGAGATCGCCGAGCGCGCGGTTGGGCGGCACCTCGATCGCAAACGGCGGCACCTCGGCGAGGCCGTAGTGCGAGCGGACGGCAGCCGTGACCTGTTCCTGCACGTCCTTATGAACGCTGAGAATCATGAATTCTCTGGTGTCGTCGAAATGATGTTTTGCCGGACGTCGGCCGATACTCTATCCGGCGGCGTGCTACGATTGCATCCCGTTTGCTTCGATCACCCAACATATTATCCCGTTATGCGTGAGGCCGGCATCGGACGTGTGCTCGTCGCCAGCCTGCATCAGGGCATCTCGGATACGATTCCGCAGCGTCTTGCCTTCTATGAAAGCTGGCTGCACGCCGAAGGTCTGCGCGACGGCACGATCGGATTGGCGCCGCTGTACGCCGTCCTCAGTTTTCTGCGCCAGGAAGGCGCGCCCTACGAAACCATCGCGAGGTCGGCCGGCGAATACGCGGCGGAATGGACCATCGAATCGATGGGTCCCCTGCAGCGGAGGCTGATCAAGTCGGCGCCTGCCTGGCTGCGGCCCCGTCTTGTCCTGCGTCTGGCCAAGCGTCTCGTTCGCGACAGCTTTCGGAGCGGCCGTCTGACGTTCCGTCTCCGGAAGGGTGTCGCCAACGTCGAACTCCGCGAGTCGCCGTTCTGCAACGTCCGGGATCCGTTCCCGAATTCGCTCTGCGGCTTTTACGTCGCCGCCTTCAACCGGCTCTGCCAGCTCTTCGATCTGACGTCCCGTATCGACGTCGTATCCTGCCGCGGCACCGGCGAGCGCGCGTGCCTCATGACAGTCACCATCGCCGCCGACAAGTGAATCTGGACATTTGGGCATCTGGTTATCTGGTCATTTGAAACGCCAAGATAACCAGATGCCGAGATTCACTCTCCCGACAGGCCTGGTACTCGCGCGACCGACATGCTAGAATCGGCCCGAATTGGGCTCCGATCTTCAAGACGACGGCTTCCATGAAATCCAGCTGAATGGCAAACAGTTGGTGTTCCTGTTCATGGCAGCCACCGTCGTGTCGGTGGTCATCTTTCTGTGCGGCGTGCTTGTCGGCCGCGGCGTCAAGACGGAGCGAGCCGTCTCGTCCGCGGATGCCGCCGCTGTCGCTGCCGTCGCGGAACCGGCGCCCGCACGGGCACCGGTAGCCGCTTCGTCTGCCGGCAGTGATCCGACGACAGCCGCGCCGCCGCCCGCCGTTGGCGACCTCACGTATTTCAATCGCCTCGAAAAGAAGACGCAGCTGGCGGAGGATCTCAAGCCGGCCCTGGCGCCGCCCGCGCCGGTCGAGCGCGAGAGGCCGGTCCTGATGGCAGCGCCGGCAGCGCCACCACCGTCGGGTGCTCCGGTTGCCGCTTCGCGCTCGAATTCGGCGGCGGCTGCCGGCGACGGCTATGTCGTTCAGGTTGCCGCCGTTCCCGAACACGACGCCGACACGATCGCCCGGCGGCTGACGTCCAAAGGCTACGGCGTGTTCGTCGTCGCGCCGGGCGTGGCCGCGCCGGCGTTGTACCGCGTGCGCGTCGGCAAGTTCAAGACACGCCGCGAAGCCGAGGCCGTCGCATCCAGACTTCAAAAAGAAGAGCAGTTCAAACCCTGGATCACCCGCTGAAACTGTCGATCGTAGCGCTCGCCGGAGCGCTGGTTCTTGCCGGCGGCGCTCAAACGCCGTCCGCCCAGACGTCTGTCGCCATCAAGCTTGCGTCGGTCGTTCCCGAGAACTCAATCTGGGACAAAAACCTGAAGCAGATGGCGATGGAGTGGAGCCAGGCGACCGGTGGACGTGTGTCGATGACGGTGTTCGCCGGCGGCTCGCAGGGCGACGAGCCCACCGTGCTGCGGAAGATCCGCGTCGACGCGCTCCAGGCCGCCGCGCTGACGGGAGTGGGCCTCGGCACGGTCGACGCCTCGTTCAATGTCTTTGACGTGCCGTTTTTCTTCGAGTCGTACGACGAGCTGAACGAGGTCACCGCGAAGCTGACGCCCGTGATCGCCAAGCGCATCGAGGCCAAGGGCTTCATCCTGCTCAACTGGGGACACGGCGGCTGGACGCAGGTGTTCACCAAGACGCCGGTGCGGTCCGTCGCCGACCTCAAGAAGATCAAGCTCTATACGTCCGCCGGCAACGATCGCATGGTGCAGTGGTTCAAGGGATGACCGACATCATGACGGGTCTGACCACCGGCATGGTCGAGGCCGTGCCGACCACGCCGCTGGCCGCGATGCTGTTTCAGTGGTATCGCCAGACGCCGAACATGATCGACATCGGTCTCGCCCCGGTCATCGGCGCCACCATCATCTCGCGCAAGACGTGGAACGCGATTCCCGCGGCGGATCGCCCGAAGCTCGTCGCCGCCGCCGAGGCCGTGCAGAAGCGCCTGCAGGAAGATGTGCCGAAGCAGGACGCGGCAGCCATTGCCGCGATGAAGAAGAGCGGCCTCAACGTGACCGAAGCGACCGGCCCGGAATGGCGGCAGACCCTGGACGCTCTCGCAAAGACCATGCGCGGCGAGATGGTGCCGACCGACATATTCGACCTCGCCGTGAAGACCCGCGACGCCTACCGCAAACAACATCCTGCACCGGCGGCCGGCCCGGCTAAGTGATCCCGCTCCTCACGGCGATTGAGGACGGCATCGCCGCGACGGCGCTCGCCGCGATGGTCGCGTTGCCGCTCGCCGAGATTTTCTTCCGTCGCCTCCTTGGCGTCGGCGTGCCAGGTTCCGGCCCCTTCGTTCAACACCTCACGCTGTGGATTGGTTTTCTCGGCGCCGCTATCGCGGCTCGAGAAGGAAAACTGCTCGCGCTCGCGACGGGGACCTTCGTCCCTGAACGCTGGCGCGGCGCGACAACGGCGTTTGCGTCGGCGGTCGCCGCCTGCATGGCGACGATTCTGGCGATGGGCGCCGTGCAGCTGGTGGTCACCGAGCGCGAGACGGGCACGATCATCGCGGCAAACGTGCCGGCGTGGGTGGGGCAGCTCGCGCTCCCGGTCGGGTTCGTGCTGATCGCGCTCCGCCTGGCCTGGCGGGCTGGTGGGACAACGGAGGCAGGAGGGGCAGGACGGGCAGGACGGGCAGGACGGGCACGATGGGCGGGACGGCTGCTCGGCTTCGCGGCCATCGCCGTCGGTTTCGCGCTCAGCAGATATCCGTTTCTACTGGAGATGCGGCCAGCATGGCCGGGGCTGCTGATTGTTTTTGCCGCGGCCGCGGTTGGCGCGCCGATTTTTGCCGTCCTCGGCGGCGCGGCTGTCCTGCTCTTCATGGCCGACGGCGTGACACCGGCCACGGTGCTGATCGAAACGTACTCGCTCAGCGTGTCGCCCACGTTGCCCGCGATTCCGCTGTTTACGCTGGCCGGGTTCATCCTTGCCGAAGGACAGGCCTCGACGCGGATGCTGCGGGTGTTTCGCGCGTGGTTCGGCTGGATTCCAGGCGGCACCGCGGTCGTCTGCGCGATTCTCTGCACGTTCTTCACGGCGTTCACGGGCGGTTCCGGCGTCACGATACTCGCCGTCGGTGGCGTGCTGTTCCCGGCGCTCCTGAAGGAGGGCTACCGCGATCGCTTCGCGCTCGGGCTGCTCACCACCTCGGGTTCGCTCGGGCTGCTGCTGCCGCCGTCGCTTCCGCTGATCCTCTACGCCGTCGTGGCCCAGATTCCCATCGAGGACCTGTTCATCGGCGGCGTGCTGCCGGGCATTCTGCTGACGACGATGATCGCGGCGTGGGGCGTGCGCGAAGGCGTGATGTCCGGCGCGGCGCGCCACCCGTTTCGCGCGCGTGAAGCCGGCGCGGCGTTGTGGGACGCGAAGTGGGAGCTCGCCATGCCGCTGGTTGTTCTTGTCTCCATGTTCAGTGGCATCGCGACAGCCGTCGAGGCGGCGGCGCTCACGGCGTGCTACGCGCTCCTCATTCAAACCGTCATCCATCGAGATTTGGTGATCCGGCGCGACCTCCTGCGTGTGTTCGTCGAGTGCGTTCTCGTGATCGGCGGCGTGCTCGTCATTCTCGGCGTCGCCGTCGGGCTGACGAACTACCTGGTCGGCGTGCAGCTTCCGGCGAAGCTCGTTGCTTGGGTGCAGGCACACATCGAGTCGCGTCTTGCGTTCCTGCTGGCGCTGAATCTGTTTCTGCTGGTCGTCGGCTGGCTGATGGAAATCTTCGCGGCCATCGTCGTCGTGGTGCCGCTCATCGTGCCGCTCGGCGCGGCGTTCGGCATCCATCCCGTCCATCTCGGGATCATCTTCGTCGCCAACCGGGATCAACATCTTCCTCGCGTCGTACCGCTTCAAGCGCCCGGTGCTCGAGGTCTGTCGCGCCACGCTGCCGTTCATGGCGATTCTCGGCATCGGCGTCCTCGTCATCACGTATGTGCCTTGGTTGACGACGGGATTGTTGGGGATGTTGGGAAGGCTATGAGGGTAGTGTCCACCCTTAGGGGGCTCGCGCCGACTTCAACGTTTGCTGAGCCGACAGCCCAAAGCGCGGGTCGCACGCACGCGACCACCAGATCGCGGCGAAAACGGTCGATAAGAAGCGTGGAGACGCAGGGTCGATGACTTCAATCCTTGTGGTTTGTTCGTTCAGGCAGGCGCACATTCTCGTTGCCGTTATTCTGCTGCTGTGCTCGGTCGACCTTCGCGCCGCCGACGCGAGACGCATCACAACCGGATCGAACGTGCGACTGCGAAGTGCGCCGGACACAACCGCGTCGATCGTGACCGAGATGCCGGTCGGGACGGAGCTGTCGGTGCTCGATCAGGCCACCTCAATCGAGGCGTGGTTCCACGTGCGGAACGATGAAGGGCAAGAAGGCTGGGTAGTTGGACGCTTGACGACTTCAATCGACGCCGAACACTACGACGACACGATCCAGGCGATCGTCGGGGCGCAACTAAAGGACCATTCAGAAATCACAGGCACAAGCTTCGCTGCGCGTGTTCAGCTGCTCAACCTGATTGAACGCACATCCCGCAGAATAAGCGAGCCTGAGGCATCGGCACGATTCGCGTTGTATCGCCTTCGTTCTATGCGAGACACGTTCGACGGTATTCCGTTTGGTGGAAACGAACGCGACCCCTACCGAGGTTGGCTAATGGAACATTGGGATGCAGGATTTTATAACGAACCCGCGGGTGCGTGGATCGTCGATCCTAAACACGTCCTGAAGATACACGAGCAGTATCGAGGGACGAATACCGCGGACGACATCGCATGGTTTTATGTCGCGAACGGTTTCCCGGGCGAATGCGAAGGATATGTACCGTGTTCTTTCGGCTGGAAAGATGGTCTGGAGGGCGAGTATTTGCGACTGCACCCTGACGGCCGCCACAGAGACGAGGCCCTTACCAGCATCGCGAAGTTCCTCGACGCTCTGGGCAGCGCCCACGATCGAGATGACCTGGCCTGCCCGTCGCTCCGAGAGCCGCTTCGATCACTGGCGTCAGCCATCATGGCCTCGAGTTCCGGCGGAAAACCCAGCGCCGTGATTGCGCTCAAGAGGATCGCCGAACTGTCCGCACTGTGTCCATGAGCTCCGCTGCACTGCACATGGCCAGGGACGATGAACTCAGGAGCCGGCAGGCAGCAACCACCCCCAGAGATTCCCCTCTGGCGCCTGCTCGGCGTGAATCTGGATGTAGTACCGGCCCTTCTTGAGCGTATCGATCTGGATGTTCGTCAGCTTGATCGATCCCGTGACGGTGCCGCTCGGTTGCTTCTCGACGACGAGATCAAACTCCACGGGACCGCGTACACCTCGCGCGCCCATATGCAACTGCGCGATCGTCGCGGGACTCTTCATGCCTTCGAACGTGCCGCTGATGGTGAGCATCGAGCCATTGAGGATGCCGACGACCGACCCCGTTCCCTTGATGCTGGCCGCAGTTGACGTTTCGACGGGGACGGGGGAGAGGCGAGCCTTGAACGTGACCGCGGGGGCGTTAGACGTTTGGGCGACGAGAACCAGCAGGCTGAGGTTGGTCAGAACGCTCATGCGGTCACACGTTACAACGTCGCAGGGTACAGCGAAAGGGCAGGACGGGCTGGCCCTCCAGCCTGTCCTGCCCTTCCCGCCCATCCTGCCCTCAGTTGCTAGTTGTAGATGAACTGCCGTCCCGAGCCTTCACCGATCGGGAACCACGCCTTCACCTGCGGCGCCGTGCCGGGCGCGGCTTCGCCGAGCGTGACGTTCAGCGACTCGCCGCCGCGCGGCCGGTCGATGACGTTGGTGAATTGCGTCAGGTACACCTTCCGGCCGTCGCGGCTCGACACGCTCACGATCCCGTCAGCCATCCCGACATCCGGAACCTCAAACCTGTAGGTGCCGGCCGGCAACGTCACGCCGGGCAGCGACACGGCGCCGCTGAAGGTGACGTAGTCGCGATGGAGCGGATTGGCCCACCCGTTGGAGTACGCCGACACCGCCAGGCCGAGAAGCAACACGCCGCCGACCGCCGCGACTTTCAGTGTGCGAGTGAACATCTGACTACCCTCCTTGATGAGACGTGAGGTGGCCGGCGGTTTGAACCGTGTGCCTCTGATGGGCTGTCCGGGTCTCACGTCTCGGTTCAGTGGTATACGCGCCGCCGTCGGTAGGGAGGGCTCAGGGTAAACTGTGACGGCTTGCCGACACGTCTTCACGGGCTGACGCTGGCGGTCGCGTCAGGTGTCCTGCTCGTCCTGAGTTTCCCAAAGTTCGGTCATCCCGCCTTCGGCTGGATCGCGCTCGCGCCTCTCCTCGTGGTGCTGACGGGCCGTATCACGCTCGCGCGGGCGTTTGGGCTCGGCCTGATCACCGGGACGATCTATCTCGGCGGCACGCTCTATTGGCTCTCAACAGTCATGTCGCGATACGGCGACATCAACGTTGCGGGCGCGTTGGTCATCAACGCCGTCTTCGTCGCGTACCTCGCGCTCTATCCCGCGCTCTTCTCCCTCGTGATGCGCAGACTCGCGATTGCGTTTGGGCCATCGGCGCTGGCGGCCGCGCCGTTCGCGTGGACGGCGACCGAGCTCGGACGGATGTACGTGTTCACCGGATTTCCCTGGGTCCTGCTCGGATACAGCCAGGCGACCGTGCTGCCCGTGGCGCAGGCCGCAAGCATCGCGGGTGTCTTCGGCGTCTCGGCCATCGTCGTCAGCGGCAGCGCCGCGCTTGCCGGCATCGTCGTCGCTCGGGCTTTTCGCCCGGCGGCGATCGTGCTCGCCTGCGTGCTGCTCATCGGCGTCTGGGGGAATCTGCGCGTCCGAAATGCCGAGCTGACACGCGAAGGGCAGCCGCTGCGTGTCGGCATCGTCCAGCCGAACGTTCCCGAAGAGGAACGTGAGAATGCCGGCCGCGGCGCCGAGATCCTGAAGCGGGAGTTGTCGATGACGCGCGAGGTCATCGCAAAGGGCGTCGGCCTCGTCGTGCTTCCGGAATCGGCGCTACCGCCGATCGATGAGTATCCAGACGTGTCGCTTCCGCTTCGCCAGCTCGTTCGAGAGTCGGGTGTTCCGGTGCTTCTCGGCAGCGATCAGTACGAGTGGCGCGTCGCCGGCGGGCGCAAGGAGGTCGAGAAGAGCTTCAACGCGGCGTTCATGTTGCGGGGCGACGGCACGACCGCGGCGGTGTACCGAAAGATGCATCTGGTGCCCTGGGGCGAATATGTGCCGCTCAGGGACTGGCTGACGTTCGTCGGTCCGCTGGTGCGGGCCATCGGCCGAGGCTTCGACGCGGGCGACACGATGACGATGCTGCCGCTCGGTTCGCATCGGATCAGCACGGCCATCTGCTACGAGATTATCTATCCGGATCTGGTGCGGCGGTTCGTGGCCAACGGGAGCGAGCTGCTGACGACGATCACGAACGACTCC